>Ga0126307_10002609_pt1 | contig 12206 bp, 9 predicted proteins | sample Plot28_FD_89955 | JGI IMG/M metagenome (GOLD analysis project Ga0126307, IMG submission 89955) | Serpentine soil microbial communities from UC McLaughlin Reserve, CA, USA - Plot28 | ecosystem: Environmental > Terrestrial > Soil > Grasslands | place: USA: UC McLaughlin Reserve, Lake County...
CCGGCGCTTCATGACCGACGGGCTCCTCCTGCTCCACGCCTGGCCCGTCGACGCCAGGATGTGGCAGCCACAGCTCGCCGCCCTCCCCGACGGCCTGGCCGTGGCGGCGCCTCACCTGCCGGGGTTCGGAGGGTCGGAGCCGGCCGGCGCCGTCCTGACGATGGGCGCGGCCGCCGAACGAGCGCTCGAGGCCCTGGGGGAACGAGGCATCGACCGGGCGGTCGTGTGCGGCCTGTCGATGGGCGGGTACGTGGCGTTCGAGCTGTGGCGGCGGGCCCGCGACCGCGTGATCGGGTTCGTGCTCGCCAACACCCGCGCCGTGGCCGATCCGCCCGAGGCCGCGGCCGCCCGGCGCGCGCTGTCCGAACGCCTGCGTTCGGAGGGCAACGTCCTCGCGACGGAGCCGCCGGCGCTGCTCTCGGACCGCGCGCCGCAGGACCTGCGAGCGCGGGTCCGCGGCTGGATCGCGGAGCAGCCGCCGGAGACGATCGCCGCGGCGTCGCTCGGGATGGCCGAGCGCCCGGACTCGACCGCCGACCTCGCGACGATCGACGTGCCGACCCTCGTGCTGACCTCGACCGAGGATCGCCTGATCGCCCCCGAGGTCTCGGCCGAGATGGCGGGTCTGATCCCGCAGGGACGCCTCGAGACGATCGAGGGGGTCGGACACCTGTCGAACCTCGAGGCGCCCGAGGCCTTCGACGCCGCGTTGCTCGAACACCTCGCCGCCAGCGGACTCCGCTGACCTCGAAGGGTCCGCGACGGGATCCGGGCGCGGCGCCCGTAGACTCGGTCACGTGATCGATCCCGCGCGCTTCGCCGCTCGTTACCCGTTCGAGCTCGACGCGTTCCAGCTGCGCGCGATCGAGGCGCTCCACGGCGGCGAGTCCGTCCTGGTGGCCGCGCCGACCGGTTCGGGCAAGACGGTGGTGGCCGAGTTCGCGGTGGACCGCGCGCTCGCCGCCGACCGGAAGTGCTTCTACACGACCCCGCTCAAAGCGCTCTCGAACCAGAAGTTCGGGGACCTGGTCGCGCGGTTGGGGGCGGCGAAGGTGGGGCTGCTCACCGGGGACAACGCGATCAACGGCGACGCGCCGATCGTGGTGATGACGACGGAGGTGCTGCGAAACATGCTGTACGAGCGCAGCCGCGCGCTCGACGGCCTGGTGACGGTCGTGATGGACGAGGTGCACTACCTCCAGGACCCGTACCGGGGCGGGGTGTGGGAAGAGGTGCTGATCCACCTCCCGCTGTCGATCTCGGTCGTCTGCCTGTCGGCCACGATCTCCAACGCGGAGGAGTTCGGCGAATGGATCGGCACGCTGCGGGGCGTGACGCGCGTCGTGATCGAGGAGAAGCGCCCGGTCCCGCTCGAGCACCACTACCTCGTCGGTCGCGAGCTGCACCCGATGCACGTCGAGCAGAACGGGCAGGCCGCACCTAACCCGTACGTCGTCTCGCTCGATCGCCAGGAGGTCCGGTACAAGACGTACTACCGGCGGGGTTCGGGCACGGCGCAGCACCAGCGGATCCCGCGGCCGCGCGAGGGCCATCGCCGCGTGTACGTCCCCCGGCGGGAGGAGGTGGTCGAGGTCCTCGCCGACCAGGGCCTGCTCCCGGCGATCTACTTCGTGTTCAGCCGAGCCGGCTGCGACCGGAGCGTCGAGTGGCTGATGGGTGCCGGGATCCGGCTCACGACGAGCGAGGAGGCGTCTCGGATCCGGACGTTCGCCGAGATGCGCGTCGCGTGGATGGACGAGGAGGACCTCAAGACCCTGGGCTTCTACGACTTCCAGGACGCCCTGGCGGCCGGGATCTCGGCGCACCACGCGGGGATGCTTCCGGTGTTCAAGGAGACCGTGGAGGAGCTGTTCGAAGCGGGGCTCGTGAGGATCGTGTTCGCCACCGAGACGCTGTCGCTCGGGATCAACATGCCGGCGAGGTCGGTGGTGATCGAGGACCTGTGGAAGTTCCAGGGCGAGCGGCACGAGCTGCTTACCCCCGGCGAGTACACCCAGCTGACCGGGCGGGCGGGTCGCCGCGGGATCGACGAGCTCGGCCACGCCGTGGTCGTGCTCCAGCGCAACGTCGCGTTCGAACGCGTGGCGTCGCTCGCGTCGACCCGGACCTACGAACTCACGTCGTCGTTCCGACCCTCGTACAACATGGCCGTGAACCTCGTCCGCAACTACACCCGCGACGAGGCGCACCACCTACTGAACTCCTCGTTCGCGCAGTTCCTCGCGGATCGGGGGGTCGTGACCCTCGAGCGCGAGCTGGAACGCGACCGCGCGCAGCTCGCCGCGTTCCGGGAGCAGATGCGGTGCCATCTGGGCGACTTCGCCGAATACTGGTCGCTGCGCGAGAAGGCGATGGCTGTCCGCGACGAGTCCCGCAAGGGACGCGAACGGACGCGCACCGAGTCGGTCCGGGAGGGCCTCGCCGCCCTCCGCCCGGGCGACGTCATCTTCGTCCCGCGCGCCCGGCGCCGGGGGCTCGCCGTGGTGTTGTCGAGCCGGGAGGGGAGGCCGACAGTCCTCGCGCAGGACCGCACGTTCTTCCGGCTGGGGCTGCGGGACTTCCAGGAGCCGCCCACGGTCCTCACGAAGGTCCCGCTGCCGCGGTCGGGGAGCGTTCGGAGCGCCCGCTACCGCCGTGACTTGGCGGCACGGCTCGTCGCGCTGGATGTCAGGCCCCCGCGCAAGCCCCGGGGCGGTGTGGATGCGCGGGCCGAGCGAGAGGCGGCCAGGTACGAGCGCCTGGCTGCGGCGCACCCGTGCCACCCGTGTCCCGACCGGCCCGAGCACGAGCGATGGGCGAGGATGGCCTCGCAGATCGAACAGCAGATACGCGGGCTCGACCGGCGCATCCGGACCCGCACCGAGACGCTCGCCCGGCAGTTCGAACGCGTCCTCGCGGTGCTCGAGGAGCTTGGGTACGTACGTGGGTTCGTGATCGAGCCCAAGGGGCGGACGCTGGCGCGGATCTACGGCGAGGGCGACATCCTGATGGCCGAGGCACTCGCGGACGCATTGCTCGAGGGCCTGGAGCCCTCGGAGGTGGCCGCCGTCGTCTCGACGATCGTGTACGAGTCGCGTGAACGCACACCTCGGGCCGCCGAGATGCCCACGCCGGCCTCGGTCGAGCGGTACGGGGCGTTCCGGGGGATCTGGCGCCGGGTCCGCGAGGCCGAGGATCGGCATCAGGTGGAGCTCTGCCGGGAGCTCGAGGACGGGTTCGCGGCGCCGATCCATCGGTGGGCGCAGGGGGAGTCGCTCGAGGACGTCCTGCGCGAGACGGACATGTCGCCGGGGGACTTCGTCCGCACCTGCAAGCAGGTGCTCGACCTGTTGCGTCAGATCGAGGAGGTGGCCCCCGAGGGGGTTGCGGACCTGGTACGGCGCGCCCGCGAGGCGGTCAACCGCGGGGTCGTCGCGTACACCGGTGTGTGATCGGAACCGCGCCGCACGGCACGCCCCGTCGTAGGATTCGCGCGATGTCGAGACCCTTCGGCGAACTGAGCGTGATCGTGAACCCGCACGCGGGCCGTCGCCGCGTCGGGGAGGAGGTCCCGGAGCTCGAGCGGACGCTCCGCTCGCGGGGCCTGCCGTACCGGCTCTCGCGGACGGAGGGCCCGGGCGACGCGACCCGCCTCGCCACCGAGGCGCTCGAGGCGGGGGGGCGGTTCGTGGTCGCCGTGGGCGGGGACGGCACCGTGAACGAGGTCGTGAACGGGATGTTCGACGACGGTGGAAAGCCGCTCGTGCCCGACGCGGTCCTCGGGGTCGTGGCGGCCGGCAGCGGCTGCGACTTCGTCCGGACGTTCGGCCTCCCCGGTGACACGACACGGGGGTGCAACCACCTCGCCGGGGACAACACCTACCCGCTCGACGTCGGCAAGGTGACCCACACGACCGTCGATGGTGGGCGAGCCACGCGTTACTTCGTCAACGTGGCCGAGGCCGGTCTCGGCGCGGCGGTCGCCGCGCGCGCCCAACGCATGTCGCCGCGGCTCGGCCAGTCGAAGTACTTCCTCGGCTTCTGGCTCGAGCTACCGCGGTTCAGGCTCGCGAACGTGCGCGTCCAAGCCGACCGCAGGACGTACGAGGGGCCGGCGTTCCTCGTGGTCGTCGGCAACGGCCAGTACTACGGTGGGGGCATGAAGATCTCGCCCCGTTCGTATCCGGGCGACGCGGTGCTCGACGTCCTCGTGTTCAAGGGTCCGAAATCGGACTCGTTCACGATGATCCCGAAGATCTACCGGGGCGAGCACATCCCGCACGAACACGTCGAGGAGTTCCGCGTCAAGCGCGAGCTGGTGATCGAGGCCGATCGTCCGCTCCCGATCGAGTCCGACGGAGAGGTGTTGGGGACCACGCCGGCCACCGTCGAGCTCCTCGCGCAGCCGATCCAGATGAAGTTGTGACCACGGACCGATACGCCGAGCGGCGCCTCCGAACGCTCGAGGCCGCGGAGGCCGCGGGCCTCGCCGGGATCCTCGTCTCGCCGGGACCGGACCTGGCCTACCTCACGGCGTACACGCCACCACCGCTGGAACGGTTGACGCTGCTCGTGCTCTCGGCCGAGGCCGATCCGACGCTGGTCGTCCCGACGCTCGAACGCCCGCTCGCGGAGTCCGCGACCGGAGCACCGGACCTGACCGTGCGCGAATGGCGCGACGGCCGTGACGACCCGTACGCGATCGTCGCGGGGCTGCTCGGCCCCGGTCGCTACGCGGTCGCCGACCGCACCTGGGCGTCGCACCTGCTCGCGCTCGAGCGGGCGGCGGTCGACCGCGTCTTCGTGGCTGCCGGCGAGGCCGTCCCCTTGCTCCGGGCGGTCAAGGACGCCGACGAGATCGAGCGGCTCCGCGCCGTGGCGAATGCGGCCGACGCGGCGTTCGCCGACGTGATCGAGCTGCGGTTCGCCGGCCGCGCCGAGACGGAGATCGCCGCCGAGCTCGACCGCCTCCTCCGCGAGCACGGCCATCAGCGTGTCGACTTCACGATCGTGGGTTCGGGGCCCAACGGCGCCTCGGGCCACCACGAGCCGGGGGAGAGGCGGATCCAACCGGGCGACGCCGTCGTGATGGACTTCGGCGGGATGCGCGACGACTATTGCTCGGACATCACCCGAACCGTCTTCGTGGGCGAGCCCTCGGACGAGGAGCGGGAGGTGTATGCGATCGTCCGGGCGGCGCAGCAGGCGGCGTTCGAGGCGGTCCGCCCGGGCGCCGCGGCCCAGGACGTCGACCGTGCGGCGCGGGCGGTCATCACGGAGGCGGGCTACGGCGAACGGTTCGTCCACCGGACCGGCCACGGGATCGGGCTCGAGGTCCACGAGCCCCCGTACATCGTCGAGGGCAACGAGACGCCGCTCGAGGCGGGGATGACCTTCTCGGACGAGCCGGGCATCTACCTCCAGGGGCGGTTCGGCGTCCGCATCGAGGACCAGGTCGCGGTGACCGCCCAGGGCGCGGAACGCCTCAACGAGGCCAGCCGGGAGCTCACGGTCGTCGCCTGACGGCCCACGGAACCGCTGAGCCTCTCTCAGCGCGGCCGGACCTTCGTCCCCTCCGGGGTGTCCATGACCTCCAGGCCCATCGCCTGCAACCGGTCTCGGATCTCGTCGCTGCGGGCGAAGTCCTTGGCGGCCCGGGCCTCGTCGCGCTCGGCGATCAGCGCCAGGGCCTCCTGGGACGGCTCGAAGGCCTCGCGCGCGAGGCGCCCGAGATCCAGGCCGAGGACGTGGTCCCAGGTCGTCATCAGGTCGACCTTCTCCGCGTCGGGGACCCGCGCGGTCACGGTCTCATTCAGCACGACGAGCGCGCGCGGCAGGTCGAGGTCGTCGGCCACGGCCTCCCGGAAGCGCGCGTCGAGCGACCGGGCGGCCTCGGACCGGTCCGCCGACGCGGGGCCCCATCCGGCCACCTTCCGGCGGAGCTCGGTGAGCCGGCGGTTCTGCCCCTCGAGCGCGTCCCAGTCGAAGTTCATCTCGCTGCGATACCGGGTCCCGAAGCAGAGCAGGCGGTAGGCGAGCGGGTCCACGCCCTGGGCGGCCAGGTCGGTGACCCGAAGGATGTTCCCCGCGGACTTGGCCATCTTCACCTTGCCCATCCGCAGGAAGCCGCCGTGCACCCAGGTCGAGACGACCGGGTGCCCGACGGCGGCCTCCGACTGTGCGATCTCGTCCTCGTGATGAGGGAACTTGTTGTCGTTGCCGCCCGTGTGGATGTCGAAGCGCTCGCCCAGGTGCTTCATCGACATGGCCGAGCACTCGATGTGCCACCCCGGGTAGCCGTCGCCCCACGGGCTCGGCCACTTGAGCGCCCGGTTGGGGCCGGCCTTCTTCCACAGCGCGAAGTCCTCGGGGTGGCGCTTGGCCGGATCGACCGCGACCTCCTGGCGATGGCCTGCGCGCAGCTGGGCCAGCGTGTTGCCCGAGAGCTTGCCGTAACCGGGGAACGTGGTCACGTCGTAGTACACGTTGCCGTCGACCTCATAGGCGTGCCCATTCTCGATCAGCGTCTGGATGATCTTGATCATGTCGTCGATGTGGTCGGTGGCGCGCGGGTACAGGTCGGCGCGTTCGATCCCGGCCAGGTCGGAGTCCAGCAGGAACGCATCGGTGTACTTCCGCGCGATCTCGGCCGCCGACAGGCCCTCGTCCGCCTCGGCGAGCTCCATCTTGTCGCGGCCGGTGTCCGAGACCTCGTCGGTCATGTGCCCCACGTCGGTGATGTTCATGATCCAGCGGACCCGCTGCCCCTCCAGGCGGAGCACACGACGGATCAGATCGCCGAGCATGAACGAGCGCATGTTCCCGATGTGGATGTAGCGATAGACGGTCGGGCCGCACGAGTAGATCTTCACCGTCTCGCCGTCGACGGGCGAGACGTCGTGGAGCTCACGCGTGAGGGAGTCGTACAGACGCACGATCAGGTCAGGATACCGTTGACCTCAGAAGGGGCGTCTACGGGGGCGGCGGAGTGGAGGGGGGACGCGGCGCCTGCCCGTTGCCGTTGCCGGAGGGGCCTGGTGCCCTGCGGCCTCCATCGACCGCCTCGGGCACGACCACGACGCCCTGGTCGGAGCGCGATGTCGGGACCTCGATCGGCTCCCGTTCGCCGAGCTCGGCCATCAGGACCTCGATCTCGTCGCCGACCAGCTCCTCGCGCTCGAGCAAGGCGTCCCGAACGCCCTCGACGACGTGGCGCTTCTTCAAAAGGAGGTTCCGGACGCTGTCCCGGCAGTCGTTCAGGATCGAGTCGATCTCCCTGCGACGCACGTCGTCCGAGAGCACGACGCCGATCGGGTCCGTCTCGCCGTACGGCCCGGGACCGGAGGCCGCGGCCGAGATCAGGCTGCGCCCCATCCCGTACACGCCCACGTAGGCCGCGGCGTTCCGCGTCGCGTTCACCAGGTCCGAGGACGGCCCCGAGGTTGTCTGGCCGTACCAGATCTCCTCCGCGACCAGGCCGGCGAGCGACACCTGGATGCGCGCGAGCAGCTGCTTCTGGGTCCGCAGGAACATCTCCTCGATCTCCTGCGTGGAGACCAGCCCGAGCGCCGACTCGCGCTTCTGGATCGTTATCACCTGGATCTGCAGCTCCTCGCGCTCGAGGGCGTAGGAGGCGACCGCGTGGGCGCCTTCGTGGACCGCGACCATCGCCTTCTCGCGGGGGGAGTATTTGACCGGCTGCTTGAGGCCGATCTCCTCGCTCAGCTTCGCCTGCCACAGGTCGTCCCACCGCAGCGCGTCGCGCCCGTCCTGGAGCGCGAACAGCAGCGCCTCGTTCACGATGTTCTTGAGCGACGCCGGCGAGTACCCGACCGTCATCCGCGAGAGCTTGGCGTAGTCGATCGGCTCGTGTCGGACCTTCGCAAGGTAGTACTGGAGGATGTCCTGGCGCCCCTCGGCGTCCGGAAGCCCGACGTGGATCTTGCGGTCGAACCTACCGGGTCGCACGAGCGCCGGGTCGAGGGTCGAGGCGCGGTTCGTCGCCCCGATCACGAGGATGTTGTAGAAGGGCACCTTCGGCTTGGCGCGGAACGCGAGCCGCCGGACGTGCCGCCACAGCCCCCTAGGGACCGTGAACCCGTCCATCTGCACGAGCAGCTCGTTGATGACACCCATCCCGCCGCCGCCGCCCATGCCCGCGCCCATGAAGATCCGGTCGGTCGCCCGGTCGCCGGAGCGGTCGGTCGTCACGGCGCCCCGCGACCCGACGGCGTCGATCTCGTCGATGAAGATCACGGACCCGCCGTACTTGTCCGACATCACGCGGCCCTTCTTGAACAATTTGCGGACCTTCATGTTCCCGATGCCCATGAACATGTTCGCGAAGCCCGACCCCGTGGCGAACAGGAACGGCACGCCGGAGGCGCCCGCGATCGCCTTGGCCATCAACGTCTTCCCGGTGCCCGGCGGCCCCTCGAACAAGATGCCGTGCGGCGGGTAGCCGCCCATCTGCTTGAAGTCCTTGAAGCCCTCGAAGACCCGCAGGACCTCCTGCGTAGCCTCGACGGCCGCCGGCTGGCCGCGCACGTCGTCGAAGGACGTGTCGTACTCGTTCGGGTAGATGACGTAGTCGTTGCCGCGCGACAAGAACCAGAACAGCGCCACGAACTGCAGGAGGATGAAGAAGACCAGGATCAGCGCCTGGAGCATGACCGGGCGCAGCTGGACCATGACGAGCGACGGCTGCGAGAGCGACTGCGAAGGGGACAGCCCCATGAACAGCCAGGCGGCGAACAGATAGATCGCGAGCACCCACGCGGCCCGCTTCAACCAACGGCCGTAACGGCGGTACTGATCCATGGCGGTCGACCTCCTCCTGCTCGACCTTGGGGCTCGGGTCGTGGGCCCGAGTCTACGTCCGGGCACCATGGTTCGGAGACCTCGCGGCTCGAAGCCTCCTAGGCTTCCCGTATGCCGAGGGACCCGTTCGTGGAGCTCGAGGGGGCGCGGACGAACGTGCTCGTGGAGGCCGAACGGTTCGTCCGGGAGCTCGAGAGGGTGCTGGGGCCGAGCCTGCATGCGGGGTTCGAGCGTCTGCGGCTGGCGCAGGCCGGTCACGTGGCCAGGCTCGATGGGCCGACGCTGGCGGGGCTGGAGGACGCGGTGGGTCGGGCGATCGAGGCGGGGGTGGCCCAGACCGTCGACCGCCTGCGCTCGCCCGAGGTCTGGCTCTCGCCGCTCACCGCGCCCGAGCTCCCACCACGCACCGACCCCGCGCGGCCGCTCGGGTTGCCGGAGTGGGTCGCCCGGCTGGGCGGTCCCGCCCGCGAGGGCCCGGCGCTCGGCAGGCTCGACGAGATGACGAACCGGGTCTGGGTGGCGATCTCCGCGTCTGCGAGGCCGCTCGACCCGGTCCTGGAAGAGTTCGGGTTCCGGCCGGAGCGACGCCGTCTGGGCGGCGGGAGCTTCGGGGTCTCGGCGCGGACCCTGCCGCAGCTCGATCCGAGCGGCGCAGTCGGGCAGCGGTGGAAGCGCTATCGAGTCGCGTACGAACGTATGGCCGCGCTCGCCGCCCTCGAGGCCTAGGTCGGCGGAACGGTCGGTGGGCGGAGCGGCCTGCCCTCGAACGGCACCGAGAGCACCACGATGGTCGTCGTGTTGACCTCGGCCTTCTCGCGGAGCCGTTGGATCAGGTCCTCGAGGTCCGACGTGGTGCGCGCCCGCACCTTCAGGATGTAGTTGGCCTCGCCCGCGACGCTGAGGCAGTCCACGACCTCGTCGAAGTCCTGGACGCGTTCGGGAAGGTCGTCGGGCTGCGTCGGGTCGAAGGGCGTGACCGCGATCAGCGCCGTCACGAACAGGCCCATCGCGTCGGGGTCGACGATCGCCCGGTACCCGCGGATCGCACCGCTGCGCTCGAGCTTGCGGACGCGCTCGTGCACCGAAGAGGCCGAGAGCCCGGCCCGGCGGCCGATGTCGGCGTAGGTGGCCCGGGCGTCCTCCTGCAACGCCGCGATGATCTCGAGATCGCGTTCGTCCACCACCCGCGTATCGTACGGTCCGCCGTTCGGTGGAGCGTGTCGAGCCCCGCGACGACCCACTTCTCGGATCCCCGGCACGGCCGATTCCGACGAGCGCTCCATCGCGGTACAACACGGCCATCGGGATGCGGCTCGACCTCCTCGGAGCCGGGGAGGCGGCGTGGTCGCGACATCCACCGTTCCAGCGGTCCGGTTCGTCCGTGTTCGTCACGCCGGGACGGAACGGCGGTTCGTCCTGTTCGACGTCCCGACGCGCGAGCGCTACGTGGAGCTCGTCGCGCGGTCAGCCGGCGCGATCGAGGAGCTCCTGTCGCCTTCGGTGATGGCCAACCGGGTCGCGTCGTGGAGCGTGCGTCCACCCGACCTCGTGCTGCGGCCGTGGCGGCTCGAGCGCCGGCTGTTCGCCGCACGGCTCGCGGGTCTCGCGGCTCGTCGCCGGACGATCGCGTTCGCGGACGTCCGGCGGTGCTACGCGTCGATGTCGCCGTCGATCGTCGGCGACGCCCTCGGTCGGGCGGGGATCCCGACGGCCTGCGAGGTCGAGGGGTTCCTCGCGGGCCTCGGGCGGATCGGCGTCGAGGGTCTGCCCGTCGGCCCGCAGGCGTCGGCGGTCCTGGCCAACGCCGTCCTCGCCCCGGTGGACCGAGCGCTGCGGGAGGCCGGTGTCGAGCACCTGCGATGGGTGGACGACGTCGTCCTGTGCGGACGGGACGCCTCGGCCGCCCTGTCGGTGTTCCGAGCGGCGCTCGCCGCGATCGGGCTTCGGCCGAACGAGGCCAAGACGAGGATCCTGCAGGATGCCCGAGACCTCGGGTCGACCATCACCGCGTCCGGCGGTCGGTGATGCGTCCGGAAACGCCGGCTGCGCCTCGGTTGACCGCTTGGGGCTAAGCTCGCCCGTCAGTGTCAAGGTGCACGCGCAGCGAGATCCCGGATGGGCTTCGGGATAGCCACCGCCGGACGGCGGGCTGGCTCATAAGCTCGGTGTCTCCCGCTGGGCGGGATGACCCGCATCGGTTCTGCCGCCCGCCGTCGGCGAAGGCCTGCCGGCGTGACTTGATAGGAGCTTGCTCTGAGCCCCACTGAGGCGTGTCCGCCGGTGGTCCTGCCTCCGGTGTGTGCGTCCGAAAGGGGGACCAGGAGTGATCGTAGTGGGGATAGACCCGCACAAGCAGACCCACACCGCCGTCGCGCTCGACACGGCGACCGGGCGCAAGGTCGGTGAGATCACGGTGAAGGCGCGGACGAGGGGGTTCGAGCGCCTGCTGTTGTGGGCTCGCGAGCTTGACGACGTCGACCGGTTCGCGGTGGAGGACGGCCGCCATGTCTCTGGAGCGCTCGAGCGCCACCTGATCGCCCACGGTGAGACCGCCGTCCGAGTGCCCCCGGCGATGATGTTCCAGGCCCGCCGTGCCGATCGGGTAAGGGGCAAGTCCGACCCGATCGACGCCGAAGCCGTGGCTCGGGCGGCCCTGGCCCATCCCGAACTCCCGACCGCGACGCTCGCCGGGATCGAGCGCGATCTCGATCTGCTTGTGGCGCACCGGGAATCGCTCGTGAACGAGCGTACCGACAAGATCTCGAAGCTCCGGTGGCTGCTGCACGACATCGACCCTGACCTCGCACCACCGCTGCGGTCCTTCGACAGGTTCAAGGTGCTCGCCCGGGTGCAGCGCAACCTCGACTCGATGACACCGACCACCGCGGTCGCCGTCTGCATGGATCTGCTTGCCCGCTGCCGGGAGATCACCGTGCAGGCGAACAAACTGGAGCGCGAGATCATCGGGCTCGTGGATCTGCACGCCGCGGCGCTCCTCAAGATCCCTGGGTGCGGGGCGCTCACTGCGGCGAAGATTCTCGCCGAGACCGCTCAGGTCAAGCGGTTCCCGAGCGAGGGACACTTCGCCCGGTACGTGGGCACGGCTCCGGTTCCGGTGGCCTCCGGAGCGAGCCACCGCCACCGGTTCAACCGACGAGGCAACCGTCAGCTGAACGCCGCGATCCACCGGGTCGCGATCACGCAGCTCCGGATCCATGAGCCTGCGCAGGCGTACTTCAGCAGGAAGCGTGCCGAAGGCATGAGCAAGACCGAGGCGCTTCGGGCGTTGAAGCGTCAGATCACCAGGACTATCTACAAGACGATGGTGTCGATGGATCAACCCACCGATTACGCAGCCGCGGTCGCGGCTTGACATAGGAGCAACC
>Ga0126307_10002610_pt1 | contig 12203 bp, 13 predicted proteins | sample Plot28_FD_89955 | JGI IMG/M metagenome (GOLD analysis project Ga0126307, IMG submission 89955) | Serpentine soil microbial communities from UC McLaughlin Reserve, CA, USA - Plot28 | ecosystem: Environmental > Terrestrial > Soil > Grasslands | place: USA: UC McLaughlin Reserve, Lake County...
GCCCGACGAGAACCGCGAGCAGCTGTGGACCTTCCTGCTGCAGCACAACGCCCGCATGTACGGGGTCGCCTACTCGATCGACAGCGTCGGCGACGTCTACCTGACCGGCCGACTTCCCCACGCCGCAGTGACGCCGGAGGAGATCGACCGCCTGCTCGGCGCCGTCCTCAGCTACGCCGACGACCACTTCAACGCGATGCTGGAGATCGGGTTCGGCACCTCGATCCGGCGCGAGTGGGACTGGCGGGTCAAGCGCGGGGAGTCGCTGAAGAACCTCGAGGCCTTCGCCGCGTTCGCCGATCCCGCGCACCGCCCCGATCCGGCGCCGTGACGGCGCCCGGGCAGACGACGGCCACGGAGGCCTCGCCCGGCTACGCGCAGCGCTGGTGGGTGCTCGCCACCATGACCGTCTGCCTGCTCGTGGTGATCACCGGGAACACGATCCTCAACGTCGCCATCCCGACCGTGCAGCGGGAGCTGAAGGCCACCCAGGGCGAGCTGCAGTGGGCCGTGGACGCCTACATCCTCGTGTTCGCGGGCCTGCTGTTCACCTGGGGCGTGGTCGGTGACCGCATCGGCCGCAAGCGCGTCCTGCTCATCGGCCTGGCGATCTTCGCCGTCGGCTCGGTGTTCGCCGCGTTCAGCGACAGCCCGCTCGAGCTGATCGGCTGGCGGGCGGTGATGGGCGTCGGCGGGGCCGCCGTCCAGCCGACGACCCTCGCGGTCATCACCAACGTCTTCCCGCCCCGCGAGCGGGGCAAGGCCATCGGCGTCTGGGCCGGCACGGCGGGGATCGGGGTCGCGGGCGGTCCGCTCGCCGGTGGGGCGGTGCTGGAGCACTTCTGGTGGGGCTCGGTCTTCCTGGTCGGCGTCCCCGTGGCCCTGCTCGGCATCGTCGCCGTCCTGGTGTTCGTCCCCGAGTCCAGGGACCCCAACCCCGGGCGGCTGGACATCCCCGGAGTGCTGCTGTCGATCGCGGCGCTGGCCGGCGTGGTCTACGGGCTCATCCGGGGCGGCTCCGGCGTCGGCTGGACGACGCCCGGCGTGCTGATCCCGCTCGTCGGCGGGCTACTGCTCCTCGTCCTCTTCGTCTGGATCCAGCGTCGCTCGACGCACCCCGCGCTCGATGTGAGCCTGTTCCGCAACCCGGCCTTCTCCGCCGCTGCCGCCGCGCTCGGGCTGAACTTCTTCGCCCTGCTGGGCGCGACGTTCTACCTGGTCTTCTACCTGCAGGGCGTGCGCGGCTACTCGCCGCTGCAGAGCGGTGCGGCACTCATCCCGGTCGCGATCGGCATGGCGCTGATGGCCCCGCGCAGCTCCGGCCTGGCCGAACGGTTCGGGGCCAAGGCGGTCTGCGCGAGCGGGTTCGTGCTGATCGCGCTGTCGTTCCTCGGCATCCAGCTGCTCGGGTTGAGCAGCCCGGTGTGGCTGGTGATCGTCGTCCTGTCGGTGCAGGGCCTGGGCATGGGTGCGGTCATGGCGCCCGCCACCGAGTCGATCATGTCGGTGGTGCCCCGGGAGAAGGCCGGCGCCGGAGCCGCGGTCAACAACTCCGTCCGTCAGGTCGGCGGCGCCCTCGGCGTCGCGATCCTGGGGTCGGTCCTCGCCGCGTCCTACGCCGCGCATCTCGGGTCGTCGGTCGACGCCCTGCCCGCCGAGGCCCGGGAGAGCGCAAGCCAGTCGATCGTCGCCACCCTGGTGGCGGTCGAGCAGGTGCAGAGCAGCGGTGACGAGGACGCCGCCCGCGCCGCCGCCGCGGTGGTCGACCCGGCCCGCGAGGCGTTCGTGTCGGCCATGCACATCACGGCCGTCTTCACGGCCGGCGCGGCGATCGTGGCCGCGTTCGTCGTCCTCGTGTGGCTGCCGGGGCGCCGCGAACGGGTGACGCCGAGCACCCGGTGAGGTGAACGCCGACCCGGAGGTTGACGCTGCGTCACCACTCGGATCATTCTGGCGACATCAACGCCGGGACACCCCGCGCACGACATCGGGGGGATTCCCGTGACCGACGCACGCCCGTCAGCATCCTTCGCCGCTCGAGAGATCGGCGGACGACGCGACCCGTTCGCGCCGCTGCTCGACAACCCGCTCGCGGCCATGCTGCGAGACCCGGACGGCCCCGGTGCCTCCGCCCTCGCCGTCCCGACGGGCGGCGCGCCGCTGGCGGTCACCCGCTACGCCGACGGTCGCGACCGCATCAACCTGGGCAGCGGCAACTACCTGGGCCTCTCCGGCGACCCGCGGGTGACCGACGCGGCCGCGGCGGCCCTGCGCAAGTACGGCACCAGCACGGCCGGCAGCCGCGTGCTCAACGGCACGACCGGACTGCACCTCGCGCTCGAGGAGGAACTGGGCGACTTCTACGGCGTCGAGGCCGTGGTGCTCACCTCGTCGGGCGTGAACGCCAACGTGGCGCTGCTGTCGACCGTCTGCGGTCCGGACGACGTCCTGCTCGTCGACGCGTACGTGCACGCGAGCCTGCACGCCGCCGCGGCAGCCAGTCGCGGCACGGTGCTGCGCTTCCGGCACAACGACGTCGACCACCTCGCCGAGCGCCTGGCCGGGGTCGACCCGCGCGCGGGCGTCGTCGTCGTCGTGGACGGCGTGTACTCCATGACCGGGGAGATGGCGCCGCTCGCCGAGATCACCGAGCTCTGCGCGCGCCACTCCGCGCGGCTCGTCGTCGACGAGGCGCACGGGCTCGGCGTGATGGGCGCAGGCGGACGGGGCGCGGCCGCGCGACTCGGGGTGCTGCCCGAGGTCGACGCGGTGACCATCGCGCTCAGCAAGGCCCTGGCCAGCGTCGGTGGCGCGATCATGACGTCGCGGGCGGCCGCGGAGGGGATCCGGGCCTCGGCCATGCCGTACGTGTTCAGCGCCGCCAACGACCCCGCGTCGGTGGCGGCCGCGCTCGCGGCGCTGCGCGTGCTGCGCAGCGAGCCGGAGCGTGTCGCCCGCCTGCAGGACAACTGCGCGCTGCTGCGGCGGGTCCTCGAGGAGAACAGGGCCGCACCGCTGGCCGGGGACGGCGCGGTGGTGGCCGTGCCCACCGGCGTCGACGAGGTGACCGGCCCGGCGTGGCGCGCGGCCTTCGAGGGCGGCGTCTACACCAACGCCGTCACCTACCCGGCGGTCCCGCGCGGTCGTGGCGTCCTCCGCCTCACCGTGATGGCGACCCACACCGCCGAGCAGCTGCGGCGGGCCGGCGAGGTCGTCGCGGAGGCCGTGGCCGACGCACGGTCCGCGCTCGGGGACCGCGCCGTCGCCTGACGCCGTCCCCTCCGCTGCCCACGGCGTGGACGTCGGGCAGGATGACCGGCGTGACCGCTGCCACCCGACCAGGGACCCTCGTGCTGCTCCGCCACGGCGAGAGCGAGTGGAACAAGGCCAACCTGTTCACCGGCTGGGTGGACGTGCCGCTGTCGGAGAAGGGGCGCGAGGAGGCCGCGCGCGGCGGCCAGCTCCTCGCCGAGCACGACCTGCTCCCCGATGTGCTGCACACGTCGGTGCTCAAGCGGGCCATCAGCACCGCGGAGCTGGCGCTGGCCGAGGCCGACCGGCAGTGGCTGCCGGTGCGACGCTCGTGGCGGCTCAACGAGCGGCACTACGGCGCGCTGCAGGGCAAGGACAAGGCCGCCACCCTGGCCGAGTTCGGCGAGGAGCAGTTCATGCTCTGGCGCCGCTCGTACGACACCCCGCCGCCGCCCATCGAGCCCGGCAGCGAGTACTCCCAGGACGGCGACGCGCGCTACGCGTTCCTGCCGCCGGAGGCCCGGCCGGCGACCGAGTGCCTCAAGGACGTCGTCGTCCGGATGCTGCCGTACTGGTACGACTCGATCGTGCCCGACCTCCGCAGCGGCGCGACGGTGCTCGTGGCCGCCCACGGCAACAGCCTGCGGGCGCTGGTCAAGCACCTCGACGGCATGGGGGACGACGAGGTCGTGGGGCTGAACATCCCGACCGGCGTCCCGCTGCGCTACGACCTCGACGAGGACCTTCGGCCGATCACGACCGGCGGCCAGTACCTCGACCCCGAGGCCGCCGCAGCCGCCATCGAGGCCGTGAAGAACCAGGGAAAAAAGAAGTAAGGACCGTTCCGCCGAGCGGGGGCCCGGAGGGTTCCCCGAGGTGGGACACCGGGGCTCAGCTCAACGGGGGAACGGCACGTGGCCGCGGTGCGGTCCGGAGGACCGCAGAGTCATAGCGGTGTCGTCCGGAGGACGACAGAGTCATGGTCATTCGGTGGATGACGAGGTCACCGGGTGCCGTTCGCCGGTGACGAGGTAGACGACCCGTCGCGCGACGCTGACCGCGTGGTCGGCGAAGCGCTCGTAGTAGCGGCCGAGCAGCGTGATGTCGATGGCCGCCTCGATGCCGTACGGCCAGTCGTCGGACAGCACCTGGCGGAACAGCCCGCGGTGCAGCCGGTCCATGGCGTCGTCGTCGGTCTCGAGCTCGCGGGCCGCTTCGACGTCGCGCTTGGCGATGACCGTGCCGGCCTTGGTCACGAGCAGCTCGGCCACGTGGCCGGCCTCGAGGAACGCCGGCCGCACCTCCTGCGGCACCGCGTGCTCCGGGAAGCGCATGCGCGCCACCTTCGCGATGTGCTCGGCGAGGTCGCCCATCCGCTCGAGGTCGCTGGCGATCCGCGTGGCCGTGACGATCGTGCGCAGGTCGGTGGCCACCGGCTGCTGGCGGGCCAGCAGCGTGAAGCAGCGCTGGTCGATGCTCTCCCGCGTCGCGTCGATCTGCTCGTCGCCGGCGATCACCAGGTCGGCGAGGGCCACGTCCGCGTCCAGCAACGCCGTCGTCGCCGTGCTCATCTGCGACCCCACCGTGTTGGCCATCTCGACCAGGCACGTGCGGATGTCGTCGAGTTCTTCGCGGTAGCTCTCCCGCACAGTCGTCTCTCCCTCATCGTGTGGCGCGGCGCGCCTCAGGGCCGCCGCTCCGCGTTGTACCCGAGAGTAGGACGATGGCGGCCCGAAATCGCGGTCGCGGGGTGAACGGCCGTCCACGCCCAGGTGAACACTGACTCGTCCGGGCGGCGCAACGGTGCGCAACGGGCCGGATACGCCCGGAACCGACCTAGCATCGGGGCGTGAGTCCGCTGGTCGCCCTGGTGATCGGCCTCCTCCTCGGCGGGGCGGTGGTCGCCACGGCCCTCCTCCGTTTCCGCCACGATCCGGTCGCCGACCCGGCCGTGGCCGGCCTCGCCCTGCCCGAGGCCGCGCTGGCCCGCCGGCTCCTGGACCTCATGGACCCGGCCGTGGTGATCGTGGACGTCGACGACGCGGTCCTCCTCGCCAATCCGGCCGCCCGCGCGATGGGCATCGTCCGCGGCACCCGCCTGCTCGCCCCCGATCTGCTGGCCCTGGCCGGGACGGTGCGCTCCGGCGGCAGCCGCCGCATCGACGTCCGGCTGCCGGGGGACCTGGTCGGATCCGGCCCGCGCCTGATGGGGGTGCACGGCGTCCGGTTGCACAGCGGCACCGCACCCCCGCCCGGACCGGTCGCGCTGGTGTTGCAGGACGTCACCGAGACCCGCCGCTCCGAGGCCGTGCGCCGCGACTTCGTCGCCAACGTGGGCCACGAGCTGAAGACGCCGGTCGGCGCGCTCTCGCTGCTGGCCGAGGCGATCGAGCAGGCCGCGGACGACCCCGACGCCGTCCAGCGCTTCGCCGGTCGCATCTCCCACGAGGCCGACCGACTGAGCCGGCTGGTGCGGGAGCTGATCGACCTGTCCCGCCTGCAGGGCGGGGAGCCGCTGCCCGACCTCGTGCCCGTCGACGTCGACCGGGTCCTCGCCGAGGCCGTCGACCGGACCCGCACCGCCGCCCGGGCGAAGAACCTCGAGATCGCCGTCGGCGGTGAGCACGGGCTCGTCGTCCGCGGGGTGGAGAGCCAGCTCGCGACCGCGGTGACGAACCTCCTCGCCAATGCCGTCGCCTACAGCGAGGGGGAGAACCGGATCGCGGTGGCCGCCCGCGCCCGATCGGGGTTCGCCGAGATCGCCGTCACCGACAGCGGCATCGGCATCCCGCGCAAGGACCGCCAGCGCGTCTTCGAGCGCTTCTACCGGGTCGACCAGTCCCGGGCGAGCAGCACCGGGGGCACCGGCCTCGGGCTCGCCATCGTCAAGCACGTGGCCAGCAACCACGGTGGTTCGGTGTCGGTCTGGAGCGAGGAAGGCCTGGGCTCCACCTTCACGATGCGCATCCCGCTGGGCGCTGCGCCGGCATCTGCCGGCGACGCCGCGACCCTCGAAGCTTCGAAAGGAACCTCATGACCCGGGTGCTCGTGGTGGAGGACGAGGAGTCCTTCTCCGACGCGCTGTCCTACATGCTGCGGAAGGAGGGCTTCGAGGCCGTCGTGGCGAGCACCGGCCCGGACGCGCTGGCCGAGTTCGACCGGGGCGGGGCCGACATCGTCCTGCTCGACCTGATGCTGCCCGGCCTGCCGGGCACCGAGGTCTGCCGCGCACTGCGCAGCCGTAGCAACGTGCCGATCATCATGTTGACGGCGAAGGACGGCGAGATCGACAAGGTCGTGGGCCTCGAACTCGGCGCCGACGACTACGTCACGAAGCCGTACTCCGCGCGGGAGCTCGTCGCCCGCATCCGGGCCGTGCTCCGCCGCCGCGGGGACGCCGCGGAGACGCCCCCGTCGGTCGGGATCCTCGAAGCCGGACCGGTGCGCATGGACGTCGAGCGGCACGTCGTGGCCGTGGACGGCGAGACGGTGGCCCTGCCGCTCAAGGAGTTCGACCTGCTCGAGTACCTGCTGCGCAACTCCGGCCGGGTGCTCACCCGCGGTCAGCTGATCGACCGGGTGTGGGGCTCGGACTACGTGGGCGACACTAAGACCCTCGACGTCCACGTCAAGCGGCTGCGCGCCAAGCTGGAGCCCGACCCCGCGAACCCGAAGTACCTGCTGACGGTGCGGGGTCTGGGCTACAAGCTCGAGGCCTGACGACCGCCCCGGGAGCATCGCAGCGAGCGCCAGCGAGCGAGGAGCGGTCCGGGGCGCGGAGTCTGGCTGGGGGACATGGCCTAGGCGTCGATCAGTTCCCGTGCCTCTCGGGCGTGCGCGGGGACGTGCTTCCGGCCGGTGCGGAAGGTGTGCACGGCGCCGCAGGCGGGGCACTCGACGTGCATCGCGATGTGCGTGGGGTGGTTGGTGACCGATCGGATGCGCCGGTCGGAGACCAGCTCGTCGGTCCGGGTGACGGGGCAGGTGATCAGGAACATGGCGAAAGCGTGCTCCCGGCCGCCGCCCGAAACGAGTGGCAGAAATGACCGGTACCGCACTTTTTCTGCCATGATGTCGGCATGGCAGATCCGAGCCGTCCCCTGGTCGTGAGCGTGGTCGTCGCCGACGGTCTCGTCGGCAGCTTCGGGCTCGGTATCAGCGCCGAGGTGTTCGGCTACGACCGGCGAGACATGGGCCTGCCGCTGTTCGACTTCGGGCTGGTCGCCGAGGCGCCGGGCTTGCTGCGCACCGACACCGGCATCCCGATCACGGTGGAGCACGGGCTCGACCGGCTCGCGCGGTCGGACATCATCTCGATCACCGCCTGGGAGCTGTTCGACCGCGTCCCGTCCCCGGCGCTGCTCGACGCCTTCCGTGCCGCGCACGCGCGCGGCGCCACGATCGTCAGCCACTGCACCGGCGCCTTCGTCCTGGCCGCCGCCGGTCTGCTCGACGGCAAGCGGGTCACGACGCACTGGAAGTACGCGGGCGAGCTCGCCGCCCGCTTCCCCGACGTGCACGTCGACCCCACGGTGCTCTACGTCGACAACGGCCGAGTAATCACCGGCGCCGGGACAGCGGCCGGCGTGGACACCCTGCTGCACCTCGTGCGCCGGGAGTGGGGCGCGGCCGCGGCGAACGCCCTGGCCCGCGAGATGGTCGTGCCTCCGCACCGCGACGGCGGGCAGGCACAGTTCATCGACGCGCCCGTGCCCGCGTGCCAGGACGACCTGCTCGGCGCCGTCCTGGACTGGGCCGGCAACCACCTCGCCGAGGACATCAGCGTCGAGATCCTGGCCCGCCGGGCGCTGATGAGCCCGCGCAGCTTCGCCCGCCGGTTCAAGGCCACGACCGGGACGACGCCGCACGCCTGGCTGCTCGGTCAGCGGCTGGCCGCGGCCGAGGCGCTGCTCGAGGAGAGCGACGCCCCGGTTGAGGAGATCGCGCGGCTGGTCGGCTTCGGCACCGCCGCCGGCCTGCGCGAGCAGTTCGGCCGCCGCCGGGGAGTCTCGCCGCGGGCGTACCGGCAGACGTTCCGGCAGGGCGCGGGTTCAGCCCGGGGGGCGGCGCCGGTGCAGCTGGACGGGCACCGGGCTGGCCGGATGGGGGGCGACAGGGGGGCTGGCGGGGTGGGGAGCAACAAGGCCTTGGTCGAGGCGGAGTTCGGTCAGCCGGCGTAGTTCGGCGTACGCGGGCTGCCCGATGAGGGCGATCAGTTCCGCGGCGTAGGTCTCCACCAGGGGCTCGGGCGAGACGTGCGCCGCCGGGGCGCCGGTGCACCACCAGTGCAGGTCGTGTCCGCCCGGACCCCAGCCGCGGCGGTCGAACTCACCGATGCTCGTCACGAGCACGCTCGTGCCGTCGGGCCGTTCCACGTGCTCCTGCTCCCGCCGCACGGGCAGCTGCCAGCAGACGTCGGGCTTGGTGGTCAGCGGGTGGACGCCGGTCCGCAGCGCCATGCGGTGCAGCGCGCATCCCGTACCGCCGGGGTGGCCGGGCCGGTTGAGGAAGACGCACGCGCCGTCCACGGTGCGGGTGCGCAGTGAGCGCACGCCGGGTTCCGCGTCGTCCGCGGCGTCCTCCTCGGTCCAGGACTCGCGGCCGACGGGTGCCAGCTGCCAGACGTCGTCGGTGAGGAGCGCGACGTTGGCGGTGACGCGCGCCAGGTCGTCGTCGTCGGTGAAGAACGCCCCGTGGCTGCAGCAGCCGTCGTCCGGCCGGCCCTCGACGACGCCGGCGCAGCCGCGCCCGTAGATGCACGTCCAGGCCGAGGTCAGCCAGGTCAGGTCGGCGCGGATCCGGTGGTCCGGATCGCCGGGATCGGCGAACTCCACCCACTCCCGGGAGAAGTCGAGAGGGACTTCGGGGGGTGGATCGTCGGTCACAGAGCAAGCCTAGGTGTGCCACCGTGCGGTCATGCCGAGCCCCGACCCCGCCGTGGACGCCTACCTCGCGCAGGTGACCGGACCCCGGGCCGCCGCCGTCCGCCGGCTGCGGGAGCTCTGCCTCGCCCACCTGCCCGGCTTCACCGAGGGCATGAAGTACGGCATGCCCGGCTACCGGCGCGGGCCGGTCGCCGAGGGTGAGGGGGAGATCGGCTTCGCCGCACAGAAGCAGTACCTGTCGTTCTACGTCGTCCGCACCGACGTGATGGCCGCCCACCGGGACCGCCTCGCCGGTCTGAGCGCGGGCAAGGGCTGCATCCGCTACCGGAGGGCCGACCAGCTGGACGAGGCGGTCGTCGTCTCGATCCTGGAGATGACGGCATCGACCGAAGGGCCGGTCTGCTGACCCTGCAGACTGGGCCCATGCGGCTCGGAGTCCTGGACGTCGGTTCCAACACCGTGCACCTGCTCGTGGTGGACGCCCATCCGGGCGCACACCCCACGCCGATGCACGACGACCGATGGCTGCTGCGGCTCGCCGAGCAGATCGGGGACGACGGACAGCTGTCGAAGGCGGGGGAGAAGGCCCTGCTCCAGGCCGTGCAGGAGGCCTGCAAGCAGGCCGAGAAGCAGGGCTGCGAGGAACTGCTGGCCCTGGTGACCTCCGCCATCCGGGACGCATCGAACGGCCTCGAGGTCCTCGACCGCATCCGCCAGCGCACCGGCGTCCATCTCCAGGTGCTCACCGGCGAGGACGAGGCGCGGCTGACCTTCCTCGCCGTCCGCCGCTGGTTCGGCTGGAGCGCCGGGCGCCTGCTCGTCCTGGACATCGGCGGTGGCTCGCTGGAACTGGCCGCGGGCGTCGACGAGGACCCCGACGTCGCCCTCTCGGTCCCGTTGGGCGCCGGCCGGATGACGCGGCGCTTCCTGCCGGAGGCCCGTGTCGGGGGCCGCCCCGACCTGGCCGCGCTGACGAAACTCGCCGCCCATGCCGAGGACCTGATCGGTCCGGCGGCGAAGCGGCTCTACAAGGTGGGCGAGCCGGACCTGGTCGCCGCGACCAGCAAGACCTTCCGCACCCTCGCCCGGCTCACCGGTGCGGCGCCGTACTCCGCGGGACTATGGGCGCCGAGGGAGCTGACCCTCGACGGTCTGGACCAGCTGGTCGCGTTCGTGTCGCGGATCGAGTCGGCCGCGCTGGCCGAACTGCGAGGGGTCTCACCGGACCGGGCGCATCAGGTTCCGGCCGGTGCGGTCGTGGCTGCCACGGCGATGCGCCTCCTCGACGTACCGTGCGTTCGGATCTGTCCGTGGGCGCTGCGGGAGGGTGTCATCCTTCGCAGGCTGGACTCGTTGGGAGGAGCGTGATGGCCGAACCGGACTGGAACCCGGACACGGGAGGACGCTCGCTCGCCGAGATCCTGCGCGAGGCCGGCATCGAGTCGGCCGACCGCGCCGCCCGCCGCCGCTCCTGGGACGACCCCGAGGAGACCGGCATCCGCCAGCGGCGGGCCGAGGCGGCCGCCGCGGGGCGCCCCGATCTCGGCCGTCGCAAGAGTGACCGGTCCCTCGACGAGCCGCCGGCGGTGCCCGAGCGGCGGATGGCACCCGAGCGCCGCTCCGCCGCCGACCGCCGGCCGGCCGCCGACCCACGCGACATGCGGCGCCCCGAGCCCGGTCCGACGACGGCGGCGATCCCGGGCATGCGCCCCGACCGCAAGCCCGGCGTCCCCGTCGTGGGCACGCTGGCCAGCGGCCCGGTGCAGACGCGCCGCGCCGCCGAGCCCCCGCCGCAGCGGGCGACCGACAGCTCGGCCCGGACGGCGGCGCCGGTCGAGTCGCACCCGTCGACCGGGCCCATCCCCGTCGTCCGGGCCGAGCAGTTCGACGACGCCGACGACCTCGATGCCACGCCGCAGGAGAGCGCGCTCGCCTGGCTGCGCTTCGCCGGCGAGCTGATCATCGCGCTCGCCGCGGGGGTCGGCGTCTACTTCGCCGCCACGCTGCTCTGGGAGAACATCCCGCACGTCGCCGTCCTGCTCGCGCCGCTCGCGGTCACCGCCCTGGTGATGGGTGTGAACGTCTGGCGTCAGCGGCAGGGCCGTGATCCGGTGGGCCCCCGATTGCTGGCGATCCTCGTGTTCGCCGGCACGCTGCTCACGATCGCGCCCGCGGCCGGGCTGCTCGCCGGGGGCGGCTGACCCGCCGGCGAGCAGCTGCGCTCAGTCGGTCTCCTCCTCAGCGTCGGCGTCGTCGCGCGCGAACTCCTCGACGATCGCCGCGCCGAACGCGTCCAGGTCGTCGGGCTTACGGCTGGTGATCAGGTTGCCGTCGACGACGACCTCCTCGTCCACCCAGTCCGCGCCGGCGTTGCGCAGATCCGTCTGCAGCGACGGCCACGACGTCATGCGCCGGCCCTTCACCACGCCGGCCTCGGCGAGCACCCAGGGCGCGTGGCAGATGGCCGCGACGGGCTTCCCCGCATCGAAGAACGCCTGCACGAATGCGACCGCGTCGGCGTCGGCGCGCACGAAGTCGCCGTTGATGACGCCTCCGGGCAGCACCAGCCCGCCGTAGGCGTCCGGGTCGGCCGTGCTGACGACGGCGTCGACCTTCTTGCTGTCGCCCTTGTCGAGGTGGTTGAACGCGGTGATGCTGCCGCCCTGGAGCGAGACCAGTTCCGGTTCGGCGCCGGCCTCCTCGAGCGCCTGCCACGGCCGGTCCAGCTCGACCTGCTCGACACCGTCCGTGGCCAGCACTGCCACCTTCATCCCGTTCAGTTCTCCTGCCATGCAGGCGGCGCTACCCGGGCCTCGAACAGGGCACACACCGGCGCACTACGGTTTCCGGCGTGCCCGTGCGCAGCAGTGTCGGCCGAACGCTGGCCGCCGTCCTCTTTGGACGGCTGGTCGCCGGGCCGCGGGTCGAGGACGCCGTCCGGGTCGCGGGGGAGCTGGTGAGCGACGGCCGCCGGGTCGCGCTCGAGCACGTACCGGGCCCCGGGGACGACGCCGCTGCCGAACTCACCGTCCTCATCGGCGAGATCCACGCCGCCGGACTCGCCGC
>Ga0126307_10002611_pt1 | contig 12201 bp, 12 predicted proteins | sample Plot28_FD_89955 | JGI IMG/M metagenome (GOLD analysis project Ga0126307, IMG submission 89955) | Serpentine soil microbial communities from UC McLaughlin Reserve, CA, USA - Plot28 | ecosystem: Environmental > Terrestrial > Soil > Grasslands | place: USA: UC McLaughlin Reserve, Lake County...
ACCCTCCTGGATAAGGTCCTCGAAGGGCAGTCCGTAGCCACGGTACTTCTTGGCGACGCTGACGACGAGCCTCAAGTTCTTCTCTATAAGCCGCTTCCTGGCCCTCTTGTCGCCCTGCTTGGCGCGCTTGGAGAGATCTATCTCCTCCTGATGGGTCAAGAGCTCTCCGCGGCCTATGTGTGCCAGGTACTTCGCCAAAAGTTCCGGCGTCTCGTTGTCCCGCGCTGCCCTGGTGTTCTCCGCACTTTTCTCTAGACTCGTAGCCACTTACCAGCCCTCCCACGCGAATATTATCTTTAAAACCAGTTTCAAAAACTACTCTTAGTTTATACCGATTTTTCGCATCATGTAAACATCCTTTCGTCGGGCATTCTCCGCCGTTTGTGACACCGAGGGTATATACGCGTGAGAGGTCGAAAAGTTTCACGCCAGTGAAGATCCTCGAGTCGTTTTATACTGCAAAACGTGAGTGACGTTACACGGGTCGCGGACGAGATAAGGGCCAGCGTGCCCGAGGTGCTGGCGGCGTGGCAGGATGCGAGGGAGGCCGACGAAGACTTTAATCAGCATCTCGTGGAGGGCATCGGGCAGCTCCTGGTAGTTTTCACGGAGCTTCTGCGGAGTCCGGCGCCGCTCGAGGGGTTCAGTTGCGAGGGGGCGATCCGGGCTCTGATCGAGGAGTGCGGGTAAAGAAAACAACCCGGTAGAGGTAGCTAGAAAACTTCCCCCGGTTGCGCCGGCGCTCGACGAACTCTATTAGCCCACCCTCTTTTAGCGCGTGAAGGTGACGCTGTACCGTCTTTAGCGCGTGAAGGTGACGCTGTACCGTCCTAACGCTCTTGCCCAGTATCTTGGCTAGGGTCTCCATCTTGGGCCAGCACTCTCCCGTGCTGTTGTTGGCGTGGTCGGCCAGACAGGTGTAGGGATGTATCGTCTCGACCGGGACGCCTGCCGCGATAAGGTCGGTGGTCTTGGGTATACGGGTAAACTTGCGCTTCGCCGCTACACTTACCTCCTCAAGGGGTTAAGCGGCGAGCGCTTTGATGATATGATTCACCAAAGCGGCGAGCTTCCGGTTCAAAGTCGCTCTCGCCGCTTTTTTATGTCTTTGTCAGGGGAGAAGCCTACCCTAACCGATGAGTCGGCGCCCCCTGGGGGCGCCGACTCATCGGGCGATTCTCAGTTTTTGACGACGCGCCAACGTTGTCGGACGGTTAGCGGTGTGCCGACCAGTGATTGATCGTACAAGACCACTGCTCCGACGCGCCGGTTACGAGAAGGCTGAAACCATCGCTGCGTTAAAGGCAACCACCACTCCATACCTCTCGGCAAATTACCCACACGAACAACAAGGATGTTTCGCTCCGTATCTGAGAAGTGATCAAGCTCCCGTGAGAAAAGCCTGTGCGCCCGCTCGTCCGATATTGGTAGGCGAACCACGGCAGCTGTGAATTTGTCGTCTTCCGGTCCTCTTGCGCGCGACACATTGATAGACGGTGGAGGGTCGGGGTTAGGAATCAGTGGTCCTAGATTAGGTGGTTGCGAAGCCAAATATGCCCGGTGGATCCACCCTATGCCTTCAACACGATGAACTCCCTCGTCCGCAGGGGTGTTGAGCACAGAAGCGATGATACTCTCGAATTGAGTATTGGGTTCGACTTCTAGTTCTAGTAAGACTTCCGTCCGGGTTCCCGTGGTTCTTGCAACTAGTACATCAGCCAGCCGCTGGATTGCAGCTTGGGCGTCTTTAGTCGCTTCCGCTCTGTCTGGTGCGATGACCTCGGCAAACACTCGCTGCGAATCAACTGTCACTAAACAGTCCGGTTGCCGCGACCCAAGCTGAGGCTCTAGCTCGGGTGTCAAACCACTCGTGACAAGGGCCGCCGCGAATTCTAGATCCGCAAAGGCAGGCTCCTCACCCTTTCGTACGCGCGCCATTACCGGTTCATAAGCCACGCAGCCGCTCACACCTGTCAAGAACCAGCCCCCGCGCAACCGCTGGGGCAACTGTCAATAGACCACGCGTGCCCTGTGATTGGAGTCGATTGAGATAGTCGGGCCAATGGCGGCGGAGCGCACTGAATGCGCGCTCTACGTCGGATGGCGATTCGGCTGGCTCGGCCCCTATTCACCATTCGTCGACAAAGTCCGTCCATTTTGAGATGATGTCTTGAGGAATCGGCATCGTATATAAATGCTATCCCGGATCCTGGGACTACTTGTCGACCTCCGCTACCTGGCGGGCAGCCTACCCCCGTTGGACCGGGGCTAAGCGGCCTCTGCGCCGAACCAACGCTGATTCTCGCCACCCTCATCCTCTTCTGACTCTTCTTCTCCCTTACTCCAGTGCGCGGGGCGCTGGAGGTGGTCTGGGAGCTGGGTGGTTTCGTCTCCGCGTGCCAGGTTGATTTGCTTTTCGGAGTAATTGTAGAGGAAGGAGCAGCCGGGCAGGTGGTTGAGCGGTTCGCCAGCAGCGAGGGGTACGTACAGGGGTTCCCGGGCTTCGTCTCGATGTAAGTCTTAAGGTCCGAAGAGGCGGACAGGGTGTTGGTGGTCGCGCTGGCAGCGCAAGGACGCGCTTCCGAGTTCCGCGTGCTGCTCACGACAGAGAAGCGCGTCGCCTTCGATCGCCTTGAGTAGGCTCTGCGGGAAGGGCTTGCCGCTGGCTTAGAGTGGAACGAGCGATAGGGGACATTGGAGTGGGAGCAGGTTACGAAGAAGCAGGGGTACCTCCGCTTTCCGAACCAATCTCAGCCTATCGACTCGTAGCGGGGGCACCCGGGCTGCTTCCGCTAGCTACCGTCGCCGCAGGCGCTGTTGCGCGGTACCAAGGTCATCTTCCCTCATGCTTCTGCCGAGGAGCTTGCCGGGAACGACCACCGCGCCGACGAAAAAGAGCGCCGCGAGGCAGGCCAGCACCAGCACCGCTCGCCCAGAGAGTGCGCTAGAAGAGACCATCGCGGTCAGGGCCACGAACCAGAAGTAGGCCATGTAAAGGAGATAGCGCTCGCCCCTTTCGCACTCGCTGCCCTCGAACGAGGAGAGGCCGAGGGCCCCGAAAGCGGAGCCGACGGCCCACATTAGCAGTGCCACGGCCAGTTCCACGGCCCTTAACCATACCAGTTTTCCTGGTCGTTTTCCGACCCCCGCACGGGCCGGGGGATTAATCCCGAGGGCATGCGGGAGATTCGTCCGCGGCTCCGGCACGCTGAGGCTGGCCTTGGGGCAGCCGGGACGGGGAACACGCCACGACCGATCCTGGCTGCCGCGGGGAGCCCACTCTTCTGTATAGACCCCTGGGCCTCGCGCCGACATCCGAGAAGCCTACTCTCAGACGCGACCTCTCGAGCCTATGAACAGTACGGTCAAAGCCAGCCCGATCCCGAGCAGAGCGCTGACAAACGTTTCCGAAGGTACGCCGCCCATGATTTTGCCCCAGGGTGGCTCGGCGTCATCGCGAACCGGCTTCTCCCCTTCGGCGATCTCGATTTTCCAGAGGCCGTCCGATCGGACATCGAAGAGGTAGATGCCGTCCTGAGGGACGTTGACCGTCGCCGAAGCGGTGGACGGCAGGCTTGGGTCGGATTGGTCGTTCCCCTCGCTTACCGAAGAGAAGCTCACGGCGTTGCCGTCTTTATCGAGCAAGGAGACTGCTGAGGTTCCTATCCCTTGGGTATTCATGGTGATCGTCTTCAACCCGCCCGAGAGCCAAAAGAAGGGCGTGGCGGCATCGTCGCCGCCACTGAAGCTGGTCATCTTCGGGGCGCTAGAAGGTCGCGGCTGTTCAACCTCGATATCCCAAGGCCCGTCCGCCTTCACGTCGAGCATGTGCCTTCCCTCGACGGGAGCATTCACCGCTCGTGAGACTTGGACCGGGCCCGTTTCGTCCGCGAGGGCGATCGCCACTTCCGTGTTACTCTCGTCATTGGGTTCGTCGTTTGGACCGCCGGAGAACTCGATAGGCCCTGGCGTCCTCTCGGTTTCTTCTTGGTTCGTGGAGAGCAGGGTAACTACGAAGTCCCCTTCGCCATAATGGGTCATCGTCGCGATCGCCAGGCCTGGCTCGAGTTCGAAGGGGTCCGTCGCGAAAAGTTGACTTTCCGGGACTTGCTCGTCTGCGGCTGGATCCTCTTGCCCACCGCCCCCGCAAGCACCGGCGGCGACCGCAAGGATGACGCTGGCAACGAGTGCGCCGCAGACGGCGAGCGTGTTCTTTCCGTTCATGTGTAGGGAGCTCCTTCGTTTTCGTGACGGGCACGGTTCCCCACGCCTGACGCGCAGCAAATGCAGCCTACACGTGCTTCGGACGCGGCGCAGCTTCGCGGAGCTCGAGGAGAACCCTTCTGGCCCGACGGGTCGGCGCGAAGTAGGGACGGGGAGCAGGAGGGAGACAGGGAGCTATTGAACGGTGTCGGGGCGCGATCAGGGGCAAAGAGGAACCTAAGAGAGGGGAGCCCGATAGACCGGCCCGAAGACAAGCAGGGCGGCCGGTGGATACCGCAGCTGGCGACGGGGGCAGGGCCTTTAGCTCCACCCCTCTTCCGTACCTCCTGGCTTCTAGCTGGTAGAAGAGGACGAGTGGGTTTCCTGGGCCGCCAAGAGTAAAGGCTCTCAGCTACTCGGTGAATAAAGGGCTGCTAGTCTGCCTGCTGGCTCTCCGTAGCCATATTGGAGCGCAGCCACAGCGAGTTGTGCGCCAGTTGAAGACCGTTTTAGCACATTCGGCACTCAGAACATGAACTATTCCCCTTCCGCCTCCATATCTGCAAGCGGCGTGCGGCTGTTGTGCTGACGGTTTTGGCTTTGCTCTTCGGACCCGGTAGGATACCGTGGGATTGATCGTTTAACGAACCTAGGGAGAACCAATGAGCGAAGAGCGAGACAGGGACGTCGAGAAGGTCTACTCTACGTCCGAGTTCGTATCGAAGTTACGCAGGCTGGCCGACGCCCTCGAGACGGGTAAGAGATTCGGGATTCAGGTGGCCGGAGAAAGGATTTACGTGCCCGCTAGTGCCGAGTTCAACGTCGAGCACGAACGAGAGGGGAAAGAAGAGGAGATCGAATTTCAGCTTAAATGGACCAACCAGTGATCTCATCTTCACCGGCTCGTTAGCCGCGAACCTCGTACTTTGTTCCGGGTGTCACCCCTAGGACGGCGAGGAGTTTTATACCCCGAGGAGGCCGAGCGCTCCAAAGGCTTCTGGCGTAGGATGTTCGGCGTCTAAGGAGTAGTGAGGAGTCGTTATGGCGATGAGCGAGCCTGGTAGTAAACAGGAACTGATGCGGAGGTTCCTGGAGTCGGCCCACGATCTCGGTGATCCCAACCACTCGCACGGGAGCCTCAGCATGCACCGCCTTTGCGACGAGATCGGCCTGACGTCCAACGACTGCCGCTGCCAGATGATAATGAGCGCGCACTTCCGCATCGGCAACCTGGCCGCGGCCACAGGCGACCGAGCGGCTGAACCTGGCTAGTTTAGGATAACACCCAAAGACATTGATGGTGCGGCGTTGGTGCAGCTCTAGTGCCGAACCTACCGATGATTCCCTAGCAATGAGGAGCGGAGCCCCTACTCACTAGGGCCCCGGCTCTCGCTATGCTAAGTTGTGAACCGGGCCGCGTGCTGTACTTCGTCTTGCAAGTCCGCAGTCAGGGTGCCGTCACCGCCCACGTGCCATACGTATAAAATCTCCCAGCACTGCTGGAACGCGTGACGATATAAGCGGCAAGAGTTCGTAAAGCTCCTGATGCAGAAGCTCACTATAGCCCGCAACGCGGACGGTTGGGCGAAAGTCCAGATTACCTACCGATCCGAACCTCCCGAAACCAAAGGGGCAGAGTGCGGATAGTGTGCAGAATTCAGAAGAGTCCAGGGAAGCGCCGAGTATCTTCTGAGGGGACACCCCGAGATGAGCCTCTATGAGGCCACCGTCGAGCGCGAGCCTTAAGGTCGCCCGGCGACCGTCCTAGAGCCGGGCGCGCGAGACGTACCCCTGGTCCTCATTCTCCGGCGGTTGGTACTCACCCTTGCCCAGCACCCCGAACGTGACCGCGACGAGCAGGATCAGTACCACGATCAGGAACAGGTAAGCTATATTTTCCCGCACACCGTCTCCCTTGCTACGGACTTGCCCGGGACCATTCTACCCTAACCCTACCTACTATCGCCGAGATAATGACCCTCGCCGAGGCAATATTTACAGGCCTGTAAGCGACGTTCGTGGTGTACAATGTTACTGTTTGTAGCAGTCTCGTTCTTAAGGGCTTGATGGCGACCGAAGTTTTCGGCGAGTATGGCGAGTTGCAGGAGCAGGAGTGCAAAGAGCTCCTGGAAATCCTGCGCAACATGGGGATCGCCACGGCCGACAGAGCGTACCAGCCGGGGGATGCCATCTACAGCGAGGGCGAGTACGGCGATGCCCTATACGTCCTCATCTCCGGCGTCGTGAAGCTATTCAGGCCCTACTCGGGGAGCAAGGAGGCCACTCTGCGCCTCCTAAAGCCGTGGGATATATTCGGCCACCTAGCGTTCGCCGGCGAGACGAGGCAGCGCGCCTACGCCGAGGCCGTTACCGAGTGCAAGGTCACGAAGGTGCCCAAGATCTTCGTGGAGCGGGCCATACGGCGGGATCCGCGGGTGGCTCTGAAGGTGATGACGCTGCTCGAGCTAAGGCTCGTGCAGTACGAGGAGCTTGTCAAGTGCCTCCTCCCCCGTGAGACTGAAGTGCGATTGGCGAACCTCTTGCCCATACTCGCCCAAAAGTTCGGAGAGAGGGATCCACTGGAAAGCTCGGTGACGATAGATATCAGGCTTACCCACCAGGATCTAGCTGCGATGGTCGCCTCTACGCGCGAGTCCGTCACGAAGGTGCTCAACGAAATGCGCAACCGCGGCGTCGTCGAGGTGGAAGGCGGGCTCATCACCCTCAAAGACTACGCGGCGCTATTGGAGCTTAGCCGGATCTAAGAGCGGTTGACTTTCTGTGTCAGCCACCGGCAAAGGCGTCGTGGCGCTTCGTCGCCCGATTTACCCTCTGCCAGTTTTTTCTTTCGAAGCCATCAAGACGCTCGCCGAACGCGAACCGGGATGCTTAAATACCGGCGGTCGAAAGCCGATCGCTGACTGCCGATGACCGGCAGCTAAAACGAAGGGCGTATGGCATGCTGGAGCTCATAGGAGCGATTTTCTTGGGCATAGTGCAGGGGCTTACGGAGTTCCTGCCGGTCTCGAGCTCGGGGCATCTGCTCCTCGGACAGTACTTCCTGGGCCTAGACCAAGATAGCTTCGGGCTCCCTTTTGACGCAGCGATACACACGGGGACCGTGATCGCCGTGGTCTCGTTTTTTTGGCGGGATCTGCTAGGGATGGTGCGTGCGTTCTTGCGGTCTTTGCGCGGGCCGGATTTCTCGGATACCGGCCAGCGTATGGCCTACTTGATATTGGTCGCGACCGTCCCGGCGAGCATTATAGGGTTCCTCTTCGAGGACTTCTTCAAGTCTGCGGTGAGGAACCCCTGGATCGTGGTCTTCAACCTGGTGTTGGTCGGGGCTCTGTTCATCGTCGGGGAGGCCGTCGGGCGCAAGAGAAGAAAGGTAGGGGAGCTACGCCTCCCGGAGGCGTTGGGGATCGGGCTCGCCCAGGCGACGGCGCTCGTCCCCGGCATCAGCCGCTCGGGGGCGACCATTACCCTGGGACTGTTCTTGGGCTTAAGGAGGGATGAGGCCGCCCGGTTCTCCTTCCTGATGAGCGTCCCAATAACGGCCGCCGCCGCGCTCCTGAGCCTCGCGGAGGTGGGAAGCGAGGGGATGAGTGCCCACGAGGTGCTGCTCTTCGCGTCCGGCTGCGTCTCCTCCGGCATCGTAGGGTACCTCGCCATAAGGTTCCTCCTGAACTTCCTGGCCGGCCACTCCTTGAGGGCCTTCGCTTACTACCGGTTTGGCCTAGCCGTGGTCGTGGCCGCCTTGCTCGTGATTTTGTAGGTGTCGGGCGTTGGCAAATGGGACGGATGGCGAAACCCCTACGCGCCGTCTTGGAGTGGGACGAAGCCTGAAGAAAGGCAGCCGCTGACTACCTCTCTTTGCGCAAGCGATGAAGAACACGGGCAGAGATTCAATCTGGAACCTGACAGGTGATGCCTGAGGCCTGGATCCTTTGACAAAGCACAAGCCGATTTGGTACCTTAGTCAATACCATGCGCGACCGAGCAACAGGGATTCTTGCCGGAGAGTTCGGAGGCTCCCGCCCGGTCGTCCGGCGATTTATCTAGGAGAGGCGTACCCGCCCCGGGCGCGGCTGCGTTTCTCCACCGACTGCTTCGTAACCTACAGATAAGTATGAAAGGTTCTTCTCCGGGATGTTTGGTTTGGATGATTGTGTGGAAACCCCGAACGATTTGAGGGAGGCTCGTGTTCGCTGAGCGAGGCGTCGCGGGGACGCCCAATGAGATGGACGGCTTGCGGGCTGGGATAGACGCGATCGACGAGGAGATAGTCAGGCTCCTCGACGAGCGGGCACGGCTGGCGCGCCGAATAGGGGAGATAAAGCTCGCGCAGGGCCTCGAAGCCTACGCCCCAGCCCGGGAGCGCAAGGTGCTCGACCGGATCTCGCTTCTGGGCCAAGGAGACTTCCCAAAGGCGGGCTTGGAGGCGGTCTTCCGGGAGATAATCTCCACTTCGATCTCCCTGGAAGCGCCGCTGAAGGTCGCCTACCTCGGGCCCGAATCCACCTTCACGCACGAGGCGGCACGGCGCGCCTTCGGGACGAGCGTCGAGTTCGAGCCGCACGCGACGGTCTCGGAGGTCTTCGCGATGGTCGAGCGGGGTGGGGCCCAGCACGGGGTCGTGCCGGTGGAGAACTCGATGGAGGGCGCTGTGACGCACACCCTGGACGAGCTGATGGCGAGCCCCTTGAAGATCTGCGGCGAGGTGTACCTCCCGATCTCCCAGAACCTGCTCTCCGGGGAGGAGTCCCTCCCAAAGATAAAAACCGTCTACTCGCATCCGATGGCCCTAGCCCAGGCGGCGACCTGGCTCAGGCATGAGATGCCGCACGCGGCGCTCGAGGAGGTCGAGTCCACGGGAGAGGCTGCCCGGAGGGCTGCCGAAGCGCCCGAAACAGCGGCGATCGGGAGCGTTCTGGCCGCCGACGCTCACGAGCTTTCGGTCCTCGCCACCAACATCCAGGATGCCCGGACCAATGCGACGAGGTTCATCGTGCTCGGGCGTTCCTGGGCAGAGCCCACCGGCAAGGACAAGACCAGCGTGGTCTTCTCCTTCAAGGACCGTCCCGGCGGTCTCAAGGACGCGCTCTCGGCCTTCGCGGACGACGGGATCAACCTGACGCGTATCGAGAGCCGCCCTTCCAGGCGGCGGGCGTGGACATACGTGTTCTTCGCGGATTTTCAGGGGCACCCCGAGGAGGATAGGGTGGTGGGGGCGCTGAAGAACCTCGAGGAGCGTTGCACTTACGTGCGCCTGATTGGGGCCTACCCCGAGGTCTCGAGCGAGGTCTTTCCGCAATAGTGCAAAATCAGTGAGTGGTGCGTTTTTGCGCCCTTCTGACCGACAGTAGCGCCGAGCTGGAACTGGTGGGGGAGTAAACCGGCGGGCTTCTCAGACTAGCGTGCCGCCTCGGGGAGGGCCAAGGCGTGGGTGGCAAGGAACAACACCTTCGGCAGCCCCGGCGAGGGGCCATTTCCGAAGATGCCGGGCGGTGGAAGTCCCAAGGAGTTCCCCGTGGAGAAGGACGGGGCTTGCTACTCCTCGTCCCGCTGAGCCGACTAGCTCTCGTCGGCCTAAAACTACGAAAGCAGGGAGCTGCGATTCTGAGCTTTATAACTTAAACTATCGCAGAGCTAAAACTAGCGCGGGGTTAGGCTTAGCGGCCGCGCCAATAGGCGGGTAGCGAATGTATCAACGGCTGATGAAGAACCGGTTTGATCGTTTGGAAGAGTCGATAATTCTCCAAACAGGTTCTCTAGGCACTTCGGTGAATAGAGTATAGCGTGGTCAAGGCGTGAGCAACACGTACACCTGCAAAGTAGGAGGTTCCGATGCCCTGGATGCCGGAGGTCTTCACTGCTCCCATGGCCGAAGCTCGGCGCGCGGAGGAGGCCGCGCTCACTAACGATGCCGTCCCTTACTACGAGGGGATCAGGGCGGAGGAACCTGACGCGCTCATACGCTCCTTCGCTGGCGAGCCCCGAATCAGCGATCCGCGCGGCGGGCACGTGGAGGGCACAAGGGAGTTACGCGCCTTCGTTGCCGGGATGGTGCACTGGTTGCGCGAGCGCGACGCGGTGGTGGAGAACGTAGCCCTGACGCGCACTCAGACCCGCACGGTCGAGGAGGTCGTGCTGCACCTGCTCGGAGATGACGGGGGACAGATCCAACTGCCCGTCGCCATCGTGACCGACCGCAACCCCGACCGCACGTTGAAGACGATCCGAGTCTACCACAGCATGTGGCCGCTCACGGGCGAGCACGCCATACGCCCGCCGCTGCTCCCCGCGGACCCGGAGCTGCACGCTGAGGGGGCGGTAGGCGACTACCAGAAGGCGCTGGCTGAGGGCGATCTGGAAGACATCGTGGGGACTTTCGAAGCTGACGGCTACGCCCGCGAGCCGAGCGGCGGGGCCTACCTCCACCGTGGTGCCGAAGGTCTACGGGAGTTATACGCGCATCTATTCGCCAACGACGGCGGCATCCCGCTAGAGCACTGCACGCTCACCGACGACGGCGTTCGGTGCGCAATCGAGTACAACTGCGTGCGCTGGGGCAAGGACGAGGTGCCACCACAAGCCGGGGTTGCGGTGTACGAACGCGGAGGTAGCGGTCTGCTGAGCGCGGCGCGCATCTACGATGACGTTAATCCGCCGGCTGTCTCAGATACGTCCTTCGACGAGACATGAGCTTCGTAGAACACACCTTCCACTTACTTCGGTGAATGAGGGCAGGCAATTAGCCCTTGATGCGGGTACGTTAACGCCTTGGTCGTTCCTCGTCGTCTTCCTGCCGCTTTCTCCTGCTTCCTCCTATAGCGGGTTGCAATGAGGTTGACTCAGTGAGCCTGCTCTTTGGAATGACACGCTTGACGGGAACGTCGTCGTCCGCGTGAGCCTTCTAAAGTAGCATCCATGCCTCTACGAAACCGTCTGAAAAGGGGTTCTGAGGTAGCCGCTCGATCCCCTACCGAGCATGAGAACAACACACCGCACCGCCCTATCAGATACCGAGTGGTCCTACTTTGAGCCACACTTCCTCGTCCCCAACGCCACCGGTCGCTCTCGGCTCCATCACTGACTTAGTTCATGTGCTCTTCTCCCTACGGACTTCTGCCATCTCTAGTGCAGGACTATCGAATAGGCTTTGGTGTGCCTATAGTGCCTACTGGCGCAACATCAGCGCAAGGTGATGTAGGCGCTGTAGATCTTAGAGATGCGGCTAGGTTCGCTGGATGGCATCATTGCGGCACGGGTGAAAAACGGGGAAGGAGAAACGCATATGGACAGCAAAGAAACACGAGCCTTCGCACAGCAGCTGATGAAGGAGGTTTGGGAGCCGTTCGATTCCGAAGCAGTATCGAGGTTTTACCACCGAGACGTAGTCGGTTGGCATCGACGCGCCGACAGTTCTTGGCAACAACTTGGTTACGATGACGTCGTCAACCGACTAAGTTGGGACAAAGAAACCAACGCTAATCTCATCTTTGACGTTCGGGACATCATCGCCGAAGAAGATAGGTTTGCTCTGCGCTTCCTCTACGAGGCGGACTTCGTTCCTACGAGTGGGAAGATAGACGTCGAGATGATGTACTTTTATCACTTGAGAGGCGATAAGGTAGCCGAGTTCGAGTTACTTGCCAGCGTGGATTTCGACTTCAAGACAAAGGGCACAGAGGGCACGCACACGAGGTAACGACTTTCCTAGAATGGCCGAGCCTGGCACGCCACCATCCCCTGAGCTGACTCCACTTTCTCCGTCGCGATTTCCGTGAAGGGCTTTTAGGTCCTTTTGGGCATTAATAAGAGTGTGCTCGTACAGAGCGTTAGAGAGAACAAGCAGAAGGGAGGAAGCAAGGTAACTGTGAAGAGACTACTCTATCTGGCCACAGCTGCCGCTGTGTTCATGCTGATCTTGGTGCCAGCAGCCCTGGCTCAGGATGCTGACCCACACTCACCAGAACCGCACCCGCAGGTAGC
>Ga0126307_10002612_pt1 | contig 12201 bp, 9 predicted proteins | sample Plot28_FD_89955 | JGI IMG/M metagenome (GOLD analysis project Ga0126307, IMG submission 89955) | Serpentine soil microbial communities from UC McLaughlin Reserve, CA, USA - Plot28 | ecosystem: Environmental > Terrestrial > Soil > Grasslands | place: USA: UC McLaughlin Reserve, Lake County...
CCAAGCACCTCGAGGCCGGCGCCAAGAAGGTGATCATCTCCGCCCCGGCGACCGAGCCGGACGCGACGGTCGTGCTTGGCGTCAACTTCGACGACGCCTACGACCCCGACAGCCACGACGTGATCTCGAACGCGTCGTGCACCACCAACTGCCTGGCGCCGGTCGCGAAGGTGCTGCACGACGGGCTCGGGATATCGCGCGGCCTGATGACCACGATCCACGCCTACACCGCCGACCAGCGGTTGCAGGACGCGCCGCACAAGGACCTGCGACGCGCGCGCGCCGCCGCGATCAACCTCGTGCCGGCGTCGACCGGCGCGGCGAAGGCGATCGGGCTCGTCATCCCCGAGCTCAACGGCAAGCTGCACGGCTTCGCGGTGCGCGCGCCCGTCCCGACCGGCTCGGTCGTGGACCTGACGTTCGAGGCGGAGCGCGACACGTCGGTCGAGGAGGTCAACGAGATCGTTCGCGGCAGGGCCGACAGCGGCGCGCTGGAGGGCATCCTCGCCTACACGGACGATCCGCTCGTGTCGTCCGACATCGTCAAGAACTCGTTCTCGTCGATCTTCGACTCGCAGCTGACGGCGGTGCTCGAGGGGCGGATGGTGAAGGTCGTCAGCTGGTACGACAACGAGTGGGGCTACTCGAACCGCTGCATCGAGATGGCCCAGAAGGTGCTGGTGCGTGCGCACGCTTGACGAGCTCGACGTCGAGGGCAAGCGCGTACTGGTGCGGGTCGACTTCAACGTCCCGGTCGACGACGACGGGAAGATCACCGACGACGCCCGCATCCGAGCGGCGCTGCCGACGCTGAGAGAGCTGCGCGAGCGCGACGCGCGGCTGCTGCTCGCTGCCCACCGCGGGCGGCCGAAGGGGCGCGACGAGAAGCTCTCGCTGCGGCCCGCGGCCGAGCGGCTGTCGGAGCTGCTGGGCGAGGAGGTGGCGCTGGCGCCGTCGCTCGACGACGTGCCCGACGGCGACGTCGTGATGCTCGAGAACGTGCGCTTCGAGCCGGGCGAGACGAAGAACGACGCCGAGCTCGCGAAGCGCTACGCCGCGCTCGCCGGCGCCTACGTCAACGACGCGTTCGGCGCGGCGCACCGCGCGCACGCCTCCACCGAGGCGGTCGCGCACCTGCTGCCGAGCGCGGCGGGGCGGCTGCTCGAGCGCGAGGTCAATACGCTGCAGGGCATCCTGCGCGACCCGCAGCGCCCGCTCGTTGCCGTCGTCGGCGGCGCGAAGGTGACCGACAAGATCGGCGTGCTCAGTGCGTTCCTCCGGCGCGCCGACCGCGTCCTGGTCGGCGGCGCGATGTGCTTCCCGTTCTTCAAGGCGCAGGGCCACGACGTCGGCGACTCGCTGTGCGAGGAGGAAGGCCTGGAACCCGCCCGGCGCGTGCTCGACGGCGGCGGCGAGAAGCTGCGGCTGCCGTCCGACCTCGTCGCCGGGCGCGAGTTCTCCGCCGACACGGAGGCGCGCCCGCTCGACGGCGTCGACGTGCCGGACGGCTGGATGGGGCTGGACATCGGGCGCCGCAGCGCCTCCGGCTACGCGGAGGTGATCCGCGACGCCGGCACGGTGTTCTGGAACGGGCCGATGGGCGCTTTCGAGCTCGAGCCGTTCGCAGCCGGCACGCGCACGGTGGCGGAGGCCGTGGCCGAGTGCGACGGAGTCACGGTCGTCGGCGGCGGCGACTCGGCGGCGGCGCTCGGGCAGTTCGGGCTCGTCGACCGGATCGATCACCTCTCGACCGGCGGAGGCGCGTCGCTGGAGCTGATCGAGGGCAAGGCGCTGCCCGGCGTGGAGGCGCTCGCATGAGCACCGAGCCGAATTCGTCGGCCGGCGCAGGCCGCACGCCGCTCATCGCCGGCAACTGGAAGATGCACAAGACGGTCGCCGAGGCGGAGCAGTTCGTCGCGGCGCTGCTGCCGCGCGTCGCGGCCCTCGATGGAGTCGAGATCGTCGTCTGCCCGCCGTTCCTGGCGCTCCAGGCGCTGGTCGACTCCGCGCGCGGGTCACAGGTCGGCGTCTACGCGCAGACGATGCACGAGGCGGACGAGGGGGCGTTCACGGGCGAGGTGTCGGCGCCGATGCTGTGCGAGATCGACGTGCAGGGCGTCGTGCTCGGGCACTCCGAGCGGCGCCAGTACTTCAACGAAACCGACCGCGCGCTCCAGCTCAAGGTCCCGCGGGCGCTCGCGGCGGGGATGACGCCGATCCTCTGCGTCGGCGAGACCGAGGACGAGCGCGAGCGCGGCGAGACGGAGCGCAAGCTGCGCCATCAGGTCCAGGAGGGGCTCGAGAAGGCGCCGGCCGGGCGGCTGCCCGACGTCGTGATCGCGTACGAGCCGATCTGGGCGATCGGCACCGGCCGCGTAGCGACGCCCGAGCAGGCGCAGGAGGCGGTCGCCTTCGTCCGCGCGCTCGTGGCCGGCTTCGACAAGGAGGCGGCCGAGCAGGTCCGGATCCTCTACGGCGGCTCGTTCAAGCCCGACAACGCCGCCGAGCTGCTCGCGCTGCCCGACGTCGACGGCGCGCTCGTCGGGGGCGCCAGCCTCGATCCCGGCGACTTCGGCGCGATCCTCGAGATCGCGGCCCAGGCGGCATGACCGTTTCCAGCGTCTGCCTCGTCGTGCTCGACGGCTGGGGCCTGGCGCCCGACGGACCGGGCAACGCGGTCGCGCTCGCCGACACGCCGGTGTTCGACCGGCTCTGGGCCGCGCACCCGCACACGACGCTGACCGCCAAGGGCGAGGCGGTCGGGCTGCCGCCCGGGCAGATGGGCAACTCGGAGGTCGGCCACCTCAACCTCGGCGCCGGCGCGATCGTGCCGCAGGATCTTGCGCGGATCGATGCCGCTGTGCGCGACGGCACGCTCGGGGAGTCGGAGACGCTCCAGCGCGCGCTGCGCGGGGCCGAGCGCGTGCACCTGATCGGGCTGGTGTCGACCGGCGGCGTGCACTCCTCACAGGAGCACCTGAAGGCGCTGATCGCGCTCGCGGCCGGGTGGAACGTGCCGGACCTCGTGATCCATGCGTTCACCGACGGTCGCGACACGTCGCCGACGTCCGGCGCCGCCTCCGTCGCGGCCGTCGAGGCGGCCTGCCGCGAGCACGGCACCGGCCGCATCGGCTCGGTGATCGGGCGCTACTACGCGATGGACCGCGATCAGCGCTGGGACCGGACCGAGGTGGCGCTCGACCTGCTGTGCGAGGGGAAGGCGGCGCATCACGCCGACACCGGCGAGGCGGCGGTCCGCGCCGCGTACGAGCGGGGCGAGACCGACGAGTTCATCAGCGCCACGACGGTCGGAGAGGAGGCGCGGATCCGGCCCGGCGATGCGGTGCTGGCGTTCAACTTCCGGCCCGACCGGATGCGCCAGATCACGACCAAGCTGTCCGAGGTAGCCGGCTCCTACACGACGCTGACGCAGTACGAAGAGGACTGGACGTTCCCGGTCGTGTTCCCGCCGCAACGCCCGGCGATCACGATCGGCGCGCTGATCGCCGCCGGCGGGAGCGCCCAGCTGCACGTCGCGGAGACGGAGAAGTACCCGCACGTGACGTATTTCTTCAACGGTGGCGACGAGGCCCCGTACGACGGCGAGGTGCGCGAGCTGGTGCCCTCGCCGCGCGACGTGCCGACGTACGATCACAAGCCGGAGATGAGCGCGCGCGAGGCGACCGAGGCGTTCCTGCGCCGGTGGTCCGAGCAGGACTTCGCGTTCGCGATCATCAACTACGCGAACCCCGACATGGTCGGCCACACGGGCGTGATCCCCGCGGCGGTCACGGCGGTCGAGACCGTCGACGAGTGCCTCGGCCGGATCGTCGAGGCGGTGCACGGCAAGGGCGGCGCCTGCATCGTCACGGCCGATCACGGCAACGCCGACCAGATGCTCGAAGAGGACGGCTCGCCCGCCACGGCGCACTCGCTCAACCCGGTGCCGTTCATCGTCACCGCCGGCGCCGATGCGCTCGACGGCGCGGGGATCCTCGCCGACGTCGCCCCGACGGCGCTGGAGCTCCTGGGGATCGAGCAGCCGGCCGCGATGACGGGGCGGTCGCTGCTGACGTAGCGGTTCCTGGCCGACGAACCGATCCTCTACTGGAGGCGAACGGCAAGGTGGGGGCGTACGGTCGGGGGGTCGGCGGCCGGTGCACGCTCGCGGCGTCCCGGAGGTAGGCTGGTCGCATGCCAAAGCGGGTCGCGGCGATGCTCGCCTGGGCAGCCGTCGGCTCGCTCTTCGCCTACGGTGCGCCGTACGCGCTTTCGTCCTTTGGGCTCGCTCTGCTCTCGTAGCAGTTGTGAGCGGATCGCTCACTCCGCGCGTCGGGACCGGCCCGCTGCCGGAGGCGTGGGGCGGCTCAGCGCCGCCTGCGCGTGAGCTTCATCGACCGCTTGATCTTCTGTCCGTCCGGCAAGCGCAGCTCGAGTGTCACCCTCTTCGTCTGGCCGGCCCTGATCACCCGGCGCCCCTTCTTGCTCAGCCGCAGCGTCTTCGTGACCGTCAGGGCCCGGCGAACCGCGGTCGTCACCCGCGCGAGCCGCTTGCCCTTCCGCAGCACCGTCAAACGCGCCGTGCCGAGCGGAGCGGCGTCCCCGAACGCCACCTTGACCCTGAAGAAGCCCTTGCGGTTGGCGGTCAGCTTGGTGCTGGCGAGGGCGGTGAGTCTCGGCGGAGAAGGCTGCGGCGTCGGAGTCGGTGTAGCTTGCGGAGTTGGAGTGGGTGCAGCAGGTGGTGTCGCGATAATCGGCACCGGGGTGCCGGTTACCTCGAGCTCCGAGATATCCATGAACGGAGACTCGAGGTCGCGAGGCGCGATGGCGCGCAGGCGGAGGAGGCGCCGGGCGGCAAGGGTTCCTGCAAGTGGAAGAGTCACGTAGCCCCTGGCGTCCGGCGCACCCACGACTCCGCCGGCGATGCGTTCGAAGGGTTGACCCGCCCCGTCACTCGCTGCGAGCTCGTACTGGGCGAGTGACGCTTCCGGGCCATCGCCGCATCCGGCTCGAGGGTCGATGCGGACCTCCCGGAGATCGATCCGTCGCCCGAAGTCGATCACCAAGTCTTTTGCCCCGCTGTGCGCCTCGGTGCTCCACACGGTGCCCTTGTCGTCATCGATCGCCTGCGCCGGCCCGCAGCCGTCGCCCGTGAAGTTTGAACCGGTGAACGAGAACACCGAACCGCCGGACGATGTAGAGGCGTAGTCACGGCGGAGCGGAGCGAAGTTGGTCGTAACTGTGCCAGGCGCCTGGACCGTCAGTCCGGTTGTCAGCTCCTGGAAGCCCGGCTTCCGCACGTAGAGATCCGGATATGTGCCCAAAGCGACCAGGGGGAGCGTGTATCGCCCGTCGGCGCCCGTGGTTGTTTGAAGATCGGTCACACCGAGGCCACTGTCGTGCCCCGCGATCGCGACTCGTGCGTCGGCTACCGGCGCGCCGATCTCGTCCGTGACCGTGCCGTCGGCGCGGCCCCGCGGTGTCGGCGCGTTCGGTGCGGGGGGCATCCCACCGGCGGCAAATGGGGTGAGGTCGTTCGGCCCATCGGTGGACGCGGTCCATCCCATGCCGCGCTCCGCGAAGACCTGCCAGATCGTGTCCCAGTCCTCGTCTCCATGGAGGCTGAAAGCCGCCTGCACGATCGCGTTGCGCATGTCGAGGAACGTCGGATTCTCGGGTGCAAGGCGGAGACCGCCGGTCACATAGGCGCGCGTGCGCCAGAGCCCTTCCTTCGGGTGCTCAGGGGCTAGGTCATTGGCGTGTACCTCAATCAAGGCCTGGCGCAGCGCCCAGAGTGTCTGCGCCCAGATCTCCCCATCAGCGTGCACTTCCGGCGTGTCGAGGACCCGTCCGAAGTCGTCGTACGCGTAGCCGCCAGGACCGGCTGTGCCGGCACCGGGGCAGTGATCCATGTCGATATCGGACGGCGGTACCTCACAATCCAAGCCCTCCGTGCGAAAGGCGTCCGTGCCCTTCAGGTTCGGATCCGTCTGTAGCCAGCGGCCGACACGGATCTCCCCTTGTGCATCGGTGTCCGGCACGAGCGACGGCTGCGCATCGGCGAGGTAGTCCATCGCGTAGAAGTCGCTTGTACCCTCCGAAATGGCGCCGGGCTGCGGGCCGATGAGGCTTCCAAAGCCCTGGCTATCTGTGACGAGGCGTTCGCTCAGCCCGTGTGTGTACTCGTGGTACACGATGCTGGCATCCATCGCGCCGTCGTAACGGCCGAGGACGGGCGGTGCAAAAAGGTACATCTGCATCAGGCCGGGAAAACCGTCCGGGAGCACGAGCATGTTCGCATTCGACAGATGGGTTTCGTCCGGTCCGGTATTCGCGCCATCGAGGGCTTGCGCAAGAACGGCGTCGTCGTCCTTGAACTCTCCGGACCCTGTGAAGGCGATGGGCGGGGCCACCAGGTGGTCGCGATACGTGTTCACGTACCAGAACAACTGACCAGTGCTGAATTTGCGATTGTCTGAAGCGTTCGCCGAACTGCTCCATGAACATAAGGCCGCGCAGAAAGTGAGCTCCGGTGGATAATCCCAGACGCGGTTGGCGTTATTCTCCGAGCTTGGCGTGACTTCGTCGTCGGCGCCGGGCGGATCCGACAGCGCGTAGCCCTCCGAGCTGTGCACGAGGAAGATGCTGTCGTCCAGATCCGAGACGGCATGCACGTACGGCCCTTTCAGCCGATGCTCTTCCGGACCTAGCCATGCATCAGGGATCGGAGACAGCGTGCCGCTGTTGTTCTCCGGCGTCCGTGGGTTTACGAGAAAGTGCCGGATCTGCGAGGCGAATCGAACGCGGTTGATCCGCCGCTGCAGCCTACCTGTGCGCGCATCCACGATTGCGTCGTAGAAGGCGGACGAGCCTGCCGGGATCAGAAGGCGCCAGCCCACGCGATCCGACCCCGCGTCGCGATAGCGGACGAGCGACGCGCGACCCCCGCCCACGAACTCTGTGACCCGCTCGGCGCCCTTCGGCGAAGTGGTGGACGGAGCGGGTGTAGAGCCGGGAAGCGCTGTTGCGTACGCCTGCGCTGCGCTCACCCGCGGTTCTGGTGTGGCGGCGTCAGGGTCCGGAATTGCGGCGCCGCGAATGTTCAGCAGTCGGCCCCCGGCCGTCACGGCCGCGTGGAGCCCACCGTCTACGTTCGGGAGCCCACCGGAACGTTGCTCCCACGTGAGTTGCACGGTGCCATCGGGCCCGCGTTCGCGCGTCCTCAGTCGGAGACCAGCGATATCGCCGGCATCAAGGCCGAAGGCCTCGGAGTGCTCGCGCACATACTCGAGCGCGATCGCCTCTGGATCACGCGGCGAGGGCGCTGTGAGGAACCCATCGAGGCGCGCGACGATCCTTGGCGTGCCGGTCGAAGGATCGCTCTGCAGCAGCGCCCGCGCGCCGAGCTTTCGGCGCAGCCGTTCCTGGGCGGGCGCGGTGCCCCTGGCCACCTCGACAGGCGTGGTTTGGGTGCGGTCGAGGACCGCGCCCACCGGATTCGCCGCAGTCGCTGGCCCCGCTGCGGCGAGCACGCTTACCGGGCAGACGACGGCGACCGCGAGCGCGCGCAAGAGGGCGCGTGCAGGAGCGGCGGGCAGCATCAAGGCGAGCGGATCCTCCGGGCGGGCGGCGGCTACGAGAGCCGCCACGCGCGACCCCCGGCGAAAGAGTAGAGCGGTGAACGCCATGCGACTAGCCCCCGTAACACGTCGAAGGGCATCGCGGCGCGCACACTGAGAAACGGTTGCTCGAGCAACCAGCTCGAGGCTATCCTCCCGCCATGGCCTCACGCACCCCTCAGCTCCAAGAGCTCACGACGACCGAGCTCGGCGCTTGGCGTGGGATGCTGCGGGTGCACGCGGCGCTCGTCCGGGAGCTCGACGCCGAGCTCGACGCGGCGCACGCTCTGCCGCTGTCGTCCTACGACGTCCTGATCTACCTCCAAGCCGCCCCCGGCAAGCGGCTGCGGATGGCGGAGCTCGCGGACAGCGTCCTGCTCAGCCGCTCCGGCATGACCCGTCTCGTCGACCGGCTGGTGCGCGAGCGGCTGATCGTCCGCGACAGCTGCGAGTCCGACGGCCGCGGCAGCTTCGCGGTGTTGACAGCCGAGGGGCAGGAGCTGCTCGCCCGCGCGCGCCCGACGCACCTCGCGGGCGTACGGGAGCGCTTCCTGCGCCACTTCTCCGAGGAGGAGCTGCGCACGCTCGCGGAGTTCTGGGAGAGGGTGCTTCCGGGCTCCGCAGACTTGATAGATACCGACTGAGATCTTATACTGGCCCACAGATCAAATCCCGTAATCGACACCACAAGGGGGTGGAGTCTGTGGCCATCGTGCGCTGGGAGCCGTTCCGTGAGCTGAGCTCCCTTCAGACCGAGATGAACCGTCTCTTCAACGCGGCGTTCGACACGTCCGAGGGCGGCAACGGCGGCCGTCGCTGGGCGCCGGCGATGGACCTGGCCGAGACCGACGATCACTTCGTCCTGCGGGCCGACCTGCCCGGCATGACGGAGTCCGACGTCAACATCGAGGTCGAGGACAACGTCCTGACCGTGTCCGGTGAGCGCAAGGCCGAGCACGAGGAGAACCGCGAGGGCTTCTACCGGGTCGAGCGCGCGTTCGGCGCGTTCTCCCGGTCGCTCACGCTGCCCAAGGGCATCGACGCCGACGCCGTCAGCGCGAGCTTCGACAAGGGCGTCCTCGAGGTGCGGATCCCGAAGCCGGAGGAGCGCAAGCCGCGCCGGATCACGATCGGCACCGCGGGCGAGGAGCCCAAGACGCTCGAGGGCGCGGCCTCCTAGGAGCCGCGCGGCGCGAGGGCCCGCTCCGGCGGGCCCTCTGCTTTCCTACGGCGCCCTTGGCGCCGTCGTTCTCGATCCGCACGCGCGACCCCGGGTCGCGCGCCCGCACCGGCACGCTACGGCTCGCGCACGGGGACGTCCGCACGCCCGCGTTCGTACCGCTCGCGACGAAGGCCGTCGTCAAGACGCTCGAGGTCTCGGAGGTCGGCGAGCTCGGCTACGACATGGTGCTGTCGAACACGTTCCACCTGTTCCTGGCGCCGGGCGGGGAGCTGATCGAGCGCCTCGGCGGGGTCCATCGCTTTATGCGCTGGGACAAGCCGGTGATCACCGACTCGGGCGGGTTCCAGGTGTTCTCGATGGGCCACGGCACGGTCGCCGACGAGATCAAGGGCCGGGCGACACAGACCCACCGGCCTGATAGAGCCGGCGCGATCCTCCGGATCGACGAGGAGGGGGTGCGCTTCCGCTCCTACGTCGACGGCGGCGTGCGGTTCATGGGCCCGGAGACGTCGATGGGCGTGCAGGCGCAGCTCGGCTCCGACATCGCGCTGGTGTTCGACGAGTGCCTCCCGTTCCACGTCACGCGCGACTACACGGCGCGCTCGACCGAGCGCACGCATCGCTGGCTCGACCGCTGCATCTCGTGGCACGAGCGCAACGGGCCCGCCTCGCAGGGCGTCTACGGGATCGTGCAGGGCGGGGTGGAGGAGGACCTGCGCCGCTGGAGCGCGCAGGAGGTGGCGTCGCGCGGCACGTTCGGCCTCGCGATCGGCGGCACGCTCGGCAAGGACAAGGCGCAGATGCACGAGGTCGTCGGCTGGACGACCGAGGAGCTGCCCGAGCAGCGCCCGCGCCACCTGCTCGGGATCGGCGACGTCGACGACCTGCTACGCGGGGTCGAGCTCGGCATCGACACGTTCGACTGCGCGATGCCGACGCGGATCGGCCGCCACGGGATGGCCGTCGTGCCCGACCCCGAGCGGCGCTGGCGCGTCGATCTCGCCAAGGGCCGCTTCCGCGACTCCGACGAGCCGCTGTGCGACGGCTGCCCTTGTGGCGCGTGTGCGGCGGGCTACTCGCGCGCGTACCTGCACTACCTGTTCCGGCTGCGCGAGATGACCGGCGCCCGGATCGTGACGCAGCACAACCTCGCCTACCTGCAGCTGTTGATGGCGGCGCTGCGCGACGCGATCGACGCCGGCCGGCTCGCCGAGGCGGTCACCGCCGCGCGCGGGGGAGCGGCCCCCTGGGAAACCTAGAGAGGGGATGGCACCGGTTACGTCTAGCGCGTGTTGTCATCGATCAGGTCCTTGATCTCGTCCACGGCCTGCTGCGCGTCGCCCTGCACCTGCTCCTTGAGCTGCACGCCGCGGCGGCCCGACTGGTCGACCAGCACGTAGGCGCCGACGCCCACCACGGCGAGCAGAGCCACGATCAACAGCGTCCGCAGAACGCGGAGGAAGCCGCCTGGGCGGCGGCGCGGGCGCGCCGCCGCGGGCGCGGGTGCGCGCCGGCGCTGCGGTGCGGCCGGCCGCGCCGGCGAGGGCTCGGCGATCGGCTCCATCCGGCGGCGGCGCTGGGGCTCCGGCTGCGTCCGCCCGAGCGGCGTCGTGATCGCGGTGCCCTCGAGCTTGCGCGTCGCCTCCGTCGGCTCGAGCGGACGCGTCACCTCGGTCGGCTCCGGCGCGACCCCGCGCAGCGAGCCGTCGAGCGCGCGCGCCATCGCGCCGGCGTCGGGGAAGCGGTCGGCGGGGTCGCGCTCGAGCGCTCGCGCCACCGCAAGCGACAGCGCCCGCGGGATCTCCGGGTCGACCTCGTCCAGCGGCGGCGGGGCGGCGCTGTCCTGCTGGCGCGCGAGGTCGGTCAGCGAGGCGGCCTCGTACGGCAGCCGACCGGCCAGCAGCTGGTAGGAGACGACCCCGAGCGCGTAGAGGTCGGACGCCGGGCCGGCGGGCTCGCCGCGCGCCTGCTCCGGCGAGAGGTAGGCGGCCGTGCCGAGGACCGAGCCGACCTTGGTCATGTCCGAGTGCTCGGCCGCCTTGGCGATCCCGAAGTCGGCGAGCTTGACCTGGCCGCCGTCGCGGCTGCGCAGCAGGTTGCCCGGCTTGACGTCGCGATGCACGACGCCGTTGCGGTGCGCGTAGTCGAGGCCGCGGCACGCCTGCGTCAGGATCGAGACGGCATCGGCCGGCTCGAGCCGGCCGAGCTCGCGCAGGATCTCGGCGCAGCTCGGGCCGTCGACGAACTCCATCACGATGTACTGGCGGCCCGAGGACTCCTCCGCGCCGAAGTCGAACACCTGGACGATGTTCGGGTGCACGAGCCGCGCGGCCGCGAGCGCCTCGCGGCGAAAGCGCGAGACGAAGTTGGAGTCGGCCGCCAGGTGCTCGGCCAGCAGCTTGACGGCGACGTAGCGCTCCAGCCGCGTGTCGAGCGCGAGGTGGACCATCGCCATGCCGCCGACGCCGAGGCGGCGCTCTAGCCGGTAGCGGTCTGCGAAGAGCGTGTCAGCGGTCATTGGTCGTCCCCCGCACCAACACCGCCGCTCCCCGCCGGTTCCTCGGGCGGCGAGCCTTCACCGCCGGTGCCCGGGTCGACCGTCACCGTCGGCTCCGGCGAGGCCGTCTCGGTCGGCTCCGGCGACGGCGTCGGCGTCTCCGTCGGGCTCGGCGTGGCGGTGGGCGTCTCCTCCGGCGTCTCGGTCGGCGTCGTCGTCGGCTTCTCCTCCGGCGCCTTGCAGTCGTCGTCGATGCGTCCGTCGAGGTAGTCGAGCCACTCCCTCAGGTTCTTCTTCAGCTCCCGGTTGGTCTTGCGCGGGAGCCCGGCGAGCTGCCGCTCGGCCTCGGCGACCGCGCGGCGCGCGCCGTCGCACTCGCCGGCGGCGATCGCGTCGCCGGCCTCGCTCACGAGCGCGGTGAGCTGGTCGGCATCGTCCTGGGGGATGAGCGCGGTGTTCTCCGAGCCGCAGCCGGCAAGCAGGAGCACGCCCAGCCCGGCCGCGAGGAGCGTGGGGCGGAAAGGCATCGGCCCTAGGAGGCTAGTGGCTCGGTCGGTGCGAGCGGCTCACTGGCCGTACTGCAGCCGCTCGGCGAGCGAGTCCGGCAGGCGCGCCGCGCGGATCGCGGCCTGCGCCCCCGCGAGGTCGTAGTCGGCGCGCCGCCACTCGGCCGTCCACGCCTGCGTGTCTAGCACCATCCAGGCCGCGCGCGGATCGCCGTCGCGCGGCTGGCCCGTCGAGCCTGGATTGAGCAGCCACTCGCCCGTGCCGAGGTCGAGCAGGTCGTCGGCGCGCCGCGTCGAGCCGGACGCCGGCTCGCCGTCGGGTCGGTTGAACGAAAGCGCCACGTGCGAGTGCCCGATCAGCGACACGCGCTGCGCCGCCACGTCCAGGCACAGCTC
>Ga0126307_10002613_pt1 | contig 12195 bp, 15 predicted proteins | sample Plot28_FD_89955 | JGI IMG/M metagenome (GOLD analysis project Ga0126307, IMG submission 89955) | Serpentine soil microbial communities from UC McLaughlin Reserve, CA, USA - Plot28 | ecosystem: Environmental > Terrestrial > Soil > Grasslands | place: USA: UC McLaughlin Reserve, Lake County...
TCCGCTCGACGAACGGGATCACCTTCCAGTACTGCTGGTCCTCGCAGCTCTTCTCGATGCCGGTGTGGACGTAGCCGATGATCGGCTTGACGTCGCGCACGATCTCGCCCTCCAGCGTCGTCAGGAGCCGGAGCACTCCGTGGGTCGCGGGGTGGTGCGGGCCGATGTTGATCGTGAGGAGCTCGTCGTGCTCCTCGCCCATCGGCTCCATCGTCACCGAGCGCTCGCGCTCGCGGTACGGGACGCTGAGCGGCTCGGTGAGCGTGCCGGGCTCGTCAGTCATACCAGCGCGGCAGCGTCGGCTCGTTGTAGGTGTAGATGACGGGCTCGCCGCCCATCGGGAAGTCGCGGCGCTGGGGGTAGCCCTCGTAATCCTCGGGCATCAAGATGCGGCGCATGTCGGGGTGGCCCTCGAAGACCACGCCGAACATGTCGAAGACCTCGCGCTCCTGGAAGTTCGCGGTCGCGTGGAGGTCCACCACGGTCGGGACGCGCGGGTCGTCCACGCCCACGCGGGTGCGCACGTTGAGCCGGTCCGCGCGCCGCATCGAGAGGAGCTCGTAGTGGATGCCGAGGCGCGGCTCCGCCGGCAGGTAGTCCACGCCGTGCACGCTCATCAGGCGCTCCCACGGCTCCTCGTCCTCGTCGCGGAGGTAGGCGATCACGTCGCGCACGCTGCCCGGCGCCACGTCGAGCGTCGCGCGGCTGCGATAGAAGACCGTGTCCACGACCGCCTCGTCGCCCACGCCCTCGCGAACGCGCTGGGCGATCAGCTCCAACCCGGTCGCGTCAGGCATCGGGCGCTTCTTCGGTTCCCTCGGCCTGGTAGCGCTCGCGCCAGCCCATCCCCGGGTTGCCGGAGATCTGGTCCTGCAGCTTCATGATCCCGTAGATGAGCGCCTCGGGGCGGGGTGGGCAGCCGGGCACGTAGACGTCCACGGGCAGGAACTTGTCGGCGCCCTGGACGACGGCGTAGTTGTTGAACATGCCCGCCGTCGAGGAGCAGGCGCCCATCGCGATCACCCACTTCGGCTCGAGCATCTGCTCGTAGAGGCGGCGGATGATCGGCGCCATCTTGATCGAGACCCGTCCCGAGAGGATCAGGAGGTCGGCCTGGCGCGGCGAGAAGCGGATCACCTCGGCGCCGAAGCGCGACAGGTCGTTCCGCGGCGAGCCGATCACGGTGATCATCTCGATGGCGCAGCAGGCGAGCCCGAAGCCCAGCGGGAAGAGCGCGTTCTTGCGCGCCCAGTTTTGGGCCTCCTCGAATTTGGTGAAGAGAAGCCGCTGCTCGACCTCGCGCTCCAGGTCCTCGGCCTCGATGTCGCCGCGGAGGAGCTGCTGGGCCTTCATCTGCCGCACCCTCAGGTCGTCGACCTTGGTGCGAGTTACTTCCACTCGAGTGCTCCCCTCCGCCAGACGAACACGAGCGCAACGAGCAGGAGCACGACGAAGACGATCGTCTCCACCAGCGCGAACACCCCGAACGCCTCGAGCTTCATCGCGACGGGATAGAGGAAGACGACCTCGATGTCGAACAGGATGAACAGCATCGCGATCAGGTAGAAGCTGATCCCGAAGCGGAACGCCTTCTTCACGTCCGACGGCAGACCGCTCTCGTAGGGCTCGCGCTTGACGCCGGTCGGGCGCGTCGGCCCGAGTGCCCCGTTGGCAAGCGTGAAGGCGGTTCCGATCCCGATTCCAAGAAGCAGGAAAACGAGCGCGGGCAGGTAGCTCTTCAGCATGCCAACCGGGAGGTATAACGCACCCTTGTGCGGGGGTGCTACATAGTGCGGAAGGACACTCTCTGAGCGGGTTTCACATGGTCGTCGGGATCGCCGTCCTGGCGACGAACCTCGTGGCCGCGGGGTGGGGCGCGATCGGCTGGGCGCGCAAGGACGCGCGCGCCTCGATCGTGTTCTGGCCGCTCCTGCGCGCGGCCCAGGCGACCGTGGTGGTGCAGGCCGTGCTGGGCCTGCTGCTCGTGGCCCGCGGGGCATCCTCTCCGGACGGTCTCCACATCGCCTACGGCATCACGCCGCTGATCGTCTCGCTCGTGAGCGAGGGCATGCGCGCGGCGGTCGCGCAGCGCGAGCTGGAGGGCGTGGAGGACGTGGACGCGCTCGAGCGCTCGCAGCAGGTGGCGCTCGCGAAGCGCGTCGCGCTCGGCGAGATGGGCGTGATGACGGTCGGCGCGCTGCTGATCCTCACGCTCGCGCTGCGCGCGTACCAGACGGGCGGCTAGGCCACGATCACGCCAGAGCCTCCCGAAGCAACCGAGCGGACGCTGGCGACAGCGCCGCCGCCCCCGTCAGCGCTGCCGCCAGGTGACGCCTCGCTTCATCAGGGCGGCCCGAGCGGAGCGCGGCTACGCCGGCGTGCAACGCGAACAGCGGATCCCTCGACCCGGTCCGGAGCGCGCGCCGCGTCCATCGGTAACCAGCGGCCGGCCGGCCGGCCCGCGTCAGCGCCCACCCGAGCGCGTCCGCTGAGCGGATGCTCGGCGCGCGCCCGAAGACGCTCCGACCCAGCCGGACGGCGCGTGCCGGCGAGCCGTGGTTGGCCTCGAAGAGAACCGCCTCGGCGTCCGGTAGGCCGCCGCTCGCGATGTCCGCAGCGTGCTTCTCGCGGGCAGCAGCCAGGCCGCGGCGTGCCTCGAGCGGGTGCCCCGCGGCGAGTTCGGTCTCGCCGAGCAGCGTGAGCGAGGTCGTGAGCGGGAGTCGCCTGGTCGATCCCCGCAGCAGCGCGGCCGCCTCGTCGAGGGCGCCGCGCGCGGCGTTCACTCGAGCGAGTCCGGTGAGAGCCTGGGGGAAGGATGGGACGTCCCGGAGCGCGTCGCGGTACGCCGCGCGCGCCGCGCCCGCGTGCCCCTGAGCGAGCTCGAGGTCGCCCAGCAGCGCGCGCACGTACGCCGAGCTCTGCGGGCTCCCGCCGGCCGATGCGGCGAACCGCATGGCGCGGGCCGCGCCGGCGGGGTCGCCGGTCAGCTCGCGGTAATACGAGACGCGTGCGTAGGCCGGCAGGCCGGGCTTCCAGTCCACGAGCCGCTGTGCGGTGTGAGCGGCCGCACCGTAGCGGCCGAGCTCCAGCTGAGCGTCGGTGATCACGGTGAGCGGGCTCGCGAGAGCGGGTTCCGAGCGCTGGGCACGGAGCCCGTAGCGGAGCTGTCCGCGAAAGTCGTGTCGCAGGCCGGCGAGCGTCGCGGCCCCGATCAAGGCACCCACGTCGCCGGGATCACGGTGGAGTGCGGCGGTCACGGCGCGCTCCGCGGCCGCGTACAGCGATGCGTCACCTGTCTCGCGCGCACGCGTGAGCAGGTCGCTCGCGCGCTTCGAGTACGTGGCCGCCGTCTTCGGTGGGGCGTCGGCCGACAGCGCCGGCGGCGAGGTGGCGCCACCGTTCAGCGCCACCATCGCCACCAGCACCGCCCCGAAGACGGCGAGTGGAGCAATGAGCTTGCTCACGACCGTCTTCGCCTTCTCTAGCTGCCCGCCGGGACCGGGGCGTGTCCGGGCTCCGTCCGTGTGGACGGGGCCGAGTCGAGCCCGCTCGTCGGGGCCGCGAGGTACGGGAACGCGGACAGGAACGGCTTGTCGTTCTGGTCCACGCCGTCACCGAGCGGCACCTTGTGGTCCATCAGGAACCCGGCCACGACCTGAAGGTCGATGTCGACCACGTCGTCGCCGAGGCGGCGGCCGTTCGGGTAGCCGGCGGTGTCGCCGCCGATCACGCCGAAGCGGTCCTCCATGGCTGCCGGCGCCACGCCAAGGTTCAGCTTGATCGTGTCGACGGCGGGCGGGCCCTCGATGCCGCTGTGCTGGTTGAGACCCGGGATCCCCTGAAGCAGCGCCTGGACGATGTCCGTGCGGTTGTCCTCGGGGGCGCCGATGTCGAACAGCGCGTTCAGCACGGCCGCGAGCTCGGGCTTCACGGCGTACTTGCCGTAGAGCGCCGCGTCACGGTCGGGCGTCGTGCGGTTGAAGCGGTCCTTCTTCCCGAGCGGGATGACGACCTCGTTCACCAGCGGGTTGCCCAGGCGCGAGACCTGGACCCAGCCGCCACGCGTCCCGCGACTGCCGCTCACCTGGAGCCGGCGCCGCTCGGTGGTGGACCACACGCCCACGACCGCGTTGGAGGCGTCCGCTCCGGTGACGGCGCTGTGGTTCCGCGTGACGAGCCGCTCGGGCAGCTGCATCACGACCGAGTGGACGTTCATTCCGCTCAGGTCGTCCTTGCCCTCGCCCTGGTTGCCCGTGAGCTTGCGGAGGTTGATGCCGTCGAACGTCGCGCCGAGGTCGACGAAGAACGGATCGTCTCGCTGGCCGACGAACAGCTTCGTGCCGTCCTTCAGCGACCGGATGGCGGCGTTCACGAAGCTGTCGTAGCTCGGGAACGTCTTCGGCCCGATGTTGGGCGGTGCGACCGGCAGCCGGCGGGCGACCGTCTTCTCCTTGACGTGGTCCTTGCCGCGGCGGTAGCGATGCGTCTCGCGAACCACGGAGTAGCGCTGGATCACGTTCAGCTTGGGGTCACCGAACCCGCTGGCGCCCGGGAGCGCGTAAAGGAACGACTCCTTGTTACGGACCTTTGTCTTGAAACTGAACCGATAGCTCACGTCCGGGCGGCCGTCACCCGTGTTGTCGACGTGGATGTAGTAGCGGGCCCGATCGTCGAACGAGTGGAAGTTCGGCCCACTGGCCGGCACCTCACCCGGGATCCAGTTCGCGGCCACGGTCAGGGCGCCGGGGGCATCCTGGGCGGTCCACGCGTAGGTATCGGTGTTGTCGGCCGACGGGTCGAGCGCGATGCCCGGTGCCTCGCGATGGCTCGACGACATCGCGAGTGGAACCACGATGGCGCACGCGGCCAGCGCCGCAAGGGCAAGCAGCAGCTTGCGCATGGCGAGTCCTCCTTCTGGGAGCTTCGGAGACCCGGTCCTTCGCGGGGGCAGGTCTCCCGTTGGAGGTTCATTTCGCGCGACCGCAAGTTTTGGATCACTCGCAAGAATTCGCGCTGCCGGACGTTCACGTAACACTTGCCGTTGCCGACATCACCCACCATGGGCGATTTCCACCCTCGTGAGCACTCGATCCAGGCGGATCTCGGGCTCCTCAAGGAGGCCCGCGACTTCGCCGAGCGCGCAGCCGCGGACTTCGGCATGGATGGCGACGCCTGCTACGACGTGAAGCTCGCCATGAGCGAGGCGGTCACGAACGCGATCCAGCACGGCTCGACCTCGCGTAGCGACCCGATCAGGATCGCGGTGACCGCGGAGGGCGGTGCGCTCGTCTTCGAGGTGATGGACACGGGCCGCTTCCGGCCGCGCGTGATGCGCCACGGCGAGCTGTCGGAGTCGGGTCGCGGGCTCGAGTTCATGCGCGTCCTGATGGACGAGGTCGATCTCCGGCCGGGCTCGAGCGGGACGCTGATGCGCTTCGTGAAGCGCCCGGCCGCCTAGTCCACTCGCAGCGTCCCCTTCATGCCGAGCTCGGCGTGATCGCCGACGGTGCAGAGGAACTCGTACTCGCCGCGCGGCAGCTTCATCCGCACGGACTCGGCTTGTCCGGACGGGAAGGCGGGCGTCCCGCCGAGCTCGCGGCCGTCCTTCGTCAGCTTGAGGTTGTGCGCCAGGGAGCCCTCGTTGCTGAGCGTTATTTTCACCGCGCCGGGCGCTCGGAGCACGATCGCCGAGGGATCGAACGAGTACTCCTTCGCCACGACGCGGACGCTGCCGCCGCCGGGCACGGTGGCCGTTCGGCCGGGTTCGTCGCCGCCTCCGCAGCCCGCGATGACGAGCGCGAAGGCCGCGAGGGTGAGGGCGGGGCGGCTCAAGGCGAGCGGATACTATGCGCCGCCGTGACGCGTCCGGCCGCCATCGCGTGTGTACTCGCCGCTGCGCTCTTCGCCGGCTGCGGCGGGGGAATCAAGGTGCCGGAGTCGGAACAGACCGCGCATCGCGGGGCCGTCCTCTTCTACGAGCGCTGCTCGGGATGCCATACGTTCGAGGCGGCGAATGCGTACGGGTCCAAGGCCTCCGGCCAGCTCCAGGGCGGCGAGCGCACGAACGGGCCGAACTTCGACGTGCGCAAGGAGAAGCGGGACGACGTCCTCTTCGCGATCCGGAACGGCGGCTTCTCCGGCGCGATCATGCCCGCGAACATCGTCACCGGCAAGGACGCGGAGGCGGTGGCCGACTTCCTCCAGAAGTACTCCGGCAAGGGCGGCGGCGCGACGGACGACGTGACCGCCGGCGGCCAGAGCGAGTAGCCAAGAGGGCGGGGTCGCGATGCTCGACCTCAGGCAGATCCGCGAGGACCCGCAGCCGGCGCGCGACGCGCTGGCGCGCCGGGGGGTGGACCCCGCGATCCTCGACGAGGCGCTCGAGCTGGATGACCGCCGCCGTGCGCTCCTGCCGGAGCTGGAGGACCTGCGCGCGCGCAAGAACCAGGCGAGCAAGCGGATCGGCGAGCTCCAGCGGACCGGCGAGGACGCCTCGGAGGCGATCGCGGAGGTGAAGGGAGTCTCCGAGCGGGAGAAGCAGCTCGAGGAGGAGCTTCGCGCGGTGGAGGAGCGCCGCTCGAGCGTGCTCTTGGCGCTCCCGAACCTCCCGGACCCGACCGCCGCGCAGGAGGACGAGGTGATGCGCGAGGTGGGCCAGGCCGGGAAGAGCGGGCGAAGCCACGTCGAGCTCCTGGGGGACGACCTCGACCTCGAGCGCGCGGCGAAGGTCTCCGGGTCGCGCTTCGCCTACCTGAAGGGCCCGCTCGTCCACCTTGAGCTCGCGCTCGTGCAGTGGGCGCTGTCGTTCCTCGAGGAGCGCGGCTTCACCCCGGTGATCCCGCCGGTGCTCGTGCGCGAGCAGGCTCTGGTCGGGACCGGCATGCTCCCGGACACCGAGCAGCAGATCTACACCGTGCCCGACGACGAGCTCTACCTGGCGGGCACCTCCGAGGTGCCGCTGGCGTCGCTCCACGCCGGCGAGATCCTCGGCAGCGGCGAGCTTCCGCTGCGCTATGCCGGCTTCTCGCCCTGCTTCCGGCGCGAGGCCGGCGCCGCGGGCAAGGACACGCAGGGCCTCTTCCGCGTCCACCAGTTCGACAAGGTCGAGATGTTCACCTTCGTGGAGCCCGGCGAGTCGGCGGCCGAGCACGAGCGGCTGCTCGCGATCGAGGAGGAGATCCTCGGCGCCCTCGAGATCCCGTACAGGGTCGTGAACATCGGCGTGACCGACCTGGGCGCGTCCGCCGCGAAGAAGTACGACCTCGAGGCGTGGCTGCCCGGGCAGGAGCGCTTCCGCGAGCTCACCTCGTGCTCGAACACGACGGACTTCCAGGCGCGGCGGCTCGAGGTGCGCTACCGCCCGGAGGAGGGCGACGGCGTGCGGCACGTGCACACGCTGAACGGCACCGCGGTGGCCGTCGGGCGCACGATCATCGGCATCGTCGAGAACCATCAGACGGACGACGGCGAGGTCGAGATTCCCGCGGTGCTCCACCCGTTCGGCGCGCCGCTACGCCTCGAGCGCGCCTAAGATCGACCGGGCTTCGACTCCCCGCGGAGGGGTGGCAGAGCGGTTGAATGCACCGGCCTTGAAAGCCGGAAGGGGCCGTCAGGTCCCTCGTGGGTTCGAATCCCACCCCCTCCGCCTGGCTGGCGCTCGAACCTCGTGAGCGCGGCTCGCGCGAGCCGCATGACCTCGAACAGCGTGCCCCGGCTGACCGCGAGGAGGGCGAGCGAACGCCCTGGATGAGGGCCGCAATGGGCTTCCCCTCCGGTGTTACGGATTGGGATCGCTTGGTCGGCGCGGCGGTCTCTGCTGGGCCGTCGGCGCTGCCCACGCGGCGCACTCTAACGGACCTGCGAAGTGGGTCTCCGGGCTCGTCAGTACGCTAGGGCACCGCCGCGTGATCCCGCCCGAACAGCTCGCCGGCGCCCTCGAGCGCCTGGATCCGAGGGACAGGGAGCTGCTTGCCCTGTCGCTCCGTAGGCGCGTGCCCGACGACGCGCTCGCGCGCGTATATGACGTGATGCCGCAGGAGGTGGCGCGGCGCCGCGCGGCGGCGATCGAGCGGCTCGCGGACGAGCTGGGCGCCCAGCGCGGGGAGGATCTCGGCGCGGTGCTTCAGGCGCTGCTCGACGAGGGCAGCTGGCACCTGGCGGAGGGAGGCTTCGAGAACGGGGACATCGAGCCCGTCGCCGACGAGCAGCAGGAGGAGGAGCCGGAGGCGCAGGAGGCGCCGGTGCTGGTGGACGAGCGTCCGCCGGTCGTTCCGGTGGCGAGCGAGCCGGTGCTCGAGATGCTCGCCGCGCGCGAGGGGATCCGCGGACCGGGCCGCGACTCGGATCGCGCGGATGGAGGCCGTACGCGCCGCGGCCCGCTGGTCGCGGCCGTGCTGGCCGGCGTCGTGGCCGCGGTGATCGGCGGCGCCGCCGCCCTCGTCGGCCTGTCGGGATGGGGCGACGACGGCACGGGCCGCGCGGCGCAGCCGCCCGGCGACGGCACGAAGCACTTCGTCCCCCAGCTCGGCGGGCCTCTCGAGGCGCCGTTCCCGTCCGAGCCCGAGCCGCTGACCTGCTTCTCGACGGCGCAGCTCACGCGCAGGACGACCCTCTACCGCGAGCCGGGCGAGCGCGTGCGGATTCGCCTCTCGCCCAAGACCGAGTGGGGCTCGCCGCGCACTCTGGGGGTCATCCGCCGCCGCGGCGACTGGGTCTCGGTCCAGGCGCCCGAGCTCGGGAACGGAGAGGTCGCGTGGATGCCGGTGGACGGCGCCCGGCTCGACTGCGTGCGCTGGTCCATGAAGGTGGATCTGTCCCGGCGGCGGATGTACGTCCAGCACGACGGCAACACGGTGCGCAAATTCGTGGTCGCGGTCGGCAGGGAAGGCAACCCCACGCCGCAGGGTCGTTTCTCGGTCACCGATAAGCTCCGCGTGACCGACCCGGACTCGCCGTATGGCTGCTGTGTGCTCGCGCTGTCGGGACACCAGACCCACCTGCCACCGGAGTGGCCGGGCGGCGACCGGCTCGCCGTGCACGCGACGCGCGAGCTGTCGAGCATCGGCAGCGCCGCGAGCCTCGGCTGCATGCGGATCACGTCGTCGCAGGCGCGCTGGCTCATCAGGACGATCCCGCGCGGCGCTCCGCTGTTCGTCAAGGCCTGATCTCACGGACGGCGGCGCCGGCTCGTTCTATGAGCGTGAACCTGCCCCCCTTCCAGGCGCTGCTCGACGCCCATCGCGCCGACGTGTACCGCTTCCTGGTCGCGACCGCGGGGCCGTCCGACGCGGACGACGCGTTCCAGGAGACCTGGATCGCCGCGCTTCGCGCCTACCCGGGCCTCCGGCGCGCCGACAACCTCCGCGCGTGGCTGTTCCGGATCGCTCAGAACAAGTCGATCGACGCGCACCGGGCCCGGGGGCGCCGGGCGGTGCCGGTGGCGGCGGTGCCCGAGCGGCCCTCGGCCGCGGCGGCGGACGACGACCCCGAGCTGTGGGCGCGCGTGCGCGCGCTCCCGGACAAGCAGCGAACCGCCGTCTTCTGCCGCACCGTCCTCGGAATGCCCTACGAGGAGGTGGCGCTCCTCCTCGAGAGCAGCGAGGACGCCGCGCGGCGCAATGTGCACGAGGGCCTGAAACGCCTTAGAGAGGAACTGACCGATGATTGACATCGAACAGCAGCTGAGGGAGGCCGCGCTCGACCTGCCGGCCGAGGCGCCGCCGCTCGCGGAGCGCGCCGACGAGGAGGGACTGCTCGACGTGGCGTACACGTCGGTGGACTCCCCGCTCGGCCCGCTGGTCGTGGCGGCCACGCCGAAGGGCCTGGTGCGGGTCTCGTACACGGAGTTCCGCGGCGAGGACGAGGTGCTCGAGGAGCTGGCGCGCAGGGTCTCCCCGCGCGTGCTCGAGGCACCCGCCCGGCTCGACGGCGTGCGCCGTGAGCTCGACGAGTACTTCGAGGGCCGGCGCCAGACGTTCGACACCCCGATCGACTGGTCATACCTTGCCGGCTTCACTCGCGAGGTGCTGCGCGCCACGGCCGCGATCGGCTTCGGCGAGGTCTCGACCTACGCCGGCGTCGCCGAGGCCGCGGGCAGCCCGCGCGCGGTCCGCGCCGCCGGCAACGCGCTGGGGGCGAACCCGATGCCGGTGGTGGTGCCCTGCCACCGCGTGCTGCGCACCGGCGGGAGCCTCGGCGGCTACACCGGCGGGCTCGAGCGCAAGGAATTCCTACTGCGCCTGGAGGGCAGGCTGCTCTAGCATCGGCCCCTCGGGAGAGGTGGCCGAGTGGCTGAAGGCACTCGCCTGCTAAGCGAGTATGGGGGGAAACCTCCATCGAGGGTTCGAATCCCTCCCTCTCCGCTCGCATGAGCGACTACACCCACATAAAGCTCCCAGACGTCCAGGACATGGCGCCGCAGTTCGGTATGCCGCCGCAGATGCAGGCGCGGTTCGCCGCCCGGTCGCTGGGCCTCGACCGCACCGGGTTGACCTACTTCCGGCTCGAGCCGGGCTTCCGCATCCCGTTCGGCCACCGCCACGAGGACCAGGAGGAGGTCTACGTCGTGATCCGCGGCAGCGCGCGGATCAAGATCGGCGACGACGTCCTCGAGCTGGACGAGCTCGACGCCGTCCGCGTCCCCGGCGACACCCTGCGGAACCTCGAGGGCGGGCCCGACGGCGCCGAGGTGATCGCCTTCGGCGAGCGCGCCGGCGAGGACCAGAGCGAGATGGTTCAGGGCTGGTGGAGCGACGAACGCTGAGCGTCGTCGCGGCGATCTGACGCGACTGGGTCAGCTCGCCGGCTCCGGCTCGGCTGTGGGCGCCGGGCGGCTGTAGAGGACGAGGCCGGCCAGGGCCACCGCGACCGACACGCCGCCCGCGATGGCCAGCGTCGCGCGGCCGCCGATGGCTGCGACGAGGAGACCGCCGCATGCCAGCGCCACGAGCTCGGCGCCGTTTCGCATCGCGTTGTAGGCGGCGAACGCGCGGCCATGGAGCCGGTCGGGGACGCGCTCCTGGATGAGCGTGCGCGCGAGCGTGTTCTTCGTGCCGTGACCGGTGCCGCCGATGAACCACATCGCCGCGCCGAAGGGGACCACGAGCCACGCCGTCGGGAGGCCGAGCCCGGCGCCCTGGACGAGCGTGGCCACGAGCAGGCCGAGGGCGAGCATCACCTTCGGGACGCGCCGCGCGATCACCAGCGCGCCGAAGATCATCCCGACGGTCCAGCAGCCGAAGATCGCCCCGTACACGGCGTCGGACACGGCGAGGTCCTCCTTCAGGAAGAACACCTCCGCGGTCACGGACGCGGTCATGAACACGAGCGACATGAACAGCACGCTCATCGCGATCGCGAGCGTGCGGTCGCGGAACAGGTAGGCGATCCCGTCCCGCGCGCGCTCGTGCTCCGTGCCCTCCGGCACGGCGCGCGGGTGGCGGCGGGCGTGTAGGAGGAGCGCCGCCAGCGCCACCGCCCCGAACGTCCCCGCGTTCACGAGCATCGCGGCCTGCGTTCCGCCGAACCCCGCAAGGACCCCGCCGAGGAGCGGCCCGGCGGTCATCCCGGCGTAGCGGGCGGTCTCCACGAGCCCATTCACCTCGCTGAGGCGCTGTCCACCCGTCACGACGGGGACGAGCGAGAACTCGGCCGGCTGCGCGAAGGCGAAGCCGGTCCCGAGCAGGGCCGCGAGCGCGATGATCGCGGCGACGGAATCGACGGCGAGCGCCAGCGCGGCGGCCACGGCCATCTGCGCCAGGGACGCGACGAGGAGCACGCCGCGCGCCTCGCGGCGGTCCACCACGAGTCCCGCCACCGGAGCCAGGACCACGACCGGTGTCCAGAGCGCGAGGAAGAGGCCCGCCACGGCGAGTCCGGATCCGCTGATCTCCTGGATCCGCAGCGTCAGCGGGACCCAGAGCAGGAAGTCACCGAGCGCGGAGATGCCGACCGCGCCGACGATCAGGCGGACGTCATGCTCGCGGAGAGGGCTCCCCTCCATGGACGCTACCCTTGCACGCCGGGCGCCCGTAGCTCAGCTGGATAGAGCGTCGGTCTACGGAACCGAAGGCCACAGGTTCGAATCCTGTCGGGCGCGTTGAAGAAGCCCAGCGAGGCCGGGCTTTTTGTTCACGGCCATCGGGACGGGCAATCGCGGCGTCCGTCGCCCGTCCGTCACCATCGCCCTGGGCAAAA
>Ga0126307_10002615_pt1 | contig 12188 bp, 10 predicted proteins | sample Plot28_FD_89955 | JGI IMG/M metagenome (GOLD analysis project Ga0126307, IMG submission 89955) | Serpentine soil microbial communities from UC McLaughlin Reserve, CA, USA - Plot28 | ecosystem: Environmental > Terrestrial > Soil > Grasslands | place: USA: UC McLaughlin Reserve, Lake County...
AGTTGCAGGGTCACCTGCACATCTTCGGGACAACCCTTGCCATAGAACGGGTCCTTGGCGTTCTCGGCCAACGCGAAACGGTCGGCGTATGTCTTGGTGTCGTCGGTTCCCTGTGACGTCTTGACGAAGACGGTCAGGCTCTCGCTCACCTTCTTCCTGCCGTCCTTCTGGTCCAGGCGCGGCCGGGCCTTGGACATGAAGTCGTTCATCGCCGCTTCATCCGCCTTGAGGCGGTAACTGTCGACGCGGACGGTGACCCATTCCTTCACTTTTTCGGTCGTGTCGTCGACGATCGGAACCTGCATGTCCCAATAGTTCTTGGCGTACTGCAGGGGCGTTATCGTTGCCATGAGCGGCGCCTCCGGAACGGTAAGGGACAACCTCGTTGCGGCTGCCATGAATGCCTCGAAGTGCGGCGGCAAGTGCGCGACACCGGGGAAGCAGGCGCCGTCCCATGAAGCACAGGAGAACTCCGTTCCGTCTCGTTCACTTGCTTCTCTTCTCTGCGGCCTGGCGCGAGGGAGCAAAAGCCAACCCGGCCAACGTGGGGAACGGCGCAGGTCCCAACGATCCCTGAAAAATTTGTCGGCAATACGACGCCGGGCGTCCTGTTCGCCGCTCTGGAGAAAATCGTCGGTGGGCGATCGCTTCTGTCGTCCCGACCGGAGCCCCTCGGCTTCGCTCGGGACAGGCCCCTCGGCTTCGCTCGGGACAGGCTCCGAGGAGTGGAGCGACGTTCATACCGCCAGCCTGTCCTTTAGCTCATGACCCAATTCGTGACCATTCCGTGTATCATAAGCAATGATCACGCTCGTGCACGGTACTTGGCCGCGTGGCTTCTTTCCCAAGTGGCTCAACATGATGCGACTTCTTGGGCTGTCGAAGCCGAAGCCACTATGGTTTGAGAGCGAATCCCCGTTTCGAGAAAAACTGGAAATTGAACTCAAGGACGCCTCACCCGATTGCGAAATTCGTCCGTTTTGTTGGAGCGGGGCCAACTCGATTTTTGCACGTGACGAAGCTGCGCAGAAATTGGCGCGCGTGTTGAAAGACGATCTCAAATCCAGCAATGCTGCGCCCATCGTCATCGCCCACAGCCATGGAGGAAACGTCGCACTGCGAGCCATGGCTCACCTTGGAGCCGACGCAAGCCGGGTCAGGATCGTCACGTTGGCAACGCCGTTCCTCAGGGTCTTTGTTCGGGAGGCCTTGGACGAGGCCACCAAGGTCCTGTTTGTCTGGCTTCCACTGTGGGCCGCAATCTCCGCCATTGTTGGCACGATTATCATGATGGCCTTCGCTTTGATTCTTGATGCGATGAACCTATCCGTCGACTTCATGTTATGGGGTTTCGGCTCAATGGCGGCAGGGGTGGTAGTGGGGTTTTTTGTGGCGGCGAGCTTGCTCGACGAAACGAGCGACCGTCCGCTCAAAATCCAAGAGGCGGCGGCTCATAACTCTCGCGACGCCGCGGCGCCGCGCATGCTCGTCTTGCGCGGAGTGGATGACGAAGCCGCGCTGTCGCTCGCGGTCGGCGCGATCGGCGCCCGCCTGAGCTATATTATCTTGTTCAGCACAATCCGCTGGGTGTTGCTCGCGTGGATCGTGGTGTTGCTTTTCGGCAAGTTCCTTCTGGACAAAGGAACAGTCGACCTGCTGTTGATGCGGCTGATCGCCGTCTCTGCAATCGGTGCCTTTGCTTTTTTCTTCTTGTTCGGCGTGTTCAAGGCGGCATTCGGGAAAGAGTTCTTGATTGGGGCGATGCGCTGCGAGATAGCGGTCGACTCGATGCCGGACACAGCGGGACCAATCCATGCAGTAACGCTTGCACCTGATATCAAGGCCTCACGCCACGGGATTTATAGCCATCCCCAATGCGTGACCGAAATCGTGGATTGGCTTCGTCCTATCCGCTGAACATTGGATCGAATGCCTGGCCTTGAACTGTTTCGATAAGCGCCCGTAGCTCGGACTGAGCGGTGCGAAATCTGGGTATCCTGGTGGCCTGGCTTGGCCCCGGAGTTCGCTGGCGCAAAAATCGGCTTCTGACCCAAAGCGGACCGAGCCGCCCCCATCGTGCGCGGGCCCTGAACTAAATGCGGATCCACAGATTCCGCTTATCCCGGCAGCGCCTTCGCGAGTGTGCGTGCATGCTCGACAAAGATCTGTGCGAGTGGACTAAGCGTCCGATCCTTGAGGGTGACGATGCCAACAGGCCGCGGGAGCGTGGGTGACTTCACCGCCAGCTGTTTGAGTGGCAGGTGCTTCGCGAACGGCAGCAGTGAGCGAGGCAGGGAGGTGATGAACCGTCCAGTCGCCAGCATGTGCAGGTGCAGAGGTACCGAGAAGGACAGGACATGGGCCTGCGGCGGCCTGAACCCCGCCTGCCGAAAGGATTCCGCAATGTATTCGCCCGATGTGCTGTCGGGAGACGGGAGGATCCACGTTTCGTCGATGAGATCGCCTAGCACCAGGTTGCGCTGACGCGCCCATTTGCTGTTTTTGCCCGCCATTATGACGTGGCGATCGTCAAAGATTACTTCCAGGTCTGTGCCCTGTTCGAGCGTCAGGCCAGTGATTGGGACTACCGCCATCTCCACATTGCGTTGCCGCAGCTCACGACTCTGCAGCGCGACCGCGTCACCCGGGCTGATGTGAAATGTCGCGCGCGGATACTTCTGCGATAGCCGATCAATAATGAATGCGACGAACCCGGATGCGAGCGGCTCCGTACAGCCGATGCGCAGCTCTCCGGCGGCCGGATCCAAGAGGAACTCGACCTCCTTTACGGCCCGCCGCAAGTCGTCGAAAACGTCAGTTCCGCATCGAAGCAGCGCACGGCCATAGATGGTCGGCTCCACACCCTGTGGGCTGCGATCGAGTAACTTGACGCGAAGAACATGCTCAAGATCGGCAATCGTCTTCGAAATGACCGGCTGGGATATGCCAAGCTCTGCTGAGGCACGCCCCATGCTTCCGGATTTCGCTACCGTGAGCAGGATATGCAGATCGCGCAGCCTGATGCGGCGCCCGACACGCTCCGTCCATTCCATGGGCCATCTCCAGACAGCTATGAGACCATCGGAGATTAGAATTACCGCGCTATGACCGGCGGCGCTATCGTCCTTCTTGAGCAGCAACATGTCGGCGTGAGGCGCTTTCCTTGGAGGCAACGATGAATCGACGCACTATCGTGACGCTTGCCGCGCTCTCGTTGAGCACCGCCACGCTCGCGACAACTCGGCAAGCCGAGGCAGACAGCTATCCGAGCAGACCGGTCAGGATCATCGCTGCGATTCCACCCGGGAGCGCCAATGACGTAATCGCGCGCGTGCTGGCGCAACGCCTGTCGGAGCGCGGCGGGCAGTACCTTGTCGAGAATATGCCGGGCGCTGGCGGGACCATCGGTACTGGCGCAGCCGCTCGCGCGGCCGCGGATGGGTATAGCTTGCTCATCATGAATCAAGACTTCGTGATTCAGCCGCTGGTGAAGTCGAAAGTTCCCTACGATCCCTTCAAGAGCTTCGAACCGATTTCCCTCGCCGCCGAGGCGCCGGAAATCATCGTCGTCCATCCTTCGTTTCCGGCGAAGACGATGAAGGAGCTGGTGGACGTTCTGAAGTCCAATCCTGGCAAGTACAGCTATGCAAGCCCTGGCTACGGCAGCTCCCCACACCTTGCCAGTGAACGTCTTTTCAGACTCTCAAATGGCGCCGATGTGTTGCATGTGCCGTTTCAGGGCGGCGCGCCTGCGGTGACATCGACGGTCGGAGGTCACACGCAAATCCTGCACATCACGCTTCCACTGGTCGCTGGGCACGTCAAAGACGGCACGCTGCGTCCGCTTGCGCTCGCTGCAGCCACGCGCTCGCCGCTGTTTCCCGACGTTCCGACTCTCTCGGAAGCCGGTTTCCCCGGTCACGACGTCGCGTTCTGGACTGGCCTCATGGCACCGACTGGAACGCCTAGGACGGTTATCGATCATCTCAATCGTGAACTGGCGATTGTGCTGGCGTTGCCCGAGCTGAAGGAGCGGTTGGCCGCCATGGGCTTCGAGTCGACGCCGTCATCGCCGGATGGCCTTGCCAAGCGCATTGAAACCGAATCGGCTCTCTGGAGCCGTGTCATCCGCGATGGCAAAATTACGATCGATTGAGGCGTGGCGCGTTGATGGAGCCGAGATCCTGCGGGCTCGCTCGCCGGGCAAACGTCAAGTCGCAACTGGCCGGAGCAGAACAATGTTCCCCACGAGCCTCGATCTCATTGCTCTTGCGTTCGGCTTCTTCAACGTACTGCGGCTCGCTTCGTACTTTCCCCAGATCGTGGCGGTCGCGCGCGATCAGAACGGCGCGACGTCCATTTCATATAGTTGCTGGTCCATCTGGATCGGCGCAAACGCGACCACAGCCCTGTATGCTTGGGCGAAGGTCGGTGATGCCATGCTTGCCCTGATCAGCGGCTTCAATGCGCTGTGCTGTGCCGCCGTGCTGTTGCTTGCAATTCAGAGACGCCGGACTTGCCCGGCTGCAAGTCGCCCCCTGCGTTAGTCGCAACCAAACAAAGGCGTTCATTGGCCCGCACGTTGTTGAGTGCGCTGAACGATGGCCTGGTTCTTGTCCAAAAAGTGGTCGCCGCGCGCCGTGTGCGGAGGCGATTTGCTGATCCAACGGAAGTCCGTTCTTGGCCCGAAGCCGACGTCGTTTGGGCACAGAAGGGTGTCCGCTTCCAGGAGGAGAGCGGACATGACGCGGACTAGCTGTCACTTCCGAGTCTGACCCAAAGCGGACATTCAATGTCCGGCCACGGATGTCCCCCTTGTGCGACAGGCGTTTGGCCCTATCGGCGAGCCGCGCGCGCTGACGGTCAACGTGCAAGGACCCCGCAGCGCGGCTCGCTCCAACGGAGATAGTCGCCGGCGCGCTCGACCACGTGAGTACGCGACAGGCCGAATTGCTCAAGGGTGTAAACGTGGCGCGGCCGCTCGATGGTGCGTTGCGCTTCCAGCGCACCTACCATCGCCTGCTCGAAGGTGGGGGTATAGGCGTAGCCAAGCCGGTCATAGAGTTGGCGCACCACGCCGATCGGGCCCGCCACCGGGTCGGCAGTCAGCTTGTCGTAGCTGATGTCGATGGCCTGCGCGCCGGCGCCTGGCTGCGGCGCGCGCATCAAGCGGTCCATGCCGTCGACGAACATGTCGAGCAGGGTGGCGCCGATCTCTTCGCCGTCGATCTGCCGCGCGGTCAGCCGGCGATAGATCGAGACCAGGCTGCAGAGCGAGGGGATCGCCTGGCAGGGATCTCGGTGCAGCCGCACCACGTTGGCATCGGGGAACACCTCATACAGAACCGGCATGAAGTGCAGATGGGAGAACGCTTTGCTCAGCCAGTGGCCGCGGCGGTCGAACAGTTGCAGGTGCTGCACCTGTCTACGGTATCCCTGGTAGAGCGACCGCAGCTCGCCAAGCGCCAGCGTCTTCAGCCATGTCCAGTATTCGGGCACCCGGTATAGGGTCACCGTGAGCGGGCTGTGGAGCATCATCCAATGGCATTCGTCGGGCGCCTCGGGCGCCATCGGATGGATCTGCTGCACCCGCGGATCGACCTGACTGAACACATCGACGCGGCGTTGCGCGGCGGCGATGCGCGGATCGGATCGATCGCCGGCCCGCGGCGGCGGCGATGGTGCCAGCAGCTGCCAGAGCAGCGGTGCCCGCGCCTCGGCATCGAGCGCCAACAGGTTGAGCAGCAGCGTGCTGCCGGTACGGCCGAAGCCGGTGATGAAGAGCGGCCGCGAAACCGGGACATCGAATATCTCGGGATGGCGCGCAAGGTCGCGGGCAAATTCCAAGTAGTTAACGATCCAGACGAAGATCTCGCGCTGGATAATGCGCAGCGCCTCAGCGTCGTAACGGCCGGCGACCTTCAGTGACGAGACCAGACAACGCAGGCCCTCGACCTCGAGATTGCGCGGTGGCTCAGGCGACGCCTTCACTCGGCGCGCGGCGATGCGCCAAAGGGCGTCGATGTCGATCGTTTGATCCGCCATTTCAGCCGGTCTTGCGCCGGCTCTTGCTCGTGCGCGCCATCAGGACTACTCCGCGCGACAGCTGGAATCAAACCATGTCCGGCCGTTCAGGGCTTCTTCCATGGCGGGTCCAACGGAGGCCCATCAGCAGAATCGGGTTCATCAAACTTATCGGTGTCTCCAGTCGGGCTAAGGTTCCTCGTGAACAGCGTAATTTGCCGCCCGTAGGGGCCGTTAAGGTCGTCGGTCAGAGGCGCATCGTAAACTATCAAGTTCGGCTTGCCCTTGTGCTCGACGTGATCAAAGGAGACACGGACTATGTTGACGCTGGCCGAATTGAGGATCGCCTCGGACAGGGCTTTGCATAGTTCGTTGAACTTGCCGCCAATTACCGTCTTAACAAAGAATGCCCAGCGCGCGGTGTCGGTAGGATTAATTCCGCCCTTGTCCTGATCATAGGGAAGCAGCGCAAGCGTCGTCGCAAGGTGCCCCCGCTTCCATGGGTGCTTGAGGATCATATTGTAGAGCTTTTGATCGGTCTTTTTCGATGCCTCGACCGCATCGCGAATGAACTGGAGGCCCTTGTCCTTGCTATCCGGCCCGCTGAACGCGGTGTTCAAGGTGTCCAGAATGCGTCGCGTGCCTTCGGTCGTATACAGCAGTCCCATGGTCGTCCACCCCGCCTTTTCGCAGACAACCTTATGGGTCGGTCCCCCTGTTTGCAATCGGGCCGCGAGGCGCCAAGGCCAACTGGCAGCGACGGCTGCCGATGCGGCCAATTGCGCCGAAGGAGCGCGCGCGACAGCCGAGGCACGGCTGCTCCGTTTCGCAGCGTGGGGCCGTGCCGGGTGCAACAACATCGGCGAGCGCACCGAAGAGCTGCTCCGCGCCCGCGCGCGCTACGTCCGGCGCGGCCTGTCCAAAAACCGCCGGCAGGCCAACCGTGCGGGCCCATTCGTCGGCGCGCCGATCGGTGCTGAGCCAATGGTAATGGCGGCTCACCGGCGCACCGCCCTTGTGATGGCCGAGCTCGTGGGCGAGGGCGACCCCCAGGCCCTCCACCCCGATCTCGCGATGGCGCGCGAGGCCGCCATAGATCCGGATACGGGCTACCTGACCCAGCCGGAACGCCTGCGCATTCAGGCTATCGCTCTCCCACGCGATGTCGATGGCGACATCGGCGAAAGCGACGGCAAATCGCGCGACGATCCCATCAACCGCTTTGCGGCTCTGCGAATCCGTCGCAGACCGCAGGCATTCGGCCGGTGCCGACATCGAGAACACGCGCTCTCCCGCCCCTCCCGAGCTTGACCGCACTCTAAGGCGCAAGCACAGTGGCGGCAATCGACGCGCGAAGGAATACGGCATGTCAGGGATCGACCGCCGCACGTTTGCCTTGGGTTTGCTGGTCATGCCGCTGACCGCGTGCTCCGACCCGAACACTGCGAAGCCTGGCGCTGCCGCGGTTCAAGATTATCCGCCGCCTGTCTTCCGTAACTACGGCTATTGGACCAATCCAGCCGTTTACGTGGCGACTGGCAGCCTCAAGCCTTAGGGCAGATCGCGTCCGGCTCGGGCGCTGGGACTTGCCCTCGGGGACACCATGCGTTGTGCACACTGTGACAACGAAATTGCAGCCGGCGATCGCTTTTGCGGCAGTTGCGGTGCGGCGCTGCCGCGCGGCTGTCCAGGGTGCGGCCAAGACAACCCGCCGGCCGCGCGATTCTGCCACCAGTGTGGCACGTCGCTCGAAGCGTCAGGGAGCCCGGTGCCGGCCGCGCTGGGTGCCGCGGAGGGCGAGCTCAAGCAGATCACCATCCTGTTTGCCGACGTCGCGGGCTCGACGAGCGCAATCGAGCAGCTGAATCCGGAGGACGCCGGACGGCGTCTCGCGCCGGCAATCGAGGCCATGACTGCAGCGGTCCGACGCTTCGAAGGGTCGGTCGTGCGCGTGCAGGGCGACGGAATCATGGCGTTGTTCGGCGCACCGCAGCCGCAGGAAGACCATGCGGTGCGCGCTTGCTGCGCGGCATTGGCGATGCAGGCGACGATGAGGGACCTCGGCGATGCCGGGCTGCCGGTCAGGGTCGGCATCCATACCGGCGAGGTGCTGGCGCGCACCGTCAGCACCGATTTCTCCACCGACTTCGATGTCACCGGTGTCGTCGTGCACATCGCAAACCGTATCGAAGGCCTGGCGCCAAACGGCGGTATCGCGATTTCGGGGGTGACGCTGCGCAACGCGCGCCAGTTCGTGCGGACGGAGTCGCTGGGCCGGCACGAGGTGCGAGGGCTGAGCACGCCGCTCGAGGCCTTCCTGTTGACCGGCCTGCAACATGGCCCAAACAGCATGCGCTTCGCCAACGAACCCGACCGATCGGATTTTCTGGGCCGCGAACTGGAGATGACATTGCTCGAGCGCGCGCTAGGGCGCGCCGCGGAAGGTGAAGGCTGTGTGGTCGGCCTGGTGGCGGAGGCCGGCGTCGGAAAGAGCCGGTTGTGCTTCGAGTTTGCCGCGGGCTGCCGGGCGAAAGGCGTGCCGGTGATCGAAGGCCGCGCCGTGGCGCACAGCCGCGCCACTCCGTTTCTCCCCGCCATCGAGCTGCTGAAGAGTTATTTCGAGTTTGCGCCCGAGGACAGCAACGAGAGTGCTCGCCAGAGGATCGGCGAGCGCATGCGCGCCCTGGGTCCGGAGTTCGAGGCCGACCTGCCGTTGCTGTTCGACTTTCTCGGCATCGCAGCGCCCGATGCAGCGCGGCCGCCGACCGATGCGATGGCGCGACGCGAACAGCTCAAGAAGCTGTTCCGTAATCTGGTTCGTGCCGCTGGCAGCACATCCTGCGCTGTGCTCCTGATCGAAGACCTGCACTGGATGGACTCCGGCAGCGAATCGCTGATGGAAGTCCTGGTCGATGCCCTGGCTGGGACCCGCATCCTGCTGCTCGTCAACTACCGGCCGGGCTACGTGCCGCCATGGGCCGGCAAGCAATTCGATCAGATCATGCTGACGCCGTTGCGCCCCACGCTCGCTGACAAGCTGGCGTCGCGCCTCCTCGGCGACGACGAAACCGTGGGACCGCTGCTGCCGCTGATCGCTGACCGCGCGCGGGGCAATCCGCTGTTCATCGAAGAGCTGGTGCGCAAGTTCGAGGAAGGCGGCAACCTTGCGGGCGAGCGCGGCGCCTATCGGCTGGTTCACGAGCCCGATCCGCACCTGGTGCCCGACACGGTGCAGGCAATCATCGCCGCGCGCATCGATGCCCGACCGGAACCGGAAAAATCGGTGCTGCAGACTGCCGCCGTGATAGGACGGGAGTTCGAGGGTGCCCTGCTGGTGCGCTTACTTGGCCCCTCAGGTGCAACTCTGGCGGATATCGTGAGCCGGCTATCGCAAGCCGGGCTACTGCAGGAGCAGGCAGGCGCGTCTTCGGGCCTCGCATTCCGCCATCCCATGGTGCACGACGTCGCTTATCGTTCGCTGCTGTCGGAACGCCGGCGTGCGCTCCACGGCGCGGTGGCCGCGGACCTCGAAAAGTCGGCGCCGGAACCGGCGCAGGCCAGCTTCCTTGCCTATCATTGGGAAGAAGCCGGCAATCTGATGCAAGCCGCCTCGTGCAGCGTAAAAGCAGCGACCTGGCATGGCACGCGCGATCCCGCGCAGGCGCTGGAGGCATGGCAACGCGCCCGGCGACTGCTGTCCGCCCTGCCGCTCGAAGGTCCGGCGCGCCAAATGTTGGCTTTGGCGAGTGGCCAAATCGTCAACTTCGCTTGGCGCTCGGGCCTGTCTGCTGCCGAGGTGCAGCCCTACTACGCCGAGTCGCAGTCGATCCTCCGCGAGCTCGGCAACATGCGCGGCGCCACGCTGGTGACCGCGGCGTACGGACGCTCGCTCGCGGCGAGCGGCTCGGCGACGGAGTATGTCGACATCGTCACAGATCTGGTGGAGAACCTGGAAGAGACGCGGGATGCCAGTCTCAAGCCCGTACTCACGGCCATCCTGTGCCAGGCGCTGCGGCACGCGGGGGACCTGCGGCGCGCACTAGCCGCCAATGATGAGGCGATGGGCTCCCTTCACCTGATCGACGAAGGCATCCAGCAGACGCTGGGATTCAACGTCGGCGTCTGGGTCCGCGGCATGCGGGCCCAGATCCTCGCCATGATGGCGCGCCCGGACGAGGCGCGGCCGTTGCTCAACGCGCTGATTGCGGCGGACGAGAGCACCGTGGATGTGCTGCATCGCCTGCTCGCCCATGCGACGCAGATCGACATCGCTTGGGGTGAGGGCGATGCCGCTGCCGCCAGCCATCACAGCAAGGCCGTCACGTTCCTGGCCGAGAAGAGCGGCAATCCCTACCTGTTGGTCTACGCCCACGGCTATGAGGCGATCGCGCAATGCCTACGCGGCGAACCGGAAGCTGCGGTAGGGACTCTGACCGAGGCCCTGGCCTATGCGCGCCAGCGCAATGCCGGACTGGAGAATGAGGCCCGCCTGCTGGCCGACCAGGCGCACGCACTAATGCGCGCCGGCCAGATGGAGAGGGCCGCGGCGGTCATCGATGAGGCGGCGGCTGTGGCGCGGCGTCGCGGTGCAAAGGTCTGGCTGACCTATATCGAGTGGCTACGGGGTGGGCCGCGAGCGCCCGCCTTTGTCGAACTCGTCGAGGAAACGGGGGCTGCGCTATTGAAAGGGCTGACGCATCCTTCGATGGCAGTGACTGAGCAAGCCGATGTCGGGCGGGCCTGAGAGACCTTAGGCCCCGGCCCCCTGCGAATTGGCCCATGTCCGCCATTGGCCCAAATGCGAAGTGCCGACTGGGTCCGGAAATGTCTGCTGTAGGGGTTAGACCGGACATACCGCGGACATCACGAAAGCGACGCGTTTGACCCAAACCGGACATCATCCGGCAAGTCGGGCGCGAACTCGGGGCGCGCTATGTGCTTGAGGGTAGCGTCCGCAAAGTGGGCAATCGCCCTGTTTGAGTGCGTTATACTCCACTATGGCAACGCGGCTTTCCAAGGCACCGTGCGCTGAACTGCGCTGGATCAGCGATGTCGAACGCGAACGAGAAGGTCTGGCCGTCAAAAGTGACGACAAGCACGGGAGATTGCGATGTTCCGACTGACAGTCCTGTTGTTTCTGGCGCTCGCCTGGTCGGGAAGCGCCGCAGCGCGGTGTCCGCCGCCAAGGGACGATGAGGTCATTGCCCAAGGCGGCGCCATCGTCACGGGCCGCGTCGCCGAAACCGGGGTCGATGCCGACCGCAGGACATGGGCACGCTTGCAAGTCACGGGCCGGCATGCCGGCCAGGCGCCAGACAGCGTGCGCCTGCTTGCTGCGAATGCTGGGCTTTATACGCCGAGGTTCCGGGCCGGCGAGGTTGTCACCTTCATCATCCACGCTCCGTTTGGCACATCCACTGTGTCCCTGTGCGAAAGTCGTACGCTTTAGGGCCGATCATCGGCTCCGTGCTCGTCGCGGCCCATGAGGCGCGCGTATCCAGCGACATCCGCCGCCGGAATCGCCGCCAATCGACGTACAACTCGCTCGCCCGTCATTGAGCCATCCCTGAGGCCGCAGACTGCGCATGTGCGCTGTAGCTAAGCTGGGTTGCATCTTAGGTGACGGGTGCGCTGGTGTCGTCCCCGTCTCCAAGCCCTGGGAGGGGCTTGGGTCGGTGCAGGATTGGTGACAGGTGCGGCGAGGATTTGCCTCAGATCAATCTCCGTGGATTGCCAGCGTCGGCTTGGACCCACGCCTGTTCGGAACGCATTCACTCCGCCGAACCAAGGCCACTCTGATTGGAGCATGCCAAGATCGAAAGCACCGTCCGATACCTCGGTATAGAGGTCGATGACGCGGTGGCAATTGCGGAAGAAGTCGCGACGTCTGAACTATCAGGGCGGAGCGGGCAAACTCCGTCCTACTCTCGATCGATCAAGTTCGGGCCAAATCCGGAAATGGTGACTACGGCGAGCGAGCCCAGTTTATTGCGTCGCTGTCGCGGTCGGGGGTGCTTCTTCGAGGAACTGCTGAACCGTGCGCAAGAGCAAGATGCGGTTGCTTTCCATCATGAAGAAATGAGTGCCCTCACTCAGCAGCACATGGCGCTTCCAAGCCGCATTGGTGAGCAAGGGATAAAGCGTCTGCGCCATATAGGGCGGCG
>Ga0126307_10002616_pt1 | contig 12184 bp, 11 predicted proteins | sample Plot28_FD_89955 | JGI IMG/M metagenome (GOLD analysis project Ga0126307, IMG submission 89955) | Serpentine soil microbial communities from UC McLaughlin Reserve, CA, USA - Plot28 | ecosystem: Environmental > Terrestrial > Soil > Grasslands | place: USA: UC McLaughlin Reserve, Lake County...
AACGAGTGAGATTCGGCGCTGGCTGATCGGCCGCGAGCTTTTCGAAGAGACGCAGTAGAGATCCCATGAACGTCGCTCCGCATGTGATCGTTATAGGTGCAGGAATCATCGGCGCCTCGGCCGCCTATCACCTGGCCCGCGCAGGCGCCCGGGTTACCATTCTCGCCCAAAGCCCCGGCGGCGTCGCAACACCTAATAGTTTCTCCTGGATCAACGCGAGCTGGAGTAACGATCCCGCATATTTTCGGCTGCGCCTAGAAAGCATGCAGAGATGGCGGCGGCTCGAGCAGGAGATACCCGGCCTCGGATTAAGCTGGGGCGGCAGCATCACCTATGATCTCAGCCAAGCGGAGCTCCACCGATATGCGGATGATTTCGGAGCGCGAGGGTATCCTCTCCGGCTCGTCGATGCGGCAGAGATCCGGCAGCTGGCACCAAACCTGGCGAGACCGCCGGATCTCGCGGTTTATGCCGAAGCCGAGGGCGCCGTCGAGCAGGGGATTGCTACCCCGGCTCTGCTGAAGGCGTCGGCCGCTGTTTTCCACCAGACGACCGTGCACGGCCTCGACACAAGGGGCCAGCGGGTGGTGTCTGCGATGACCGGCGACGGGCCTGTTGCCGGAGATCATTTCGTGCTCGCGGCAGGGATGGGCACCTCGCAGCTTCTGGCAACGGTCGGCGTAAGGCTGGATCTGGACGGCCCGCCAGGACTTATCGTTCACACGAGGCCGCTTCCCCGCCTGTTGCGGCAGTTGATCATCGCTCCCGAGATTCACATAAGGCAGACGCTCGACGGCAAGCTGATCGTCGGTTCGGATTTTGGCGGATCGCCGATCGACAAAGGACCCGCAATAGTGGCTGAAGATTTGTTGAGCCTTCTCCGCTCACAAATCTTGGGCGCAGAAGAGGTGAGCATGGCGCGCTACACGGTCGGTTATCGGCCGACGCCCCGGGATGAGCGTCCCATTGCCGGCCCGGTTCCGGGGATCGACAGGCTCTATGTCGCCGTCATGCATTCAGGGATCACCAATGCTCCTTCGATCGGGGCTGCAGCGGCCGAGGCGATCCTGAAAGGATCAGCAAGTGAATTGATCAAGCCTTATGGCATTGAACGTTTCCTCGGATCGCAGCGAGAATTGCCGTGACCGGCTGATTCCCAGCGGCCGCCAAGGTGAGGTCGCGATCCGTGATCAGCGTATCACCCTGGCGCGCGCTGTCGGCGTTTTCCTTCAGTATGTGACAGATAAGGGTCGCGCCCGGGGGGCATTTCACATGATAGCCGGGGTGGAAGACTACGGCGCTGAGCGAGCCCCGCACTGCGTCTCGCCTGAGGATCAGATTAAAATCGCGCACAGGCCCTGAGACAAGCCTGCCGAAGATCGGCCGGTCTCCTGAAAAGCTCCGCGTCTGAAAAGGCTCAAGGAGCGGGATCGACCCGTACTCTCCCGCATCCAGAGTCATGCCTGCCCCTTCGATCAACATGATGTCGCGCTCGCAGCCGGGAAAAAGCGAAAAGGGCCCATCGGCCTTCACCTCGGCGATGCTCACGCGCCAAAGAAAATCCGAAAGGGTGGCTTCCTCAGGGTGGATGGCAAGTTCCGTGGTGGTTCCCCCGCCATTCTTCCAGGCCGTTCGCTTATAATCGGCCGGCGCTAAATGCAGCATGTGCGTTTTCAGTGCCCAGTGGCCGTGAGCGGCTCGGCGTGGGCGATGACCCGGCGCACCTGAGGGAGCTTCTTGCGCAGCCGGCTTTCGAGCTCATCAACGGCTTCATGGACGGTTTCGACAGATTGCTCGCCGTTCACGCGGCAATGATAGGTTACGAATACGCCGTGGGCATTGCGCCGGATGCGGATGTTGTGGACGTCGTTCAGGTTGGGAATTTCAGCGGCGAAGCGGCGCAGCCAATGTTCGATCTGGTTGCGATCCTCGGCATTCGCGTCCTCGCCCTGAAGGCCGCTCAACTCCAAAGGCTCGATATGCGTATCGATCTCTGCCTCAGGTCCAAGCTCTTTCCCTAGGGCCGTTTCGAGCGAAGTTGCGACTTCATGAGCATCGGCCAGCCGCATGGCGCCGTCAACCTCGAGGTCGAAACTTACCGACATCTTGTCAGCAACATGCTGGACTGTGAGGTGATGGATCGCAAGCGCGCGCCGACGCGCGGCAAGCATCACCTTGTCGAACACCGTTTCATCATCGAGGGCCACGGGATGGGCGGTGATAGTTATATCGGCTTGCGGAAACGCCTGCCTGATTCGTGTGGCAAGCCGATCCTTTATGTCCACCACTTCGTCGAGAGGCAGGGTGCGGCGGACGTTCACATCAAGGGCGATAAACAGCGCCGCACCCGCCCGCCTGATCCGGCAGCGCCGCATCGCCAGAATGCCGTCCGTCTCACCCGTGAGCCCACGGATGCGCTGCATCGCTCCTTCGGGTGCGGCATCAAGCAGGGTGTTCAGCGTGCGCCCGGCTAGACGAACTCCGGCAAGGCCCACAAATAGTGCCACGACAATGGCAGCCACAGCATCGGCTTGCGGATATCCGAACCATACCGCGGCGAGCCCGATGACGACCACGAGCGAACTCCACATATCGGAGCTGAAGTGCAGCGCATCGGCCTCCAGGGCCTCGCTCGCATGCTTGCGGGCGGCACGGCTCAATACCCGGGCGCGGTTAAAGTCGACGACGATCGACACAAGGATGATGGCCAAGGCCCACCAGACCAAGGTGACGTGCGTTTCGCCGGACATCAGCCGGTGAATTGCTTCCCAAACGATCCATGCCGTGGTGGCGAACAGCAGCCCGGTTTCGATGAGCGCTGCCATGCTTTCGGCCTTGGCATGGCCGTAATGATGGGTCTCATCGGCCGGCTGATCGGCGTAGCTCACGGCAAAATAAGTAATGGCGGTCGCGCCGACATCGAGCAGGCTGTGAACGGCCTCCGACAAGATGCCAAGCGAGCCCGTCACGAGGCCCGCGACGAGCTTGGCCACCGCCAAAGCACTGCTGGCGGCAAGCGAAATCAGGGCGACCTTCTGTTTTTCGGATGCCATAAACCTCAAACCCCTCTTCCCCGTGATTAGGCTTGCCGGAAAGGTGAGGCAAGCCATGTTTGATCCGCATGCGAGGCGTGCCGGGACGGCGGCTTGCACGGCGCAGCCGGGTGGGGCACAGGATAGGAAAATCTCGCATGAGCAGGATTCGGCCAGTGTCATCGACCGCATTTGAGGCTGGCAGAAGCCTCGGACTGCCATCCGAACACCGCCACGGCGCTTTGGCATTTGCCACGCTTTTTGCCCTGGAATCCCTGGCGCGCGCGCTCACCTCCACCGTCATCTCCGTTCAGGCCTTTGATCTCCTGCAGAACAACCAGCGGGTGTCGATGCTGTTTACCATCATCGGCATCGGCGGACTTGCAGCGACATTAGCCATACCGGTTCTTGTCAGGCTCACTGCCAGACGCTGGGTCTACACGGGCGGCATCGTGCTGCTCATGGCGGCAGGGGCGCTTCTGGCGACCCATACGCTTGCCGGGCAGGCTGCCGGCATGTTCTTCAGGCTGTTCGGCACCGCCTGCCTGAACATCACCCTGAGCCTCTATATCCTCGATCACATTCGCAAGCAGGATCTGGTCAGGTCGGAGCCATTACGGCTGGCGCTGTCGACGGCGTCCTGGACCGTCGGTCCTTATCTCGGCGTCTATCTCTACGCGCGGCATGGCGTCTGGTCGCCATTCGTCCTGAGCATCGTCGCGGCGGGCCTGGTGCTGGCGGTCTTCTGGTATCTTCGGCTGAGGGAGTTCATCATCAAGCCGGCGCGGAAAGCACCCCCCAACCCGTTGAGAAACATCGGATTGTTTATTTCCCAGCCGCGCTTGAGGCTCGCATGGGTCATCGCTTTCGGGCGATCGTGCTTCTGGTCGACCTTTTTTATCTATCTTCCTTTGCTGATGATCGGGGCCGGCATGGGCCCGGAAGTCGGTGGTTTCATCATCTCTTTGGGGAATATGGCGCTGGTGACTGCCGTGTATTTCGGCCAGCTGGCCAGGAGGGTGGGCGTCAGGCAGGTTATCGCCGGGTCGACGACCGCCCTCGCCATTGTGTCGGTCCTGGCAGGAGTTTGCGGTACGGCCTTTCCTCTCCTGGCAGCGGGGTTCCTGCTGGTCGGGGCGATCGCCGGGGCGGCCCTCGACGGGGTTGGCGGCATTCCGTTCCTGCGGGCAGTCAAGGCGCGTGAACGCGCGGGAATGGCAGGGGTTTACCGCACATACACCGACGTCGCGGACCTGCTCCCGACGCTAGTTTTTTCAGTCGTTCTGCTGTTTTTTCCGTTGGGCGCCGTATTCGTCGTGCTGGGGGCTTGGCTCGCCGTCGTCGCCGCCCTTTCGTGGCTCTATCTGCCGAAATCGCTTTGAGATGAACGGGAGGTAAACGGCAAGTTAGGATTTGGTTCACAGGTCTGCGATTAAGATTGGGCCGTGTTGAGCGTGTTGAGGTCGCAACGGAGAATTCCAGTGAGAAAAAACAAGAAGAACGGGCCCATGCTCCCTGCCGTTGCATTCATCTATCTCGCGATGATCGGCTGCATGATCGTGCTGTCGGCCAGCCGCGTGCTGGCGATGTAGGCAGCTGGATCAGGCCTGCCACGCCTTCCTGATCTGCCGATGGGCCTCGCCGTAGCCTCGAGCGGTCGCCTTTAGCCTGCCGTCGAGCAACCGGGTTAGATGAGGGAGCTGATGGAAGGGTACGGTCGGGAGAGCATGATGCGCCGTGTGATGCGGCATGTTCCAGGCAAGAAAGCGGACCGACGCATTGCAAAAGGTGGTGCGGGTGTTCGCCAGCATGTCGGTTACGAGCGGGCAGGCTGCATGCTCGGCCAACAGATAGGCCCGCAGAAACGGCTGGCCCAGAAGGGCCGGCAAGATCCACAGATATAAAATCCAGCTGAGTTGCAGGGACAGCCCCACGACGAAAGTGAGAGCGTAGGCAACCAGATAGAGCCGCGCCTCGCGGATCAGCTTCGCAATAGCCGGTGCCGGCACATAGGCGCCGATCTTTCTGCCTCGAGCATGATTGATGAGAACGAGGACGGCACCCTTCCAAAACGGGATGCCCGACAGGTGCCAGAGATACTGAGGCCATGTCCGGGGCTTAGGCGTTTCCAGCTCGGGATCGAACTCCGGATCCTGGGTAAAGCGGTGATGGGCAAAGTGAAAATAGCGAAAATACCGAGGGGGCAGCAGCAAGAGATAGCCGGCGAGGTGAGACACGGCGGCGTTCAGCCAGGGGCTTCGAAAGGCGGTGCCGTGGATCGATTCGTGCAGCGGGGTGAAAAGAAAGACCAGAACGACACCATGGGCGATGCTCGTCGCCAGGCAGAAAATGCCCCTGGTGTGCAGAACCGCGAAACCCGTTGCGGCGAGGATCATCAGGTGACCAGCGAGGCGAAGGGTGCCCGGCCAATCGGACAAGCTGCGCAATCGCGTCAGCTCGCTGGCCGATATCAGCGCGAGTGCTTCTTTGTGGGTGACCTCGTTTTCCATCTCGGCTAGTTTCACCCGCGGATTTAGGACCAATTCTGGAGCGATCGAAGGAGCGGGGCAAGAGTGTCGGAGAACCGGCTCCGCCTGCGTGCTCGGGGGTTACATGGCAAAATTCCATCTCGTCGTCGCCAACAAAAATTATTCGTCCTGGTCGCTCAGGGCCTGGATCGCGATGCGTGAATTCGCCATCCCGTTCACCGAGACGGTGATTGCGCTCGATCTGCCGAACACGCAGCGTCAGATAAAGAACCATACCGGTGCCGGCCGGCTGCCAGTGCTGCACCATGGCACGACGACGATATGGGAATCGCTCGCCATACTGGAATATCTGGCGGAGAAATTTCCCGACAAAGCGCTGTGGCCGCGGTCGAGCGGGGCACGCGCCATGGCACGTGCGGTGGCAAACGAGATGCATGCCGGGTTCATGGCCCTGCGGAATGCTTGCCCGATGAATTTGAAGCGGCGGCGCAAGCCGCTCGCAAGACAGATTGGCGATGAGATCAAGAGCGACGTCCGCAGAATTGAAACTTTGTGGGAAGAGTGCCGCAAGGCCAATGGCAGGGGCGGCCCTTTTCTTTTCGGGAAATTCAGCATTGCCGATGCGATGTATGCCCCGGTGGTGACGCGGTTCGACACTTACGTCCTCAAGGTCGGGGGTGGAGCCCGCGACTATATGGATGCTGTCATGGACACGCAGGCGTTTCGCGCCTGGAAGGCCGATGCGCTACAGGAGAAGTGGATCATCCAGGCGGACGAAGTGGATTGACCCATGGATGATCTGCACCTGTTCATCGGAAACAAATGCTTTTCAAGCTGGTCGCTCCGGCCATGGGTGGCGCTTAAAGTTCATAGAATTCCGTTCAAAGAAACCGTCATTCGGCTAAGGCAGCCAGACACGAAAGCCAATATCAGGATGCTCGCTCGCTCCGAGAAGGTTCCATGCCTTCATCACGGCTCGCGGGTTGTCTGGGAATCATTGTCGATCCTGGAATATCTCGCCGATGTTTTTCCGGAGCTGAAGTTCTGGCCCGAAGATCGGCACGCCCGCGCCATGGCGAGATCGATCTCCGCGGAAATGCATTCAGGCTTCGCCGATTTGCGAAACGAATGGGGAATGAATCTCCGGCGCAAAAAATCTGCCAAAACGCTGACCGGACCGGCGCGCGATCAGGCGCGGCGCATCGAAGACTATTGGCGCCGAATGCGTTCGAGCCATGGGCAGGGCGGTCCCTTCCTCTTTGGTCATTTCACCGCGGCCGATGCCATGTATGCCCCGGTCGTGACGCGCTTCGACACTTATGGCGGCGATCTATCGCCGGATACGCGCTCATATTGCGACGCCGTTCTCGCGACGGGCGCCATGAAAGCGTGGTATGCGGAAGCCGCCCTCGAACCATGGCCCGAACCCAGTCCGGACGAATAGAATGCCGCGGATCAAATCCTCCATCGACAGCAGTTCAGCAGAGTTCACAGCGAACGCGGCCCATATGGCCGGGCTCGTTGCCCTGTTGAAGCAGCGGCGCGGCGAAGCCGCCCTCGGCGGTCCGCAAAAGGCCCGCGACCGGCATGTAAAACGCGGAAAACTTCTGCCCCGCGACCGTGTCTACGGACTGGTCGATGCCGGAACGCCTTTTCTGGAGCTTTCGCCGCTCGCCGCCTTCGGGATGTATGACGCGGGCATTCACGGCGCGGGCCTGATCACCGGCATCGGCAGGATCGAGGGACGCTCGTGCATGATCCTTTGCAACGACGCAACGATCAAAGGCGGCACCTATTATCCGCTCACCGTCAAGAAACATCTGCGGGCCCAGGAGATCGCCGGCGAAAACCGGCTGCCTTGCATCTATCTCGTCGATTCCGGCGGTGCCAATCTTCCCAACCAGACCGAGGTTTTTCCCGACCGCGACCATTTCGGCCGGATTTTCTACAATCAGGCGCAGCTTTCGGCAGCAGGTGTCGCCCAGATCGCGGCGGTGATGGGATCGTGCACGGCAGGGGGCGCCTATGTTCCCGCGATGTCGGATGAAACGATCATCGTGCGCAATCAGGGCACGATTTTTCTCGGCGGTCCGCCGCTGGTCAAGGCGGCAACAGGCGAGGAAGTGAGTGCGGAAGATCTCGGCGGAGCCGACGTCCACACGCGGGTGTCGGGCGTCGCCGACCATCTTGCCGAGAACGACGAGCACGCACTGGCGCTCGTCCGGCAAATTATTCGTCACCTGCCCAAGCAGGGAGCCGGGGCGAACATGGATCGGGCGGCTGAGCCCATTTATTCCCCGCATGAGATCAACGGAATCGTGCCGACGAGCCTTACCAAGACCTATGACGTGCGCGAGGTGATTGCGCGGCTGGTCGATGGCTCCGAACTCGATGAATTCAAGGCGCGCTATGCACCGACGCTGGTGACGGGATTCGCCGCTCTGTCCGGCTTGCCGGTCGGCATCATTGCGAACAATGGCATCCTTTATTCCGAATCCGCGCTGAAGGGCGCGCATTTCATCGAGCTGTGCTGCCAGCGCAAAATCCCGCTGCTGTTCCTGCAAAACATATCGGGATTCATGGTGGGGCAGAAATATGAGCAGGGCGGGATCGCGAAAGACGGGGCGAAGCTCGTCAATGCGGTGGCAAATGCGGCGGTTCCCAAGCTCACGCTCATCATCGGCGGCTCGTTCGGGGCCGGCAATTACGGCATGTGCGGGCGCGCCTACGGCCCCCGCTTCCTGTTCAGCTGGCCCAACAGCCGCATATCGGTCATGGGCGGCGAACAGGCGGCCTCGGTATTGGCGACCGTCAAGCGCGACGGTCTCAGAGCTGAAGGGAAAGACTGGTCGAGCGAGGAAGAGGCAAACTTCAAGGAGCCGATCCGCCAGCGATTCGAGCAAGAAGGTAATCCTTATTTTGCCACCGCACGGCTGTGGGATGACGGAATCATCTCGCCTGAGGAGACGCGCATGGTGCTGGCGCTGTGTCTTCGTATCGCGGCAAGCGTGCCCGTTGCGCAGACGCGCTACGGGGTGTTCCGCATGTAGGGCGGCATTAACGAAGGTTTACGCAGGCGATAAAACTCCACTCTCGGCATAACCGGTTCATTTAATCGGAGGTTGTATAGGGCTGCGACCGAGGGAGTGCCGCCGATGCCGATACCTGATTATGAAAATCTCGTCGAACCAATGTTGAAAGTGCTTTGCGCCGATGGGGAGGATGCACCGAAATCGCTGCTCGTCTCCCGCATTACCGACGAGCTGCAGCTGGATCCCGTCGAGGCACAGGCGATGCTGCCGTCCGGCACCTGCACGGTTCTGGAGCATCGCATCGATTGGGCGCGCTCCTATTTGCAGGGGCAGGGCCTCGTCGAGGGGTCGCTGACCAGGGGTATCCGGTTGACCGAGAGAGGATGGCACCAGACGGCCGACCGATATCCAGAGCTGGCCAGGCGGCGTTCCACCCCAGTGCGGGGCCTCGGCGAAACCCCAGTGGATGCCGGCGAGCAGATGGGTACTGCGGCGACCCTCCTGGGGCTCAGTGACGCGGGTCCGCCATGCGAGGGGGAAACGCTGATGCAGCTCAAGCGTCTCAACGAGGAACTGGGCTTCGAGCTGATCGAGAGAATCTGCCGACAGCCGCCGAGCTTCTTCGAAGCGCTCGTCATCGATCTTCTCGTGGCCATGGGCTACGGCAATGGACATCGCGCGCTGGCGCGCAAGCTCGGCCGATCGGGAGACTGCGGGGTCGACGGCGTGGTTGCCCTGGACGAACTCGGCCTCGATCTCGTGTATGTGCAAGCCAAGCGCTACCGGCCGCAGATTTGCGTTCCGGTTTCGGCCGTCAGGGATTTTGTTGGAAGCCTCGATGGCAAGCGGGCCAGCCGAGGCGTGTTTTTCACCACGTCCTTTTACCCTGCATCGGCACGGGAATATGCGAACCAGTCGAGTTTTCGGGTCGTCCTGATCGACGGCAAGCAGTTGGCCGAGCTGATGATGCGTCACAACATCGGCGTCAGGGTGAAAGATCACATCAAGATCCGCCGCATCGATGAAAGTTATTTCATCGCCTAGTTGCCCGCAGCTGCGGCAGATGGGATAAGACCTTCGATGTTTTCCACAGTGCTCATCGCGAACCGGGGCGAAATTGCCTGCCGCATCATGCGCACCGCCCGCCGGATGGGCATATCGACCATCGCAGTTTATTCCGATGCAGACGCGGGCAGCCCGCATGTGGCCCTTGCCGACCAAGCCTATTCCATCGGTCCAGCCGATGCGGCATCGAGCTATCTGAACGGCACCCGGATTGTGAAAGTAGCGGCGGCAGCGGGTGCGGAGGCCATTCATCCAGGCTATGGGTTTCTGTCGGAGAACGGCGATTTCGCCGAGGCCTGCGAAAAGGCCGGCATCATTTTCATCGGCCCCGACGCCGCTTCGATCCGGTCGATGGGGCTCAAGGACGAAGCCAAGGCCATTGCGAGGCGCGCCGGCGTGCCGGTCATCCCCGGCTATGCAGGCCCCGTCCAGGATGCACGCGGCCTCCTCAGCGAGGCGGAGACGATCGGATACCCGGTCATCATAAAGGCGGTTGCCGGCGGCGGCGGGCGAGGGATGCGGGTCGTCCATGAGCGGGCGGCCTTTGCCCAGGCGCTGGAGGCTTGCCGGCGCGAGGCAAAGGCAGCGTTCGGCGATGATCGCGTGCTGCTCGAGAGATATTTCGCTTCCTCTCGTCACGTGGAAGTCCAGCTGATCGGGGATGCGCATGGAAGCGTGCTGCATCTCTTCGAGCGCGACTGCTCGGTTCAGAGGCGGCATCAGAAGATCATCGAAGAAGCGCCGGCCCATGGCATTGGCGAGGAGACAAGGGCCAAGATGCATGCGGCTGCCGTTGCGATCGCTCGGCAGGCCGGGTATCGCAATGCCGGCACCGTCGAGTTCCTGTATGAGGAAGCCTCGGGCAAATTCTATTTCATGGAGATGAACACAAGGCTGCAGGTCGAGCACCCGGTTACCGAAATGATCACCGGTCTCGATCTCGTGGAGCTGCAGCTGCGCGTCGCTGCCGGCGAAAAGCTTCCCTTGACCCAGGCGCAGGTGCCCCTGTCGGGTCATGCGATCGAGGCGCGCTTGTACGCGGAGGATCCGGCGCAAGGCTTTCTGCCGCAGATCGGAATAGTGCAGGACCTCATCTGGGCCCAGCAGAACCATATAAGGGTGGATTCGGGTGTCGTGCCGGGGAGCAGGATTTCCAGTCATTATGATGCGATGATCGCCAAGGTGATCGGCTGGGGCGAAAGCCGCAGTGCCGCGATCGAGACACTGCGGGAAGGGCTGAAGAAAAGTTTTCTATTCGGGGTCAAGACCAACAAGGGCTTCCTCCTGTCGGTCCTGGAGAGCGAAGGCTTTATCCCGTCGGCGCCAAACACCGGTTTCCTGGAAAGTCTCGATCCTGCCGCCATGAAACCTGGGGCGGGGCTTGTTGCCCTGGCCTGCGCCGTCTGGCTCTATCCCGGAACGGATGACAGGAGCGACCCCTGGAAGACCCGGCGGGGCTGGGTGATCGGCGGCACGCGCGTGGAGCGGCGATCTCTTCTGCTGCAAGGGCAGCCGCTGAGCGTGCGGATCGGCTACGGCGATCGAGACATCTCCATCGAGATCAATGGCAGGCGGCACTCGGTTCAGATCCTTTTGATCGAGAACGGCGTAATGAGGGCGCTCGTCGACGGCGAGCAGCGAGAAGCGCGGTTCTTGCGGGCGGGGAGCGATCTCTTCGCCGATGTGGATGGACATCAATTGATGCTGTCGGAGCCCGCTTATGCGCTTCAGGGAAGCGAGCCCGGAGGTTCCGGGTCGATCCGCGCGCCCATGCCGGGGCGGATTTTGAAGCTCGAGGCAGCGGCCGGGACGATGGTCGAAGCAGGTGCCCGGCTGCTCGTGATGGAGGCGATGAAAATGGAGCACGTGCTCAGGGCGCCATTCGCTGGAAGAATGGCAGACATGCTGGTGCGGGAAGGCGATCAGGTGCGCGAAGGCGATATACTCTGCACCATCAGTTCGGACAGCGAAGCATCGCCACTGCAAGGCTGAGGACATTCCGCCATGGCACTGCATATGCTCAAGCTCTGCGTGGGCGTCAGCGAATTGAAGGAATTCGAAGAGTGGCGGCGGGAAGAACTCGAAGCGGGCCGCAAGATGGATCATACCACGCGAATGTTCCCGAAGCGGGGTGAGGAGATCCTCCGCGGCGGCTCGCTCTATTGGGTGATCCGCGGGCTCATTTCGGTGAGGCAGCGAGTCCTGGCACTCGAACCGGTGACCGGCCGGGACGGCATTCAACGATGCCGCATCGTGTTCGACGCGGCCTATGTGCTGGTGCGGCCGACACCGCGGCGCGCGTTCCAGGGCTGGCGCTATCTGGAGCCGGCCGATGCGCCCGCCGATCTCAGCAAGCGATCTGGGATTGCGGGATTGCCCGATAAGATGCGCGCCGAGCTGGCCGCGCTCGGCCTGCTGTAGGAAATTCACTGAATTCACAAATAGAAATTCCTTCCGCCAGCTTGCGCTTCCGGGTTGAAGGAGGGGTGGAGCGGCACCTCGCGGGGCGCCAACTTTGGTTTTAGTAGAGATGGTGCAAGGGCGCTCCACCCCGGTGATTTTTGGA
>Ga0126307_10002617_pt1 | contig 12181 bp, 14 predicted proteins | sample Plot28_FD_89955 | JGI IMG/M metagenome (GOLD analysis project Ga0126307, IMG submission 89955) | Serpentine soil microbial communities from UC McLaughlin Reserve, CA, USA - Plot28 | ecosystem: Environmental > Terrestrial > Soil > Grasslands | place: USA: UC McLaughlin Reserve, Lake County...
ACGGGCTCAAGGCGCGCAGCAGCCGAGGAGAGATTGGTTCCTCGTGGTGGTCGCGGCGGTTCCTCGATGTGCTCGAGTCGTTCGCCATGGGCAGCAGGCTCACGCGGGGTCGTACGTACGCGCGCAAGGGGCAGGTCATTTCCTTGGACGTGCTGCCAGGCGAGGTGCACGCGATGGTGCAGGGATCCCGAGTTCGCCCGTATCGGGTCACGATCGGCTTAGCTGTATTTCCTGAGCTGGTCTGGGCAAAGGCGGAGATCGCACTGTCGGAGCAGGCCCTGCCGAGCGCCAAGCTGCTCGCCGGTGAAGTTCCACCCGAGCTCGAGGAGCTCTTCGATGGGGCCGGTGCTCCGCTGTTCCCGCGTACGTTCAATGAGCTTGAGCTGCGATGCAGCTGCCCGGACTGGGAGGTGCCGTGCAAGCATCTCGCCGCGACGTTCTACCTACTGGCGGAGGCGTTCGACGCGGATCCCTTTTTGATCTTGCGTTGGCGTGGACGCGACCGGGAGAGGCTGTTGGGCCGACTGCGGGAGCTGCGGGCGGAGGGGTCGCCCGACGGAATGTCCACTGAGCCTCCCGACCATCCGCCGACTGCGGTCGGAGCTGCACTGGCGCTCAGCGGGCTGACCTGGCACGGGGATGCTTCGGATCGCCCGGATCGTTTCTGGCAACCTCCCGCTCCGCTTCCTGCACGACCCACAACCATGAACGTGGACTCAGACCTCCTGCTCCGGCAACTTCCGATGCCTGACGCTACGTTGGGTGGGCAGACCCTTATTGATCGACTGCGTGCCGCGTACCAGCGGTTCGGGGCGATCGAGTAAGGCACTCCTGGTGGGCAACGCCTGCCGTGGGTGGCTAATGATCGTTTCCCCCTTTGTGATCAGAGACGCATGCCCAGGGCCGCGTTGGATGATCATCTCCGCACCCTGTGATCAGAAACCTACATCCACGGGGCCGCGTTGCATGACCGTCGATTCAGGCAACCAGGGGCGCAATCTTGTCGAGTTCGTCGCGATGGGCCTCAAGCTGGACGTCCAAGTCGTAACGAGTCCGGTCCGACGTGCCGAGTGCCCGGACAATCGCAGCGCTGTATCCGGGCTGATCGACCGCTTGCCGTGCACGATCTCGTTGATCCGACGCGGTGGCACGCCGATCGCCTGCGCCAGCCGGTACTGGCTGATCCCGAGCGGTACGAGGAACTCCTCCAGCAGAATCTCGCCTGGATGGATCGGTGCATGTGCGGTACCCATGACTCTGAATTACCTCTTTCAGTGGTAGTCCGTGATCTCAACGTTGATAGGGCCTGCGGCGGTCCAGGTAGGGCAGATTCGCCACCGGTCGTTAATCCGAATGCGGTGCTGCCCAGCCCGCTCGCCATGAAGCTGCTCGAGCCGGTGCCCGGCGGCGCCCGGAGGTCACTCAGCGCCGGCGTCAAGAATCAGCGGCTTCCGGTTCGCGATTCGCCTCAGTCCGGAGACAGGTGCGGCGTGTGGCGTCATTACGTCCTGAGCGCCCCCGGGCTCGCAGAAGACAGGCGGTCGCATCGACCGGGTTAGTTCGGCCTGATCGCTGTCCTCGAAGAAGTCACCATCAACGGCCTTGCGTCACGGATCTGACTCCTCGTCTGCGGATGTCGGTCGACCAAAGCTGCCAGCGTCGGCCCATCAAGGTCTCATAATCGGGCACCGCGCATACGTCGGACCCTCGCGGGACGCGTATGAGCCCGCTTGGATGAGCCTCTTTGACCACTCCGTACGGGACTGCTACCCGCGGCCCACCTCGAAGTACTTTCAAGGTCAGCGGAACCGTAATGGCCCAATAATGGCCTAAATCTGGGTTTTGGTCTCCGAGGAGCAATGGACCTTGGCCCTCTAGAAATGCATGTGACAAGGACGTCCAAGCCTGGAAAGAACATGGGACCACATGACCAGCTTGAAATTCAGGTATCGAGTCGCCGCACTGTTAACTGCTCGTGCCAATGTGGCGCTGACTAGGCGTTTTGCTGTGGAGCGGGTGACGAGAATCGAACTCGCATGACCAGCTTGGAAGGTCGCGGTCGTTTTGGCTGCACGCGGGCATTGAGGCATCCGGGTGCACTCATGGCTAACCGTGGATGACCGGCATTCGCCATACATAATGGCCCGTTAATGGCCCATATGGCTGCCTCGTGCTCGAACGAGGCGACGCAGCGATCGCTGGCAGCTATGCGTCGTAGCGACCCAATCTGACCGCTCGGCTCACAGCACCGACCCGCCGTGTGGGTATATCCGCCACCAGCCCAAGTCCCCGTCGCGAGCCATAGTTCGTAATGGATCAGCCATTCGGCAGTCCAAGGCAGAATGGTGGCGGAGAGCAGCATGTCGTGCTTCCACTCGCCGGGGTAGTAGAGGCACAACTCGTTTCCGGGATAGACATGTGGCAGTTGAGAAGCGTCGGGGTGTAGGGCTAGTGGCGGGTCAGTGACCGTAACTTTCGGGGGTCGTCCGTGCCGGTAGATCAGCCGCACGGTGTATGTCTGGCTGGCTGGGGACGGCTGGATGCGCAATCTGCAGTCGAGGACACCGCGTCGTGTCGTGCCTGCAGCATCGGGCAGCGCGGCGGTGATCGCGATCAGCTGTCGGGCAACGTTAATGGCGCGTGTCGGTGTAATCGCCATGGAAGGTGTGATCTCTGACACGGGTGCCGTTGGTGGTGGTGGTGGTGGTGGTGATCAGTCCCGTGGTTCCCATCCTCAACACGCCAGACTCCCGGTGGCCACGGAGGTGATCTTGGTAGCGCTTGACGGATCGTTGCACAGCATCGTGGCCGAAGCCCTCGTACATCCGCGACGCGACGACATCCAAGCCTTTGCCCTGCAGCTGTAGGAGTTCGTCGAGTAGCGCCGTAATGTCACGGTGCCACGCGATGAAAGCTGTGCGTCGCTCCGGATAGTCGTTCCACTTGTCGGCAAAGTTCTCATCCTCGTGCGCCGGATTGGATACCCACCACTTGCCGTCGCGCTTCTCGATGAATTCGGTCATGCCGTTGAGCGCATTTCGGGTGGCAGCGTACAGATCGTGCTCGCCGGCATAGGCCTGGCCTGCGAGCGTGGTGATCAAGATTGAGGGCGGACGGATATCAGGTTCATTGGCGAAGTGGAGCATGCTGTGCCACTTCAGGACCTGCACCACCCGCTGGAGTGTGCTGCGGACCTCCCACTCGGGCACGTCAGCAACATTGACGTGTCGCTTCGCCGCTGCCTCGGCAAGCAGGAACTGGAGCTCCTCGGAGCGGTTGCGGAACCAGGTGGCGTAGCCGATCGGGTTGCTGTGCTGCCATTCACGCAGCTCGACGTCGGTGAGGAGGATGCCGGTTGGAGCGTATTGGACATCAGGGATAGCGGGCAGCACGTCGAGATGGAAGCCCTGGTCCGTGTAGTCCAGGGTCCAGCATCGACGTCGTGGACGACAGCTCTTTGGTCCGTCCGTGTGACCCTGCCCATTCCGCGACCTGACATAGGCGACGAGCATGTCGCCGACGCGCTGCTTCAATCCGGCCTGGGTGATGCTCTCCTTGGCGATCGGCAGCAAGGACACCAGGTCAATGTCGTACTCGCTATTGCGAGTGTTCGGGCGGACGACGGTGCCGAGCCTGAACGAGCCTTGAGGGTAGATACGCCAGCCCAGCTGGCCGTGCTCGGCTAGCCACGTGCCGACATCTTCATACCGCCGAGTGGCGAGACGCTGGAGGTCCGGGGAGATGTCGAGCGTCTCTACGGCTCCGTTGAGCAGCATGGACAGCATCTGCTCCTTGGTGTCCACGATGAGTTAATCCTTCCGGGGCGGGTAATGCGGCGCGTATACCGGCGCGAAGTGGTCGCCGAAGCATCGGGTAAAGGTGGGGGAGGCGCCGCGGCTTTCATGGGCGGCCCGACCTATCAGTTCATCGGGCTCAATCCTGTCCAAGGCGAGGACGCCAGTCGGCACCATGGGATTGAGGCGAAGCACGTGTTCGTTGCCCAGGAAGTGCCGGGCCTGTTTGGTCGCGCTCTCGCTTTGTGCTCGCATCAAGATCTCGACAGCGTCACGCGCCCAGGGGAGGAGTCCGCCGCGGTCAAGTCGGAGGCCGCGATGCCGAACCTCGTTCGTGGTTCCAAGGCTGAAGATCCTGATGGAGTCAAGGTCGCGGCCGAGAGGGCCAACAGCTTCGGTCAACGCCACCATTACTGGGTTGTTTGCCCAGATCCCCCCGTCGACCAGTCGGTTGCTGTCCAGGCCCATGCTCGGAAGATAGGTGGGCGCAGCGGACGTGGCCATGGCAACGTTCACCGCACTCTCGCGCCAATCGCGCGTCAAGGATGGCAGGTGTGGAGTTCGGAACAGGTACACGTCGTCCGCCCGCATGTTGTACGAGGTGATCACCAGGCGCTTTGAGCTCTCCCCGAACTTTCGATCGCCCAGAACCTCGGTGAGCGCGCTGCACAACGGCTTTGCTGCGTACTTGGCTCGAAGCAGGTGGCGCACGCCGCGCAGCCTGCTCCGGTCCCGGAAGATCCGTGGGCCGTGGCCTGTGTAGAACTCCAGGATCTGCCTGGGCGACATGCCCAGTCCGAGGCCTAGCGCGATGATCCCGCCGGTCGACGTGCCGGCGATCAGGTCGAAGTGATCAACAATCCGCAGATCCAGATCCTCCTCCAGTTTGGCAAGCACCGCCGCGGAGAACATCCCTCGTAGCCCTCCACCGTCTAGCGACAAGATCTGAAATCGTCTGGCCCCCCGAGTCGTCAACTTCGCAGCCTGCCCTTCCCACAGCATGCAGAGAGCATCGCGGTGCTCAGCGGCGGCAGCTTGGCCAGCAACGCTGACCTGCAGCAGCGAGACGGTAATTGGCAGATCCAAGGCGACCCAACCGAGGCTGCATTCCTCGTCGCGGAGCGGAAGCTCGGCGTAACCGAGAACCGCGTCCAGCGATTCGAACGGGTCGCTGAGGTTCCGTTCACCTCCGAGCGCAAGCGGATGTCCACCATCGAGAAAGATCATGAGCACGGCGACGCCCTGGTGTTGATCACCAAGGGCGCTCTCCGGATGTGCTGCTGGGCCGTTGCACACGAGTCCGGATCGGCACCGACGTCGTGGAGCTGACCGACGAGATCCAACAGCGGGTCCTTGCGGATGTCGCCGAGCTCACCGCGGACGCGCTGCGTACGTTGGCGGTGGCGGACCGGCCGCTCGACGATGGGGAAACCGCCGAGCCGTCACCGGATCTGGAGCAGAACCTGATCTTCGTCGGGACTGTGGGGATCATTGACCCTCCGCGCCCGGAAGCTGCGGTGGCGATCGCAGAGGCACACCGTGCCGGGATCCGGGTGATGATGATCACTGGGGACCATCGCCAGACCGCGGCCCAGATCGCGGCTGATCTGGGCATCGTTCGACAGGGTGCCGCCGCCTTGACCGGGCAGGATCTCGACCGACTCGACGAGCCTGCCTTCGCCGAGGCAGTACGAGAAACCTCGGTTTATGCCCGGGTGGCGCCCAAGCACAAGCTGCAGATCATCGACGCGCTGCAGGCTGACGGGAAGATCGTCGCCATTGACCGGAGACGGCGTCAATGATGCGCCGGCCCTGAAGTCCACCGACATCGGGATCACCATGGGGCTGACCGGCACTGAAGTCACCAAGCAGGCGGCCAACATGATCTTGGCTGATGACAACTTCGCCACCATCGTCGAGGCGGTACGCGAGGGCCGGGGCATCTTCGACGACATCAAGAAGTTCCTCCGCTACCTGCTCTCCTCGAATATGGGTGAGGTCCTGACGGTCTTCCTTGGAGTGGTGCTCGCCGGCGTGATCGGCTTGACCGGCGGCAGCGAGGCCGTGGTGTTGCCGCTGTTGGCCACTCAGATCCTCTGGATCAACCTCATCACCGACTCGGGCCCGCCCTGGCGATGGGGGTTGACCCGGAGACCGAGGACATGATGGCGCGTCCGCCGCGGAAGTTGACCGAGCGGGTGATCGACGCGCAGATGTGGGCTGGTGTCCTAGAGATCGGTGCAGTTATGGCAGTGGTCACCCTGCTGACCATCGACATGTATCTACCCGGTGGACTGGTCCAGGAGACCCACGACCTGGGCCGGGCTCGCACTGCCGGTATCACGGTGCTGGTCTTCTGCCAGCTGTTCAACTGCTTCAACACGCGCTCCGGGACCGTGAGCGCGTTTCGCCACCTCTTCGTGAACCGATGGTTGTGGGCAGCCATCGCCCTTTCCGTCGTGCTCCAGGTTGCGGTGGTCCATGTCGGGTTTCTCAACACAGCCTTCGGCACCGTGCCGCTCAGTTGGGACCAGTGGCCGGTCTGCATCGCGATGGGCAGCGTCGTGCTCTGGTTCAGCGAACTACGAAAGCTGCTCGCCCGCTCGATCCGCCGCAGCCCCGCACCTCAGTAATCAACGTCGGACAGGCTCGGCTACCTCAGACCCTATGACGGCATCGACCGGTTATGGTCATCAGCAGCAGCTGGCGGCATGAGGATCGCGTGTTCGTCGAAGCGGGCAATCACACTCCAGGAGGCGACATGACGCAGGACTGGGCGCCACCGGGGCAGGTGATGCCGGCGGCGTTCTTCGGCCACGGCAACCCGATGAATGCCCTCGAGGTCAACCGTTACACCGCGGCGTGGCGCGCGTTCGGGCTGTCGGTGCCACGGCCGCGCGCCATCCTCGTGATCAGCGCACACTGGTACATCAACGCCACCGCGGTGACGGCAATGCCCCGGCCGCGGACAATCCATGACTTCTTCGGTTTCCCGAAGGCGCTGTTCGACGTCCAGTACCCGGCTCCGGGACTGCCTGAGCTGGCCGATGAGGTCAGCGACGTGGTACATCCCACCTGGGTCGGCGCTGACGTCGACAGCTGGGGGATCGACCATGGCACCTGGTCGGTGCTGGTGCACGCCTTCCCGGATGCCTCGATCCCGGTCGTGCAGCTGTCGATCAACGCCAGCAAGAGCTTCGAGCACCACCTGGAGCTCGGCCGGAAGTTGGCGGCTCTACGGAAGCGCGGGGTGCTGATCGTGGCGAGCGGGAACGTGGTGCACAATCTGCGCGGGATGGATTGGAAGCTCACCGATCACGGCTACGACTGGGCGCAACGGTTCGACCAGGACGCGAAGGAGCGCATGCTTACCGAGCCCACCGAGTTCACGACGCTCGACGCGCACCCTGACTACGGCACCGCTGTTCCCACCCCGGACCACTTCATTCCGGCGCTGTATCTGGCCGGCTTGGCCGGCACGGCCGAGGGCGACCGCATGGAGGTGCTCGTCGACGGCTACGCCTACGGGTCGCTGTCGATGACCGCCTATACCCTCGGGTTGTCATGCCCAGCCACGGCCGCTGACAGCGGTGCCCCGCTGCCCCCGGCCGATACCCCACTGGACGGGTCCAACATTTGAGCCCCTTCTCAGTTGATGACCTGCGGCGCAGCTCGAGGCAGCGACCCCGAGGGCGCTCGGAAAGCCGCTGATCCAGGACGCTCGGCTGGCGGCGATGCGATAGACCCCTTTGCTATTTCTGGTCCTGCCGCCGGCCACGTTCGTCGACTGGCGGTACCTCGCCATTGCTGCGGCCGTAGGGCTGATCAGGTTTTGTTCAGTCGCTGGTTGGGTCGGTACACCAGCCCGATCGACGTGTTGGACGCAGCCGGTCTGAGCTTGTTCGCGGTTACGGGCGCGGGCAAAGCGCTCGAGTGGGGGCCGGTCCGGCACAGGCGATCATCCTCGGGGCGCTCACAGGGGTGGGCGGTGGAACGCTGCGTGACGTGCTGATCCGACAGGTTCCCAGCGCGTCTTGAGTTGCGGGCTGTACGCGATCCCGGCTCTGGTCGGTGCTGCGCTGGTCGTGGCCGCGCCCACCGTCGGTGTCCAGCTCGTCGTCGGCGCACCGGTGGCCCTCGGTGCTGCCGGGGTGTGTTTCGGGATCCGGATGGTCGGCCTCCATTTCGGCGTGACGCGCACCGAAACCGCCGGGAACTGGGCGCGCGAGGGATCGACAGCGTCAAGCGGTGACCTGGACGAGGCTAGCTGGCGAGCCAGGCGAGGAACGGTTCCAGCAGAACCGAATCATCCGCAACGAACGAGTCGACGCCGCATACGGCACAGCGGCACAGAGAACCAAGAACGCCTGATGGTCGACCGTCCACCGGGGATGGATCCCAGACTGGATAAGGCTGTTGATCGACGGAGATAGGCAGCCGGTTGGGTTGGTTCCGTTGGGTTGGTTGAAGATGGATTGATCCGAGTCATCGAGAGGGCGGTGGGATGACCGCAATACAGTTCGGCGTCTTCTCCGTCGGTGACGTGACACCCGACCCGACCACAGGACGTACTCCCACCGAGGCCGAACGGATTCGGGCCACCGTCGTCATCGCCAAGAAGGCCGAGGAAGTCGGTTTGGACGTCTTCGCGACCGGCGAGCATCACAACCCGCCGTTCGTGCCTTCGTCCCCGACTACTTTGCTCGGCTACATTGCGGCCCAGAGTGAGCGGCTTATTCTGTCGACGTCAACAACATTGATCACCACGAACGACCCGGTCAAGATCGCCGAAGATTTCGCCGTCCTGCAGCACCTGTCCGAGGGGCGGACCGACCTGATGTTGGGGCGAGGCAACACGGGCCCGGTGTATCCGTGGTTCGGGCAGGACATCCGCGACGCAATCCCGCTGACGGTCGAGCACTACCGTCTGCTGCGCCGACTGTGGCGCGAAGAGGTCGTCGACTGGGAGGGCAAGTTCCGAACGCCGTTGCAGGGCTTCACCCTCGCTCCTCGTCCGCTCGACGATGTCCCGCCATTCGTGTGGCACGGTTCCATTCGGACGCCGGAGATTGCCGAATTGGCTGCCTATTACGGCGACGGGTTCTTCGCCAACCATATTTTCTGGCCGTCTTCGCATACGCGGCGGATGGTCCAGACCTTCCGTCGGCGTTTCGAGTACCACGGCCACGGCTCGTCGGCCCAGGCGATCGTGGGGCTGGGCGGACAGGTCTTCATGCGCAGGAACAGCCAGGACGCGGTGCGTGAGTTCCGGCCGTACTTCGACAACGCCCCGGTCTACGGTCACGGTCCGTCGCTCGAGGAGTTCACTGCCCAGACACCGCTGACGGTGGGGACACCCGAGCAGGTCATCGAAAGAACGTTGGGATTCCGCGACTATGTCGGCGACTACCAGCGCCAACTGTTCCTCACCGACCACGCCGGCCTGCCTCTCAAGACCGTGCTTGAACAATTGGACCTGCTCGGCGAAGAAGTCGTGCCTGTGCTGCGCAAGGAGTTCGCCATCGGCCGATCCGCCGAGGTGCCGGATGCTCCGACCCACCAGTCTCTGTTGGCGGCAAAGCTTGCGGCCGAAGCTGAGCCGTCGGACTCGGACAGTAGAGTCAAAGGACTCACTAAATGATCACCAAACTGACCATCATCAGCGGCGGCCTACGCGAGCCGTCCTCGACGCGACTGCTGGCAGACCGGCTCGACGCGTCGGTGCGAACTGAACTGGCCGGACTGGGCCTCAAGACCGAGTCCTTCTGGGTGGATTTGCGTCCGCTCGGACGTCAAATCATGGATGCGATGCTGACGGGGTTGGTCGCACCGGCGCTCGAGTCGGCGTTCGAGACGGTCGCCAGCTCTGACGCAGTTATCGCCGTGACTCCCGCTTTCAACGCCTCGTTCAGCGGACTGTTCAAGTCGTTCTTCGACGTGCTGCCCGCGGAGTTGTTGTCGGATATGCCGGTGCTCATCGGCGCGACCGGGGGCACTGAACGGCATTCACTCATCCTCGAACATTCGCTGCGGCCGATGTTCTCCTACATGCACGCAATCGTGTCACCCACCGGGGTGTATGCCGCCACCGAAGACTTCGGTCAAAGTTCTGCGCTGGGGCAGCGGATTGCGAAGGCATCAGCCGATTTTGGGCGCCTGATTCAGAGTTGCGGCGTCCACCAGCGGCGTGATGTCTTCGCCGAAGAACTGACTTCGATGGAGCAGCTGCTCGGCGGCCGACCCGCGAGTCAGACTTAGCATCGGCCTCGCTCAGCGGCAATCTAGCCGGCTCCAGGCCAGCCGGCACTGAATAAAGCGTGGGGTTCGGGCATCGTTACTTGTTCGGGTTGCTGCCCGGCAGCCGCGCTGGGTCGAGGTCCAAGCGGCGCAACAGTTGCGCGTTGAGCGCCACGACGATGGTGGACGCCGACATCAGCAGGGCCGCGATCGCCGGCGACAGCACGACTCCGGCAAAGGCCAGCACACCGGCAGCCAAGGGGACAGCCACCACGTTGTACGCGGTCGCCCAGAGCAAGTTCTGCCACATTTTGCGATAACTGCCTTGGACAACTCGATGACGGATAGGACTGCCCGGGGGTCGTCGGAGGCCAAGACGACGCGTGCGGACTCGATGGCCACGTCGGTGCCCGCGCCGATCGCTATGCCGACGTCGGCGCGAGCTAACGCAGGGGCGTCGTTCACGCCATCACCAACCATCGCCACGCGGTGGCCGCGCGACTGGAGTTCGGTCACCTTGGCGTCCTTGTGCTGGGGAAGCACCTCCGCGAACAATTCGTCGATCCCAAGGTCAGCAGCGACCGCGTCGGCGACCTGACGCGCGTCGCCGGTGATCATAGCGACGTTGACGCCGTCTCTGTGCAGGGCGTCGACGGCCTGCCGAGACTCCTCGCGTGGCGCGTCCTCAAGGGCGATGGCCCCGATCACCTCATCGCCTTTGATCACGTGGAGCACGGAGGCGCCTCGCTCGACCCAGCCGCCCCACCAGCGCACCTGGCAGGTCAGCCGAGGTTCGTGCCGGGTGAACCAGATCAGTTTGAGCAGGGGGCTCATGGGAGAACCGGTGTCCCGCTCCGGTGCAGCAGCTCGCGGGCTAGACCCTGCCGACGAAGTTGCCGAGCCTCGTCGCGTGCGCGCGAATCAGCCCAAGTGACAAGCGGTGTGAGGGGGCGGCGCTGGGCATCCAACCCCACTAGTCCGTGCATGGCAGTGGAGAGCGAGATGCCCACAACCCGTGCCCTGTCGAACCGAGCAACGCAGTCAGCAACGGCGCTGTCGATGCCGCTCAGTACATTCGCCAGGTCCTGCACTTGCCAACCGGGTTGTGGTGCTCCAGCGGATACTCAGCCAGCGCCTTGGCCAGCAAGCCTGGGGCTCCGCCGACACCAAAGGCGGCCACCTTGACTGCCGTCGTACCGACATCGAGGCCGATGATGATGTCAGCAGTCCTGGCCCTCATATCACTGCGACTGGATGGCGTCGGCTTGTCGGAGGACGGCGTCAACGAGATCGTTGTCGCTGCCGAGCCCTGGCTCCAGGGCGTTCAGGACCGCCGGGACGGCTAGGGGTAGGTCACCATCCTTCGCCGCTTGCTGGGCGGTCGCAGCTCCTGGGTCTTTGACCGGGGCTCCGAGCCCGCGCAGGTGCAGCACCCAGGCGGCGAGGGTGGTGGCGCAGCCAATGGGGATCCGCCCGGCAAATCGATCTGCACGCAGTGTCGGCAGGGTGCGTACCGGGAGCTTGGCTGATCCATCTGCCGCGATCCTGGCCAACTGGTCGCTCATTCGAGGGTTGGAGAAGCGGGTCAGCAGGGCGGCGCGATAGTTCGCGATATCCGAGGCCGGCAAGGTGAGATGGCGGCTGGCTTCATCCCAGAACGTCTCCACCCAGGACCTGCAGGCTGGGTCGGCGATGGCTTCATCAATAGTCTGACGGCCTCGGATGCTGCCGGCGTAGGCCAGCATCGAGTGTGAGCCGTTCAGCAGCGACAGCTTCCGCCTCTCAAGTGGCTCCACGTCGTCAACCAGCGTGGCGCCGGCCTCTCCCAACGCAGTCGGCCGGCGGGAAACGCGCCCGAAACTACCCACTAATCCCGGGAACCTGAATCGGCCTTCGGCGAGACGTCGCAGCGCCTGCGAGATCCGCGGTCGTCCTGCGACAGATTCGACCGGTCAGGCGTAGCGGGCTCTGGCGGCGCCGGCAAGTTGGTTGTTACCGTTGCTCAACAGCCCGCACGAGGACGTGTAGCCGCGGGGCGGCAGAAAGGCTGGAGCCAATGCCGGAGAAGAACCTCGAGAGAACGCGGCCGGACACCGGCGGAGTGATCCACCCGGAAGGCGACCGAAGCGCGGTGCGGGTGCCGGAGACTG
>Ga0126307_10002618_pt1 | contig 12181 bp, 11 predicted proteins | sample Plot28_FD_89955 | JGI IMG/M metagenome (GOLD analysis project Ga0126307, IMG submission 89955) | Serpentine soil microbial communities from UC McLaughlin Reserve, CA, USA - Plot28 | ecosystem: Environmental > Terrestrial > Soil > Grasslands | place: USA: UC McLaughlin Reserve, Lake County...
CCGGGGTTCACCGCCCTCGACATCATCGGGCCCTTCCAGGTGCTCGCCGACGTGCCCGGGCACGAGGTCGTCTTCGTGGCCGGCGAGGCCGGACTCGTGATCGACCACACCGGGCGGTGCCCGCTCGTCGCATCGACGACGTTCGACGTGGTGACCGCTCCTGACGTCGTGGTGGTGCCCGGCGAACTGTTCGCCGAGTGGGATGACCGAGTGGTGCAGTGGCTGCGGCAGGTCCACCCGGGGACCACGTGGACCACCAGCGTGTGCACCGGTTCGATCTACCTGGCCGCCGCTGGGCTCCTCGACGGCGTCGACGCAACCACGCACTGGGCGCGGGCCGAACGGCTCGAACGCTTCGGCGCCCACTACACCGAAGAGCGGGTGGTCGAGCGCGGCAAGGTCATCACGGCCGCCGGGGTCTCGAGCGGCACCGACATGGCACTCACCCTGCTCGCCCGCATGTATGGTCCGGCCATCGCCCAAAGCGTGCAGCTCGCCCTCGAATACGACCCCCATCCGCCGTTCGATACCGGCTCACCCTCGAAGGCCCCGCCCGACATCGTCGAGCTCGCGAAGGCAGCTCTCCACGCCCCCACCGGGTAGCTGCGCCGGAGACGGGAGGACCCTCGCCGGGGTGGAAGACAGCCGTCGGGGCCGGCCGGCGTACCTCGCATGCGGTTGGTCAAGAAGCCCCACGGGTCTCACGACCAGCGCTGCTCCGCGCAGCGGCACCCGATCTGGCGTGGCCCCCTCCCCGAGGTCGTCGCCGCACATCCCTACCTCGACCGCGCCGCGCGTCTCGGCGGCGCGCCATCGCCGCGGTCGGCCAGCTGACGGCGCTCTCGACTGACGTCGAGGCCTGCGAATCCGACGCCAACAGCGGTGCCCAGAAGTCGGCGAGACGATGCGGATCGACGCAGTCGGGCACGAGGCCGATGCCGGTGGTCATCGTCCGGCCGTCACGGGGAGTCCGGCTCGCTTCCATTCGGGGAAGCCGTCTTCGAGGCGGCTGGCGTTGAACCCTCGCCGGCGCAGCTCGCGGACGGCGTCATCCGCGTACACGCAGTACGGCCCGCGGCAGTAGGCGACCACCTCGGTGTCGGCAGGTAAGGCCATCAGGTGCTGGCGCAGCTCGCCGATGGGGACCGAGCGGGCGCCGGCGATGTGCCCGGCGCCGAACTCGGCGGGCGGCCGCACGTCGAGCACGACCACGGCGCCATCCTTGAGACGGGTGGCCAACTCGTTGCGGTCGACGACGTCGACGCCGGCGCGGTCGCCGAGGTAGGCGGCGGCGAGCCGCTCCAATCCGGCAACATGCGCCTCGGCGACGTCGCGCACCGCGGCCCACAGCTCAACGACCCTGTCGCTGGCCAGCGCGTAATAGATGCGAGTCCCGTGCCGGCGCGTTGTCAGCAGGCCAGCCCGGGCGAGCGCCCGTAGATGGTGCGACGTGTTGGCCACGCTCTGGTCGATCTCACCGGCGACCTCCTCGACCGAGCGTTCGCCCTGGGCCAGAACGTCGACGATCTCGGCTCGCCTCCCGCTGGAGAGCGCCTTGGCGACCTCGGCGAATCCGTCGAACAGAGCGTCCTTCGCAAGACGGTCACCCATCCGACACATCCTGAACGGATGGAACGCACTCTGTCAAACCTCAAACGAATACTTGACTGACGCCCGGGCCGGCGCGATTGTTCAAACATTCATTTGAACAGGGGGATGGGCGATGACTGACATGATTCCTGTGGATCCCAAGGCGCTGCGCGCCGACGTGCGGGAGAAGTACCGGGAGGTGGCGCTGCACCCGGATGGGGATTTCCACTTCCACACCGGCCGGCCCCTCGCCGCCCTCCTGGGCTATCCGTCCGAGGTCGTCGATGCCCTGCCGGATCGGGCGGTGGAGTCCTTCGCCGGGGTGGGCAACCCGTTCTCACTGCGCTCCCCGCGAGTGGGGGAGCATGTTGTCGATTTCGGGTCGGGAGGCGGGTTCGACTGCTTCGTCGCCGCCGGCGCGGTCGGTCCCGAAGGCCACGTGGTCGGTGTCGACATGACGCCGGAGATGCTGGCGAAGTCCCGCGCCACCGCCAAGATCCTCGGGGTCGGCAACGTGGAGTTTCGCGAAGGGCTGCTCGAGCATGTTCCCGTCGAGGACCAGTGGGCCGACGTGGTGATCTCCAATGGGGTCATCAACCTGTGCGCCGACAAGGCCGCGATCTTCGCCGAGGCCTACCGCGTCCTGCGCCCCGGCGGGGTGCTGCAGTTCGCCGACATCGCCAACGGCAAGCCCCTGCCCGAGGCGGCGGTGTGCGAGATCGACCTGTGGACCGGCTGCATCGCCGGGGGCCTGCCGGTCGACGACTGGTGCGCGGCGATCGAGGGCGGCGGGTTCGACGACCTCAGCGTCGGCCTGGCGGTGGACGCGTTCGGCGGCTCCGGTGGTGAGCGCAACGCCCGTGCCTACGACGTGGCTGCCCACGTCTTCCTCGCCCGCCGACCGGCGTGAGTGAAGCGGTCCACGATGCCGGCGACCTGGGCTGCGGGGACGGCCTCGCCGCCTGGTTCCGTGACCGGCTGCGCGAGAGACCTCACCGAGGGGCCGGCGTCCGACGCTCGATGAGGTCGCGGGATGGACTGTGTGGGCGGAGAGGGTCGTGACGTTCTGATGATCGAGATCGTGAGCATCGTGGATGAGGGCCTCGGGCACTCGTCCTACGTCGTCGGCCTCGGTGACGGCTCGGCGTTGGCGATCGACCCGGCCCGGTTCCCCGACCGCCAGCGCCGCGAGGCCACCGAGCGAGGTTGGGGCATCGCCTGGACGGCGGACACCCACTCGCACGCCGACTACATCTCCGGCAGCCCCGAGCTCGCTGCCGACGGCGCGACGTTCCTGGCTTCGGCAGGCGCCCGCCTCGAAGTGCGCCACCGACCCGTCCGCCCGGGCGACTCGGTCGAGGTCGCGACGGGGGTCGAGCTACGGGCGATCGCCACCCGTGGCCACACCCCCGATCATCTGGCCTACCTCCTCGTGGCCGCCGGCGCGCCGGTGGCGCTGTTCTCCGGTGGGTCGCTGATGGTCGGCGCCGTCGGCCGCACCGACCTGCTCGGCGACGAGCGCCGCGAGGCACTCGCCCGGGACTTGTTTCGCGCGCTGCGTGCCGAGATACTCACGCTGCCCGAGCACCTGCCCGTCTACCCCACCCACGGAGCGGGGTCGTTCTGCTCGGCGCCGGCCGGCGGGGCCAGGACCACCACGATCGGACGGGAGCGGGCCACCAATCGGCTGCTGGGCATCGACGACGAGGACGAGTTCGTCACCAGGTTGGTAACGGGGTGGGGAAGCTACCCGGCCTACTTCCGCCAGCTCCCGGAGATCAACCGCCGCGGACCCCGCCTCTACCCCGACGTGCCCGGCCTGGCCCGCCTCGACCTCGAGACCGTGCGGAGCCATCTCGCTGACGGTGCCGCGCTCGTCGACGCCCGCCCCATCGACGCCTTCTCGCGGGCGCATCCACGCGGAGCGATCTCCATCCAACTCCGATCGGTCTTCGCCAGCTGGCTCGGCTGGCTGCTGGACCTGGACCGGCCCGTGGTCTTCCTGCTCGATGACACAACCGACCGGACCGACCTCGTCCGTCAGTGCCTCACCGTCGGCCACGAGGCGATCCTCGGCGAGCTCGACGGCGGCCTCGAGGCATGGACCGGTGCCGGACTTCCGGTCGTCTCGATCCCTCTGGTGGCCCAATCCGACATGGCGGCGACTGTGGTCGACGTGCGGCAGGACCTCGAGTGGGCAGGCGGCCATCTGCCCGGCGCCATGCACGTCGAGCTCGGCGACATCGCCGGCGCGACGGTGCCGGACGCGCCGGTCACCGTCATGTGCGGCCATGGGGAGCGGGCCATGACCGGCGCCAGCCTCCTCGAAGCCGCCGGTCACCGAGGGCTGTCGGTCCTCCTCGGCGGACCGGACGACTGGCACGACGCCACCGGCATCGACCTCCAGATCGGATGACCCCCACCGAGCCGCGGGTTGCCACCGGGCTGAGTCTCGGGCTCCGCCAGAACCTCGCCCAGTTCTCCCTCCTCGTCGGCGTGAACGCCCTCGTGGGTGGGATGATCGGGCAGGAACGGACCGTGCTCCCGCTGCTCGCCGAGCACGACTTCGGGCTCACCGCGTTCACGGCGGCGCTGACCTTCATCGCCGCCTTCGGTGCGGTGAAGGCGGCGGCGAACTTCTTCGCCGGAACCCTGTCGGACAGGTACGGCCGCAAGCCGGTCCTGGTCGCGGGCTGGCTGATCGGGCTTCCCGTGCCGCTGCTGTTGATCTGGGCACCGTCGTGGGGCTGGGTGATCGCCGCCAACGTCCTACTGGGCGTGAACCAGGGGCTCACCTGGTCGACCACCGTGATCATGAAGATCGACCTCGTCGGCTCCGATCGGCGCGGGTTCGCGATGGGGCTGAACGAGGCCGCTGGTTATGGGGCCGTCGCGCTGACCGCGCTGGCCACCGGCTACCTCGCCCAGCACGCCGGCCTGCGACCTGAACCCTTCTACCTTGGACTCGTCTTCGCCGGACTCGGGCTCGGCCTTTCGGTCGTGTTCGTCCGCGAGACCCGCGGCCACGCCGACCACGAAGCCGCCAGCCAGGTAGCCCGCCATGATGGCCACAACGGCGCCCTCACCACCCGCGAGGTGTTCCTGGTCACCAGCTTCCGGGAGAAGGCGCTGTCGTCGTGCAGTCAGGCCGGCTTGGTCAACAACCTCAACGACGGTCTCGCCTGGGGCCTGTTCCCGATAGCGTTCGCCGACGCCGGGCTGAGCGTCGAGCGCATCGGCATCCTCGCCGCCCTCTACCCCGCGGTGTGGGGTCTCGGGCAGCTCGTCACCGGCGGGCTGTCGGATCGGGTCGGCCGCAAGCCGCTCATCGCCGGCGGGATGCTCGCCCAGGCCGCCGCCATCGCCTGGATCGCCGCCACCACCGGGTTGTGGCCGTGGGCGCTCGGCGCCGTCGTCCTCGGCGCCGGCACCGCGATGGTGTACCCGACCCTGCTCGCTGCCATTGGCGACGTCGCCCGTCCCAGCTGGCGGGCCCGGTCGGTGGGCGTCTACCGCCTCTGGCGCGACGGTGGATTCGCGATCGGCGCACTCCTCGCCGGGGTCCTCGCCGACGTCGTGTCGATCGACGCCGCCATCTGGGCCGTCGCCGCGCTCACCGCCGCCTCGGGCATCGTCGTCGTCGTCCGCATGTATGAGACCCATCCCGGCGTCCCGCCGGGGCCGCGACCGGTGGCGGCGCTCAGCGAGGTGTGACCACCGCTCCCGTCAGCTTCCGGAGACGTGCCGCGAAGGCCACACACCGGGCGGTGACCAACGCGGCCGGATGCTCGGCGGCTCCCATCCAGCCTCGACGTCGACGGCGTCCACCTCGTCGAGGTAGTCGACCGGGCAGGTCGCCCGTGTCGGTCAGCCCGCGGTCGATCGCTGCGCGGCCGATGCGCACGGCCGCCCACGTTGGTCCGTAGCACTCCCCGGCGCCAGCACCCGTAGCGATCGAGCGTGACGCCGAGTTCCGCGGCGGCCTCCTTCGAGCGGCGTATCCGACCGGGCGGGTCACCGGACCACCGCCGTGCCGCCCTGAGCGCAGTCGCTGAACACCCACCGCTTGCCGCACTCGTCGCAGCGGCAACGCCGGCCGACCCACAAGTTGCCTTCCCAGCGGCCGGCGTCGCGGTCGACATCAGGCGCTGGTCACGCTCGTCACTGCCTCGATGCGGTGGTTCTGCAACCACCGCATCGGTTGAGTGACCAGAGCTACCGGCGATCGGGGTCACGCGTGCATGTTGTCCTGTTGGCTCACCACATGGAACTCCACGCGATAGAGGAAGGTGTCATCGTGGATCGGGCCGGCGTGTGCAGCGCGTCGACGAAGGGTCTCAAGATCGGACTCTCCCGTCCGAGCGAGATCGTCGTCTGTGATCGACGAGAACGGCAGCAGCTCGATCTCGTCGATCTCGATCATCACGGAACCGCTCCGGTAGACGCCTCCGACCTTGACCTTCGGTCTCGACCAGAGGCGGTAGGAGACGGTGATGGTTCCGTCCGCTACCCGATCGCGGATATCAGCGCTGAACTCCATGTCACAATTGTGTCGCCGGACGCCGACGCCGAGCCGGCGGTTGGGGGCACCCCTCGGTCTACCCGTGGAGTCCGTGGACCGCGTTGTCGTCGTGGGCCGGGATCGGGCACGATCGTTCGGGAACGCTCGCTAGTCGCGCTCGACGCTTCGTAGTCCTCGCTCAGGCGTCCACGACTCAACGACGAGTTTGGTGGCCTCGGGGTTGAGTCCGGTGACAACGACCTCGGTTATGTCGCCGACGAACATCTCCCCGCCAGGTTGCCCGCTCGCCTCGTTCGTCACCGGGCCGGCGGGGATGGCTCGTCCGGCGATCTTCGCCTCGCCTGGCCAGTCGCTCTCCTTCCCCTCTTCAGGGTGGAAGGTCGGGCCGTGCAGGGCGAAGCGGGGATCCCGCTTGAGGTCCGCCCCTTTGTGGGCGTTGGTCATCGACCCGAAGCGGAGATCGCCGTCCGCGAACTCGCACTCGATGCCCGAGATGCGTGGCGATCCGTCGGCGCGCAGCGTTGCGATCGTCTTGTGGCGACCGGCGGCGAACAGCCGCCGCACCCGCCCGGCGAACTCTGGTTCCGCCTGCTCGATCGCCTTCCACGCTGGCACGGCGGCGCAGCGTAACCGCATGCCCAGCGGGTGGGCGAACAACCAGGAGGGCATCCTCCGAGTGCCTGCTTGAGACTTCGGCGGCTCTTCGGGGGCCGGGGTCGCGAAAAACACTTCGTCGTGCGATCGGGAAACCCTGCCGCCTGGTCCGGTTCTGCGGGTGAGGGTGCCGGGAAACGCGGGGCGGGTCGCGTGTGACCTCGGTCGCTGACCAATGTCACTTCCGCTCTGTGTTGTCTGTGACGGTCGCCCGTGTCGCTTCGGTGCATCGTCGCGCCATCGGATGACGGACATCCGAGCAACGGACGGAGGCAGGACGATGTCGAACTTCAAGATCAAGTCATTGAGATGGTTGGCCCCGGTGGCCCTCGTCGGTGCGGTCGGCCTGGCCGCCTGCGGCGACGAGGACGCGACCGTGTCGGCCAAACCCGCCAGCGCCGACGCCGCGGCCGTGGCCGTGGGCAGTGACCGGCACCTGGAGAACCTGTCGGCCGAGATCGCAGAGCGCGCCGCGGAGCGCTCCGCCGGCCGGGCCCAGGCCGAGCGGTACGTGGATCTGCAACAGGACCGGGCCCAGGCCAACACCGACAATCCCTCCGGCGAGTTCGTGCCCGGTTCCCGGCACGTGCCGGTGCGGTGAGGCCCCGCTCCTCCCCGGAGGAATGGACCACGGCGGCGTCGCGATCGGTGAGGAGGTCCCCTGCCGGGCCGTGGAGCTCGGGGTCGAAGGAAGAGCCTTCGGCCTCGGGCCCACCGCCTGGCCCCCGACGAACCGACACCCCGGCCGCGACGTCACCGACCCATACGCCAGGTGTCAGCCTGGATTGGTTGGGTTAGACCTGGCGCCGGGCGCCCACCGCCAGGCGGGCGCCGCGCTGCTCGCCGGCGCGAGGATCCTCGACTGGCTCGACGACACCTTCGCCGTGCTCCCCGCGTAGCACTCCCGGTGCGAGGCTTCATCCATGCAGCCACGCATGCTCCAAGGGCAGGTTGCCGTCGTCACGGGCGCCGGGCGTGGCATCGGCGCGGCGATCGCCGACGCGCTCGCTGCGGCGGGTGCCGACGTCGCCGTCTGGGATCTCGACCCCCGCAGCGCTCGCGACGCGGCCGACGCGCTCGCGCGAGCGCACGCGGTGCGCGCCATGGGGCTCGAGGTCGACGTCTCCGACACGGGTGCGGTCGACGCTGCCACGCAGGCAGTCGAGGAGGGGCTCAGCGTGATCGACATCCTCGTCAACAACGCGGGGGTCGATGCCATCGGTCCCTTCCTCGACAGTGACGAGTCGTCCTGGGATCGCATCATCGCCGTGAACCTGAAGGGGACCATCGCCTGTTGTCACCGCATCCTCCGCGGCATGGTCGACCGCGGACGGGGCCGCGTGGTGAACATCGGGTCCGACGCCGGCAAGGTGGGATCGTCGGGTGAGGCCGTCTACTCGGCGACCAAGGGTGGCGTCATCGCGCTCACCAAGACACTGGCGCGGGAGGTCGCGTCGACGGGTATCACCGTGAACTGCGTGTGCCCTGGCCCGACGCAGACGGTGCTCCTCGACCAGCTCGCCACCGCCAGCCCGAAGGTCCACGACGCGCTGGCGCGGGCGATCCCCTTGCGCCGGATCGCGCAGCCGAGCGAGATCGCGCCCGCGGTCGTCTTCCTTGCGAGCGACGCGGGGGGCTACATCACCGGACAGGCCATCTCGGTCAGTGGCGGCCTGACGATGAGCTAGTGCCCAGCATGCGTCTGCAACTGGTTCAACCGCGCCCAAGCGCCCTGAGCTGAACCCGGCAGGTCCTCATCGAGGCAGACCCCGTGCCCCAGAGCGCCGGCTCGTGCCCCCCGCCTGTCGCAAGCGAAGTCGCTGATCCCACCACCCGGCAACAGCGTTGCCACCATGAGTGCGCACGAGATCGACAATCTCATTTCGGCCGCCGGTTCACGCCACGGCGCACCGCGCCGTTACGACTATGGGGACGCGGCGCCGGAGCGGGAACGAGTGTCGTCGATTGTGTGGTGTCGTCGGCGTACGGGCTACCGCCGGGGACACCCGGCACATGGCGGGTGACGAACAACAGGGGGTCCCGGCCCGCGTCAACCGATCGACGAAAGCGAACGTCTGTAGCGGTGACCGTCCCAGCGGGGGACGGACGTGAAGGCGGCGGACATGGAACAGCACTCGACAGCCCAGACAGCCCAGAGAGCCGCGAGGGCCCGGCCGGCCCGGGGCGGCAGCCATCACACGGCGCTCGCGGTGGCGGCGTTGGCCGCGTTCGCTCTCGTGGGCGGCCTGGTGGCGTGCGAGGCCGGAGGCAGGCACGCCAACATCGCCAGGCCCATCCCCTCGGCGGCTCCGACGACGACATCGCCCGGGCGCACGACCGCGCCTCGGGCCACGGCGGCCCCGCCAAGCACGGTTCCGGCCGCAGGGTCGGCGAGCAACCCGTCGTCGGCCGCCGCGACACCCCCTTCCTCAGGGGGCGCCTCGGCGAGCCGCGGTCTGCCGACGAGCGCGGAGGGTTACGCCACAGCCGCGTTCGATGCTTGGCTGCAGGGCAACGATCCGCGCCTCCGGAAGCTGGCGACCGAGCCCGTGGCGGACTTCCTGGCGGCCCGTACACCCCATGAACCGGGCGAGTGGAGCGGTCCCGCGTGTGATGGTGCGGCCGGGAGTACGTACTGCGCCTGGACGCAGCCCGATGCCGAGCTCGTCATCCGGGTCGGCAACGAGGCCGTCTCGCAACGCCGTAAGCATGCGGTGGTCGAGGCGTTCTTCACGGTCCCGGCTGGCGGCGTGGCGGTCTGGCCGTTTACGACGCCCGAGCAAGCAGCTAACGCCCAGACCGCCGTCGACGAGGGCCACCAGCCGTGGCTCCTTGACGCCGCGACCGTCGCAGTGTCCTACGCCGGCGCCGAGCTCGGCTGGCAGGACGCCACTGTCGAACAGGAGCAGACCGACCCCGGCATCTACCGGGTGACAGACCCGGCCTCGGGCGCCCGGGCCGACATCACCCTGGCCCAGCCGGTCCGCCAAGGCCAAGGCGGCATCTGGGCCATCGTCCGGGCAGGCTCCCCGCCCGCCTGACGTCGGCAGCCACCAGGCCCGACCGGCAGGTAGCCATCGACGGACATCCTCGGCACCGAGCGAACGCTCGGACAGTTGATACCCCACCGGCACGATCTCTGGTCGTGCCGGTGGACGTATTCGATCGACAGGCATCCCGGAAGCGCCGAAGGGGCGTCGCACTGCCGGCGTTCTGGGGCGTTCGGGGAGACTTGTTCCGAGCGTCGTTCTGCGGCAACTTCGCCGGGTGCCGACTCGCCGTCGGGCGGAACCCGTTCGTTCGTTTGGCTCCCGTCCAGATCGCCGACCATGTGCGAGTTCTGTCGGCCATCGGTACGGCGTCCTCGCCGGCTGTGCGCCCCTGATCGGAGGCCGTCATCATGGAGGGCCCGGGAGGGCCGAACCGGTGAGGCCGTTCGGGGACTGGCAATCGGACCGGCACTTGCGCGTTATTCGCGCGGTCCGGAACCGGCGACGCTACCGGATCGCCTGTTCGGCCGTCGGGACCGTTGTCTCTTGGGCTCGAGACACGGCTCTGATGGCATCGGCCGCGGCCGAAAGCGGCTCGCGATGAGCGGGCGGTGATCGGGTGGAAACGGAGTGCTCATGCCCGCACCGCAGGGATGTGTCGGCTCAGTTGCCGGGGGTGACGAGGCCGGTTTCGTAGGCGTGCATGACGAGTTGGGCTCGGTCGCGGGCGTTGAGCTTGGTGAGGATGCGGCTGACGTGGGTCTTGGCGGTGAACAGGCTGATGTAGAGCTGGTTGGCGATCTCCGCGTTCGACAGCCCTTGGGCGACCAGCACGAACACCTGTGATTCACGCTCGGTGAGCTGGGCGAGCGCGCTCGGCGGCCTGGCTGCGGAGGACGGTTGGGCGGCGAAGCGCTCGATGAGCCGGCGGGTCACGCTGGGGGCGAGCAGGGCTTCGCCGGCGGCGACGACCCGCACGGCGGTGAGGATGTCCTCGGGCCGCGCATCTTTGAGGAGGAACCCGCTCGCGCCGCTGCGCAACGCCTCGTAGACGTACTCATCGAGATCGAAGGTGGTCAACATGATGATCCGCACCCCGGCGAGGTCGGGATCGCCTGTGATCCGTCGGGTGGCGTCCAGCCCGTCGAGCCCGGGCATCCGGATGTCCATGAGGAAAACGTCAGGCCGCACGCGTTTGGCGACGGCGACCGCGTCGGCGCCGCTCTCGGCTTCGCCGGCCAGCACGAGGTCATCTGCATAGCTCACCATCGTGGTGAACCCGGCGCGCACGAGCGGCTGGTCGTCGGCGATGGCGACCCGGATCGTCATTACAGGACCGTGCCGAAAGGGAGCCGAGCCCTGACGCGGAACCCGCCGTTGGGGCCTGGACCGGCGATGAGCTTGCCGCCGTGGACCGCTGCTCGCTCGCGCATGCCGATGAGACCGTGCCCGCCGCCGGCCGCCGTCGAGGCCGTGGCGTGCCCGTCGTCGCGGACCTCCACCATCACGTCGTGTTCGGTGTAGCGCACCAGGACCCAGGCGTGGGCCGGACCGGCGTGCTTGATCACGTTGGTGAGAGCCTCTTGGGTGATGCGGTAGGCGGCGAGACCGACCGTCGTCGGGATCGGCCGGGGCTGGCCCTCGACGCGCACGTCGACGGTGATCCCCGCGTCGGCCACCTGGGCGACGAGGGCGGAGAGGTCGTCGAGCCCGGGCGTCGGGGTGACGGAGGCCCCGGCGTCATCGTCGGCGCGCAGCACGGTGAGGACCTGGCGCATCTCGTGCATCGCCGATCTGGTCGTCTCCTCCACCGCCGTCAAGGCCTTAATCGCCTCGCCGGGTTGGGTGGGGGCGACGAGGCGGCCGGTGCCTGCCTGGACGGCGACCACGCTCATCGTGTGGGCCAGGATGTCGTGCAGCTCGCGGGCGATGCGCAGCCGCTCCTCGGCGACCGCCCGCCCGGCTCGCTCCTCTCGTTCGCGCTCGAGGTCCGCCGCTCGCTGCTCGAGCTCGGCGACCAGCAGCCGCCGGGTCCGCACATAGTGGCCCAGCAGCCAGGTACCGGCGACGACGAAGACCGACGCGGGATCGGTGCCCCCTGCCGCCAATGTCGCGCCGATCCATGAGACGAGGGCGGTGACGATCAACACCGCACGGGAGCGCCGGTCATCCAGGCGGGTGGCAGCCAAATAGACGATTAGCGGGACGGCAAGGGCGAGGATCGGCGGGTACTGACGGGCGGCGTACACGGTGCCGGCGGTGAGCGCGATCGCCAACGCGGCGCTCCAGGCGCGGCGGCGGAACGCGAGCGGCGCGTTGACGACCACGACGAGCGCATAGGCGAACCCGTCGGGGTCGCGGCTACCGGCAGGCCAGTTGGCGCGGTCGCCTGACAGGATCATCCAGCTCACGGCGATGGCGACGA
>Ga0126307_10002619_pt1 | contig 12180 bp, 10 predicted proteins | sample Plot28_FD_89955 | JGI IMG/M metagenome (GOLD analysis project Ga0126307, IMG submission 89955) | Serpentine soil microbial communities from UC McLaughlin Reserve, CA, USA - Plot28 | ecosystem: Environmental > Terrestrial > Soil > Grasslands | place: USA: UC McLaughlin Reserve, Lake County...
CCCAAGGACTTAGTCTTGTTGATGTGCTGGGCTCCCACGTTCGAGGTCATGATGAGGACCACGTTCTTGAAGTCCACAGTCCTGCCCTGCGCGTCGGTGAGCTGCCCGTCTTCGAGAATCTGTAGCAGGATGTTGAAGACGTCCGGGTGGGCCTTCTCGATCTCGTCGAAGAGGACCACGCTGTAGGGACGCCTCCTAACCTGCTCGGTGAGCTGGCCGCCCTCGTCGTATCCGACGTAGCCCGGAGGTGAGCCGACCAGACGACTGACCGTGTGCCGCTCCATATATTCGGACATGTCGAGCCGGATCATGGAGTCCTGATCCCCAAAGAGGTACTCGGCCAAAGTGCGAGCAAGCTCGGTCTTACCGACGCCCGTAGGCCCTAAGAATACGAACGAGCCACTCGGACGGTTAGGGTCCTTAATCCCCGCAAACGTGCGGCGGATGGAGCGAGAGACGGCCTTGATGGCCTCATTCTGCCCGACGACGCGGTCGTGCAGCTCCTCCTCCATCTTCAAGAGCTTGGCAGTCTCCTCCTCGGTCATCTTCTTGACCGGGATGCCCGTCCACATGGAGACGATTTCAGCGATCTCGTTCTCCCCAATGGAGGCTTGATGCCCGCCATCGTCGCCGTCACCGCCCTCGCGCCAGTTGCGCTCGAGCTCGCGGCGCTGCAAGGTGAGCTTACGCTCGGAGTCCCTCAAGCGTGCGGCCTTCTCGAATTCCTGGCCTTCTATAGCGGCCTCCTTCTGGGACCGCACCTCGCTGAGCTCTTCGTCGATCTCCTGGTAGTACGGCGGAGAAGACATCGTCTTTATCCGCATCTTGGAAGCCGCTTCGTCGACGAGGTCTATTGCCTTATCGGGCAAAAACCGGTCGGAGATGTACCTGTCGCCGAGTTCAGAGGCGGCCTTTAAAGCCTCGTCGGTTATCTCGATCTTGTGGTGTGCCTCGTAGCGGTCCCTGAGACCCTTGAGGATGAGCTCCGTATCCTCGACCGTAGGCTCCCCAACCTGGATCGTCTGGAACCTGCGCTCCAAGGCCTTGTCCTTCTCAACGTGTTTACGATACTCGTCGATTGTCGTAGCGCCGATGACCTGCAGCTCGCCACGAGCCAAAGCCGGCTTGAGGATAGAGGCGGCGTCTATAGCGCCCTCCGCAGCTCCGGCGCCCACGAGGTTGTGAATCTCGTCGATGAACAGGACGATGTCGCCGTGGTCGGTGATCTCCTTCATGATCTTCTTGAGGCGCTCCTCGAACTCGCCGCGATACTTGGAACCCGCAACCAAAGCGCCAAGGTCGAGCGTGTAGACCTCCTTATCAGCCAGGATGTCCGGCACGCGGCCCTCGGAGATCTCCTGCGCCAACCCCTCGACGATAGCCGTCTTGCCGACCCCCGGCTCGCCGATGATCACGGGGTTGTTCTTGGTGCGCCGCACAAGGATCTGCATGATCCTCTCTATCTCGGTACCACGCCCGATCACGGGGTCGAGTTTGCCCTCCTCAGCGTAACTCGTGAGGTTGCGCCCGTACTGGTCAAGCTGCCGGGTCTTAGGCCGCTTGGCCTCGGCCCCGCGTCCACCGCCAGCCTCGCCGCCTCCCCGGCCCCGCTGCGACCGGCCCCCGCCGAGCATCCTTACCACCTCGCGCCGGACCTTGTCAGGATCCACACCAAGGTTCGACAAAACCCGTGCAGCAACCCCCTCAGACTCCCGCACCAATCCCAAGAGGATATGCTCGGTGCCTATATAGTTGTGCCCGAGCTGCAACGCCTCCCTTAAAGCAAGCTCTAAGACCTTTTTAGAGCGCGGGGTGAACGGCGCCTGGCCACCCGTCCCCTCCTCTCCATAACCAACAATGCTCTCAACCTGCTCGCGCACCTCGTCAAGGGTAACGTTCAGCGAGCCCAGAGCGCGCGCAGCCACACCCTCGTCCTCTCTGAGGAGGCCGAGCAGGAGATGCTCTGTGCCTATATAGTTGTGGTTGAAGTGCCGGGCCTCATCCTGGGCGAGCACCACGACTTTACGGGCCCGTTCGGTGAACCGTTCGAACATTAGCTGGAACCTCCTCCACCCTGAGGGTTCTCTATGCCGTTTTGTATAGTAGTTTCGGTTTTCCTGTCAAATATACGTATGTCGGTAATAATTAGATTATACAACGTCTCGCTTACGTTCTTTAGGATCATATAGTTTTCTCCTTAAAATACCCGCCTACAGAGAGTATACAAAGGTTTTCCTTTGAGGGGTGCGCGTATAGCGTAACGCGTTTACTTTCCGCTATATATGGTTGGCCCTCCTCGGCTGAACCTATTTTAGCCCTCGACCCCGCCCGTAGTGGTGTCCCGTATCACACTGCAGAACCGCTGTTGGACCACATCAGTAGAGAGCCCAGCGACAAAGGGGCCCGCTTTGGGACCGTTCTTCTTGCCTAGAAGCACTGTGTAAACTGCGCTAAACGCCTTTTTGGGCTTTATGCTAAGCTCGCCAGCCGTTGAGTACAGTATATCCTGTACTTTCTCTCCACTCATTGAGTTCTCCAGCTGCGGCGCAACTATGTCTAGGTACCTACGCTGATCCTCATCCAGATCCTTCGCCGCCTCCGCCGCCTCCGACAACAGTAAGATCCTAAACCTGAGCGCCTCCGGCGCCCACTTCTCGGTCCAGTTGCGGGCGTAGGTGAGATACTCCACGAGCTTCTCATGGTCCGCGGCAGCTTCCCTGTAACCGCCTTGGCGGAGCATATCGGCCGCCGCGTTCACATCACCGCGGACGGTCTGGGCGACCGTGACGAGGTGGGTAAAGGGCACAGGCTTCTCCTTTGTCTCGGCCCTGTACCCGTCCATAAAGCGCGGAAATCCCTCAGCCAGATCCAGGTCGAGCGCGCGAGCAGGGTCGCGTCCTAGTACTATGCGGCGCAAGGCATCGGGGGGCATGATTTCAAGTAACGCGGCGGGGAGGAGTACGATGCCCTTTGAGCTGCTCATCGCGCCCTTACCTTTTATCTGGATCCACTCGTACTCGTAGCGCCCCGGGACCGGGTACCTGAAGACCTCCTTCGCCATTCGATCCGCCGTGTCGGTCGATCCGCCCCGGCTCGTGTGGTCCTTGCCGAACGGCTCGAACGTCGCCTGAAGTGCCTTCCACCGGGCCGCAAGCTCCACCCGCCAGAGGAGCTTCCCCACTCCCTTAGAGTAGTCCGCCGTATCCTCTCGCCCGTCTCCATCCACGAAGACGACCCGGTGTTCCTCTGGCAGATGCTCCACGACACGGGTACTCGAGAGATCTCCGGAGGCCGCCCGCGGCGAGTAGGGCGACCAGTCTTCTGGCATCTGCCGTCCGCTGACCTCCTGCAGAATCTCCCGCAGCTCGGCGGTGTGCTCCAGGGCTTCTCTCGTCACTCCCGCGTAGAAGCCACTCTCATAGAGTTTGTGCGAGCGCAGAACCTCGATGTCAATCTCCATGCGCCTCAAGGCCTCCTCGAACGGCGCGAGGAAATGCTCAGCGTAGGAGGCGTGGCAGCCTTCGGGGTCGGGGACGCGCGAGAGGCTATGGCCGATGTAACACTTGTATTCCCTGGGCACGCCGGGCGCTATTTTGCGCAGGGGATCTGCGGTGTCTGCGTGGAACAAGAAACGCACCCTTTCGCCTTTCGCTTTGAGGGCGTCCACGACCGCCTCGGCAACCAGGACCTCGCGTAGGTTGCCCACGTGGATGTTGCCGGAGGGACTGATCCCAGTTACGACCACGTGTGGTCCCGGTCCTAAAGCGTCCGCAACTGATGCGGCCCATGCGGGTATGTAACGATTGCTGCTCAAGCGTTGCTCCACGATATAACGGGGGTCGAACTTTGAGGGGCGTAATCTGCGCCCTCTGTTCTAGCTCGCGGCCTCCACGTTGACGATCTCGTACTCGGTCGCGCCACGGGGGGTTGTGACCGTGACCTTCTCCCCGGCTTGACGCTTGAGGACGGCGCGTCCTACGGGCGAGGAGTGGGAGAGCTTGCCATTGACAGGATCAGACTCATTCGCGCCGACGATCTGGAAGGTCCGCTCCTCGTCCTTGCCGACCGTCCTTAAGGTCACGCGAGTACCGAGGCCCACAGTACCGGCGGCGTTAGCCTCGTCCGGACCTACCACCCTCGCGTTTCTCACGCGGCGCTGGACCTCACTGATTCTGCGCTCAAGGAGGTACTGCTCGTTTTTGGCGTCGTCGTACTCGGAGTTCTCGGAGATATCGCCGAACTCCCTCGCCTGCCGGATACGGTTCGCAACCTCCCTCCGGCGTATCTCCGTCAAGTACTTTAGCTCTTGTTGGAGCTTCTCTAAGCCCTCTTGAGTAACGAGTTCCTGATTCTTATCGCTCATAAGAGCAGAGAGTATACGAAAGGTTTTTGAAGTGTCAATGTGAATAGCAGTCAGCTCGTCAGCAGGAGATAGAAACCGTCACGCTTGGATCTGTACCAACACTGGGACGGCGCGCTGGCCAGCCAACTAGCTTTCTAAGCATTCAACTCGTAGAGAGCGTGAAGGCCCTTGAGTGTCAGGTCTGGATCGAGGGTATCAATCTGGCGGCAGTGGCGCACGATGGCTGGGGCGGGACCGCCTGTCGCGAGCACGCGCAAACCTACCGATCCATCATCGGCCTCCAGCTCCTCACCCATCCGTCGAACCAAGGCGTCTATGGCCCCAGCATAGCCATAAATAAAGCCGCTCCGGATGGAGTCGGGGGTGTTGGTGGCGATGGGCTTGGGGGACGTCTCTTCTTCGAGATCAATGCCAGGGAGCTTGGCCGTCTTTGAGACTAGCGCTTCCAACGAGACATAGAGCCCCGGCAGGATTGCCCCACCCCGGTAGGCCCCTTCAACGTCCACCGCGCATACGGTGGTGGCCGTCCCGAAGTCTACGATGATTGCCGGGAAACCATAGTAGCGTCCCGCTGCCACAGCGTTAACGATTCTGTCCGCCCCGACCGCCTCCGGGTCGTCGTAACGGTTTTTAAGGCCGGTCTCCATGAGCGCCGTCACCGGGTAGAACGGGACCTTGAGCACCTCCGCAGCCAATCTCCTGTACGAGCGGGTCAATCCTGGTACCACGCTTGAGACGATCATAGCCCCCACCTGCTCAAGCCCGAGCCCGCGAAGCCTCAAGAGACCGGCCGAGGCAGCGCCGAGTTCCTCGGTGGTACGATGCGCCTCGGTCGCCATCCGCCAGCGCCCCCGTAACTCTTCGCCCTCGAAAAGCCCCACCACCGTCTGTGTATTACCGATGTCAACCGCCATTAACAAGCTATGAGGCCTTCCTCAAACTCTCTCACGCCGCTCAAGTCCGCGCCGGTCAGAAGCTGCCCGACCGGGCCACGCCCCGGAATATACACATCGGGCGCGAGATCCGCGAGAGCCTTTAAGTTGAAGGTCCGCAAGACGCCCGGATGCGGTACAACGAGATGCGCCCCTTCTACGACTTCCTCGCCAAAGAGCAGAACGTCTATGTCTATAGTGCGGGAAGTCGTCTCCCCAGGTACGCACCGGACGCGCCCGAGAGCAGCCTCGATCCCCTGGCAGAAGCGAAGAAGCTCTACAGGCGACGCGCCGTACCGGACCTCGACCACGCAGTTCAGGTAATCTGGTTGTTCCTCGTCCACCTCAACCGGCACCGTCTCGTACACCTTTGAAACCCTGACTACCTCCAACAGTGGCCCCTGCCCTAAAGCGGTGACCACCGCCCTCAGGTATCCTAAGCGGTCCCCAAGGTTGCTCCCCAGGCCCAGAAAAGCTTGGGTCACTGGCTAAAGGTCGCTTCCACCGAAACAGCAGAAACCTCGCGCTCGATCGGCACCCGCAGCTTAGTGACAGCGACGGTAACCTCCCGAACTGGTGGGAACTCGTCCAGGACGTGCTCCCCCACCATCCGCGCTCCCGTCTCCAACAGCTGGAACTCCCCCCGCTCCAAAAGCCCGGCTACACCCTCGATGATCGTCCCGTAGTCCACGGTGTTAGACAGATCATCCCCTTCCCGGGCTTCGTAAAAGTAATCGAGGTCCACCCGCAAGGGCTGCGGCGTGGCGCGCTCCTCATCCGTAACGCCGCAGCGTGCCTGGACTGCGAGCCCTTTCACCCGCGCCCGAAGCGTCGTGGTACGCGGCAGGCCCTCCGCCCCTCCGCCCCCACCAGCGGACTTCTCCCGGTCGCCCGTTAACGGCGCGGCCTCGCTGCACACCTCTTCCAGGTTCGCTCCTAACCTGTAAAGCACCTGAGCCGCAATCCCCTTAGGCTCCCTAAGAAGCCCAAGGAGAATGTGTTCGCCGGCGACGTAGTCATGCTCGACACTCAGCGCCTCTTCTAAGGCAAGCTCTAGCGCCTTGCGGGCTCTGGGCGTCATAGGGCGTTGGTGGTCTCCTCTGTCCATTCCGCATCCAACGGTGAGTATTACCCGTTCGCGCACCCTGTCTGGCTCTACGTCCAGGGCTTCGAGCAGCTTCACTACAGCCTCTGTCTGCTCCCGCAAGAGACCAAGAAGCAGGTGTTCGGTACCTACGCACTTGTGTCCGAGGCTGCGGGCCTCTTCCTTGGCCCGCACCACCGCTCGTCGGCCCGAATCTGTAAAGCGATCATGCACGGCTCAAGCCTCTCTTGGCGATACCTCTCCCGGTTCCGAGTACGGCTCTTACTAAGCCCCCCTTATGGCGGCGGCGACCTCTAAAGCCTCCTTATTGGCCCGAACATCATGCACCCTAAAAAGGGTCGCCCCCCGTTCGTAGGCGAGCAGGTTTGCCGCGACCGTGCCGAAGAGGCGATCTTTTGGTCCTCCACCCGAGATTTTACCCAAGAAACTCTTGCGCGAAGCCCCAACGAGGACGGGGAAGCCGAGCTCTACCAAAGAGTCTAGCCGATTCAGAAGCGCCAGGTTATGCTCGAGCGTCTTGCCGAAGCCGAGGCCGGGGTCGAGGATGACATTGTCCTCCTTCGCGCCCGCGCAGACAGCGTGCTCTGCACGGTAAGCGAGGAATTCCCTAACCTCCCGCGCCACATCTTCGTAGCGGGGGTCTCGTTGCATGCTCTTTGGTTCGCCCCGCATGTGCATAAGGACTACGGGCGAGCCTCTCTCGGCCACAAGGGACACCATCCCCGGGTCGCTTAAAGCCGTAACGTCGTTGACTATAAGCGCCCCGGCATCCAAGGCAGCCTCGGCGGTCGAGGCTCGATAGGTGTCGATCGAGACAATGGCCTCGGGACGAGTCGCCAGGATACCGTGCACCACCGGTAAGACGCGGCGCAACTCCTCTTCCGGGCTCACTGGATCTGAGCCCGGGCGGGTAGATTCGCCGCCGATATCCAATATCTGCGCCCCCTCGTCGAGCAGTGTTGCAGCCCGGTCTACCGCCCCGTCGGGGTCGAAAAACTCCCCGCCATCAGAGAAGGAGTCGGGAGTTACGTTGAGGATGCCCATAAGGATAGGGCCGGGGCCCGAGATCAGGTTCCCGGCCCTATCCTCTCTTTGGCCCGTAGGCCCGCAGTTCATTAATCCAGGTAGTCATTACCTCGGGAGCGACCATCAGACTCCGGGAGCGCGCTTTCGGCTGGGACCTTGTCGACAGCGTACTCCTCGACAAGGCGGGCGAGGTGCTTGGCGTCCACAGTCTCGTAGTCGATAAGGTCTTTGGCGAGCTTGTCCAGGAGGCGCCTGTTGCGGACTAGAACGTCCTCGGCGGTGTCGTAGGACTCGTCGACGATCCTGCGGATCTCCTTGTCGATCTGGAAGGCAATCTCGTCCGAGTAGTCCGGCTGCGCGCCGAAATCCCGGCCCATAAAGACCTGCCCGTTGGCGTGGCCAAGGGTCAGGGGACCAAGCTTCTCGCTCATGCCAAACCTCGTGACCATCTGCCGGGCCGTCTGCGTCACCCGCTCCAAGTCGTTGGAGGCGCCGGTGGTAATCTCGTCAAAGACCGCGCTCTCGGCCGCCCGACCACCGAGCATCATCGCCAGCTGCGCCTTGAGCTGGCCACGGCTCATCATGAAGCGGTCTTCAGTAGGTAAGCTCATCGTCACGCCCAGAGCCTGACCACGAGGGATTATAGTGATCTTGTGAACGGGATCGGCCTCGGGTAAAAGCGCCCCAACGATGGCGTGACCGCCCTCGTGGTAGGCGGTAATCTCCTTCTCCTTGTCGGAGATCAGCCGGGTCTTGCGCTCGGGACCAGCGATAACCCGGTCTATGGCCTCCTCCATCTCGGCCTGATCTATCTGATCCTTATCGTGCCGCGCCGCAAGCAAGGCCGCCTCGTTGACGAGGTTCGCGAGATCCGCGCCGGTGAAGCCGGGCGTACCCCGGGCGAGCGTCCCTACCTCGACATCGGGGCCTAAGGGCTTACCACGGGTGTGGACCTGCAGGATCTTCTCCCGCCCCGGAAGGTCGGGCCTATCGACCACAATCTGCCTGTCGAAACGGCCGGGCCTCAAGAGAGCCGGGTCGAGGATGTCAGGGCGGTTGGTCGCCGCGATCATGATGATGCCGCCCTTGGCGTCGAAGCCGTCCATCTCAACGAGGAGTTGGTTTAGGGTCTGCTCACGCTCGTCGTGCCCACCACCTAGGCCTGCCCCGCGCTGGCGACCGACCGCGTCAATCTCGTCCATAAAGATGATGCAGGGACTATTCTGCTTGGCCTGCTCGAAGAGGTCCCTCACGCGGCTCGCGCCGACGCCGACGAACATCTCCACGAAGTCCGAGCCCGAGATGGAGAAGAACGGGACGCCCGCCTCTCCGGCCACGGCCCGGGCCAGTAGTGTCTTGCCGGTCCCCGGAGGGCCGACCAGGAGGGCGCCTTTGGGGATACGGGCACCGAGCTTCTGAAACTTCTGCGGGGCCTCAAGAAACTCCTTGATCTCGGTGAGCTCCTGGACGGCCTCGTCGGCCCCAGCGACATCCGCGAAGGTGACCTTGGGAGAGTCCTTGGTCATGCGCCTCGCGCGACTCTTACCGAAGCTCATCACCCGATTGCCGCCACCCTGCATGCTGCTCATCAAAAAGAGGAAGAGCAAGAAGATCAAGAGAACCGGCGCGAACCCGGTGAGCAAAGTGAGCCAGATCCCGGCTTTCTGCGGGTCGGTCTTGAATGGTATCCCGGCCTGGTTAAAGGCGGCAGCTATGTCGTATTGCTCGGGGTAGGGGTACTTGAACTTCTCAAGATTCTCGTCCTCCCCCTTCAGCTGGCCGACAACGGTCTGGTCATCGTCCCTTACCAAAAGGGGATTGTTGTCCATGTCGTCCACGACGAAGGCCTTCTCGTCCACCGCCTTCTGGAACTCCTGGGAGTCGAGCTCCCGAACGCTGGGATTACCGTGGCTGATGAGCTGCAGCACTAACGCCCCGAAGATTACCAAAACGATGCCGTACAGCAGGACGCCTCTTAAAGATCTGCTCAAACCGCTTTTACCTCTCTTGAGATTTTTCAAGGAACAAAGAGATTATACTACCTACCCCGCCGATCAAAGCGTCCGCCTTTACACTCATGCCCGCAAACCTCTTTTTCAAGCGTTACCAGCTCTGCTGAAGATCTCTTCCTTTAGTACGCAAATGTCGGGAAGATTGCGGTAGACACCCCCGTAGTCGAGCCCGTAGCCTACGACGAACTCGTCCGGCACCTCAAAGCCCAGGTACTTGACCTCGAGCTCTACCCGCCGGCGCGATGGCTTGGTGAGCAAGGCACAGACCTCAAGGGAAGCTGGGCTACGAGCCAGAAGCGAGCGCCTGAGGTACGAGAGCGTAAGGCCGGTGTCTATGATGTCCTCGACTATAAGGACGTGCTTTCCCGTGATGTCCTCTTCGAGGTCTTTGAGGATACGTACGACCCCGCTGCTGCCCGTCCCCGTGCCATAGGAGCTGATGTCCATGAAGTCGATCTCGCACGGCAGGTCTATGCACCGCATAAGATCCCCTACGACCACTACCGCCCCGCGCAGAATACCGATCAACAGCAGCTTCTCCCCCACATAGTCCCGGGTGATGCGCTCCCCCATCTCGCGCACCTTCTCTTTTATCTGCTCGCTGGGTATGAGCACCTCGGCCACGTCGTCTATCATACTGAGCATCTTCACCGGATTCTCTCCACCTCCAGCCGCAGCGCCCTCGCCGACACCGTTTTCACCCTAAATTCCTCACCTAGCTCCCCGAAAAAAATCCAAGCTACACGTTCCCGCTCGTCTACCACCACTGGTGTTCGGCTCCGAAGGTCTTTGGGCACCTTCCGATCCATCATCGCCTTGTAGACCTTCTTCGCCCCCCTAAGGCCCAACGGCCGAATAGTATCCCCCTCCCGCGCCATCCGCACCCGGTACGGACCCTCCTCAGCATCCAGGTAAGCAACCTCCGGACGGGCTGCGTCCTCTAGTTCGTAGCCCCGAACCTCTTGCACATCTACAAGCCAATCACCGAAACCCAGTCCGCCGACGAGGAGATTCTCCTCTCCAAAAAACGGCTCCGTCCCATAGTAAAGAGCGAGTTCTTCGCCGAAGCGTACCGCGACGATTACGTTCTCCGGCAGGTCTATGATCCGCGTCCCTTCCCTCTTTCGAGCTAGCTCTAAGACTCCCTCAATGGAGGCTGAGTCGAGGAGCCCTGCGTCCGAGGTCAGTACGGAATACGCGTGCCGGACTGTGTGGCGCCTCAGAGCAGATGGGAGAGCTCGAAGCTCGGCGAGCGGCACCACTACCTCTCCGCCCCGCTGGTGGACGATCCCCGCGACGAGCCCCTCTAGCACCTCCAGGTCCTCACGTAGCAGGGCTGCCCCACGAGCTATATTGCGGCTGGCCCCTGGGTATAGCTCCTCTAGAATCGGCAAGACCTCCAGGCGTGCCCGATTACGGGCGTACTTCGGGGCAAGGTTTGTCGGGTCGGTACGGTAGGGCTGACCCAGGTGCTCGAGGTAGCGCAGGACATCGCTGCGCCGGTGCCGGATCAGGGGCCGCACCAACCGCCCCCGCACTGGCGGGATCCCCGAGAGCCCTCGCAGCCCTGCTCCTCGGGATAAGTTGAGTACGACCGTCTCGGCTACGTCGTCCGCGGTGTGTCCGGTGGCAATCGCCGAAAGTTCCCACTCGCCTGCGAGTTGCTCCGCGAAACGGTACCGCTCTTTTCGAGCCTCTTCTTGAAGATTTCCTTCTCCAAGCTTTGCCCGTCGCTCCTCGTGTTCTAGGCCCAGCTTCTCGCACAGTTCCCGCACGGACCTTGCGTCCTCCTGAGACTCCTCGCCGCGCAGCCCGTGGTTCACGTGCAGCACGACAGGACGAGCCTCAAGCTCGACGAGCGCACGCAGCAGTGCCACAGAGTCCGGCCCGCCAGAGACCATCGCTAGAGGCCGCGAAAGGTCCATACCCAAGCTCCAAGCGGTCCGCTCCACGCAAGAGGAAAACTCGTCGGGCTTCATAAAGCTATTGTAGGGAATTGCAACCGCACTGGTAGCAGGATTAAACAATTCGTTACCCTCGGATAGCGGTCCAAGAGCGTCTTTTCGCTGGGCGTTCGGCCTGGTCCTCAACGGGCGGCAGATCTGCTCCGCCTCGCGCGGAGCATGCGAGGAACACCCGCGCCGCGCAATCGCTGTGAAAATGAGTCTCTCTACGGCATTCGCTAACTTACCGTGACGGCAGAGCCTACCGTAGCTGTGGCGCCCTCACCAGAAGCGACGGCCGGAACGGCCAGAACTTCCCCAGCGGGTTCAGGCTCGAAGGCTATAGGCCCCGCGAAGGGAATTGGCTCTCCTTCGAAGAAGATCGGCTCCCCAAAGAATACCGGCTCTTCTTCGAAGAAGATCGGCTCCCCAAAGAATACCGGCTCCTCGAGAAAAGCTGGCTCTTCAAGGAAGATCGGCTCCTCGAAGAAGATAGGCCCTGCAACGAAGCCCGCTTCAGGCGAGGAGATCGGTTCGGGCAAAGGAATCGGCTCCGGCAAGAGAACCTGTTGCGGCGAGACGATTGGTTGCGGTAAGGGGCTCGGCTGCGGCGAAGCAAGCGGCGCTAGCGGAGCAACCGGTTGGTTGGCTGCGTCGGGGATCTGAGGGATCTGATCTACTATCAGTCCGCCTACAGGGATATCCAGTCCGCCTACAGGGATATCCAGTCCGCCTACAGGGATATCCAGTCCGCCTACAGGGATATCCAGTCCGCCTACAGGGATATCCAGTCCGCCTA
>Ga0126307_10002620_pt1 | contig 12176 bp, 12 predicted proteins | sample Plot28_FD_89955 | JGI IMG/M metagenome (GOLD analysis project Ga0126307, IMG submission 89955) | Serpentine soil microbial communities from UC McLaughlin Reserve, CA, USA - Plot28 | ecosystem: Environmental > Terrestrial > Soil > Grasslands | place: USA: UC McLaughlin Reserve, Lake County...
ATGTATCGCCGAGTGGTGCGATTTACGGCTGAATAGGGTTGCGTTTTCACACCGCCTCCGGCCACCAGTGGTAGCTCCGTGTAGGAACGGATGGGGTAATCGGGCTATCCGCGCAAAGGCACGCAGCACTCGACGTGAGCTTCCTCGAGCCCTTCGATATACTTGAGGTGGCGGTTCCTACTCCTTCGTTTCTCAGCGGCCGCAACCTCTCGGCCGGTTGTAGCTCGGGGGAGCGCGAAGGGCCAGAACTCAAGGTGTGTACCCTCGGGGATCTTTACCTTCCAGCGGGCCATCCGGCTTGGTCGAGCACGAGTAGGATGCGCTTGTCCTTGCCCGCGCCCACCTGCTTGGCGACGAGCGAGAGGAGAGCGTCAAAGAGAAGACCTCCGCGTTTACCGTGGGTAGGATAAGTTCGGGGTTTCTAGCATTTCCTATCTACTACAGTAGTCCATTAACCTTTTGCGTCGGTTACCATCGTTGGTTATTATTGTCTTCGTGCCGACCATATGGTGTTCTATTCGATGAGGAAGCAGGTGCTCTATGGGCGTAGACAAAGCTGACAGAGTACACCGGGATCGGAGCTGGGAGAACCGGGAGATACCAACGGCGGTCGAGCCACGCGCGAGGAGCTTGGGTAACTAGGCCAATCGTATGTTTCATGAGTGCTTTCATAAAGCGTTTCCCTATGTTGATATTAGCGACCAGAAGCTCTTAGAGATAGGATGCGGAGGGTCCGCCTGGCTGCCGTATTTCGCAAAGGAGTTTGGTTTTGAAGTCTATGATATCGATTATTCCGAGCTAGGCTGCCAACAGGCCGCACAAGTACTGGAAAATGAGGGCGTGGAAGGTGAGATCTTGTGCGCGGATTTCTTTTCACCGCCCGAGCATATGTTAGGAGACTTCGACACGGTGGGGTCGCGCGGAGTTGTAGAACACTTCGAAGACACTGCGGCTTGGGCGTCGGCGTTCTCGAAGTTTCTGAGGCCGGGCGGTGTTATGAGTTTGAGCCTCATAAATTTTGAGAATTTGAGAGGCACACCTTTCTACGAAGTTGCTGTCCGTCTACGCTCGTGGATTACCAAGGCAATGTGGGGAGCCGAAAGAACTATGCCGATGCTCAGGCCGAACCGCTGGACGTCGGCGTTTGTTGGTTGCGTTACCAAAAAGCCATGCGTATAACCCTCGTTATCTCTTCACTATCTTGTGGTGGAGCCGAACGGATCATGTCCATCCTGGCCAATCACTGGGCGGCAAACGGCCGGCAGGTCACGCTCATAACTTTCGCTTCGGCGGATATGGACTTCTATGCCCTCCATCCGGAAGTGAAACGCGTTGGGTTGGGATTGATGGCGATATCCAGGCACCCATGGGAGGCCTTACGAAACAACTTGCATCGGCTAAAACGCCTACGCCAGGAAATCCGTGCCTCCGCACCCGATGTGGTAATAAGCTTTATAGATGAGGTGAACGTCTTAACGTTGCTGACCGGGTTGAGCCTGGGTAAACCGGTAATGGTATCTATACAAACTGACCCGAGAAGCCATTACCTAGGCCGGGTATTGTACGCGCTAAGGCGCCTACTCTATCCACGGGCCCACGCCGTGGTCGTGCCGTCCGACGATGTATGGCGCTGGACGCAACGGTTTGTCCGAAAAGAGAGGCTCCACACTATACCCAACCCTGTCACATTGCCTGCTTCCAAACCAAACGACGCTGCGTACTCCTTAGGCCCTGGCCGCACCGTAGTAGCCGTGGGGAGATTACACCCGGTGAAGGGATACGATCTCTTGATACAGGCTTTTGCTCGATGTGCCGAAGAACATCCCGACTGGTCCCTGGCAATCCTCGGCGAGGGAGAAGAGCGTGGACGTCTGGAAGCGCTGGCGGACGAGTTGGGTGTCGCGGACAGGGTAGGTATGCCAGGGCGGGTCAAAAATCTCACGAAGTTGCTCCGCCAAGCGGACCTGTTCGTCATGTCGTCTCGTTATGAGGGATTCCCCATTGCGTTGCTGGAAGCCATGGCTTGCGGGCTGCCGGTGATTTCGACCGATTGTTCTGGCGGACCGCGGGAGATCGTTCGCGATGGGGTGGATGGCGTCTTGGTGGCCCCAGAGGATGTAGGCGCTCTGGGCACGGCCATGGGACGGTTGATGTCGGATGGGGGCGAACGTGAGCGCCTGGCTTCTCGCGCGGTGGAAGTTAACGAACGCTTCGGGCTCGAGAAGGTAATGGCAATGTGGGAGGATGTTTTAGGTCAAGTATTCGTGAGGAAAAGTGCGTGAGTGAGTCCCCAACGGAGTTTGCCGAGCGCGAGAGGTTGAAGAAGGTGCGTAGAGCGGAAGTCGAGGCTGTGAAACCTTGGTTTGAGCCCGGCACCCGGGTTCTGGAGCTCGGGAGTGGAAACGGATACCAGGCCAGTATAATAGCCTCCTGGGGATGTGAGGTGGTGGCCATTGATGTCCACGATAGCCCTATTACGGCAAGATATTATCCTGTGCAATATTACGAGGGGGAGAACATCCCTTATACGGACGAGAGCTTCGACGTCGTTTTCTCGTGCCATGTCTTGCCACACGTAAAAGATCTGCCGCCGGTCGTACGAGAAACGCGTAGGAGCTTGAAGCCCGACGGACTAGCCATACATATAGTCCCAAGCCGAACCTTGCGGCTATGGACCAGCCTTAGCCACCCGATCTGGTTGTTTAAGCTTCTACTTCGGCGTCTTCAACGCTCTACCTCTCATAGAACAAAAGCGCCGTCCGTAGGCAAGACTTCGAACAAGCCCGGTTTGTTCTTTAGAATAAGACAAGCCCTTTTCCCCCGCTCGCCCTACGCGTACCCAAACGTTCTTTCGGAATTCTACTATTTCGGTGAGGCGTGGTGGTTAGCTGTACTCGAGGAAAATGGGTTTGAGGCAGAGTGGATCGGCAGTAATGAGCTTTTTTACACTGGATACGGTTTGATCCCCGGCCTATCGTTGAGAGCCCGCGGCGTCTTGGCTCGCTTTTTGGGGGCCTCTAGCCACGTATTCGTTATGCACAAGTCCAAAGCGTAGTGCGTGCTGTAGTTTGATCAATGATAGATTTTTTAGATAAAAAGATCCTGGTTACGGGGGCCGACGGGTTTATCGGAAGCCACCTGACGGAGGCGCTGGTCCGCCAGGGTTGCAATGTCCGTGCTTTCGTGTATTACAACTCGTTCAACTCCTGGGGATGGTTGGATCATTCGGCTCCTGAGGTCCTAAAATCACTAGAGGTCTTTGCCGGGGACGTTCGCGATCCGCATGGGGTAAGGACAGCCCTGAAGGGATGCGACATGGTATTCCACCTGGCAGCTTTGATCGGTATACCATATTCGTACGTTGCCCCCGATGCTTACGTGGACACGAACATCAAAGGCACGCTCAACGTCCTTCAAGCGGCCCGGGAACTGGGCCTCGAGAGAGTCGTTCACACCTCCACCAGCGAGGTCTACGGTACGGCCCGCTACGTGCCCATAGACGAGGAACATCCCCTCCAGGCCCAGTCTCCCTACTCGGCGAGCAAGATAGGCGCAGACAATATCGCGTTGTCTTACTATAGATCGTTCGGAACCCCGGTAAGCATCATCCGCCCGTTTAATACGTATGGACCGAGGCAATCGGCTCGGGCGGTTATCCCGACGATCATCACCCAGATCGCCAGCGGCGAGACGGAGATCAAGCTAGGGGCTACCAGCCCCACCAGGGATTTCAACTTCGTAAGCGACGTAGTGCGGGGCTTCGTCGCGCTGGCCCAATCCGATGCTTCCGTTGGCGAAGTGATCAACATCGGCAGCAATTACGAGATTTCCATCAAAGAAGTGGCGGAACTGATCGCCGAAGTAATGGATCGGCGAATAAACATCCTCTGTGAGGAGAACCGTCTCCGACCCGACGCCAGTGAGGTCGAGCGCTTATGGGCCTTCAACGAAAAGGCGAGCAGGCTTCTGGGTTGGTCTCCCGAGTTCGCCGGACGAGACGGCTTTAGGAGGGGTATCGAGAAGACCGCGGAGTGGTTTGCGCAGGCAGAGAACATAAAGATGTACAAGGCCGACGTCTACAACCTTTGAAGGGCGGGTAGTAATTGCGTGCCGTGATACTGGCGGGCGGAAAAGGCGTGCGTTTAAGGCCCTACACGACCACGCTACCGAAACCGCTCGTGCCGGTCGGCGAGCGCCCGATCCTCGAGATCGTGATCTCCCAACTCCGAGACGCCGGTGTAGAGAGGGTAACCATAGCGGTCAACCACATGGCCGAGATCATCATGGCGTTCTTCGGGTCCGGCGAGAGATTTGGGATCGAGATCGACTACTCCTTGGAGGACGAACCGTTGGGGACGATAGCACCCCTCCGTTTGATCAAGGACTTGCCGGAACATTTCCTAGTGATGAACGGGGATACCTTGACCGACATCGACTACGCGGCTTTATACCAGGCGCACGTAGGCTCGGGAAAACCTCTAACCATCGCTACCTACCGGCGCGAAGTAAAGATAGATTTCGGTGTCCTCGAGGTGGACGAAGCTTCTAACCTGCTGACGGGTTTCCAGGAAAAGCCTATCTACCGCTTCGAGGTGAGCACAGGCGTCTACGTTTTCAGCCGGCGGTTGCTGGAACGGATTCCTTTCAACGAATCGTACGGCTTGGACGACCTGGTGCTCGGGATGCTGAAGGATGAGCAGCCGATAAACGCCTACAGGTTCGACGGTTACTGGCTCGATATCGGCCGTCCTGCAGACTATGACCAAGCGAACCGGGATATAGAGATGTTGGATCTTGACTTTAAGAGTTCTCCTTGAGCTTGCCGCGGCGTATCCTGATCGCGGGGCCTTCGGGCTTTATCGGGGGTCACGTTGTTCGGGCGGCGAGAGAGCTTCAGCCCGAGGCATCGTTGTTTGGTATCGGGCGGTCCGACGTATACGATCATCGGTTGGATACGTGTCTCTCTGCCGAAGTCAAAGGAGAAAATCTTGAAGCGATCCGGGGATATGTTGCTACTAACAGGCCCGAAGCCGTAGTGAACTGCTTAGGCTCCTTAACCGCGGACTATGGGCTGGCCGTACAAAACAACCTGCGGGCAACAGAGGAGTTGATCCAGGCCGTCTCAAAGGTCGTGCCCGGGATCAGGTTCGTGCATCTGGGTTCTGTGGCCGAATACGCTCCCCTAGAGTTCCCGATGAAGACGGACGAGTCGGCGCCTACGCAGCCGATCAGTACGTACGGCAAGAGTAAGTTGTTGGCAACACGGCTCGTACTGGAGGCTTGCGACAAAGGATTAATCTCGGGAGTGGTATTGAGGGTGTCCAACCCGATCGGTCCACGAATGAACCCCGCGACGTTACCTGGAAAGGTCTATCAGTTCCTTAAGGATTCGGAGGAGGCACATCTAACCGTAGGGAGTCTCGCATCCTACCGGGACTTCGTAGATGTGCGCGAGGTAGCAGAGGCCGTGATGCTGGCGCTCTCGCAGCTACCTGCCATGAGCGGAGAAATCATAAACATCGGCAGCGGAGTCGCGCGTACGGCGCGGGATCTGGTGCGTGGGATGTTGCGACTCGGCGACCGTCCTGTAACCCTCCGGGAGAGCTTTGAAGGCTCTTCTAGATCTGAAGCGGTGAGCTGGCAAGAGATGGATGTGACGAAGGCGCGAGAAGTATTAGGTTGGGCCGCAAAGATTCCGTGGTCCCAAACCGTGCGCTATACGGTGCATGGAGAGGCTTAGGTACACTAGAGCGTGTTTGCAAACCCTGCTAGCCTTGGGGCTACGGAACGAGGAGATTCGATCGATAAGCAATAGGGGTGCTTGTTGGTTCGGGAGTACATAGAGTCCCTGGGGGAGTTCGACATCGTTTATCCGTGGGCATCTTCACCACACGGGGGGCATGTGGCGGGCGCCGGAGAACGCCGCCTTGCCGGTCGCGGGCGGGGGGCGGCTGTTCGTCGCGATCTACAACGACCCAGGATGCCAAGTTCAGGCTCTGGTGCAGGAGCGAGCGACTCTACTTGTCGGGAACCCCGGGTAGGACCTTGGCCTGGGTGCTTTTCATTCCTTATTTCGTCTTTGGGGTGTTGGCCACGGACCTCCTCAGGGGCCGGACCCCGGGGGCGCGCTACGCCGAGTACAAGAGGTCCAGGGGCATGTCCATGGTCCACGACTGGCGCGACTGGCTGGGCGGCTATCCCTTCGAGGTGGCCAAGTCGGAGGAGGTCTTCGAGCTCTACCGGGACAGGGGCTTCCTTCGTGCTGGAGAAGCTGGTGATCGCCGGAGGTAAGCGGAGAAAGATGAGTTCGTTTTTGCCAAGCGATAGGGCAGCGGGGATCCGGCGTTGACAATCTTCTCGCGCGTTCGTATGGTTTGAAGGTCCGCGACTCGAATATAGCGCTTACCGTAGGATTGTGTGTAAGCGCGTCTTAGCTCAGGTAATGGAGAGGAGAAGTACGTGAGCGAACCCTTAGTAAGCGAACACGCGAAGGAGGTCGCCCGAGGGGAGAGGTTCAAGTTCGGGGAGAACTGGAGCCGGTTCCACGAGACGCTGAGCGACAAGCGTGTTTCTGAGGCGGAAAAATCGCTCAAGCAGATGCTAGAGGTCGAGGAATTGGAGGGCAAGAGCTTCTTGGACATCGGTTCGGGGAGCGGCCTTTTCAGCCTGGCGGCCCGGCGGTTGGGCGCTCGCGTCCACTCCTTCGATTATGACCCGCAGTCGGTAGGGTGCGCCTGCGAACTCAAGCGGCGGTACTTCCCCGGCGACGCCGACTGGATGATCGAAGAAGGTAGCGTCCTGGACAGGGACTATCTGGAATCCTTGGGGAAGTTCGACATCGTCTACTCGTGGGGCGTGCTTCATCACACGGGAGCCATGTGGCAAGCGTTGGAGAATGCCGGCTTACCCGTCGCGGATGGGGGACGGCTGTTCATCGCGATCTACAACGATCAGGGTGGCAAGTCCAGACGCTGGCGCAAAGTCAAGCAGCTCTACTTATCGGGGCCTCTGGGTAAGAATTTGGTCTCTGCGCTTTTTATTTCCTACTTCATTCTCAAGGGGCTGGGCAGGGATCTCCTCCTTGAGCGCCGGAACCCGGTGGCCCGCTATACCGAGTATAAAAGAGCCAGGGGCATGTCTATAATGCATGATTGGGTTGATTGGCTGGGCGGCTACCCTTTCGAAGTCGCAAGGCCGGAAGAGATCTTCGAGTTCTACCGGGACAGAGGTTTTGTGCTGGAGAAATTGGTAACCGTCGGAGGCGGGTTGGCAAACAACCAGTTCGTTTTTGCCAAGTGATAGTGGAGAACGCGGGGATCCGGCGTTCGTGATCACCTTCCTCATCCGCTCCCTCAACTACGGTGGTTCCGAAGGCCAGCTTGTCGCTCTTGCTAGAGAGTTGCACAAACGCCGCCATCGTGTGGTGGTTGTCGTTTTCTACCCCGGTGGCCCGCTGGAGAAGGAGCTACGCGAGGCCGGGGTGGCGGTGCGGGGGCTGAATAAGCGGGGCCGCTGGGATCTGGCTGGGTTTCTGTTGCGCTTGGTCCGGCTTTTGCAAGAGGAGAAGCCCGATGTCCTGCACGGTTATCTCGGGAGCCCGAACATCCTTACCGTGCTCTTAAAGCCGATCTTCCCGCGCACCAGAATGGTTTGGGGGGTTCGCGCCTCGAATATGGACCTTGACCGCTACGACTGGCTCGCGCGCCTGCATTACAAGGTGGAGCGTCGGTTGGCGCGTTTTGCCGACCTGATCGTCGTGAATTCCCGCGCCGGCTTGAAGCACGCTATCGCTAACGGTTTCCCGAAGAACAAGATGGTGGTTGTGCCTAACGGGATCGATACCAAACGGTTTAGTCCCGACCCCGAAGCCCGACGGCGGATTCGCGCAGAGTGGGGGGTGGCGGAGAGCGAAGAGCTCATTGGCTTGGTGGGGCGGCTCGACCCGATGAAGGATCATCCAACCTTTCTCAGGGCGGCGGCGCTGTTGGCACGAGAGCGAGGCACCGCGCGCTTTGTCTGCGTGGGCGACGGACCTGCGGATTATCGGAGAGAACTACACGCGCTGGGTGAGGGATTAGGGTTAGCTCAACGTCTCATCTGGGCTGGTGCGCGTGGAGATATGCCCGCCGTGTACAACGCGCTAGACATTGCTACATCTGCCTCCTACGGGGAGGGATTCCCCAACGTGGTCGGCGAGGCTATGGCCTGCGGGGTGCCCTGCGTGGCAACGGACGTGGGAGATTCTACCTGGATCGTGGGAGAGGCCGGCGTAGTGGTCCCCTCCAAAAATCCCGAAGCGTTGGCAACGGGGTGGAAGATATCCCTGGGGAGAGACAGAAGCGAGATGGCTCTAAAGGCAAGGCTGCGCGTCGAGGAGAATTTTAGCGTCGAGCGCCTGGTGGAGCGGACGGAGAAAGCGGTATGGCCCCAGACTTAACTAACAGTCCTTTGCTGGCCGAAGGCTTAACCGACGATCTTCTCTTGGTGGCTTTCGTCGTTTGGCTGTTGGGGCTCTGCATCTGCAGCCGAGACCTACCTTTCCTCGTGGCACTGGCCGTAACCAGCGTAAAAGTCGCCATTCCCATTGTGTATTTTGCTTGGTTCTTCGACGGCGATTGGACTTTCCGGGATGACCTGATCTACCTATCCCGTGGGAGCTTGTGGTTGCAGCACGGACTCACGCCTGTTAGGGCGTTGATCGCTCCGGCCCCAGAGGGGATCTCGTTGTTGATGTCGTCGGGGCTCTACGAGTGGTGGAACCTACTGGCTCAATGGCTTTTTGGTCAGCATTACTACGCGCCGGTGTTTCTTAACGTCCTTCTCACGTTCGTGAGCGGGTATTTTCTCTTTAGGCTTGTTCGGTTGAGCGGATTTAGCGAGGGTTACGCGAGAGGATTGCTACTATTCTTTCTGCTCCACTGGGACGTCCTGGCCTGGTCATCCTTGGTTAACCTGAAGGATACTCTTGTCATGACCCTTACCGTCGCGGGTTTTTACTTCATAGTAGGGCTGTCCGAACAGGTGACTCTTGGAAGATTGCTTGGGTTAGGGTTAATAATTTCTATTTTTTTCACGATCAGGTGGTATGTTCCGGCCTTTATGATAGCAGCCGGGCTTTTGTGGGGGGTTTTGTATCTACGGGGCCGCCGCAGGTATCTGCTGCTTTTGTGCTGTGCGATCGGCGGCTTGGGCGTAGTAGGGAGATTGGGATTGGAGGTTTTTACGGGCACCTTCGCTCAGCTCTCTCCTACCTCTATCTCCGGCACGATGCGCGCTATGTTTAGCCCGGTGCCCTGGTCGATCGACCCCGCGCTTGCTTTCCTGTTGGTGCCATCTGTTCTTCACTGGTTGTTGTTTATACCCACCCTGCTCGGTGGATGGATGCTCTGGCGACAATCCAGGGAGGCGGCTCTCCTACTTATATACCTTGCTCTGATACTGCTACTTTACGGATTCGTTCCCGAGCAACAAGGGCCTCGGCACCGCCTTCAGGTAAGTTTCGTCATTGCCTGGGCTCAATTTCATTTCTTCTGGGTGATGATACGCGAAGCCGTGGACCAGGTCGCGTTGACCCGCGTAGCTGAGGTTGCTCGCGAAAGAGGGGCTTAGTGGAGATTACGCCCCGTTCCGAGCCTCGCTTTGATGGCAAAAGCTCGCGGCCTAGCGTTGTCGAGCCCGTAAGGGTCCTGCACGTCATCAACGGTCTCTCCGTCGGTGGCGCGGAGATGATGCTCTACAAGTTGCTCTCCCGCGCGGATAGGGAGCGGTTCGAACCGACCGTGATCTCCTTGATAGATGGGGGGGCACTGGGCGCTCGCATCGAGGCCCTGGGCATCCCCGTCTACGCCGTGGGTATGAAACCCGGGATGCCGACACCGGCCGCAGCCTGGCGCCTGATCCGTCTGGGGCGGCGGCTCAGACCCGATCTTGTCCAAGGCTGGATGTCTCACGGTAACTTGGCCGCCTTACTGGCAGGCGCCTTCGCACCCGGATCGACGCCCGTTCTGTGGAACGTTCGTAGGTCGCTCTACTCGCTAGAGCACGATAAGCCGCTGACGAGGGCAGTCACCAGGTTGGGCGCTCGACTATCGGGCTTGCCTGCAAAGATCCTCTACAACTCCAGGATAAGCGCTGTTCAGCACAACGATTTTGGATACCGGGCAGACAAAACTTTGGTGCTCCCTAACGGATTCGATACGGAACTGTTCGCGCCCTCGGCAGAGGCTCGCAACGGTTTACGCCTCGAATTGGGCATTGCCAAAGACACCATCCTGATCGGTCTTATCGGTCGCTACAGCGCGATGAAAGACCACGCCAGCTTTCTTCAGGGCGCCGCGTTGTTGCTGGAAAGCCGCCCAGACATTCATTTTGTTCTTGCCGGTAGGGAGGTTGACCGGAAAAATCGGGCTCTCGGTGAGCTGGTTCGCGCTCTGGGGATCGCCGGGCGAGCGCATTTGCTTGGTGAGCGCCACGACATACCGCGCGTCACGGCCGCCATGGATATCGCTTCTTCTTCTTCGGCCTTCGACGAAGGGTTCCCGAACGTCGTTGGCGAGGCGATGTCCTGTGGGGTGCCGTGCGTAGTAACGGACGTGGGGGACTCGGCCTGGGTCGTCGGGAAGACCGGGCGAGTGGTGCCGCCGCGAAGTCCGGAGGCGTTGTGCGCCGCGTGGCTGGAGCTGGTTGGGATGGAGATTGCCGCGCGGCGCGAACTCGGCATGAGTGCGCGTCAGCGTATCAAAGACCAGTTCTCGATCGAGAAGATAGTTCGGCAATACGAGAGGATATATGAACAGCTACACAAGATCTAACCTCGACCCAGAAGTCGTCGAGGGATTCGGCGACGAGTGGAGCAGATTCGACCAATCCGGCCTCTCCCAAAGAGACCAGACGAACGTGTTCGAGGCGTACTTTTCCATTTTTCCCTGGGAGACGCTGCCGGAGGGCGCCGTCGGCTTCGATCTCGGGTGCGGCAGTGGGCGCTGGGCTATGCTGGTCGCGCCCAAAGTCGGCGAGCTGCACTGCATAGATCCCAGCGCCGCCGCCTTGAACGTCGCCCGGACGAACTTAAAAGACCGGCGCAATTGCCGATTTCATCTGGCGGGGGTTGACGATATCCCCTTAGACGAGGGCTCGGCCGACTTCGGCTACTCGCTCGGCGTGTTGCACCACATTCCCGACACCAACATGGGCATAAAGTCTTGCGTATCCAAACTAAAGAGAGGCGCGCCTTTTCTGCTTTATCTGTACTACAGGTTCGACAACAGGCCCTGGTGGTTCAGGCTGGTGTGGCGAACCAGCGAGCTCGGCCGGTTCCTGATCTCACGTGCCCCTTACCCCGTCAGGTATTTGTTCAGCCAGGTTATCGCCCTAACCGTCTACCTGCCGCTCTCCCGGTTCTCATTGCTGCTGGAGAAGCTCGGCTTTAACGTCGATTCCGTTCCGCTGTCTTTTTACAGGCACAGGGATTTCTACGTCTTGCGGACCGACGCGTTGGATCGGTTCGGCACGAGGCTGGAGAAGAGGTACACCAGGGACGAGATCCGTCGGATGATGGAACGAGCCGGTCTGGAGAAGATCGTCTTCAGCGATCACCCACCTTATTGGTGTGCGTTGGGCTATAGAAAGTAGTTTGCGACGTGTAGATGGGTTTTCGGCCTCTCGAAGGGCCGCTACTGGCTCCGCTCGGGCGTACGCCGATTTAGAGCCTGTTTGGTAAAGGTGAGGGTTAGGATGGTTTCGTACGCTATCCCCTATGAGAAAGCCGTATCCGACCGATCTTGGCGATGGAGAGTGGACCCGTTTGCGATCGTACCTGCCTACCCCAAAGGCCCAGGGAAGACCTCGTAACCACTCCTTGGGGGATGTTCTAGACGCCATCTTCTACGTGCTCAAAAGCGGCCATCCACTAAAAGCAGCTCTCATGGCTAATACGGAACCGGCGCTTGAGCAAGAAGGACTATGAGCGGATGGTACAGACAAGCGAAACCCTCATCGAGCTGGCTACGATCCGCCTTATGCTGAGGCGACTAGCGGGGGAGTGTGAACCTTATCGAGCTCTTACAGCAAGGACCATAAAGGTTGACCCAGGCGGCTGCCGTCGGTAATCATGCAGCCTATGAAGCCCTACTCTGAAGATCTACGTCTCAGAATCGTCCAGGCCGTTCGAGATGGGA
>Ga0126307_10002621_pt1 | contig 12170 bp, 13 predicted proteins | sample Plot28_FD_89955 | JGI IMG/M metagenome (GOLD analysis project Ga0126307, IMG submission 89955) | Serpentine soil microbial communities from UC McLaughlin Reserve, CA, USA - Plot28 | ecosystem: Environmental > Terrestrial > Soil > Grasslands | place: USA: UC McLaughlin Reserve, Lake County...
CGGCCAGCAGCACGCACGCCGCGAGGACGATGATCAGGCGTCCCGGCACGCCTCCAGGTTAGGCCGGGCGGCAGCCGCCCGTCCGTCGAGAGCCACGAGCCCGCGAGGATCAGCAGCAGCCCCGCCACCGCGCCGACGCCCGGCCGCTCGCCGAGGATCGTCACGCCGAGCGCCACGGCGACCACCGGGTTGATGTACGTGATGACGAGCGCGCGCCCCGGCCCGACCTCGGAGATGAGGACGTTGAAGACGACGAAGGCCAACGCCGTGCACAGGACGCCGAGCAGCGCGAGCGCGAGCCAGGCGTCGGCCGAGGGCGCCGACCCGGGCGGAGCCACCAGAGCGGCCGGCGTCAGGAGCAGCGTCGCGACCGCCAGGCTGCCGCCCATCTGCGCCCGCGGGTCGAGGTCGGCGAGCCGGTGCTTGAGCACCAGCGGCCCGATCGAGTAGCAGACGACCACGATGACGATCAGCGCGACGCCCACCAGCTCGTCGGTGCGGCCGGCGACGTCGATGCCCACGAGCGCGACCACGCCGCCGAGGCCGATCAGCAGCCCGACGAGCCGCATGCCCGACGCGCGCTCCGCGGCGTCGAACCGCATCGCGAGCAGCGCCACGACGAGCGGCACGGTGGCGATGACGATGGCCGCCACCGACGAGGACACGCGCTGCTCGCCCGCGGCCAGCAGCGGGAACGGGATCGCCATCTCCACGGCGGCGAACAGCGCCAGCCAGCGCCAGCGGCCGCGCAGCGTCGCGAGCAGACCGGCGTGCGCGGCCAGCGCGAGCAGGATCACCGCTCCGAGCGCGAGCCGCGACCAGGCCACGAACGCCGGCGGCACGCCGTCCTCGACCGCCACCTTGATCAGGAGGTACGGCATGCCCCAGATGACCGACATGGCCGCGAAGGCGGCCCACCCGCGGGGACTCACCGGCTCAGGCCCGCGCCCGCGCCGCCAGCGCGATCAGCTCGACGCACGCGTCGAGCGCGAGCGCCGTCGAGTCGACGACCAGGTGATAGAGCCGCGGATCCTCCGCCTCGGCGCCGTAGAAGTGGCGCACGTAGGCGTCGCGGGCGCGGTCGGTCTCCTCGAGATGGCGCTCGGCGGTGTCGCGGTCCACGCCCTCGAGCGCCATGCCCTGCTCCACGCGCTCGTCCCGCGGCCCGGTGAGGCGCACGTGCAGCGCGCCCGTGCTCGCGAGCACGATCGCCGCCGCGCGCCCGAGGATCACGGCGCCGGTCCCGGCGGCGTGCTCGCGGATGACCTCCTCGGTCGCCCGCCGCTGGTCCTCGCCGCTCGCCTCGGCCGCGATGCCCGACGGCGGCGCGCCGAACGCCACGCCGACATGCCCGAGCCAGCGCGCCATGCCGGTCAGCGTCGCGCCGACGTTCTCGTCGCGCGCGAGCGCCTCGCGCAGGGGCACCGCCAGCCGCTCGGCGCAGCCGATCGGGATCGCGCGGTCCACGAACGGCACTTCGAGCCGCCGCGCCAGCTCCGGCCCCACCTGGCTGCCGCCCGCGCCGTACGGCGCCGACAGGGTCACGACCGTCATCGGCCGCAGGATATGGGGCGCCGCTACGCCTTCTTCTTCTTGGGCCGCTGGACCGTCACGTTGTAGGCGAACCAGGCGTCGGCGGCGCGGTTCAGCCGGCGCCTGGCGCTGAAGTAGACCTTCCAGTCGCCGGGGCGCGCGCCGGCGAACGCGAACGAGCGCACCCGCCGGTCGAGGTTCCGGCACGGGCCCTTCAGGCGGCCGACGCGGACGCTGCGCACCTTCTCGCCGCCGCGGAAGTAGTGCGCGAACAGCTTCCTGCCGTTCGTCGTCCAGCCCCACGTGTCGACGCGGATGCGCCGCCCCGTGCGCGTCTTGCCGCCCGTCCAGCCGCCGACCTCGATGCCCCAGCCGGTCAGCGTCCAGCGCGCGGTGACGGTCGCGCCGCCGATCTGGTCGGTGAACGTCCTCCTCGCCTTCTCGCGCCGATGCGACTTGCGCCGCAGGTCGGGCGCCCCGATGCGGCGGCTGAACGCGCCCTGCGCGTCCGCCGTGACGGCCGGCGCGGTGAGCTTGCCGAGCGGGTCGCCGTCGAGCGTGGTGAAGCTCAGCTGCTCCATGACCGGCGCGGCCGGGGTGAAGCCGCTCCCGGTCTGGGTGATCACGTCGCCCTGGGCGTAGCAGCCGCGGTCCAGCTGCACCTCGGCGGCGGCAGCCGCGGCGGGGGCGAGCGCGGCGGTCACGGCGAGTGCTGTGGCCGCCGGCGTGACGATCCGTGCGATGGGTCCCATGCGCGTCCTTGGAGTCTCCGTGCCCCGGCGCACGCAATGGTGCTGCAAGGGGCGCGGTTCGGGAACCGTCCGTTCGTCCATTCGCTCAACCGCGGTCGGGATGCGCCCTTGAGCAGACCATGGTCCGAGCGCTCCTTCTCATCGTCGCGGCCACCCTCGCGGTGCCGGCCGCCGCCCAGGCGAACTCCGAGCGCAGGGCCTCGCCCGACAGCACCCTCGCCTCCGGCGCTTGCGCCGCAACGGCGAGGTCCGCGTCCGCGGGCCGGGCAGCACGCGCTTCAAGGCGACAGCGTCGCGACCGCACGCGGCACCGCATGGGTCACGAAGGACCGCTGCGATGGCACGCTGACGAGCGTCCGCGAGGGCTCGGTGAGCGTCCGCGACAAGGCGTGCGGCAAGTGGCCCGTCGAGGAGGCGCTGGAAGAGATCCGGCGCGAGAGCGGCCGGCAGTTCGACCCGGCGCTCGTCGAGCTGTTCTGGGGCCTGGGCTTCGCCGCCGACGGACCCACGGCGGGCGCCCCGCGGCGTACCGTTGCGGTGTGAGCACCGTCGACGAGCTGTTCGAGCACGCCCGCGCGCAGCTGACCCGGCTCACGCCCGAGGAGGCGCTGGCCGCCCAGCGCGACGGGGCGCACCTGGTCGATATCCGGGGCGACGCACAGCGCGCGGCCGACGGCGCGGTCCCGGGCGCGCGCGTGATCGCGCGCAACGTGCTCGAGTGGCGGCTGGACCCGGCGAGCGAGCACCGCGACGACGCGGTCGCGCACGCGTCCGCGCGCGTGGTCCTGATCTGCGACGAGGGCTACCAGTCGTGCCTGGCGGCGGCGACCGTCAAGCGGTTCGGGCTCGCGGACGTGACCGACGTGGTGGGCGGCTTCCAGGCCTGGCGCGCGGCCGGTCTCCCGGTCGAGCCGGCATCGCGCTGAACCGCGCGCCGGCTCGCCGCGTACACCGCGCCGTGAGGTGGGCCGTGATCGCCGGTGTCACTGCCGGCATGGTGGGTGCCCTCGCCGGCGTGCTGCCGGCGCTGGCCGCCAACGGCAGCGTCGAGGCCCTCTACCAGAGCTGGGACCCGCCCCGCGTCGCCGTGAAGCCGGGTGAGAAGGTCACCTTCAGCAACCTGAGCAGCCTCGTGCACACGCTGAAGTTCGACGACGAGGCGACGGCGCGCGCGAACGGCGCCCAGTGGACCGCCGAGCGCACGTTCACGCAGACCGGGACGTATCGCTTCATCTGCCAGGTCCACGTCGACGTCGGGATGGTCGGCCGGGTCTACGTCAACGACTCGGGCACGCTGCCGGCCGAGTCGACGCCCACGCCGGGCGCGACGCCGACGCCGACCGCGACGGCCACGGCGACCGCGACCGCCACGGCGGGCCCCGGCGGTGGCAGCGCCGGCACGCCGGCCGCCGAGCTGCGCGCGCTCGACGTCAGCGTCAAGAACGGCCGCGTGCACCTCGCCATCGACCTCTCCGCGCCCGCGGAGGTGACGGGCAAGGTGAAGCGCCGCCGGCCGAGCGGCCGCTACAAGCGCTTCGGCTCCGTCGACTTCGGGACCGTGGACGCGGGCGCGCACGTGCTGTCCTTCAAGCGCGTCGAGAGCGGCAAGCGGCTCAAGCGGGGGCGCTACAAGCTCAAGCTGACCGCCGGCGAGGACACCGCGACGAGGAAGTTGCGCCTGCGCGGCTAGCGTAGGTGTCGTGGGCCGCACCTACGACGCCATCGACGACCGCCTCCGCGACTGGATCTGCCGGCAGCCGCTGTTCTTCGTCGGCACCGCGCCGCTGGACGGCGACGGCCACGTCAACGTCTCGCCGAAGGGGCCGATCGACAGCCTGCGCGTGTTCGACGAGCGCACCGTCGCCTACCTCGACGTCGTCGGCAGCGGCGCCGAGACGATCGCCCACCTGCGCGAGAACGGGCGCATCGTCGTGATGCTGTGCGCGTTCGACGGCCCGCCTCGGATCGTGCGGCTCCACGGGCGCGGCGAGGCGGTGCTGCCGGGGGACCCGCGCTTCGCCGCGCTGCTCGAGCGCGCCGGCTTCCGCGAGCCGGCGGCGCCCGAGGCCCGGCGCTCCGTGGTCGTCGTCGACGTGACGCGCGTCGCCGACTCGTGCGGCTACGGCGTGCCGCTCATGCGCTACGAGGGCGAGCGCCCCCATCAGGACGCGTGGGCGGCGAAGAAGCTGCGCGTCGGCGGGCCGGAGGCGCTGGTCGACTACCAGGCGGAGAAGAACGCCGTCAGCGTCGACGGCCTGCCCGCGGTGCCGCGGTGAGCGAACGCCGCATCTGGGTCCTCGACACCGAGACGAAGGGCACCGGGGCGGAGATGGTCCCGCTCGAGAAGGTCCTCCGCAAGCCGAGCGCCGAGCCGCGCCGCCGCATCCCGGGCCCGCGCCGGCGCGCTCCGGCGCCGCCGCCGGAGCCGGCGCCGCGCCGGCCGCGCCGGTTCCGGGCGATCGACGTCGTCACGCGCGAGGTGCTCGCCGACGACGCGGACGCGCAGACCATGCTGGAGGCGCTGGGGCGGGTGCGCTCGAGCGTCGACGTGAGCCTCTACGTATGGGAGCCCGACCCGGGCGAGTGGCGGCTGCTCAGCCTCGCCGAGCAGCGCGAGGCGTGGCGGCGGCGCCGATCCTGACAGGATGCCCGGCGTGCAGATCAGCGCCGCCGTCCTCGAGCGCTTCGGCGAGCCGCTCGTCGTCCAGGACCTCGAGCTGAGCGGCCCGCGCGCGGGCGAGGCGCTCGTTCGCCTGCACGCGTGCGGCGTCTGTCACACCGACACTTACACGTGGTCGGGCGCCGACCCGTCCGGCTACTCGCCTTGCGTGCTCGGGCACGAGGGTGCGGGCGTCGTGGAGGCGGTGGGGGAGGGCGTGACCAGCGTCGCCCCCGGCGACCACGTCGTAACCTTGTTCTCGCCCCAGTGCGGCGAGTGCGTGAACTGCCGGAGCGGCAAGACGAACATCTGCGTCGCCATCCGCGAGCAGCAGAACGCCGGCTACCTGCCCGACGGCACGACCCGGTTGGCGCGCGACGGCGAGCCGATGCGGCACTTCATGGGCTGCTCGACGTTCGCCGAGGCGACGGTGATGCCGGAGATCGCGCTCGCCAAGGTCACGCCCGAGGCGCCGCTGGAGGGGGCGTGCCTGTTCGCGTGCGGGCTCTCGACCGGCCTCGGCGCCGCGATGTACCGCGCCCAGGTCGAGCCGGGCAGCACGTGCGTGGTCTTCGGGGCGGGGATGGTGGGCCTCGGCGCGGTCGTCGGCTGCCGGCTCCAGGGCGCCGAGCGGATCGTCTGCGTCGACCTGTCCGAGCAGCGGCTCGAGCTCGCGCGCCGCCACGGCGCGACGGACACCTGGGTCGCCGACGAGCACGTCGTCGACCGCGTGCTCGAGGAGACCGGCGGCTTCGGCGCGGACTTCACGTTCGAGGCGACCGGTGTGGTCGCGGTCATGCGGCAGGCGGTCGAGTCCGCCCGCATGGGATGGGGCGTCTGCTGCGTCACCGGCGTCGCGGCCCGCGGCGAGACGCTGGACGTCGTGCCGCGCTACCTGATCACCGGCCGCAAGGTCATGGGCGCGTCGTTCGGCGGCGTCAAGGGGCGCGAGCAGGTGCCCCTGCTCGTCGAGCGCTTCGTCGCCGGCGACATCGACGCGCTGTCGTTCGTCTCGCACCGGATGCCGATCGACGACGTCAACCACGCCTTCGAGCTGATCGAGCGCCAGGACGGGATCCGCAGCGTGCTGGAGCTGGCGTGATCGTCGAACGCACCGAGAGCGAGCAGTGGCTGTCGAACGCGTACCTCGTGGCGGATCGCGAAGGCGGGCACGCGGTGCTCATCGACGGCAACGGGGTCGTCGAGCCGCTCATGGACGCGGTCGACCGGCTCGGCGTGACGGTCGACGCCGTCCTGGTCACCCACCACCACGGCGACCACCTCGCCGGCCTCGACGCCTACCGCGAGCGCTACGGCGCCCCCGTCATCGCCCATCCGCGGACGGCGGACGAGGTGGAGGGCGTCGACCGGACGGTCGAGGACGGCGATCGGCTGCGCTTCGGCGACCTCGAGATCGAGGTGCTGCACACGCCGGGCCACGCCGCCGGCCACATCGCGCTGCTGGCCGACGGCAGCGACTGCTTCACGGCCGACGTGCTGTTCAAGGGCACCGTCGGCGGGACGTTCGCCCCCGGCGCCACGGGCTACGCCGACCTCAAGGCATCCGTCCTGCGGCTCGTCGACCTGCCCGCCGAGACTGTCATCCGGCCCGGGCACCGCGAGCCGACCACCGCCGGCGAGGAACGCGAGCACAACCCGTTCGTACGCATCTGGCGCGGCCTGGACCCGGAGGGGTCCGACCGCTGCCGCGTGTGGGGACGCGACGCCACGCTCGTCCTCTGGGCGCCCGACTACGACGGCACCAACAAGGCCTGGATCCGCTTCGACGACGACCGCGCAGACGGGATCGTCGGCGGCTCGCAGGTCGAGCGTTAGGACGCCGCCGACACGGCGGCCCTCGGCGAGGGCCGCCAGGAGGTGAGCGGTGGGGGCCCCCACACCAGGTGGATGCCGCACGGAGCAGAAGTGCCACCGGCAGCCGGCGCGCCCGCCCGGCTAGCGCTCATCGCGTATACCGACACTCGCGGTCCTCAACGAGGGCACGCGCGAGCGCCTCACGCCTCAAGCTCCGCGATCAGCGCAACGGCCGGGGCGATGAGTTCTGTCAGTCCCGCGGGTCTCAACATCGACGCTACTTACCCTCCTCGAGGAGAGATGTCATGAGCGAACACGACGACACCACCGAAGCAGGCGCGCCTCAGGCGCCCGAACCTCATCCGAAGCTGCGAGAGCTAGATGTCCTCGAGGGCACGTGGCGTCTCGAGGGTCGCGACCTTGCCGGCGGCACGCCGTTCACCGGGACGATCACCCGCAGATGGCTGCCCGGCGGGCACTTCCTCGCGCAGCAGATGCACGTCGATGGCGAGGAGCACGAGGGGCCGAGTACATCGGGTACGACCACGCTCAGGAGAGCTTGCGTTCCATGTTCTTCAGCAACGAGGGGCCTGGGCCGTTCTGTTCGTTCGCACTCGAGTACGTCTGGCAGATCGAGGGCGACCAGCTCATCATCTGGCACGGGTTCAAGGACTCGCCCGCGCGCTTCAGCGGCACCATCGATCGCGAACACGTGGTCGTGACCGGACGCTGGGAGTGGCCCGGAGGCGGCTACGAGGCCATCACTACCCGCGATCCCGACCCAACTTGAGCCGAACGACCTGCTTGCTCAACGATCCGTCGCCCGCATGACGCACACGCGATCCCGAAGGTGCCGACCGCGAGTATCGCGTCCCGCCCGATGCAGCCGTGGGCCGAATCGAACGGACGGAGCGTCGCTGGCAGGCAAAACGACAAGCGCTCCGCGACGGCGTCGTTCGTTTGGAGTCTTGGTCGCATCGCATGCACCGGTAGCGCAACAAGGATCGCTGCGGCGCGAGTATCGGCAATTCAAAAGGCAGAGCTACGAGCAGTTCACTTCTGATGCATCGCGAGGCGAGTGCTGTGCCAACTTCATCGGCCACCTACCGTCTTCATCGGCACCTTGGCGAAAATGACTAAAGACAGGAAGAGCGACCGCGTGCCGTGTCAGCCCGAGGTCGCGTCCGCTTGTGCCGGATAATCTCTGCTGCCGTAACGTTGCGCGTGAACCCGATATTCTTCACCATAATGTGTCTTGCGGGCGAGGCGATAGGTCGTACAAGTCCAACGCAGTTTGCGGCGCGCGCCATCGGTGTACCAGACAAGTACTTTCCGTGCGCGTGGCTTGGGGCTACTTCCAAACTCCGCGTAGTCCCAACCGTACCAGCGCTTGCTCCCGTCGACTTCGACCGAGCCGCCTTCGTACTGCGCACCCCGCGGCTGAAAGTACGCGAGTTGATCTGCAGTGCCGCTCGGCAGTGTGTAGGTTCCGAGCCGCCCGACTACGCCTTCCGGCAGCGCCGCAGGTTCCTTCAGGCAGTCCTCCACGAGGAGCGGCAAGCCCACCGTTAGGGCTATGCCCGCGCCTCCGTTGCGCAGAGGAATCACGAGATGCCCTCGGCCATGTCGCCGGAGGAGCATCCGGTCGGCACGCTTGCGGATCGTTCGAAACTCCGTCTTGACTGTGATCCGATCCCCGCGGATCGCTCGCGGTGTGCCAGGCGCTAGCACTGGGGCGGACTGCTCCTGCTCAAAGGTCGCCTGCCGGTCGGCGGTCCTATTCGACAGCCACAGCGCCAAGCCGGCGAAGACGACGGAGACAACACCCGTAATCATCGTGGCGACATCGTGCGGTTTCGTGTCGCGCCATCAGTCCCGGAAACGCTGCCATCGGCTTCGGCGTGCGCCAGTCGTCTCCACACATCGATTCTCGCGACAGCAGGCCCGCTCGGCAAGGATGGACGGTGCCGCGGATCGCAGCCTGCTCGCTGATCGGCTCGACGGCACCTAGGACGAACGCCGACAGTTCGGACATAGCTCGCGTCACGAGCCGCGCTGTTCCTTCGACGCAGCGGCGAGAACGGTGGCTTCACGAGCGAGTGTTGTTTGTCGCGCATTGCGACACTCCGCAGCCGGAGTCGCGGTCTGCTCCTGCCAGGCTTGGCTGTCGCGTAAGTCCTGCGGCGCCCGGCATCGGGTCGGCAAGCGGTGAGGCTCGGATCGGCGCGTCGTGCGCGGGGCCGGCGGCCGGCGCCGGTCAGGCGGCGGCGAGGGTGTGGCGGTGGAGCTTGAGGAGGTTGTGGGTGGCGCTGATCAGCCGCCACTCGGTGCGGACCGCGCCGCGGCCGCGGCGTTTGAATCTGTCGAGGCCGCGGTTGAACTTCATCTGCGCGAACACGGGCTCGATCATCGGTTGGCGTTTGCGGTAGAGCTCGCCGCCGCGGTCGCTGGCCAACAGGTCTGGCATCGCGTCGTAGCGGCCGCCGTCCCAGTTGCGCCGCGTGGTCTGCTTGCGGCTGGTGTCGGGCGGGATGAGCACCTGGATGCCGCGGTCGGTGATGCGTTGCATCTGTTCGCCGTGCCAGTAGCCGGCGTCGGCGAGCAGCACCCCGGGCGTGTCGGTGACGCCGGCCGCGTGGAGTTCGTGTTGGGCGGCGTCGAGCATCGGCTCGAGATGACCGAAGTCGCCGCCGACCGTTTCGATCTCGGCGGCCACGACGATCTGGTGCTCGTTGGTGACGGCTTGGGCGTTGTAGCCCTGGATCCATCCGCGCAGCGCCTTGACGACCTTGGAGTCGGGATCGGTGAGATTGATCCGGCCCTCCGGGACCTCCGGCGGCGTAAACGGCTTGATCGTGCCGGGCGCCATGCGTCGCGATCCGTCCGCGGCGATGCCGCGCACCCGCCAGGCCTCGTAGGCGGCGTTGGCGCGGACCTCCGTCCAGAGCTCCTCATCGAGGCGGCGCTTAGCCTGCTTGACGCGCTTTGGGCGGTCGCGCGGCACCGGCTGCGGGTCCGCCGAGCGTTCGGCCTCCAGGCGCTGCTTGGCCTCGCGCAGCCAGCCGCGCCGACCCGCGCTTGTGGAGAACTCCGGCGGCAACTCGTCGCCGCGGCGATCACCGTAGAGCTCGTCCTCAGCTGCGTCGGTCGCGATCGCCTCCTCGACGATCTCGCGCGCGAGCTGCTCGTAATCGAGGTTCTCGTTGCGGCTCGCGTTGGCCTGCACCTTCGTCCCGTCGACCGCGAGCACCCCGACCTGCGCCAGCCCGCTCCGAGCGCAGAGCGTCAGCACCTCGCCGAACACGCCCGCCAGCGCCTGCTGATGGCGCTCGACGAACCGGGCGATCGTGGTGTGATCGGGCGTCTGCTGCGCCGCGATCACCCGAAACGCGACGTCCTCACAGCACGCCCGCTCGATCACCCGCGACGACCGGGTCCCGCGCGCATAGGCGTACAGCAACAGCGCCACCATCATCGCCGGGTCATAAGCCGGCCGCGCCCGCCCATCAAGCCGATAGGCCGCATAGAACACATCGAGATTCATCTCGCCGACGGCATCGATCACGAACCACGCGAGGTGGTTCGCCGGCAGCCACTCACGGACGTCGGGCGGCATCAAAAACGACTGCTCACGATCGCAAGCAACGAAGCGCTGTCCCATCACCAAATGGTCTTAACCTCGATCGTGCGTTAACGGCGGCGCCCCGACCGGGGTCGGGGCGCCTGGAACGTCCGGTGTGGCCGGGATTCTTGGGCTTGCTGAAGGTCCTTGATCCCGGGCTTGGAGGGTCACCTTGCGGGTGATGCGCGGAGGGCGCTATTTCACCGTAGATGTCGCGCCGGACGGAGTGGGGCTGGTGTCGCATGCTGGCGCGGCCTTGTTGGCCGAGGTCGCTGACCGGGTCGGGCTGACGCGCGAGCTCTCGCGCGCGCTCGCCGGGCTGCGCGAGCGGCGGGGCAAGCACGACCCGGGCCGCGTGGTCCGGGATCTGGCGGTGATGCTCGCCGACGGCGGCGACTGCCTGTCGGACCTGCGCGCGGTGCGCGATCAGCAGCCGCTGTTCGGACCGGTCGCGTCAGACACGACGGCGTTCCGGCTGATCGACCGGCTCGCCAGCGACCCGGCGGCGCTCGAGGCGCTGCGGGCGGCGCGCGCGACAGCCCGGGCGCGCGCGTGGGAGCTGGGCGCGCGCCCGGAGCGGATCGTGATTGACCTCGATGCGACGCTGATCGGCGCGCACACCGAGAAGGAGGGCGCGGCGGTCAACTTCAAGGGCGGCTTCGGCTTTCACCCGCTGCTGGCGTACCTGGATGGCAGCCGCGAGGCGCTGGCCGGGATGCTGCGCTCTGGCAATGCGCCCGCGCACAGCGCCGCCGATCAGACCGCGGTGCTCGAGCAGGCGCTCGAGCAGCTGCCGCGCGAGGTCGTCGCCGACCTCGACACGGAGATCGTGTTGCGCGCCGACTCGGCCGGCTCAGCTCTCGGGCTCTGTCAGGCCGCGCGCGACGCGAAGATCGCCTACCTCGTCGGGTTCGATCTGACCAAGCAGGTGCGCCGGGCGATCCTCTCGCTGCCCGAGCATGCGTGGCGGCCCGCGCTGCGCCAGAACGGCGAGAAACGCGACGGGGCGCAGGTCGCCGAGATCACGCACATGCTCGAGTTCTATGACTGGCCGGAGCGCTCGCGCGTGATCGTGCGCCGCGAGCGCCCGCATCCCGGCGCGCAGCTGTCGTTCACCGACGTCGACGGGCACCGCTTCCAGGCCACGTTGACCGACCTCGCCAGCGACGCGGTCGAGCTCGAGCGGCTACACCGCGCCCGCGCCAACGCCGAGGACCGCGTCAGAGCCGCCAAGCAGACCGGGCTCGACAACTTCCCGTTCCGCGAGTTCGCGCTCAACGCCGTCTGGCTGGAACTCTCGCTGATCGCCCAGGACCTCAGCGTCTGGACCCAGTCGCTGTGCCTGGACGGCGAGCTGGCGACCTGCGAACCCAAGACGCTGCGCTACCGGCTGCTGCACACCGCCGGGCGCCTCGCCTTCCACGCCCGCCGCGCCACGCTGCGCCTGCAAGCCAGCTGGCCATGGGCCGGCCAGCTGGCCGCCGCCTTCGGACGCCTGCAGGCGCTCCCGCCACCCGCCGGCTGACCCCGCCGCCGGGCCGTCAGCACCGCCGCCTCGACCGTCGCGCGCCGCGCACCAAACGCGCTGTCGCACAAACACGGCAGCCGGGGTCATCGCCAGCCGCCAGCGTCGATCGCGGCACGCCGAGCCGCACGACCGCGGCATGACGCCTGCCATCCACCTCACGGCCACGCGGTCGACCCATCCAAACGCCGCTAACGCACGATCGAGGCTTAAACGCGCCGGACGGCAACCCCTTTACGCGACAGCCTCGCCTCATTGCGATAG
>Ga0126307_10002623_pt1 | contig 12161 bp, 13 predicted proteins | sample Plot28_FD_89955 | JGI IMG/M metagenome (GOLD analysis project Ga0126307, IMG submission 89955) | Serpentine soil microbial communities from UC McLaughlin Reserve, CA, USA - Plot28 | ecosystem: Environmental > Terrestrial > Soil > Grasslands | place: USA: UC McLaughlin Reserve, Lake County...
CAGTCGCTCGCCGCGACGATGGGGTTCGGGATCGCGCCGATCATCGGCGCGGGGCTCGGCGGGCTCGTGTTCGATCGCTTCGGCCCGGCGACGCTGTACGTCGGCGCCTCGCTCCTCACGCTCGGCGGAGGAGCCGTCGCGTGGATCGCGCTGTCCACGCCCGCCCTGTCCCGTCCCGCACGGGACGTCGAACCCGTCCTCTGAGGGGCCGTGCTCGTCGGTTCGCGCCGCGCCGGGGGCTGACGTACGATGCGTTGAGATCCTGACGAGGAGGTCGACGTGGTCAGCGCGTTCATCCTGATCCAGACCGAGGTGGGGCGGGCCAGCAACGTGACCCGGGAGATCAGCGGCGTGAAGGGCATCGTGTCCGTCGACCCCGTGACCGGTCCCTACGACGTCATCGCCCGCGGTGAGGCGACCGACCTCGACGAGCTCGCCAAGGCGATCGTGATGCCGATCCAGTCGGTCGAGGGTGTCACGCGCACCCTGACCTGCCCGGTGCTCTCGCTCTAACCGCTGCGGGCACGTTTCCGGGAGCACGCTTCCCATCGCGGGACTAACCGGGCGAGTCTCGGAACCAGAGCTGCACGTCGCTTCGCTCCGCGAGCTCGAGCGTCTCCGGGAGATCGGCCGCGAGCTCGCCGATCCGTTCCATGAGCCGGCCGCGCCGCGGTTCGGGCAGGGACGCGATGTCGCTCGACGTCGCGAACAGGTCCGCGAGCCGCGCCGAGGGCATCGTTCGGGTGGTTGGGAACGAACGGCGTTCGAGCGTCGTGAACCCCTCGACTCGCTCGCGCGGCTCGTACCAAGCTCGGTACGAATCGACGATCGGTGAGAACCCACGTTCGCGTTCGACGAGCTCGTCGATCTCCCGGATGCCCATCCGCAGGCCATCGGCGTGCCGGTCCGTTCGGGCCCAGAACAGCGCGAGAGCGCCCCCCGGGCGGAGCACGCGCCGGATCTCGGCGAACGCGGCCTCGGCGTCGAAGTGATGGAAGGCGTTCCCGACCACGACGGCGTCGGCCCCGCCGGCGTCCAGCGGGATCGCTTCGGCGGTCCCGCGGACGGCGGCCACATCGGGCAGGTTCGTCGCGAGGACCGCGCGCATGTTGGCGGCGGGTTCGACGGCGACGACGCGGACGCCCAGCCGCACCAGCCGACGCGAGAGCTGTCCGGTCCCAGCCGCCAGGTCGACCACGAGCGATCCGGCTTCGAGCCGGGCGCGGTCGGCCACCCACCGGACCGCCTCGGGCGCGTAGGTCGGGCGCAGCTCGTCGTAGTCGGTCGCGTCGACGTTCTCGAAGCTGAACCGCATCGTCGCGCATCGTACGCGGCGGCCGTACCCTTGCCGGATGCCACCGCCCGAACGCCCGCCCTCCGGCCCGCCACCGGGGCGTTCGGGACACGTCCCCCCTCCGCTGCCGCGGCGTCTCCTCGGGGAGGAGACGCTGATCGTCCTGTCGCTCTCGCTGCTCGCGAGCGCGGTCTTCGCGATCCTCAGCCTGCTCGAGGCTCCCCTTCGCGGCGTCACCGTGGCCTCGGTGTCTCAGAGCACACAGCTCGCGCGACAGATCTTCGGCACGCTGTTCTCCCTGGCGCCGGTGTGGCTGGTGGTCTACCTCGTCCGGCGCAGCGGCGAGGGGCTCGAGGGCATCGGGTTGCGTTGGGACCGCCCCCGGCAGGACATGGGCCGCGGAGCGCTCCTGTTCCTCGTCGTCGGGGCGGCCGGCATCGGGCTGTACCTCGCGGCGGTCGCGTACGGCTTCAACCGGTTCGTCGTGCCGGTGCCGCCGCTCGGGCACTGGTGGACGGTGCCGGTGCTGTTGCTGAACGCCGCCGAGGCGGCGCTGCTCGAGGAGGTCGTTGTCGTCGCCTACCTCATCACGCGGCTGCGGCAGCTCGGCCTGACCGAGGTGGCCGCCGTCGGCGCGAGCGCGCTACTGCGCGGCAGCTACCACCTGTACCAGGGCTGGGGCGGGTTCCTCGGCAACGTCGCGATGGGTGTGCTGTTCGGGTTGGTGTTCACGCGCACCAAGCGCGCGTGGCCGATCGTGATCGCGCACTTCCTGCTCGACACCGCCGCCGGCATCGGGTTCATCCTGTTCCGCAAGCACCTGCCGGGGTTCGGATGAGCGTGCCGCTCGTCCGGCGGTCGCTATCGCCTGCGCTTCGCCGGGTGGCGCGTCGGGGGTTCGCGCACGTCGACGGTCTGGTGGGCGAGGCGTTCCTGCGCGGTTTGCGGCGCGAGGTCGAGGGCGGTCCGCTGCGAAGGATGGAGGGGACCTTCGGCGCGGCGGGCGTGCGGATGGAGATCGACGGCTACGACCTCGAGGCGCCGTTCGAAGATTTCCCGCTGCTGACCGAACTGGCGTCCCGTTTCACGACGCGGGTCCGTTCGGACGGCGGCGAGATCCGCGGGCTCCGGACCTGGCGACCGAACGAGGCGGGGGTTGCCGTCTACCGATCGGGTTCGGTCGGCGTCACCTCGCACCTGGACGGTCGCTGGTACCGGCGGCTCGTCGCGGTGTTCACGGTCGCCGGTTCGGCGCGGTTCGAGGTGCGGTCCTCGCGTGAGGGCGACCTGCTCGAACGCTGGGACGCGCGGCCCGGCTCGGTCACGCTGATGCGCGCACCGGGTCTCGCCGGCGTCCGCGACGGTCGTCCGTATCACGCCGTGCACGGTCCCCGGCAGGGGACACGATGCTCGCTCGCGCTCCGCATGCGGGTCGATCGGTGATCGCGCGGCATCGAGCGAAGCGGGGATCGGCGCGCGACCTGCGGGCGCTCGGGCCCCCGCCGGTCAGGCCCAGGAGGTGAACCAGTATCGGAGCTTGAAGGAGTCGTCGCTGATCGGCGCGGCCGTCAGGATCGGCCAGAACCAGATGAACAGGATCACCGACGCGGCGACGAAGCCGACGACGAAGGGGAGGAACGGACGCGACCTGGACCCGACGACGTGCAGCTCGGACAGGTCGCGGAGCGCGTAGACGCAGGCGAGGACGAAGAACGGCGTGAGCGTCGTCGCGTAGAAGAAGAACTGCGGGCGTGAGACCAGGAACCAGGGCAGGTACAGCCCGGCGATCGTGATGGTCACGAACCCCGCCCGCCAATCGCGCGTGCGCCACCACGCATACGCGACGTAGGGGATCGCGAGCAGGCTGCCCCAGAAGATCGCGGGGTTGCCCTGCGCGTAGATCACCTGGCGGACACCCTCGGGACCGAATTCCCCGTAGTAGTACGTGGGTCGGGCCAGGAGGATCCACTTCCACGCCGGCGCGAAGTAGGCGTGCCACGGCTGTCCCTGATCGTTCACCGCCTTCAGGTCCGCGTGGAACCGCGCGGCCTTGCCCTGCATCTCGGCCCACCGCTGCAGGTCCCACCCGAAGTGCAGGAACCACGGGATGTAGGTGGCGAAGTAGACGACGGCCGGCGTGATCAGCAGCGCCAGGACGAAGCCGAATCCTTCTGTCGTGATCGTCGTGACGATCGGTTTCGACGTGCCGAACTGCTTGCGTCGCACGACTTCCCACAGGAATCCGAGGGCGATCGCCGTGACGAAGGCGGTCAGCCCCGACCACTTCGTTGCCATCGCGGCGCCGCCGGCCGCGCCGGCGGCGAACCGGTACGGTCGCCACAGCGGCGCCGGCAGACGACGCCTCGGTGTGGCGCCCGCCTCCGCGCCGCTCGTGCCGTCCATCTCGGGGACCGGCGGCGGCGTCCGACGCTCGATCCACCGCCGATCGAGTAAGAGGAAGACGAACACGAGCACGACCCAGAACGCGACGAAGATGTCGAGCGTCCCGGTGCGCGATTGGACCAGGTTCAGGCTCTCGGTGGCAAGCAGCAGGCCGCCCGTGAACGTCCAGATCGGACTCGCCCACAGCAGCTGGATGATGACGGCGAGCAGCATCACGGTCGCGGTCCCCGTCACCGCGGCGCCGGCGCGCCACCCCATCGACTCCGTCCCGAACGCCAGCTCGCCGAACGCGATCATCCATTTCCCGAGCGGCGGATGGACCCACGCGCCCGTGTCCCATTCGTTCTCCCGCCAGAACCGTTCGTCGGCGCTGTTGATGTCGCACCGCTGATCGGAGTAGCCGAGCAGGATGCACGCGGACTTCGTGTAGTAGTACTCGTCGAAGACGCGGTGCTCCGGGTACGCGAGGTGCACGAACCGCAGGTAGCCCGCGATCAGCCCGACGGCCAGGACCGCCACGACCGGCCGGTTGAAGCGCTTGACCCACTCGTGCATCCGTAGCGACGCGCTCGAGGGGCGCTGCGCGAACGGCGGTGCGGGCCGGGTGAGGGTGGACATCCGAGGATGGTACGGCAGGGAGGCCGTTCAGGCGGGGCGTCCGGCCGTGCGTTTGGCCGACTTCTTGGCCCGGTCCTTCAGCCGGATCACGAACTGGAGCCCCTGGTAGACGTCGTCGATCGAGGCCGATTTGTTGTCGACCAGCTCCGCGTCCAGCCCCACGTGCTGGACGATCTCGAACGTGAGGTCCGTGTCGACCTCCGCGGCCTTCTTGGGCCAGGCCAGCCAGAGCCTGCCGGCCGGGTCCAGCGCCCGAACGGCGGCGGGGAAGCGACGGCGGAGCTCGGCCAGGGTCGTGGTGAACAGGAGCACCACGTCGAGCGGTCCTCGCGCCGACCGGGCGAACGACGCTCCGGCCGGCACCGGTCCCAGCGAGAAGCCGCTCGGTGCGCCGACGACCAGGACGCGGGAGCCCTCGCGGATCCCGAGCTTGCGGGCGAGCGGGGTCGCCGAGTAGTCCCGGTGTCCGGCGGAGGGTCGAGACGGGGCCACGTCCGGCACTGTAGCGGCGTCGGACGGGCGGGCTACGTCGTTCGGCGGTTTCCGTTCCGCGCATCCAGATGGGACTATCGAGACATGGCCGGATACCTCTTTGTGGTGGGGACGCCGATCGGCAACCTCGCCGACCTCTCCGAACGGGCACGCGAGACGCTCGGCGCCGTCGATCTCGTCGCGGCCGAGGACACGCGACGGACCGGGCGCCTGCTCGAGCACATCGGCGTGAAGGTGCGGATGCTCTCCCTGTTCGAGGGCAACGAGCGGCAACGGATCGACGAGCTGCTCGGTCGCCTGCGCGACGGAGAACGGGTTGCGCTCGTCTCCGACGCGGGCATGCCCGCCGTCTCCGACCCGGGGTTCCGCCTCCTGCGGGCGGCCGCCGACGCGGGGATCCAGATCCGCGTGATCCCGGGTCCGTCGGCGGTCACGGCCGCGCTCGTGGTCTCGGGGCTGCCCACCGACCGATGGGTGTTCGAGGGCTTCCTCCCGCGCCGCCCGAGCGAGCGGCGCGATCGGCTCCGAGCGCTCGCCCACGATCCGCGGACCGTCGTCCTGTTCGAGTCCCCGCTGCGCGTGATCACGCTCCTCCGCGACATGTTGGTGGAGCTCGGCGACCGCCGTGCCGTCGTGGCGCGAGAGCTCACCAAGCTCCACGAGGAAGTCGTTCGAGGCCGGATCTCCGAGGTGATCGCGTCCCTGCTGGACGCCGAGCCGCGCGGGGAACTGGTGGTCGTGACCGAGGGGGCCGAGGCGCGTGCGCCCGCTCTGGACGAGATGGTCGAGGAGGCGCGCATGCTGGTCGCGGACGGGATGCGGAAGCGCGAGGCGGCCGTCGCGGTCGCCCGACGAGGCGGTGGATCCGCGAACGAGATCTACGGAGCCCTGGTCGAGGGCGAGGGCGAGGGCCAGGCGGGCTGAACCGACGCTCGGCGCGTCCTGGCGACTCAAGCGGTAAGGTTCGTCGGCCGATGGAACGATAGGCACCACGTCGGGATCACGATCGGACGGATCGATGAACCGGCTCGAGCTCCCCTCCCCTCCGACCTCTCCTCCGTCCTTCCCGTCCCGCCCGCCCCGCGCACGTGGTCCAACCCGGCAACCGCGCCCCCGACACGCCGGCGACGTCAGGCGTTCCTCACGGTTGCGCTCGGGCTCGCGTTGATCCTGCTCTCAGGCGTCGTCCGCATCGTCGCGTCAGAGACCTCGAGGAGCGACCCGGGCTCGACGACGTGAACCAGGCGGTCCGTCGGATCAGCCGGCCGAGCGGCCTCGCGTTCGAGTTCGACGGAGTCGTCCACGTGTCGGTGAACGACCTCGTCGGCTCGAGGGACTTCGTCACGGCCACGACCGACGGGATGCACTGGTCACCGGTCTTGATCGCATTTCGGTCTCGTTCGGCGATGCGCGCGTTGGGCGTCCAACGCGCCCTCGGCGTCGCGATGCCCGTCACGACCAGGTTGGACGCCGATCAGTTCGTGAGCGGGGTCGTCGTGATCAACGCGAGCGCCGGACTGGAGGACGCATTCCATCGCGCCCCGTCGATGGGGACGGTGCTCCAGCACGAGCTCGGCCATGTGGTCGGTCTCGGCCACATCTTCGATCCGGTCCAGCTGATGAGCCCGATGCCGATCGTGACCGACTGGGGCACGGGAGACCGGGCGGGTCTGGAGGAGCTCGGCGAGGGTCCGTGTCTCGACATCCCGACCGCCGAGCTCCAGGTGGCCATCGTGCCGGTCCCCTGAGGACCCGACTTCGCGGGAGGCTCCGCTACCATGACCCGACCATGGGCAAGGACGTCTTCTACGTGACGTCGGCGATCCCGTACGTGAACGCGGAGCCACACGTCGGGACCGCCTACGAGATCATCGCCTGCGACATGCTCGCGCGGTACCAGCGGTCGAGGGGCAGGCGGGTCCATTTCCTCACCGGAACGGACGAGCACAGCATCAACGTGGCGCGCGCGTCGGCCGAGCAGGGCATCTCCCCCCAGGAGTGGGTCGACCGCATGGTCCCGAAGTGGATCGAAGTGTGGCGCCGGCTCGCGATCTCGAACGACGACTTCATCCGCACCTCGGAGCAACGTCACGCTGAGCGGGTCCAGCGCTTCGTCGAACGACTCCGCGACCGTGGGGAGGTCTACCTCGGGATGTACCGCGGGCCCTACTGTCCCTCCTGCGAGGAGTTCAAGCAGGAGAAGGAGCTCATCGACGGGAAGTGCCCGATCCACGGCATCCCCGTGGAGTACCTGGAGGAGGAGAACTACTTCTTCCCTCTCTCGATGTATCAGGACCGCTTGCTGGAGCTGTACGACGAGCGGCCAACCTTCGTGATGCCCGAGACGCGGCGCAATGAGATCCTCGCGTTCGTACGCGGAGGGCTCCAGGACCTCTCGATCTCGCGCACGGGCACCGACTGGGGGATCCCGCTGCCCCGGGACGACCGCCACGTCATCTACGTGTGGGTGGACGCGCTCCTGAACTACGCGACCGCGGTCGGGTTCGGGACCGACGAGCCGTTCTTCGACGAGGTGTGGCCACCGGACGCCCAGATCATCGGCAAGGACATCACGCGGTTCCACGCGGTGATCTGGCCCGCGCTCCTGATGGCCGCCGGGCTCGAGGTGCCGAGAACCGTCTTCGGTCACGGGTTCGTCAACGTGGGCGGCGAGAAGATGTCGAAGAGCAAGGGCATAGGGAGCCATCCCTTCGAGGTGATCGACCACTTCGGCGTGGACTCCTACCGCTACTACTTCCTGCGGGAGATCCAGTTCGGTCAGGACGGCAACTACTCGTGGGAGTCGATGGTCGATCGCCACAACGCCGACCTCGCCAACGGGCTCGGCAACCTGGCGAGCCGGATCCTCGCGATGCTCGCCTCCTCTTTCGACGGGGTGGTGCCGAAGCCGGAGGCCGAGGGCGTCGAGGACGACCTCCCGACGCTGACCGCCGACGTTGCCCGGCGGTACGAAGAGCACATGGCCGAGCTCGCGCTCACGCAGGCCCTGGCCGCGGCGTGGGAGATCGTCGGACGGGCCAACGGGTACCTGGTGCAGCGCCAGCCCTGGAACCTCGCCAAGGACGAGTCTCGCCGGCGAGAGCTCACCGGGATCCTGTACGCGTCCGCCGAGACCCTGCGGATCCTGGCGATCCTGATCGGCCCGATCATGCCGGGGGCCGCGACTCGGTTGTGGGAACAGCTCGGGATCGAGGAGCCGCTCGAGGCGCAGCGGCTACCGAACGCCGCCGATTGGGGCGGCCTGCGTCCCGGAACCAAGACCGTCAAAGGCGACGCACTTTTCCCCCGGCTCGACTCCTGAGTGAGGGTTCGCGCCGTCACGTTTCACGTGGGACTCACCTCCTCGAGTTCCGATCGAGAGCGGCGGCCGGCGGGAGGACCCGGTGGTTGGGGATCTTCGAGCCGGGGTCGAGGATCGCTGGCGACGCGTAGTGTGGTCGGGCCGTGGACGGGTCGAACCCTGAACCGCCGATGCAGAGCGGTGCCGTCGACAGCCACTGCCACCTGTTCCTGATCGACGGCGACCCCGCCGAGGCGGTCCAGACCGCTCGGGCGATGGGTGTGGACACCATCGTCTGCGTCGGTATCGATCCCGGGTCGAGCCGTCGCTCGATCGAGCTGGCCGCCTCGTTCCCCGGCGTCTTCGCCACCGCCGGGATGCACCCGCACGACGCGAGCGCGTTCGACGACGAAGCGTCCGACGAGCTCGAGGAGCTGCTCGCGAATCCGCTCGTGGTCGCCGTCGGTGAATGCGGTCTGGACTTCTTCCGCATGCGCTCCCCACGACGGGACCAAGAACGCGCGCTGCGTTCGCAGATGAATCTCGCGAAGGCGCACGACCTTCCGCTCGTGATCCATGTCCGGGACGCCTGGCCCGAGATCCTTCGAGTGCTCGATGAGGGTTCCGCCCGACGCGTGGTGCTTCATTGCTTCAGCGGCGATGCCGAGATCGCCGCGGAGTGCGCGGAGCGCGGCTGGTTCCTCTCGTTCGCCGGGAACGTCACCTATCCGAAGAACGCTCACCTCCGCGAGGCCGCCGCGGCGGTGTCGCTCGACCGGATCCTCGTCGAGACCGACAGCCCCTTCCTCGCGCCACAGCGTCTCCGCGGCCGCGACAACGCGCCGTCGAACGTCCTCGATGTGATCGAGTCCGTTGCGCTGGCTCGGGACGAATCTGTGGAAATCGTGAGGGAAAGCACCGCCGAGAACGCCAAGATCGCCTTTCCCAGGCTTGGGGAGGCACCCGAAAAACCCCGGGATTGAAGTTTGCAGTAAGAGTTGAGGGTTTGATACGGTGCCCGCGTAGCTCGTTGAAAGGCTTCGGTTCCGGCCTCGGCCGCTTCCCCCCCGGAGCCTTCTTCCGTGAGGAGGAAGGGTGCCGGTTCGTCCGTCGCGGGTCCGCCGTTTGCGGGCCCGCAAGGCGATGGGGAACGCGCTGCTCGCGAGCGTGTTGCTCGTGGGAGGGCTCACGTACGTCGCGATCCAGAAGACCGTGACGCTCGTGGTGGACAAGGGCCGGCCCGAGGCGGTTCGAACGATGAGCGCGAGCGTCGGGGAGCTCCTCGACGCTCAGGGGATCTTCGTTGGGTACGGCGACCTGGTGACGCCGCCGACGCCGACCTCGCTCGCGGACGGGATGACCGTCATCGTGGAGCGGGGTTGGCTCGACGGGACCACGGGTCCCGGGCCCGGCGATGTGGGGGTCTGGGTGATGGAGGGAGCGACCGCGCCGCATCTGATGCTCGCGTCGCGGTCAAGCGAGGACTGGTTCTCCGCGGGAGATCCGGCCGGGTGGTCGCAGAGGGTGTCGGCAGACGTCGTGGTGAAGGGGAAGGACCACGACGTCCTCACCAACGCCGATACCGTTCGCGAGCTCCTCTCGGCCATGGGGATCACACCCGACCGCGACGACCGCGTCCTTCCGTCACCCAGGGCCCCCCTCACGGATGGGATGAACGTCCGCTACGACGCGGTGGCGTTCCGAACCCGCGACGTCCGCGTCCCGATCCCGTACACCACCTCCACGAGCTTCTCCGACACGCTGAGCCCCGGCGCGGTCCGCCTGGAACGCGCGGGCGTCGACGGCCTGATGGTGGAGCGCACGCAGATCAAGTTCGTGAACGGGGAGGCCGTCGAAACCGTGGTGCTCACCAGGACCGTCCTGCAGGAGGCGATCCCCGCCCACCGCCTCGTCGGCCGCGTCGTGCACGAGACCGACGGCGAGGACGTGAGCATTCAGGTCGGCGAGGCCAGCTGGTACTCGTTCGCTCCGGGGACCGGGCTCACCGCGGCCCACCCGTGGCTCCCGTTCGGTACTGTGGTCACCGTCACGAACATCGCGAACGGCAAGACCGTTCAGGTGGTGATCAACGATCGGGGACCCTTCGGCGGACGGATCATCGACCTCTCCGACGAGGCGTTCGCCCGGATCGCCCCGCTCTCCCAAGGCGTCTGTCGGGTCCGCCTCAGCTGGTGAGCGCGGGGACGGCCTCGGCCGTTCCCAACTGAAGGACCTCGCGGCGCGCCACGGGATCCGGCCGACCAGGATCCGGGGCCAGCACTTCCTCGCAGACCCGAACCTCGCCCGCGCGATCGTCGCGGACGCCGACGTTCGGCGAGGCGATCGGGTCGTCGAGGTCGGCGCCGGTCTCGGGTCCCTGACGGTCCCGCTCGCCGAGGCGGGCGCCCGAGTCCTCGCGATCGAGGTGGATCGTGGGTTGTCGCGAGCGCTGAGAGAGGTCGTCGGGTCCTACCCGAACGTCCGCATCGAGGTGTCCGACGCGATGCGCACCGACTGGACGACCGCGCTCGGCGCCGACCGATGGTCGATGGTCTCGAACCTGCCCTACAACGTCTCGGTCCCGCTCCTGTTGGAGCTCCTGCGGACGGCGCCGATCGACCGGTACGTCGTGATGTTGCAGCGCGAGGTGGGGGAGCGGCTCGTCGCGCGCCCCGGCGAGGAGGCCTACGGGGCGGTGAGCGTTCGGGTCGCGTACGGGGCCGACGCTCGTGTGCTGCGCCGGGTGCCGGCCGACGTGTTCTGGCCGAGTCCGAAGGTCGACTCGGTCCTCGTCCGCCTCGACCCCCGCCCGCCCGCCGTCGACGTGGATCCGGTGGCGCTGTTCGCGGTCGTCGACGAGGGGTTCGCCGAGCGGCGCAAGACGATGGCGAACGCGCTCCGACGGCTCGGCCGCGACGCCGGGGATGCCGCCGAGATCCTGCGAGCGGTCGACCCCGACCCGAACGTCCGCGCCGAGCGGCTCGGGCTGGACGCGTTCGCCGCGGTCGCGCGGGCGATGCTCGAGCGGGGCTGGACGCCGTGACCGGGAGGACGATCCGGCGCGATGCGCACGCCAAGATCAACCTGTTCCTGCGGGTGCTCTCGACACGCGAGGACGGGTATCACGAGATCGAGAGCCTGGTCGTCCCGATCTCGCTCGCCGACCGCGTCGTCGTCCGGACCGCCGAGAAGCTCCGCGTCGAGATCGCGGGCCGGCCGGCGCTCTCGCCGGGCGGGCTCAACCTCGCGCTCGTCGCCGCGCTCGCGCTCGCCGACGCGTGCGCCGACGCCGCCGGCGCACTGGTGGAGATCGAGAAGCGGATCCCGATCGCGGGGGGTCTCGGCGGCGGGAGCGCCGACGCGGCCGCCACGTTGCTCGCGCTCAACGAATTGTGGGGGTGCGAGGCCGATGTCGCGACGTTGGAGGAGATCGGTGGACGGATCGGTTCGGACGTCCCGGCGATGCTGTCCGGCGAGCCCGTCTTGATGAGTGGACGGGGTGAGCGACTCGCGCCGGCCGAGGTCCCGCCGTTCCATTGGGTGCTGGTCCGGTTCGGGTTCGGCGTGAGGTCGCCCGACGCCTATCGTTGGTGGGATGAGGACGGGACCGGGACCGGCCCCGATCCCGATCGCCTGCTCGCCGCCGCGACGGCGGGAGACGCCGAGGCGCTCGGGCCCCTCCTGTTCAACGACCTCGAGCGGCCCGTCGCCGCGCGGCACCCCGAGATCGGGGAGGCGGCGAGGGACCTGATCGAGTCGGGTGCGCTCGGCGCGCTGATGAGCGGGAGCGGCTCCTGCGTGATCGGCTTGGCACGCGACGAGGCCCACGCCCGGGAGCTGGCGGCGGGGATCGACGGGGCAGAGCCGGTCGTGTCCCCCGGTCGACGCGGCATAATCGGGAGCCGGTCCGGGGTGGTCTAACGGCAAGACGCGGGCCTTTGGAGCCTTCGATGGAGGTTCGACTCCTCCCCCCGTAACTAACGCTCCCTTGCCAGGCCGACCGCGTTTTTTGTATAAAGGGAGTCCGCCCACCGAGAGGAACACCGTGCCCCC
>Ga0126307_10002624_pt1 | contig 12154 bp, 13 predicted proteins | sample Plot28_FD_89955 | JGI IMG/M metagenome (GOLD analysis project Ga0126307, IMG submission 89955) | Serpentine soil microbial communities from UC McLaughlin Reserve, CA, USA - Plot28 | ecosystem: Environmental > Terrestrial > Soil > Grasslands | place: USA: UC McLaughlin Reserve, Lake County...
CAGCCGTACTTGAGCGCGTACTCCTTGACCGTGATGCGGTAGGTCATGCAGTCGTCGGCCATCTTCAGCGCGTCGGCGTAACGCATGTCGATCTCGTGCTGGCTGGGACCGACCTCGTGGTGGGAGTACTCGACGTCGATGCCGAGCTTCTCGAGCGCGAGGACCGTCTCGCGCCGCACGTCCGAGCCCGCGTCGAGCGTCGTGAGGTCGAAGTAGCCGCCCTCGTCGAGCACCTCTGTCGAGCGGTGATCGCGGAACAGGAAGTACTCGAGCTCCGGGCCGACGTAGAAGTGCTCGAAGCCCATGTCCTTCATGCGCTCCTCGGCGCGGCGCAGCACATGGCGCGGGTCGCCCTCGTAGGGCTGGCGCTCGGGCGTGACGATGTCGGCGAACATGCGCGCCACGCCGCCGCCCTCGTCCTCGGGCCGCCACGGCAGCACGGCGAAGGTCGACGCGTCCGGCACGGCGATCATGTCGGACTCCTCGATGGCGTTGAAGCCGGTGATCGAGGAGCCGTCGAAGCCCATGCCGCCCTCGAAGGCGTCGTCGAGCTGGTCGGAGTTGATGCTGAACGACTTCAGCTGGCCGAGGACGTCGGTGAACCAGAGCCGGATGAAGCGGATGCCGCGCTCCTCGACGAGCGCCTTGACGTCCTCCTGCGTCATGCGCGGGAGCCTAGGCGATCCAGCGATCCGCCCAGCCCTTGAGCTCGCGCAGGGCCGGCGCGAGCTCGCGCCCCTTCTCCGTGAGCTCGTACTCCACGCGCATCGGGCTCTCGCTGGCGACGCGGCGCTCGACGATGCCGCGCGCCTCGAGTTCCTTCATGCGCTCCGAGAGCAGGCGGTCGGAGAGGTCGGGCACCGCGTGCGCGATCTCCGAGAAGCGCATGGGGCCGCCGTGCAGCAGGACGTAGAGGATCGCGCCGGTCCAGCGGCGGCCGACGAGCTCGACGGCCTCGTGCAGGCGTGGGCAGCAGGTCGCCCGCGGGGCGGTGCGGGCGGGCATGGCGCTCAGGCCGCCCGCAGGGCGCGCTGCTCCTCGACGGAGCCGTCCACGGGGACTTCGCCGGCGACGTTGATCATGGCCGTGAAGGATTCCATGGCGAGGACCGCGATGGCCTCCAGGAGCTGCTCGTCGCTCCAGCCGGCCTCCCGCGCCTCCTCCTGCAGGTACTCGGGCTGGGCCTTGCGCTCGGCCAGCGGGCGCAGGTAGCGCAGGAGGGCCGCCTCGCGCGGGTCGCGCGAGTCCCAGCGGCGGGCGAGCGCCACCTCGTCGAGCCCGACGCCCGCGCGGCGGGCGGTGCGCTCGTGCAGCGCGATGCCGGGCTCGGAGCCGTGGTGCTCGGCGACGGCGAGCGCGATCCGCTCGACGGTGGCGCGCGGCAGGCCGGCCTGTCGCAGCTCGGCGCTGAAGCGCAGGTAGGCGCGCAGCGCGGCCGGCGAGCCGGCGAGCACGCCGAGCAGGTTGGGCAGCTGGCCGGCCGACGAGCGCGCGCCCTTGAGGATCGGGAGCGACGCCTCTGGCGCCGAGAGCTCGTCGTGGACTGCGAAGCGGCTGATGCGGGTCTTCGGCATTGGACTTACCCTCGATAAGTCTAGGGTCCTACCCGTATACGCACAAGCGCGAGCGGCGGCTCACTCGACGAACGTCAACCCGCTGACGTCGCCGGGGACGGCGGGGGGCCATTCCCGAGCACCGCGCCTTCCGAAGCCGATCCGACGAGGCGCGCGTAGCGGCCGAGCACGCCTCGCGTGAAACGCTGGGGCCGAGGCGACCAGCAGGACATGCGCTCGGCGATCGCCTCCGGATCGAGCTCGAGCGCGAGCGTGCGCCGCGCGAGGTCGATCGTGACGGCGTCGCCGTCGTGCACGGCGGCCAGCGGCCCGCCGCGCGCCGCCTCGGGACTCACGTGACCCACCATGAGCCCGCGCGTCGCGCCGGAGAAGCGGCCGTCGGTCACCAACGACACGCTCTGGCCAAGCCCCGCGCCGACGACGGCCGACGTCACGCTGAGCATCTCGCGCATCCCCGGGCCGCCGGCGGGCCCCTCGTTGCGGATGACCAGCACGTCGCCGGGCTCGACGCGTCCGGCGGCGACGGCCTCGACGCACGTCTCCTCGGACTCGAAGACGCGGGCGGGCCCGCGGTGGTGCCGACGCCCGGTCCCGGCCACTTTGACCACGGCGCCCTCAGGAGCCAGATTCCCGCGCAGCGCGACGAGTCCGCCCGCCGGCTTGAACGGGCGCGCCACGCGGAAGACGACGCGCTCGTCCGGCGCCGTGGCGCGGGCGGCCAGATCCCCCAGCGCCGGCCCCTCGACCGTGGGCGCCGCTCCGTCCACCAGCTGCGCCGCCGCGAGCTCCCGGACGACCACGGGGGCGCCGCCGACCTCGTCCAGGTCGACGGCGACGTGACGTCCCGACGGAGAGAGGTTGCCGATCACGGGCGTCCGGTCCGAGACGGCGACGAGCTCGTCGAGCGTGAGCTCGACGTCTCCCTCACGCGCGATCGCGAGCAGGTGGAGCAGGCCGTTGGTCGATCCTCCGGTCGCCGCGATCCCGGCCATCGCGTTCAGCAGAGCCCGGCGATCGAGGAACGCTCGGGCACGCGGGCCGCCGGCCGCGCCGAGCTGCACCGCGAGGCCGCCGCAACGCGCCGCGTCCTCGCGGCGGCGTTCGAGCGCGTCGGCCGGCGCCATCGTCGTGCCCGACGGCGCGATCCCCATGAGCTCGAGGGCGAGGCCCATGGTGTTGGCGGTGAACTGCCCCGCGCACGTCCCGGGGCCCGGGCAGGCGACCGCCTCCAGGTGGTCGAGCTCGGCGCGCGACAGCCGGCCGCGCTGGTGGGCTCCGAGCGCCTCCCACACCTCCAGGATCGTGGCCGGCGAGCCGTCTCGCCGGCGCCCGGCGCGCATCGGGCCGCTGTAGAGCACGACGGCCGGCTTGTCGATCCGGGCCAGGGCCATCAGCGCCGCCGGCACCGTCTTGTCGCAGCCGACGATGCACACGAGCGCGTCGAAGTCGTGTGCCACGTCCATGAGCTCGATCGAGTCGGCGATCACCTCGCGGGAGACCAGTGACGCCCGCATCCCCGGCGTGCCCTGCGACTGGTTGTCGGACACGGCGATCGAGTTGAACTCGAGCGCGACCCCGCCGGCGCCCTCCACTCCGCGCGCCGCGGCGGCGGCCAGCTCACGGTGGTTGAGGTTGCACGGCATGGTCGCCGTCCACGTCGACGCCACGCCCACGATCGGCCCGGCGAGCCGCGCGGGATCGATCCCCATCGCCCGGAAGTGCGCCCGTGCCCCGACGCGCTCGGCGGCGCTCGCAAGCTCCTCGCGCGCGCGGCGCCGCGCCGACACGCTCAGCGCTCCCGCGCGACGACCGGGTTGCGTAGCACGCCGATGCCCTCGACCTCCGTCTCCACGACGTCGCCGGGACGCAGATGGCGAGGCGGATCCATGAACTCGCCGCAGCCCCACGGCGTACCGGTGAGGACGACGTCGCCCGGCCCCAGAGTGAAGCTGCGCGAGCAGTACGCGAGCAGCTCCGCCACACCGAAGACCATCGCGGACGTCGACGAGTCCTGCATGAGCTCGCCGTTGACGCGTGTCCGCAGCCCGAGCGCCTGTGGATCGGGGATCTCGTCCGCCGTGACGACGACCGGCCCCAGCGGGCAGAACGTGTCCAGGCTCTTGCCCCGCACCCATTGGCCGTCGCCGAACTGCACGTCGCGGGCCGACACGTCGTTGGCGACGGTGTAGCCGAAGACGTGCGCGAGCGCCTCCTCGGGTGCGACGCCGCGCATCCGCCGGCCGATCACGACGGCCAGCTCGACCTCCCAGTCGACGCGCTGGGTGAGGGCCGGGTCGATGACGATCGGTTCCTCCGGCCCGACCACGCTCGAGGGGAACTTCGCGAAGACGAGCGGTCGCGCCGGCGCGTCGACGCCCGCCTCGGCGATGTGGTCACGGTAGTTGAGGCCGATGGCCACGATCTTGCCGGGCCTGAGGGTGAGCTCTCCGTCGGGCCCGCGGGCCACCGCCAGCCGCATGCTCAACCGCCGCCGCACTCCAAGAGGAAGCCGGACTGGCCGAGCCACGTGGCAACCGGCGGCATCGCGGCAAGATAACGTTGCTCGTCCGGGTGACGCCGTGCAGGCCCTGATCACGACGCCCGGCACGCCGGGGTCCACGCGCACCGCCACGATCGCCGAGCCGGGCGGCGACGCCGGGCTGCGCGTGCGCACGCTCGAGATCGGGGTCTGTGGCACCGACCGCGAGATCACCGCCGGCGAGTTCGGCGAGGCGCCTCCGGGCGAGCGCGACCTCGTCCTCGGCCACGAGTTCGTCGGCCGCGTCGAGCGCGACGGGCACGGGTTCGCGCGCGGCGACCTCGTGACGGCCACGGTGAGGCGCTCGTGCGGCCGCTGCGCCGCGTGCCACTCCGGGTCGCCGGACGCCTGCTCCACGGGCGCCTACCGCGAGCGCGGCATCACGGCCCTCCACGGGTTCGCCAGCGACGTCGTGGTCGAGGGCCCCGAGCACCTGGTCCCCATCCCGCCGTCGCTCGGGCGGATCGCGGTGCTCGCGGAGCCGAGCTCCGTGTGCGAGCGGGCGATCCGGCACGCGCTGGCGATCGGCGAGCGCCAGGTCTGGCAGCCACAGCGCGCGCTCGTGATCGGCGCCGGCGCCATCGGCATGCTGACGACGTACCTGATGCGCCTCCGCGGCCTCGAGGTCTGGACCGCCGCCCGCAGCCCGCGGCACAGCGAGAAGGCGCGCCTCGCGTCCGCTTCGGGGGCGCGTTACGTCGCCACCGGCGGCGAGCCGCTGGAGCGCCTGCGCGACGACGTCGGCGGCTTCGACCTGGTGGTCGAGGCGGCGGGCAGCGCGGAGGTCATGCTGGCGGCGCCCGCTCTGCTGCGCCGTAACGGCGTGGCCTGCCTGTTGGGGCTGGACGCCCACCGCCGCCCGCTCGGGGTCGACAGCGGCGCCTTCGCCGTCGACATGGTCATCGAGAACCGCGTGCTGTTCGGGAGCGTGAACGCCCACCGCCGCGACTGGGAGGCCGCCGTCGCGGACCTGCGGGCGATGCGCGAGCGCTGGCCCGATGCGCTCGACGCCATGGTCGGGGCGCGCGTCGCGCCGGACGCGTTCGCCGACGCCTTCGCCTACCGAGGCGTCAAGGCGACGCTGCGCTTCGCGTGAGCGGCGGCGCCTCGCCCGGCGCCAGCTCGCGGTAGTCCGGCAGGCCCTTGAGCGCCTCCTCCGCGCCGGCCGGCGCGTAGATCGCCAGGATGGCCAGCGGCTCCCAGCCGGTGTTGACGGTCGAGTGGAAAGCGCCCTTGGGGATGAACACCGCCTGGCCCGGACCGACCGGGAACGCCTGCTCGTCGTCGACCATCTGCTCGCCGCGCCCGGCGAGGATGTAGAGGATCTCGTCGCTGTCGGGATGGTTGTGGCGGACGTGGCCCTGTCCGGGCAGCAGCACGACGTGCATGAGGCTGACGTCCGGCGCCTCGGTGTTGTCGACCGCGACGAGGGGCTTGATCACGCCCCAGTCGAAGGTCATCGTCGGCAGTGACTCGGGATCGATGAGCTTGGACGGCGGCATCGGGCGGCTCCTCTCAGGCCGGGGCGAGCGCCTTGAAGCGGCGCATGTTCTCGATCATCGCGACCTCGGTGGGCAGGCGCTCCATGCTCGAGGCGCCGAAGAAGCCGACGACGCCGGTCGTGCGCTCGAGCACGTAGCGGGCATCCTCGGGCTCCGCGAGCGGCCCGCCGTGGCAGAGGACGATGACGTCCGGGTTCACGGCGACGGCCGCGTCGCGCATGGCCTGGATGCGCGCGACGCATTCGTCGAGGGTCAGAGCGGTCTGCGCGCCGATCGTGCCCTTCGTCGTCAGCCCCATGTGCGGCACGAGCACGTCGCCGCCCGCCTCCGTCATCGCCACCGCGGACTCCGGGTCGAAGACGTACGGGCTCGTGAGCAGGCCGAGCGCAGCGGCCTCGCGGATCATCTCGACCTCGAGCCCGTAGCCCATCCCGGTCTCCTCGAGGTTGGCGCGGAACGTGCCGTCGATCAGTCCCACCGTGGGGAAGTTCTGCACGCCGGCGAACCCCGCGTCACGAACCTCGCGCAGGAAGTTGGGCATCAGCCGGAACGGATCGGTGCCGCAGACGCCGGCGAGCACCGGCGTGTCGCGCACGATCGGCAGCACCTCGCGACCCATCTCCAGGACGATCGCGTTCGCGTCGCCGTAGGGCAGCAAGCCGGCGAGCGAGCCGCGCCCGGCCATCCGGTAGCGGCCCGAGTTGTAGATGATGATCAGGTCGGTCCCACCCGCCTCCGCGCACTTCGCCGACAGCCCCGTGCCCGCGCCGGCGCCGATGATCACGCCGCCCTCCTGGAGCGTGGCGCGCAGCTTCGCGCGAGCCTCGTCGCCGGTCATCCAGCGGCCTTCAGGTAGGAGTCGAGCCGGTTCACCATCGCCTCCGCGAACTCGGGGTCGTTGACGTTGCAGTCCATCTCCACGCGGTCGACGCGCGGGGCGAGGTTCTCCCGGATCGCCGCGAACAGCGCCGCGTCGGCCTCGGGGTCGTGGAACGGCTGCCCCTCCGCGTCGATCATGGAGACGCCGCGGAGCGGCACGAACAACGAGACCGGTCCGTTCGCCGCCGAGAGCTTCGCCGCGATGCGCCGTCCGAGCTCGCCGCACTCCTCCGGCGTCGTGCGCATCAGCGTCACGGAGGGATTGTGGACGTAGAGGTTGCGCGCCTCGAAGCGTGGCGGCACGGTGTCGCGGGCGCCGAAGTTGACCATGTCGAGGGCGCCGAGCGAGACGACCTGCGGCACGCCGTGCAGGCCGGCGGCCTCGAGGCGGTCCGGCCCGGCCGAGAGCACGCCGCCGACGAGGTCGTCGCAGAGCTCGGTCGTCGTGACGTCCAGGACCGCGCGGACGAACCCGCCTTCCACGAGCGCCTCCATCGCGCGTCCGCCGGTGCCGGTGGCGTGGAAGACCAGCACCTCGTAGCCGCGCGCTTCCAGCGCCTCTCGCGCGCGCGTGACACACGGCGTCGTGACGCCGAACATCGTCGCGGCGACGAGCGGCCGCTGATCGCCCAGCCGGACGGGGGGCGCCTGGACCATCCCCGCCATCGCGGCCGCTGCGTTAGCGAGGATGCGGGCGGAGACGGAGTTGACGCCGGCGACGTCGGTGACCGACGCCATCAGCGTCACGTCCGCCGCGCCGACGTAGTCGCGCGTGTCGCCGGCGGCCATGGTCGAGACCATGAGCTTGGGCACGCCGACCGGCAGCGCCTGCATGGCGCGGGTGGCGATCGCGGTGTTGCCCGAGCCGCCGGCGGCGAGGATGCCGTCGATCCGCCCCTCGGCGTGGAGCCGGCGCGCGAGGGCGGCCGCGGCGCCCGCCATCGCCGTGATGGCGGCGCCGCGGTCCCCGGCGACGGCGGCGAGGTCGGCGCCCGCCTCGGCCGCGACCTCCTCGCGCGTGATGTCCGGCGTCCGGCCGCGCGGCGGCTCGCCGGTTCCGGCGTCGGCGAGGAGCACGTCGACGCCGGCGAGCTCCAGCCGCTCGGCCAGGAAGGCGTACTCGTCGCCCTTGGTGTCGAGCGTGCCGATGAGCAGGACGCGCGGCACCGTCAGCCGTCTGCCGCCAGCGGCTCGACGCCGAGGTAGCGGCGCTGTGCCGCAGGGTCTGAGCTGAGCTCTCCGGCGGTCGTCTCGGCCGCGATGCTGCCGGCGACCATGACGAGCTGCCGCTCCGCAAGGCCGGTGGCGACGCCGAGGTTCTGCTCGACGACGAGGAGGCCCATGCCCTCGCGCGCCAGGTCCTTGATCGTCTCGATCAAGCCCTCGACGATGGTGGGCGCGAGGCCCTCGCTGGGCTCGTCCATGATCAGCAGGCGCGGGTTCGTCAGCAGCGCCCGGCCGATGGCGAGCATCTGCTGCTCGCCGCCCGACAGCGACGTGCCGCTCACCTGCTTGCGCTCGGCGAGCCGCGGGAAGAGCTCGAAGACGCGCTCGGGCGTCCAGGCGGCGCTCGCGGCGGCGCCGACGATCTCGAGGTGCTCCTGGACGGTCAGCGAGGTGAACAACCGGCGGCCCTGGGGAACGAACCCGATCCCGGCCTTGGCGATCTTGTACGCGGGCTTGCCCAGGAGCTCCTGCCCGTCGAGCCGGACGGAGCCGGTGGCCGAGCCGAGCAGCCCGACGATCGCCATGCACAGCGTGGACTTGCCCATGCCGTTGCGGCCGATGAGTGCGACGGGCTCGGCGCCCATCGAGAACGAGACACCCTGGAGGACGTGCGCCGTCCCGTAGTAGCCGTCGACGTCCTCGACGACGAGCAGCGGGTCAGTGCTCGCCAAGGCTGCTCCCGAGGTAGAGCTCGTGCACGAGCTCGGAGGCGCGGATCTCGTCGGGCGTGCCCTCCACGACGATCCGCCCGTCGTGCATCATCGTCACCCACTCGGCGACGCGCAGCGCGACGTCCATGTCGTGCTCGATCAGGATCAGCGTGATCGAGCGGTCGAGCGCGAGCAGCAGGTCCGTGAGCTGGACGCGCTCGGCGCGCGACAGGCCTGCGGCCGGCTCGTCGAGCATCATCAGCTTGGGGTTCGAGGCGCGGGCCATCCCCACCTCGAGCTGGCGCTGCTCCCCGTGCGAGAGCTCCGCGACGAGTGCGTCGAGCTGGCCCTCGAGGCCGACCTCGACCGCCATCGCGCGGGCGCGCTCGCGCATCCCGGCGTCACGCGCCGAACGGACGACGCGCAGATGGCCGGACTCGACGCCCAGCACGGCGAGGTAGAGGTTGTCCTCGACCGAGAGCCCGCCGAAGAGGCGCGAGGTCTGGAAGGTCCGCGAGAGCCCGGCGCGGGCGCGGCGCCGCGCCGGCTGGCGCGTGACGTCGCCGCCGAAGAGCTCGACGCTGCCCATCGTGGGCGGGAACTCGCCGGAGATGAGATTGAACAGGGTGGTCTTGCCGGCGCCGTTCGGTCCGAGGATGGCCCGGCGCTCACCGGGCGCGACCTCGAGGTCCACGTCGCGCACCGCGTGGACGCCGCCGAAGCGCCGGCCGATCCCCCGCAAGCGGAGGATCGGCGCGGCGCCGTCGGCACGTGTGGCGGGGGCCGCCATCGCTGCTAGCCGCCGAACGAGACCTCTTCAGACTTGCCGACCCACGGCGGGGGCGTGCCCGACTCGCACTTGGGGTTGCTGCGATCCGGGGCAGGGCTCTCCGGCGTGAAGAAGCCGCCGAACGTCTGCTCGACGTCGGGGATCCGGCGGATCGTCTTGACGTCCGGCACGCCGTCCCCGTTGGCGTCCTTGACGATCTGCTTGAGGTAGACGTCGCTGATCGCCTGATGGCGCTCGTCGAGCTTGACGTCGCCCCACGGGGCCTCGTCGCCGGTCAGCGTCACCTTCGCCAGCTCCGCCTGGAGCTGCTTCTGGTCGGCGATGTCGCCGTTGACGGCCTCCAGGCCCTTCACCAGCGCGGTCATGGCGGTGTAGTACCCGTACGTGAAGACGGACGGGCCCGTCCCGCCGATCTCCTTGCCGTAGGCCTTCTCGAGGTCGGCCATGTACGACTGCACCGCGGCCTCGTCGGAGTCGGCGGCGGTCATCGCGGACGTCGTGCCCCCGACCAGCGACTTGCCGACCTCCTTGAGCACGAGCGGGTCGTCCCAGAACACGTTGCCCATCATCCGCTCGGTGTCCACGCGGCCCTTCTGCTGCTGGTACTGCTTGACGAAGTTGATCAGGCCCGAGCCGCCGATGCCGACATACAGGCCGTCGACGTCGTCGGGCAGCTGGGAGATGAACGACGAGTAGTCCTTCTCGCCCAGCGGTGCCCACACGCGCTTGGTGACCTGCCCGCCGATGGCGCAGAACTCGCCGACGAAGCCGGCCAGGGACGTGTACGGGAACGAGTAGTCGTCGCCGATGATCGCGGCCTTCTTCCAGCCGAGCTCGTTGTAGGCGTAGTCGCCCAGCCCCGCGGACCACTGCGCTCCGTCCGGGTGGTAGCGGAAGAAGTTCGGCGCCTGCACCTTGAGCGTCGAGTCCTGCGCGCCCGCGATGCCGTTGATGAACGTCTTGTCAGGGTGCTCCTTGGCGTAATTGGCCACGGCGATGCCCTCGTCGCCGGAGAGCGGCCCGACGAGGATGTCGGCGTCCTCCTGCTCCATGAGCCGCCGCGTCTCCTCGATCGCCTTGTCGGCGGTGTCGTCGGCGCAGCCGTAGCCGACGATCTCGATGTTCTTGCCGGCGACCTTCGCGTTCGAGATGCCGTCGCTGGGCTTCTCGCCGGCGGGCTGAGCGCCGGCGTGGCGGATGAGCGCGAGGTGAGCGCCCGAGATCGTCGGCTCGAAGAACGACCCGAAGGCGCCCTCGCAGTCCGACAGGAAGCCGACCTTGATCGTGCCGCCGCCGCCACCTTCCTGGGTCTCGCCGCCACCGCCGTCGTCATCGCCACCGCAGCCGGCGGCGGCGAGTGCGAGCGTCGCGCCCATCGCCAGCAGCCGGCGCGCGTTCATGGCACGTCCTCTCATCCCTCTCCTCTCAAGGGTTGACCTTTCACTTGACCTGTCGTCGGCCCGGCGCGCCGCCGGAGCCGGTCCCATATGTCGTTCCACAGGCCCACCAGCCCGCCGGGTGAGGCCAGGACGATCAGCAGGAAGATGACGCCGATGATCGTGTTGAACCGCGCGGGTCCGAGGATCTCGCCGACGTCGGGCGTCCATTCCCGCGAGTAGTTGTCGAGCAGGGCGAACGCGAGCGCGCCCACGAAGGCGCCCTCCAGGCGATACAGCCCGCCGATGACCGCGATGATCAGCACGTCGATCGTCTGAGCCAGCGAGATCGACCCAGGCGAGATGCGGCGGTTGTACCAGACCGACAGCACGCCGGCGATCGCCGCGATGGTCGCTGCCAGGGTGAAGGCGAGGATGCGGTGGAGCGTCACGTCGAACCCCAGCGCGCGCATCCGGGCCGGCTCGTCCCGCAGGCCCTGGAGGGACAGCCCGAACGGCGTGCGGGCGATGTAGCGCAGGACCAGGAACACCAGCACGGCGACGGCGAGCGTCGTGTAGTAGAGCGGCGCCGGGTCCTGGACCGGATCGCCCACGAGCCCGGGGAGATCGAGGTTGTTCACGCCGCCGAACCCGGACAGCTGCGTCACCTGCGAGAAGAAGTAGTAGACGAGGATCGAGAAGGCGAGCGTGATCATCAGGAAGTAGATGCCGACGCTGCGGGCGGCGATCGCGCCGAACCCGAGCCCGACCGCCGTGGCCACGAGGATCGCCGCGACGACGGCGACCCACGGCGTCCACGCCGCCGGGCTGCCCCCGTCCGCCGCCACCAGGTTCGCGTAGGTCATGCCGGCGATGCCGTAGATTCCCACCTGGGCGAGCGAGACCATCCCGCCGTAGGCCGACAGGAAGACCAGGCTGGCCGCGGCGACGCCGAGCCACAGCGCCTTCGTGAGGATCACCGAGATGAAGAAGTCGGTGAAGATCAGCGGCGCGAGCCCGGCCAGCGCGAGCGCGAGACCGCCGAGCACCAGTCCGGCCGTGCGCTGCGCGCCGGGAGTCACGCCGGCCTCCCGAACAGCCCCAGCGGCCGCACCGCCAGGACGGCGACGAGCAGCGCGAAGGTCAGCAGGATGGAGTAGTTCGTCAGGTCGGTGTCGCCGAAGACCAGATAGACGTCCGCGTAGGCGTCCACGAGCCCGAGCGCGAGCGCGCCGATCGCCGCGCCGCCGAGCGAGCCCATGCCGCCGATGATCACGACGATCAGCGAGTTGACCAGGAACGCGCTGTCCTCCCCGGGCGCCAGCGCGATCATCGTGCCGCCGAGCACCCCGCCGAGGCCGGCCAGCATCGCGCCGATGAGGAACGCGCCGGCGAAGACGAGCTGGACGTGACCGAATTCGTCGAGGACAACAAGCGCCTGCGCGAGCTCGACCGCGACTACGACATCACGAGCAAGCTCGAGGACGAGGCCGGCAAGCTGCCCGGCCGCCTCGGTGGCGCCGCCGGCACGCTGCGCGACGTCGGCTTCGGCATCGTCAACTCGCTGTTCGCCCTGATCACGATCCTCGTGATGGCGGCCTTCCTGCTGGGCAGCGG
>Ga0126307_10002625_pt1 | contig 12152 bp, 10 predicted proteins | sample Plot28_FD_89955 | JGI IMG/M metagenome (GOLD analysis project Ga0126307, IMG submission 89955) | Serpentine soil microbial communities from UC McLaughlin Reserve, CA, USA - Plot28 | ecosystem: Environmental > Terrestrial > Soil > Grasslands | place: USA: UC McLaughlin Reserve, Lake County...
CCGCGCCCGCGATCGCAAGAGCGGCAATCAGGGAGAGCAGCTTCATGTCCTTCGCCGACGGCATCCCGCGTGCTGAGCTGAGCGGAGAGGGAGGGATTCGAACCCTCGAGAGAGCTATTAGCCCCCTACTCGCTTAGCAGGCGAGTGCCTTCAGCCACTCGGCCACCTCTCCGGGGGCGACGGTCGCCCGAGGCGACCCCGCGGCACGATTGTAGGCTGGATCGAATGACGGCTACCCAAGAGAAACCAACCCCCGTCCCGCCGCCGGTCGACGAGGAAACCCGTCCGGTCTCGGCGATCGACACGCCGACCCCCCTGCCCCTGCCGACCCCGCAGGAGGCCCGCGAGCGCTTCGAGACCGTCTTCGGCGGCCGGCAGGCGCCCTTCGCCTTCCTCGACCTCGATGCCGTCTGGTCCAACGCCGCGGACATGCTCCGCCGCTCGCGCGGCAAGCCGATCCGGATCGCCACGCACGCAATCCGCTCGCGCCCGGTCCTGAAGCGACTCCTGGACCTCGATCCGGGCTTCCAGGGAGCCCTCACCTTCTCCCTGCCCGAGACACTCTGGCTCTGGGAGCACGACGTCCGCGACCTCGTCGTCGCGTATCCCACCACTGACCGCGCCTGCCTCACCCGGCTCGCACGAATCACCTCGGAGGATCCCGAGGAGGCCCCCGTGGTGATGGTCGACAACCCGGAGCATCTCGACCTGATCGAGGAGGCGGCGGCCTCGTTCGTGGCCCCGATCCGCGTTGCGATCGACATCGACCTTTCCTGGCGGCCGCTCGGGGGGATCGTCAAGGTCGGCGCGAAGGGCTCGCCGATCAGGACCGCCGATGAAGCCGTCGCGCTCGCGCGGGAGATCGATCGGCGGCAGCGGGCCAAGCTCGTCGGGGTGATGGCCTACGAGGCTCAGATCGCGGCCGTCGGCGACAACGTCCCGGGCAAGGCGATCAACAACCTGATCGTGAGGCGCATGCAATCCTCCTCCGCCAAGGACGTGGAGGACCGTCGGGCTGAGATCGTCGCGGCCCTCTCCGAGGTCGCCCAGCTCGAGTTCGTCGACGGCGGCGGCACCGGCTCGATCGACCGGACCGCATCCGAGTGGGCGGTCACCGAGATCGCAGCCGGATCGGGCTTCTACGCGCCGGTTCGCTTCGACCACTTCCGCTCCTTCCGCCCGCGGCCGGCCGCGATGTTCGCGCTCCCTGTTACGCGGCAGGCGGGCGCCGGCTCGATCGACATCGCCGGTGCCCAGAGGGCGTTCCCCCGCGCCGCCGATCGCCAACCCCGGATCGGAGACCGGCTCTACTTCCGCGACCTGAAGGCCGGGGAGCTCTGCGAGCGCTTCGACCGCCTCTTCCTGGTCACCGGCACGACGATCCGCGACGAGGTCCCCACCTATCGCGGCGAGCGGAAGGCGTTCAACTAGAACGAACGTCCAAAGGGCGTTCGGTACCGAATAGAGGTCTGGTTCGGCTGGAGGGCCCGGTCTACCGTCATTCGGTTCCCAGGGGAAGGAATCCGGCCTCGCTTCCTGAGGGCTCGAAGGGGGACTTCGAGAGAGGGATTCGAGAGTGAGCCAACCAGTCTTCGCTGCCGATCGCCCGGACGATCGCGGCTGGTCCCGAGCCATCGCCCTCGATCTCGAGCCGGGTCGCTACTTCGAGGGGGCGCACGTCGCCAGGCGGATCGCGCCCTTCGTCATCGCGGGCATCCTCCCCTTTGCTCTCCTCCCGGTCGCCGGACTCTCCTACGCCGATCCGCGCGTCGCGATCGCCGCCGCGATGGTGCCGCTCATTGTCGGCTCCGCCCTGCTCGTGCCGTGGGGGCGCCTCCCAGCATGGCCACAAGCGATCCTGCCGCTCGCCTACTTCGTCATGCTCGCCCTGCTCCGAGATGCCGGCGGAGGCACCCCTAGCGTCTTCGACCCGCTCCTTGCGATCCCGATCACCTGGTTCGCGATCTATGGCACGGGCCGAGAGCTCGCCGTGTCGATCGCGGCGATGGGGCTCACTCTCCTCCTTCCGCTGATCGGGCCGGGAGGGGTCTCGAACGAGGGCGAGCAGCTCCAGCGCGTGTTCGTCGCCGTCGCGCTCGCCGCAGCGGTCGGGCCCGCGGTGCACGCGCTCGTCCTCGCACTCAAGCAGACGAGCAGGGACCTGGGCGAGGCCGAAGAGCGCTTCCGCAGGGCCTTCGACGACAGCCAGGTCGGAATGGCCCTGGTATCGCCCGGGGGCCGCTTCCAGCGCGTCAATCGCGCCCTCTGCAAGATCACCGGATATCCGGAGCACGAGTTGCTCGGTAGGGCCGATAGCGAGATCACCTACCCGGACGACGTGGACGCCGACCTCGACGCGCTCCGCGAGCTGAACGAGGGCGAGCGCTACGGCTATCGGAAGGAGAAGCGCTACGTCCACGCCGAGGGACATTCGGTCTGGGTCTCGCTGAACGTCTCCCCCGTGTACGACGGCGACGGAGCGATCAGCTACCTGATCAGCCAGATCGAGGACATCTCGGATCGCAAGGAGTCGGAGGAAAGGCTCACCCGCCAGGCGCTCCACGACTCGCTAACGGGTCTACCCAACCGGACGCTGTTCGCGGACCGCGTACGCGTGGTGTCGAATCGCCGCGCCGGGCTCGGCTACGCGATCGTCTATCTCGACCTCGACGGCTTCAAGCTGGTCAACGACACGCTCGGCCACGCCGCTGGTGACCAGGTGCTAATCGAGGTCGCCCGCCGGCTCGAGCACCTGCTCCGGGCTGGCGACACGCTGGCGCGATTGGGCGGCGACGAATTCGCCCTGCTCTGCGAGGAGTGCGGTGACGAGGAGGTCCGGAGGATCGCGGACAGGGTCATCGACTCCATGGCGGAGCCGATCGAGGTGCAGGGCAGGACGATCACCCAGGCGGCCAGCATCGGCATCGCCCTGTATTCGGGGGATGGGGCGCCGACCGAGCCGGACGAGATGCTCGGCGACGCGGATCTGGCGATGTACCGGGCGAAGGCGGCCGGCAAGTCCCGCTACGCGCTCTTCGAGACCTGGATGCGCACGGGAGACACGGATCAGTCCGGCCTCGAGCGGGAGCTGAGGGCCGCGATCGGGAACGACGAGCTCACCGTCCACTATCAGCCGGAGGTGGACCTGATGAGCGGCGAGATCACCGGCGCCGAGGCCCTCGTCCGCTGGCGCCATCCGGTCAGGGGACTGCTCGAGCCGGCGCAGTTCCTGTTCGTCGCCGAGACCAGCAACCTGATCGTGGAATTGGACGACCTGGTCATGCGCGAAGCCTGCTTCCAGGCGGCTCGCTGGCGGGAGGAACTGCCCGACGTGGAACGGTTCACGGTCTCGGTCAACATCAGCGAGCGCCGCCTCGCCGACCCGGGCCTGAGCGGCAAGATCGGCCAGGCGATCGCTGACGCCAAGCTGCCGGCCGCCTCCCTCTGTCTCGAGATCGCCGAGCGGGCTGTGATGGATCGCCGGGCGGCGGCGCTGAGTGCCATCCCGGACCTCGAGGCACTGGGCATCCGGCTCCTGATCGATGACTTCGGCATCGCGATCTCATCGTTCGGCAGCCTCAAGCGCCTGCCGCGCCTGAACGCGATCAAGATCGACGCCTCCTTCATCGCAGGGCTGGGACGCTCCCGGGAGGACTCGGCGGGCGTGGCGGCCATCGTCGGCCTCGCGCACGGCCTGGGCCTGACCGCCACCGCCGAGGGATTGGAGCGCGAGGAGCAGCTCCGCGAGCTCCAGGCCCTGCACTGCGACCGCGGACAGGGCTACTACTTCGCCCGCCCGCAGCCACCGGAGGCGCTCGGCGAACTGCTCAGATCGGCGCGCCTGGGCGAATTGATCTCGTAGCTGAGAGGATCACCGCCATGGGGAGAGTGCCCTCGTACGACCCGCGGGAGCCGAAGGGCGTCTGGATGGGCACGCTCACCTGGACCGCGCGCCAGCGCCCGGTCACCTGGTTCCTGGTCAACATCGGGAACAAGGTCGATCCCTACCTGATGAGGTACAGCGGCGGCCGGGTCAGGACGACGCTCAACGCCCCCACTGTTCTGCTCACGCACACCGGCGCGAAGAGCGGCGAGAAGCGGAGCACCCCACTCGCCTACTTCACCGACGGCGACAACGTCGTCCTGATCGCCTCACGCGGAGGTCACCGCCATCACCCGGCCTGGTACCACAACGTGGTCGCCAATCCAGAGGTCGAGCTCTGGACCAAGGGTGGCGGTGGCCGCTACCGCGCCAGGGAGGCGCAGGGCGAGCTGCGCCAGCGGCTCTGGGAGGAGGCGACGGCGTTCTACCCCGGCTTCGCCCGCTACCAGGAGCGGGCCGGTGACCGGCGGATCCCGGTCATCCTCTGTATCCCGCAGGACTAGCCTCTTCGATGCACGCCACCGGAGGGGTGGCAGAGTCTGGTTTATTGCGGCAGCCTTGAAAGCTGTTGACCGGGTTCTCCCGGTCCGGGGGTTCGAATCCCTCCCCCTCCGCCTTCTATCTGAGCTTGGCCCCGGTGATCGACAGAGTGCCGATCTCATCGCCGGCGGCGAAGTCGTCGCTCGCGTCTCCCGACTCGGTCGGGAAGTTCTGATTCAGCAGCGGCGCCGCGAGTGACGCGAGCTTGATGGTGGCGCCGGAGAAGGTCAGCGTCTTGGTGGACGGGTCGATCGACCTGGTGCCGGTCGAGAAGTCGATCGTGGCGAGCGGGGCTCTCGGCAGTGTCGTTCCGCTGGGCAGCGTCGCGATCGCGGTCAGGACGTTCTGAGCGAAGTCGACTCCGAAGTCGGTGCTGAGCAGGTGCGTGCCGACCGGAGGGCCGTTCGAGCACCCGCCCGGTGTGCCGAGGCCGTTGTCCTTGGTGAGGGTCTGACCGCCGGCGGTGAGCAGCTGGCCGGCGGTGAAGTCCGGGGCGGCGCTGCCGCCGGCCACTGGGAAGTCGAATGCGCCGAGGGGAAGCAGCGGCATCGTCGCCGGGGCAATCGCGGTGACTCCCAGCAGCGAGATGCAGTGCTGCGGGAGCTTGTTGGCGAAGGCCCCGCCGAGATTGGTGGCGAGCTCCATCGTCCCGGTCCCCGGGACGACCTCGACGGCGAGCGGGTCCGTCGTCAGCGACACGATCCGGCCCAGCGGCTGACCCGCCTTCACGGCTCCGCGCGCCGACTTCTTGGCGCCCTTGCCCTTCTTGCCCGCAAAAGCCTTGTTGAGCGCCTTCGCGCCTCTGCTCGCGATCGTCGCGCTGATGTTCTCGATCTTCGCTCCCCAACCGGCGCGCGTGACCGTTCCGCCGGTGAGCTTCCCGAACCCGTTGACGAAGTCCTTGCCGACCTTGGCGACCACGCTGCCCTGGCCGCCATTGCCGCCGAGGTTCAGGGTCGTGATCGTCACCTTGGTCTTGCCCTTGCCCTTCTTGGCCTTGAAGCTGCCGTTGACCTGCACGGTCCCGGAGCCGTCAACCGGGTCAACGGCACCGCCCGTGATGGTGAGATTGAGGCCGCTGGGCTTCAGCTTGAGGCCGCGCGAGCCCTGGAGCTGGATGACCACCGAACCACCCTTCAGGTCATCCTGGCCGGCGAACGCGGAGCTCGAGGCCGCAAGCAACGCGACCAACGCGAGTACGGAGGCGATCAGGCCGCGCCGGCGGCCTCTGGAGTGCTTTTCCCTGTGAGTCGACATGCGTCCTGGCGTGGATCCCCCTGCAAAAGCAGCTGCCTCAGTGTCTCACGGGCTGGAATAGGATGCGCCGGTTGGTCTACCCAAAAAAGCCCTACAGGAATTGGGCGGGCCGACGATGAATACATGCGGGGGGTCATTCAACCGGGCTGGTCCGATAACCGTGGAAGCTGCTTCGCAACAGCATCATTCTCATTCAGGCGTCCGATTCGCAGGGAGAGCCTTCGCCGGGCTCGTCCTGGTTGCGATGCTGCTGGTGGTCGCCCACAACACGGTCGACCTGGGGGCGCCCCGCTACAGCTACTTCCTCGAGGAGTGGGTCTACGACTTCATCACGATGGCGGCTGCCGTGGCCACGCTGGCCTGGGCGGCACTTCGCAAGCAGGAGCGGTTGCCATGGGCCCTCCTCGGCGCGGGCCTGTTGAGCTGGGCCGTCGGCGACCTGTACTGGACGATCTCGCTCCGGGACATGGCGAGCCCTCCCTTCCCGTCGGTCGATGACGTTCTCTACCTCGCCGGGTACGTATTCATCCTCGCCGGCATTGTCGCCAAGGTGAGGGCGCGCGTCGGTCGCATGACCGCGGTGGTCTGGACCGACGTCACGATGGGCGCGCTCTGCGTAGCGGCGATCGGCGCCAGCTTGCTGATGGACTTCGTCCTCAGAAACACCACCGGGACGCCGCCCGAGGTCGCGGTTGCCGTCGCCTATCCCACCCTCGATCTCGTCATCCTGGCCGTCGCCGTCGGCGCGGTTGCGCTGACCGGCTGGCGCCCAGGCCGCTCCCTCGGGCTGATCATCGCGGGCGTCGCCTGCGCCGCGCTCGGCGACGGCGTCTACACCCACCAGTCACTGGCGGGGACCTACACCGCCGCATCCTGGAACAACTTCCTCTGGCCGCTGGCGACGTTGCTGATCGCTGCGGCCGCGCTACAGCCCCCGAGCAAGACTCGCCAGACCGAGCCCGCCGAGGGCTGGCGCGCCTTCGCCTCCCCCACGATCTTCGCGCTCGCCGTCCTGGCTCTGCTCATGCTGGAGCGCCAGGACATGAACGAGCCGGCGGTCGCGGCCCTGACCGTGGCGACGCTGGTCGCTGTCATCGTCAGGCTAGTCCTCACCTTCACGCAGAATCACCAGCTGGTCCGCGAGCTCCAGACCGACCCGCTGACTGGCCTGTTCAACCGCGGGAAGCTCGCCTACGACCTGGACCGGCTGTTCAGTCTCGACGATCCCCCTCCGCACGTCCTCGCCTTCCTCGACCTGGACGGCTTCAAGGCATACAACGACGCCTTCGGCCATCCCGCGGGGGATGCGCTGCTCGTGCGCCTCGGTCATCAGCTGGCCGATGCGGTCGGCGATGGCGGCCGGGCGTACCGGATGGGTGGCGACGAGTTCGCGATGCTGCTGCCCGGCGATGCGACCACCGCCGGTGCCGCCGTCGCAGCCGGAGCGGCGGCCCTGAGCGAGCGAGGAGAGGGGTTCAAGGTCACCTGCTCGTGCGGGTCGGCTGAGCTGCCGGCCGACGCGACCAGCCCCTCCACCGCCCTGCAGCTGGCCGACCAGCGGATGTACGCGGACAAGGACTCACACCGGCCCTCCAGCGGGGGCGAGGTCGAAGCCGTCCTGCTCAGGATCCTCAACCAGCGGGCCCCCGAGCTCGGGGAACACGTCAACGCTGTGAAGAGCCTCTCCCTGGCGGTCGGCGAGGAGATCGAGCTGCCGCCAGGCGAGCTGACCGCCCTCTGCCGCGCCTCCGAGCTCCACGACATCGGCAAGATCGCGATTCCCGACGCGATCCTCAGCAAGGCCGGTCCGCTCGACGAGGAGGAGTGGGAGTTCATGCACCAGCACACGATCCTCGGCGAGCGAATTGTCTCTGCGGCGCCCTCACTCGCCTCGGTCGGCAGCCTGATCCGCTCCTCGCACGAGCGCTGGGACGGCAAGGGCTACCCCGACCGCCTCGAGGGGGAGTCGATCCCGCTCGCGGCCCGCATCATCTTCGCCTGCGATGCCTACGACGCGATGACGTCGGAGCGGCCCTACTCGCCCGCTCGCGACCCGGAGGCGGTGCTCGCCGAGCTCCGCGAGTGCTCGGGGTCGCAGCTCGACCCCAAGGTCGTCCAGGTCCTCGAGCACGTGATCCGCTCCAGGCCGGCCGAGCGGCTGCCGGTCCCGGTCCCCGTCGCCTGACTCAGTAACGAAGGCCTCCCTTGGAGGACTGTGTAATCGACCGGGTTAACCTGGTCGTTACCCCGAGGAAGTGAGGTAAGAGAACTTGGAGAAGGTCAAGAAGAGTGAGCAGGAGTGGCGTCAGGAGCTGACACCTGAGCAGTACGAGGTCGTCCGCCAGAAGGGCACCGAGGCTCCGTTCACGAGCGAGCTCAACGACGTCAAGGAGCCGGGGCAGTTCGTCTGCGTGGCATGTGGACAGCCCGTATTCGACGCCGAGAACAAGTTCGACTCCGGCACCGGCTGGCCGAGCTTCGACCGGCCGATGGACGACGAGAACGTCGAGACCGCGGCGGACAACGGCATGTTCATGAAGCGAACGGAGGTGCTCTGTTCACGATGTGACGCGCACCTGGGACACGTCTTCGACGACGGCCCGCAGGACACCACCGGGCAGCGCTACTGCATCAACGGCTGCGCCCTCGAGTTCAAGCCCGAGTCCGAGTAACGGCCCCAGGGTTGCCATGTGGATCGTGTCGTAACCCCGTATCCCCGCACGGCGAAGCCCGAGGAGATGCGGGTTTATGGCGAAGCCGTCAGACTTTCCCGCCGGCGCCCAGGTAGCTGAAGCGCACGGCGAGCGCAACGGCCTCGGTCCGCGTGTCCACTTCCATCCGGGCGATTGCGTTCCGGACGTGGGTGTGGACCGTGGCCGGGCTGAGTGAGAGCCGGTCGGCGATCTGCTTGACGCGCAGGCCCTCCGCGAGCAATTCGAGAATCTCGCGCTCGCGGGGGGTCAGCTCGAGCAGCTTCTCGACCTCGCCGGCTCCTTGGCCGAGCTCGGTGCCGACGAAGGTGCCGCCGCCGGCGACCACCTCGATCGCGCGGGCGATGTCCTCGCTCGGCGCCGACTTGAGGACGTAGCCGGAGGCGCCGGCGCGCAGCGCCAGGGTCAGCAGGTCGGGCTGGGCGTGCGCGGTGAAGATGATGACCCGCGTCTCGGGCCGGGCCTTGAGGATGTCCTTGGTCGCATCGATGCCGTCCTTGCCCGGCAGCTCGACGTCGACGATGCAGACATCGGGCTCGAGATCCTTGACGACGTCGACGACCTCCTCACCGGTCTCGGCCTCGCCGACGATCTCGACGCCTTCCACCGCGGCCATCCTTGCCTTGATTGCCTCGCGAACGATCTCGTGGTCGTCGCAGAGGACTACTCGCTTGGGAGTCGAGGGGCTCATTTATGTAGGAATCCTCTCTGGGGAGCCAAAGTCCTGCAAAACAGCCGGAAGTTCCACGCTCCCGTCCTCCATCTGACCGTTCTCCAGCAGCGCAATCAGGGTTCTACCCACAGCCACCGCAGTTCCGTTCAGCGTGTGCACGGGTTCGGGGGATTCTCCTTGGCCGGGACGGTACCGGGCCGACAGGCGTCTTGCCTGGTAGTCAGTAGTGTCGGAGCAGCTTGTCAGTTCCCTGAAGCGCTTCTGACTGGGGATCCAGCCCTCGCAATCGAACTTGCGAGCGGCCGGAGCCCCGAGATCGCCCACGACGACGTCGACCACGCGGTACGGGATCTCGAGGGCGGCGAGGATGCCCTCCTGGATGGCGAGGATCCGCTCGTGCTCCTCGCGTCCCGCGCGGGGCTCGACGAAGCTGAACATCTCGACCTTGTCGAACTGGTGAACCCGGAAGATCCCGCGCGTGTCCTTGCCCGCCGCACCCGCCTCGCGCCGGAAGCAGGTGGAGAAGCCGCCGTATCGCTTGGGCAGCTCGCCGGCCTCCATGATCTGGTCGGCGTGCAGCGCGGCCAGTGAGACCTCGGAGGTCCCCACGAGGAAGAGCTCGTCGCGGGGGACCTCGTAGATCATCTCCCGCTCGCCGGGGAAGTAGCCCGTCCCGTGAAGGGCCTTCTCCCTGACGAGCACCGGCGGGATCGCGGGCACGAAGCCCTCGGCTCGGATCCGCTCCATGGCGAAGCGCACCAGCGCGAACTCGAGCATGACCAGGTCGCCGAGCAGATAGGCGAAGCGCGAGCCGGAGGTCTCGGCGGCCGCCTCCATCTCGATCCAGCCGTGTCGCTGGGCCAGCTCCAGGTGGTCGAGCGGCTCGAAGCCGAAGTCCGGAGGGTCCCCCACCTCCCTGAGCGTGACGTTCTCCTCCTCGGTCTCTCCGTCCGGTGCGTCCGGGTCGGGGACGTTCGGCAGGGAGGTGAGCAGTTCGTCGCGCTTCTCGCTCAGCTCGGCGAGCTGCGGCTCGAGCTCCTTGAGCTCGGACTTGAGCCCGGTCGAGACCTCGCGGGCCTTCTTGAACTCCGAATCGTCGGTCTTGCCGGCGCGGGCCGCCTCCTCGAGCTCGCCGGAGAGCTTGTTCTGCTCGGCGCGCATCTGATCGATGCGAGTGTTCAGCTCGCGGCGACGCTGGTCCGCCTCGAGGAGCTCGGCGAGTTGCTCGGCCGCGCCCCGCCTCGCCAGCGCCGCGCGCACCGGCTCGGGGTCACTGCGGATCTGCTTGAGGTCGAGCGTGGCTCTACCTACGGGGCCGCCGTGGTGGTGTCGCCGCCGGGCGCGGCGCTTCCGTCACGTCCTGGCCGGCGTACTTGGCGACGAACGCCGCCACCTTGTCGGCGTCGGCGCCCACGACGATGTTCTGGGGCATGATCGCCCCGGAGAAGCCGCCGTTGCGGATCGCGTAGATCACGTCGTCCATCGTCTCCTGGCGCTGATCGAGATTCGGGCCCTGCACGCGCTCCGAGCGGTTGGCGCTTCCCTTGGTGCCTGCCGGGGTCAGGGTGTGGCAGCCCGAGCAGCGCTGGGCGAAGATCTCCGCGCCCTGATGGTCCGGATCGTTGTCCGGAACCTGGACGCCCTGTGTCCCGCAACCGGCGGCGGTCGCGACCACGGCGACTGCGATCAGTAGAAATGCCCCTCGCACGCGGCGGGATCATATGCGAGCGCCCTCGCGTAGCGTTCAGCCATGCCCGTCACCCCGGAGGAGTTCCGAGCCGCGCTCGGCGCCTATGCGACCGGGGTGACCGTGGTCACCGCGATCGGCGATCACGGGCCCTCCGGGGCGACCGCGAACGCCGTCACCTCCCTATCGCTCGACCCACCGATGATGCTCGCCTGTCTCGACCGCGGCTCCCGCACGCTCACCTCGGTGCGCGCGCAGGGACGGTTCGGGATGAACGCTCTGGCAGCGGGCCAGGAGGACATGGCGCGCCGCTTCGCGGGCAAAGAGGGAGAGCCTGAGAAGTGGCAGGGCGTCGAGTGGTCGGAGAGCGACGAGCTGCCCCGCCTGCCAGGAGCCCTGATGTGGGTCGCCTGCGAGCTGCGCGATCTGATCGACGGCGGCGACCACTTGATCCTGACCGGCAACGTGCTCGCGGCGGAATCGCGCGAGGGCCAGCCGCTGCTCTTCCACCGGGGCGATTACCGCGATTTGCTGTCGGAGTCCTGACCGCCTGGTAGGGTCGGCCCAATGGCGTCCGTCACACCGCGCTTGATGCGCGGTGCTCCGCTTCTCGTCCTTCTTTTCCTGGGCTTTCTCGTGCTCGCCTCGCGGGCCGATGCGTACATCTACTGGACCAACCAGGGCGCGACTCCCGCCGGCGCGGGCATCGGACGGGCGAACACCGACGGCACGGGGGTCAATCAGCACTTCATCAGCCTTCCGGACAGCGGGCCCTGCCTGCTGGCCGCCAACGACACAAATCTTTTCTGGTCGAGCCAGACCAGGAACGAGACCATCGGCCGGGCCAACATCGACGGCACCGGCGTCAATCCGAGCCTCTTCGGCGCGGACGCTCCCTGTGGCATCGACGTCAACAGCTCCTTCATCTACTACTCGAACAACACGACGATCGGGCGCGCGAACCTGGATGGCACCAGCCCCGACCCGAGCTTCATCCCGTCCCCCGGTGGCTACCCGTGCGGGGTGACGGTCGACGGCTCCTACGTCTACTGGGGCCACAACAACTTGATCGGCCGCGCCAATCTCGACGGCACGAACTCCGACCCGAACTGGCTCCCGGGGCCCGACGGTCCATGTGGGCTCGCCATCAACGGCTCCTACATCTACTGGGCCAATGAGAACGCACCCGCGACGACGATCGGGCGCGCGAACCTCGACGGAAACCCGGCGAGCGTCAACAACGCGTTCATCACGGGCGCCGACCTCCCGTGCGGGGTCGCCGTCTTCAACAACAAGATCTACTGGGGGAACTACGGCAACGACGCCGCCCCCGACACGATCGGCCGCGCCAACCTCGACGGCACGAACGTCAACCAGAGCTTCATCAGCGGCGCGGATGCG
>Ga0126307_10002626_pt1 | contig 12151 bp, 8 predicted proteins | sample Plot28_FD_89955 | JGI IMG/M metagenome (GOLD analysis project Ga0126307, IMG submission 89955) | Serpentine soil microbial communities from UC McLaughlin Reserve, CA, USA - Plot28 | ecosystem: Environmental > Terrestrial > Soil > Grasslands | place: USA: UC McLaughlin Reserve, Lake County...
CCGAAGTAGACGACCCCGCGGCGATGCCGCTCGCGTGTGAACATGACGCGCGGGTAGTCGTCCTCCACGGTCACCGCGATGTAGGGGTAGGACTTGTCGTCGCGCAGGCGGACGTTGAACGGCGGCCGGTGCCGGCGGATCAGGTTCTGCTCGAGGTGGAAGGCCTCTGTCTCGTTCGAGGTCACGATCACCTCGATGCGCTCCACCCGCTCCGTGAGGTTCTCGAGCCCAGGACGCGAGTCACCACCGCGGAAGTACGACCGCACGCGGGAGCGCAGGGACTTGGCCTTCCCCACGTAGAGGACGGTGTCCTTCGACCCGCGGAAGAGGTACACACCCGGCTTCGTGGGGATGCCCTTCAGCTGCGCTTCGATGCGCTCCGTGCGGCTTTCTGCGGTGGCGGTCATGCCTGTTCAAGCCTAGCCCGTGGGAATACGAGCGCCCGGACGCCGGTTGTAGCCAGAGCATGGCCACGCAAGCCCAGCCCGAGTTCCTCGAGGCCACGTACGGCTCCGTCTGCCGCAGCACGCGCTGCGACGAGAAGCGGCGCCGCACTCTCGAGAGCGTCGTCCACCTCGCAGTGGAGCTCGCGCGTGAGGGACGCGAGGGCCGCAAGGTCGGCACGCTCTTCGTCATCGGAGACGTGGACAACGTGCTCGCGCAGTCGCGCTCACTCCTCCTCGACCCGCTCTACGGGCACCCCGAGGACGTCCTGCACGTCGAGCGCCCCGAGTTCCGCGAGACGGTCAAGGAGCTCTCCCAGCTCGACGGCGCGTTTGTCGTCAGGGACGACGGCACCTTCGTCTCGGCCGGCCGCTACGTGGACGTCGAGGTCGGGGCCGAGGAGAACTTCCTCCCCGGACTCGGCACGCGGCACGCCGCCGCGGCCTCGGTGAGCCGGCAGACGAACGCGATCGCCGTCGTCGTCTCGCAGAGCTCGGTCGTTCGCGTCTTCGCTAACGGCCAGGTGCGCGCGGAGATCATCCCGGAGCTCTTCCTCATGTCGAAGGAAGGCCTCTTCGCATCCCGCGCCGACGTGCGCCAGATGCCCGAGGCCGGCGTCACCCTCGCCGTCGCCGACTAGGCGCGGGCCCGCCCAGCTGCCCGCTTGCGAGCGGGCCCGCCCTTCGAAGGTAGGGCGGGAAACGTGACGCAAGCGGCTACGATTGCGCCGTGCCCGGGGAGACCTCGACGCAATACGTCGCGTACACGCTTTACAAGGCGGATCCCGCCTGGCTGCTCCTTCCGATCGAGGAGCGCAATGCGGGCAAGGAGGCCTTCTCCGAGGTCGTCTCGGCCTGGCAGGAGCGGATGGAGCTCCGCTCCTACAGCCTCGTCGGCGTCAGGCCCGAGGTCGACTTCATGCTCTGGAAGCTCACCGAGCGCTACGACGACCTCCGCGAGCTGACCACCGACCTGAACGGGACCCCGCTCGCGCCCTATCTGACGACGCCATACTCCTACCTCGCCACCACCAAGCCGTCGCAGTACTTTGAGGACACGAGCAAGCGGCCGCGACGGGTCGTACCGCGCGGCGCGCCCTACCTCGTCGTCTACCCCTTCGTAAAGACGCGGGAGTGGTACTCGCTGCCGATGGACGACCGCCGCCGCGCGATGCAGGAGCACGCCGCGGTCGGAAGCCGCTTCGTCACGATCACGAACCACACGACGTACTCGTTCGGGATCGACGACCAGGAGTTCATGACGGCCTTCGAGTGCGAGAGCCCCGCCGACTTCCTCCAGCTGATGATGCGGCTGCGCGAGACCGAAGCCTCGCGCTACACCGAGCGAGACACACCGATCTTCGTCGGGACGGCGCAGGAGCTGTCCGAGATTCTCGACTCGCTCGACGGCGCGGCCGCTCGCCTCCGGATCTCGACCTCGACCTGAGGTTTACCCTTCTTCCATAGCCCCATGCGCCGGCTGCGAACCTCGCACAGGCTTGACCGTGGGAGGTATAGTCGTGTCGTGGTGCTAGCTCGGCCTCGCCTGCCACTGCGGCTCGCGCTCTTCGCGGCTTCATTTGCGCTCGCGCTCGTCTTTGCTACGACGAGTCGAGCCGAAGACCCGACACTGACTGACGCAGGGACCGCGACGGCAACGGACGACGCTGGAGCGGTCACCACGCCAACGTTGGACGCACCGCCTCCGACGACCGACCCGGTGCCTCCGACGACCGACCCGGTGACTCCGACCGAGCCGGTGCCTCCGACCGAGCCGGTGACTCCGACCGAGCCGGTGCCTCCGACCGAGGTGCCTCCGACCGACCAGGTGCCTCCGACCGAGGTGCCTCCGACCGAGGTGCCTCCGACCGAGGTGCCTCCGACCGAGCCGCCGGGCACCTCCGGTTCGCCACACGGTTTCCTGGGAGTCCAGGGACCGTCACTCGACGGGGCGCCAGTCGCCTCCCCAATTCCCGTGAGCGACGCGCTCGTGACGGTCGCCTTCGGTCGCCTTCGCTCTTCACCGCCACCCGCGGACGACTCCCGGGGCCGGTCGGGCGGGGCCACACATTCCCGAGGAGCTCCGGGGCGTCCTCCGCTCCCCAGCGATTCACCTCGGCCCTCTGCCCCCTCTGCGCCGCCCGCAGGTTTCGGTGGCGCTCCGGGTGGAGGATTCTTCTTCTCAGGCTTCGCGGCGCTGGTCGCGGCGGTGTGTTTCGGCTTGGCTCGCCGAAGCACCAAGCGATTGATCATGTCAGTCGCCGCATGGGAGCCGGTCGCTTTCGTTTCTCTCCCCGAGCGACCGGGATAACCCACCGCCGCGCTGCCCTTATCCCGGGGTAGGCGTGCCGCGAACGACCTCCGGGGCTTCCCGCTCCGGAGGCATGCCAACCATTCGAAAGGAGGTTTCCAAGTTGGTCAGGGGAGGTCCTCGGTTTGACGCTTCACACTCGTCTCGGAACCACCGAACCTTTTCGAGGACCTCACCCCGGGAACCCTTCGAGGGGTTGGGGCTCGCGTCGTTTCCTGGTTGCGGCTCCAGGGGTCGATACGACGCGGATGGCCCGGAGCTTGCACGAGTCGGGTTGGAGTTAAGGCGAGCGCATGGAGGTCACCTAGGCGGCACCGTGCGGCCCGATGTGTCCAGCCTCCCAACTCGGCCCACTGCAAGCGGATTCGGGCCCAACGTTCGAGCGGGTGGGCGGGGAGAGCGGCGTCGGCGACGCCGGCCCGCCCGCCTCGGACGTCACCCGACGGCACGCGGGCGCTCGAGCTTCGCGCGACAGAGCGCTGCCGCCCAGACCGCCTAATAACCGTGCGTGTGCTCGCGGCGCCAGACGCGCCAAAGTGAGTAGCCAGACGCGACGAGCACGAAGATGAAGACGAGCATCTCGAGGCTCCCGCTCGGATAGGGAGCCAGGATCGCAGCGCCCACGTTCACGACGGCGAGGCCCACAGCGCCGTAGAACACCGCGCGCGAGCTCGCCGACCACATGGCGATATCTCCGCGGCGCTCGCGCCAGAGGAGGAAGAGGAAGAAGGCGATCGCGAGGAAGAACGCGATCCGTGCGATCAAGAGCAGGCTGAAGAGCGCCGTCTGCAGCTGGAGCAGCCAGATCCCGACGGCGATCAGGAGGATGATCGCGAAGCCGCGGACTGTGGGGTTGATCCGGCTCATGCCGTGGTGAACGCGCGGATCGAGAGCGCCGTTGCCAGGAGGGTAGCTCCCACGAACCAAGCGAGGCGCCGGGCCGGCACGGGCGGCGCGTAGAGCCAGGGCGACAGCGCGGCGAGGAGCGCGAACGACCCGTACGCGTAGTGGAGCTTGTCGGGAGCCCGCCGGCCGTCGGAGAGGAGCAGGAGCCCGAGGGCGACCTGGGCGATAAGGAGCGACTGGCCGAGCGCGAGCGCGTGCGCGTACAGGCGCCCGGGATAGCGCTTCCGCCACAGATAGATCCCGCCCCAGCCGAAGGCGAGGAGGTTCACGGTGATGACGAGCACCGCGTTCAGCTGGTGGAGGCCCAGCACGGTCGCCACCCTAACGTTGCGTACACTCACAAGGTGATCGAGGAAGGCACGGCGGCTCCCGACTTCGACCTCGTGAGCGACTCGGGGAGCGAGGGGAGAACGGCTGCTCGGGCGGAAGTTGTAACGGCGGCGCCAGTCGTACCGATCGAAGGAGTGCGGGGTCGGACCGGACCCGCACTGCCGGCCTAACGCGCGCGGGCTCGCCCAGCACGCGAATCGGGGGGAAACGGCGGTCCGGCCCCGCGTCCTTGGTCGCGCTGTCAGTACCCGTTGTATCTGACTCCTGAAGGTGCCAGGGTGGATGAGAGGCCGGAGGTTGCCCTGGTCGGCAGATTGAGCCGCAGTTCTGTCGATCTCTCCCCCCAGGCCCTTCGGCCTCATTTCGTCTTGGAGCGCCGTTTTATCCCGCGAGCGAATCGCCGAGGCGCTTGTCCGCTGGTCGCGCGCGGCGTAATGGGCGTCAGGCAAGTCCGGCAAGTCTGCTCTCGGGAGGTTCGACCACTCGCGTGGCGAACCGTCCCGGGATGTGGAAACAGGACGAATCTTTCGGGGCTCCGAAGGCTCTATGACCGCGACCCAACTCGCGCACCTTAGGTGTCCCCGAAGGAAACGTAGAGCGGTCTTCTAAGGCGTGCACTCCGTTGTCGATGGCGCCGACGATCGCCGTCAGGAGGCCGAGCAGGTCGGTCCACGCAGGAAGCCGATCCACGCGCCGGCGAGCGCACCGCCCACCGAGCGCGAAACCCGTCAGCTTCGCCCTCGCCTTCGACTCCGGGTTCAGCCAGCCCGGGGCCTTGATTCGGAGCACTCGATCGATATACGATCGCCCGGCAAGTCGGGAGAGAACGGGAACGGAACGGGGAGAACTCGGTGGCTGGAGGAAATTGGCCGCCTGTGGGACCGACGAAGGAAGCTCTTTCGACGGCAGGCGGATCACGGGTACAGGCGTTAACCGCCATAGACGGTTCAGCAACCGGAAGTGTTTCCGGCTGTCTGGATGACCGGGCGGTGTCGTGCAAGGTTCCGCCCGCTCCTCCGCCTGTCTTCTCACATCCGACCGCAAGCCTCGATCGGTTCGCTGCCCAAAGGGAGGGGCGTAGCCAATGATGCGTTCGATCATCGGAACGAGCCTACGGTTCCGACTCCTCGTCGTTGCAGGGGCGGCGCTGCTCTTGGCCGTTGGAATCAGCCGGGCGGGCAGCGCGTCCGTCGACGTCCTCCCCGAGTTCACGCCGCCGTACGTCGAGATCCAGACCGAGGCGCTCGGGCTTTCGGCAGAGGAGGTCGAGCAGCTCATCACGATTCCAGCCGAGGCCGACCTCCTGAACGGCGTCGAGGGCGTCGACGTGATCCGCTCGAAGTCGCTTCCGGGCCTGTCATCCATCGTGCTCGTGTTCGAGCCCGACGCCGATCTCTACAAGTCGCGGGCCCTCGTCCAGGAGCGCCTCGCGCAGATGGGTGCGGCGGCGATGCCGAATGTGTCGGACCCGCCCGTGATGCTCCAGCCGTACTCGTCATCGAGCCGCGTTCTCATGTTCGGGCTCTCGTCGGATCAGGTCTCGCCGATCGAGAAATCGGTGATCGCCCGCTGGACTATCCGGCCCCGCCTGCTCGGGGTGCCCGGTGTCGCCAATGTCTCCATCTGGGGATTTCGCGACCGGCAGCTCCAGGTTCAGGTCGAACCGGAACAGTTGCGGGACCGGGGCGTGACGCTCGAGCAGGTCGTGGCGTCCGCCGGCAACGCGCAGATCTCTACGCCGCTCAGCTTCCTGGAGGGCTCGACCCCGGGTACCGGCGGCTTTATCGAGACCCCGCAGCAGCGCCTCGGGGTTCGAAACGTCTTCGACAAGCTCATCGATCCCGAGGAGCTCGGCAACGTGCCTGTCGAGTCCGCCGGGGGCAGATTGCGCCTGAGTGACGTGTCGAACGTCGTCGAGGGTCACCAGCCGCTGATCGGCGACGCCGTCGTGAACGATTCCGACGGGCTCGTGCTCGTGGTCGAGAAGTTCCCCGGCGCCGATACGCTCGCGGTGACCGAAGGCGTCGAGGCGGCGCTCGCGGACCTTCGCCCCGGTCTGGCAGGGATGGAGCCGGACACGTCGCTCTTCCGGCCGGCGACGTTCATCGAGCACGCGATGGACAACCTAACGCTCGCGCTCATCATCGCCGGCGTGTTCGCCCTGATCGTCGCCGCGGCGTTCCTCTTCGAATGGCGGACGATCCTAATCGGGCTGTTCACAGTTCCGCTGTCGCTCGTGTCCGCCGCGTTCGTCCTCGACCTGCTCGGCGAGACTTTCAACGCGATCTCATTCGCGGGCTTGGCTGCCGCCGTGGCGGTCGTGATCGACGACGCAGTCGCGGGTGCCGAAAATGTCGCCCGCCGCTTCCGCGCTCACGGGGAGATCGGGAGCGAGAGACCGCTACTCGACATCGTCCAGCAGGCCTCCCAGGAAGTGAGGAGCCCTCTGACGTACGGAACTGCGATCGCCCTCCTGGCGGTGGTTCCCGTCGCCGCGATGGGCGGTCGCCCGGGCGCGTTCTTCGAGCCGCTCGTGCTTGCCTACGCGCTGGCGGTCCTCGCGGCGATGGTAGTGGCCACGGTCGTCACGCCGGCGCTCAGCCTGCTTCTCTTCGCGCGCGGCCCGGGCGGAGGTCGCGAGTCTCCGGTCGTGAGGGCGGCGAGAGCCCGCCACAGGGCGGTACTCACAGGCATCGTAGGGAGGTCTCGCGCGGTGCTCATCGCCTCCGGCGTTGCGGGTCTCGCCGCGCTCGCAGTCCTCCCCTTCCTCGGGACGTCGCCGATCCCCTCTTTCAAGGACGAGGACATCGTGGTCCGCGTGGAGGCGCCGCCGGGAACGTCGAACCCGCGGATGACGCAGATCGCGACGGACGTGACCCGCGAACTGCGGTCGCTGCCCGGAGTCGAGAACGTCGCGGCGACCGTCGGACGCGCCGTCGGCGGCGACCAGCGGGTCGACGTCAACTCAGGCGAGGTCTGGGTCAGCCTCGCCGCCGATGCCGACCACGACGCGACGGTCGCGTCGATCGAGAACGTGCTTGCTCAGACACAGGACGTGCAGAGCAGCGTGGTCGCCAACTCGGACCAGAAGATCCGCGACGTCGGGGGACTCAGAAAAGGTACGAACACCGTTACGGGCGAGGGCCTCGACGTGCTGACCGGCGTCGACCACCCGCTCGTCGTCCGCGTGTACGGCCAGAACCTGGACGTCCTCCGCAGCGAGGCGGCGAAGGTGCGGACGCTCATGATGGAGGTCGACGGCGTCGTCGACCCGGTCGTCCGGCAGCCCAGCGAGCAGCCAAACGTTGAGATCGAGGTCGACATCGCCAGGGCCCGAGAAGCCGGGATCAAGCCCGGCGACGTGCGCCGCGCGGAGGCCACGCTCGTTCAGGGTCTCCTTGTCGGCAGCGTCTTCGAGGACCAGAAGGTCTTCCAGGTGATCGTGCAGGGGGCCCCGGAGACGCACCAGACGGTCTCGGACATCGAGAACCTGCTCATCGACACGTCAGGGGGCAACCACGTCCGTCTCGGCGAGGTCGCCGACGTGCGCATCGCGGACGGGCCGATCGCGATCGACCGGGAAGCCGTTTCGCGCTTCCTCGACATCGAAGCGAATGTGAGCGGGCGAACCGTCGGCGACGTGGCGGCCGACATCGACATGCGTCTCCAGCGCTCCTCGTTCCCGCTCGAGTACCACGCGGAAGTGCTCGACAACACGCCATCAAGGGTCGGGGTCGACTGGGTGATTGCGCTCGCGGCCGCGCTCGCCGCCTTCCTCCTCATGCAGGCGGCCTTCTGGAGCTTCCGGCTCGCGTTGCTGGCATTTCTGACGCTCCCCGTCGCGCTCGCAGGAGGGGTGCTGGCCGCGGTGATCAACGGCGGCGAGCTCTCCCTCGGCGCGCTGGTCGGCCTCTTGGCGCTGCTCGGGCTCGCAGCGCGTAACGGTGTCCTCATGATCCGCCACTTCCAGAACCTCCAGCGTTACGAAGGCGAGGTCTTCGGCGGCAAACTCGTCCAGCGTGGGGCGGAGGAACGCGTCGGCTCCACCCTGACGAGCGCCGCGGTCCTGATGGTCGTGTCGGTTGTGTTCGTCGTGCTCGGACCCCGGCCCGGCCTCGAGATCGTGAGCCCGATGGCAGTGGTCCTCCTCGGCGGCCTCGTAACGACGACCGTCGTGACCCTGGGAGTCCTGCCCGTGCTCTACCTCCGCTTCGGTGCGCGCCAGCCGGCGCTCTCGCCCGAGGAGCAGACCCTCGAGCGCTGGGCACAGTTCGGGCCCGAGGCCGCGACCGCGGAGGCGCGCACGACGCTCGTGTCCGCCCTGCTGTCGGAGCCGCCCGGTGCGGAGTCCGCCGAGCAGGCCACGACCACTGGCCACACGGCTCCGTCGGCCCGCGGCGACGGGTCGGCCGAGAAAGACGAGGAGTATGGCACCAAGCCGAGCTAGCCGCAGACATTCGGCCCCCGTAGGACTCCGCCTCTGGGCCGGGCTCGCGATCCTTGCCGTCCTACTCGGCGTCTCGGCGTGCGCAGAGGTGCCTTCGAATCTCGTCGAGGACCAGCCGTATGAGCTGGAGCCGATCGAGGGGACCGATCTCCAGCGCGTAAAGCTCTCGGACGAGACCGCGGCGAGAATCGATCTCCAGACGGCGAGTGTTCGCCCGGCCGGCCGCAGAACGGCCGTCCCGCACGCGGCGCTCATCTACAACCCAGACGGCGACGTGTTCGTTTACACGAGGCCGGCGCCGCAGACGTACGTCCGGGCTCCGGTCACGGTGCGTCGCGTCGAGGACGCCCAGGCGTTGCTTTCCGAGGGGCCGACCGTCGGCACGGTCGTCGTCACCGTCGGAGCCGCAGAGCTCCTCGCGACCGAGTACGAGATCCTCAACCAGCATCCATGAGAGCCGGGGACGAATGCGCTGGATAGTCGCACGCAGCCTCCGCTTCAGGTGGCTCGCCCTCTTCGGCGCGGCCGCCGTCCTCTTCTTCGGCTTTCTCCAGGCGCGCGACGCTCCGCTCGACGTGTTTCCGGAGTTCGCGCCCCCGATCGTCGAGGTCCAGACGATCGCGCTCGGCAACACGTCCACCGAGGTCGAAGAGCTGATCACGATCCCGATCGAGGACGCCCTCAACGGGATCGAGGGCCTCGACAAAATGCGTTCCTACTCGGTCGAGCAACTCTCCTCGATCAAGCTCTATTTTAAGCGCGGAACCGACCTCTACCGCTCGCGCCAGCTCGTGCAGGAGCGCCTGGCAGGCGTGACATCGCAGCTGCCGACGTGGGCCAGCCCGCCGTTCATGATGCCGCCCCTCTCCTCGACGGCCCGGGTCATGAAGATCGGCATGACCTCGAGCGACCTCTCAATGGAGGAGATGTCGGCGATCGCCTACTGGAGGATCAGGCAGCGCCTGCTGCGCGTCCCCGGCGTGGCCAACGTGCTCATCTACGGTGAGCGGCTCCAGCAGCGGCACGTTCAGGTCGATCCCCAGCTTCTCGCGAAGTTCGATGTCTCGCTGACCGACGTGATGGAGACGACTGCGAATGCGCTCGACGCCGGCGTCCTCCAGTTCGCGCAGGCGTTCACGGTCGGCACGGGCGGGTTCGTCGAGTCGGGCGACGTGCGCATGAACGTGCGCAATGTTCAGCCCATCGTGACCGAGGAAGACCTCGCAAAGGTGGCGGTCGAGAGGGCCAACGGCGAAGTGATACGCCTCAGCGACCTCGGCAACGTCGTCGAGGACCACATCCCGCTCTGGGGCGACGCGCTCATCGACGAGCGCCCCGGGCTGATGTTGATCGTGCAGAAGCTCCCGCGGGCGAACACGCTGGAGGTTACGCACGGCGTTGAGGATGCGATGGACGAAATGGGTCCAGGCCTTCCCGGCATCACGATCCAGACGGACCTCTTCCGGCCCGCCACGTTCATCGAGCGCGCCATCCACAACCTCTTCATGGCGCTCGTGCTCGGCGTCATGCTCGTCGTCCTGATCCTCGCAGCTTTCTTACTCGAGTGGCGGACGGCCTTCATCAGCCTGCTCGCGATCCCTCTCTCACTCGTGGGAGCGGTCCTCATCCTCGAGCTCTTCGACGTGGTCATCAACGTGATGATCTTGGCGGGCCTCGTGGTCGCGATCGGGGTGGTTGTCGACGACGCGATCATCGACGTGGAGAACATCGTGCGCCGGCTGCGCCAAGCGCGTGCGGAGGGTCGGAGGACGTCCACTTTCCAGGTCGTGCTCGAGGCATCCGTCGAGGTGCGGAGCGCGATCATCTACGCCACGCTCATCGACGTCGTCGCGATCCTGCCCGTCTTTTTCCTCGGCGGGCTCTCCGGATCCTTTTTCAAGCCGCTCGTCCTTGCGTACGGGCTCGCCGTGATGGTTTCGCTCATCATCGCCACGACCGTCACGCCGGCGCTCTGCTTCCTACTCCTCTCCAAGGGCCACACACAGCGTGAGTCGCCATTGACGCGCGCGCTCCGGCGAGGGTATGGGACGATCCTCGCCCGAGTCATCGCCCGGCCGCAACCCGCGATAGTGACCGCGGCACTTACGATCGGAATGGGTCTGGTCATCTTCCCGACGCTCGGGCAGTCGCTTCTGCCGAGCTTCAAAGAGAACGACCTCATCACCTATTGGGCGACTAAGCCGGGAACGTCGCTGCCCGAGACAATGAGGATCGCGGCACGCGGCTGCGGCGACTACCAGGAGGCCGTCCCGGCAGTGGAGCACTGCTCGTCGCACGCAGGGCAAGCGCTCCTCGGGGACGAGATCCACGGCGTCAACTTCGACGAGCAGTGGGTCCACCTCGACCCGGACGCCGACTACGATCAGGCCGTCGCAGGGCTCAGAGAGGTGATCGACAGCTATCCCGGCCTTTACCGCACCGTGCAGACGTATCTCAGGGAGCGGGTCAAGGAGGTCCTGAGCGGCGCGAACGAGGCAATCGTGGTGCGCGTGTTCGGGCCTGACATAAACGTTCTCTCGAAGAAGGCCGAGGAGATCGCCGCCAAGATGGGCGGGATCGACGGGATCATCGACGAACGCGTCGAGCAGATCGAGCAGATTCCGCAAATCGAGGTCGAGGTCGACGTCGAGGCGGCCCGCCGCTACGGGATCACGCCCGGGCACGTCCGCCGCCAGTCCTCGGTCCTCCTCGCGAGCGAGGAGGTTGGGGATATCTTCTCGGGCGGCAAGGCTTACGACGTCCACGTCTGGAGCATCCCCTCCGCCCACGACAGCGTGACCGACGTCGAGAACCTGCCGATCGACACGCCGAGCGGCGCGCAGGTGCCGCTCCACCGCGTAGCCGACATCCGGATCAGGCCGATCGCCAACACCATCAAGCACGAGGAGCAGTCGCGCCGAGTCGACGCGGTCGCCGACGTTTCTGGCCGTGACCTCGCCTCGACAGTCGACGACGTCAAGGCGCAGCTGGACGAGGTCGACTTCCCGCCCGGATATCACGCCGAGGTGCTGGGGGAAGCGCCCGAGCTCAACGCGGCCCAGAACCACCTGCTCGTCTACGGGCTGATCGCGATGGCCGTCATCTTCTTCCTCGTCCAGGCGGGTCTGGGATCGACGCGTCTGGCCGTGCTCGTCATGCTGCTCCTGCCGATGGCTATCGCGGGAGCCGTGCTCGCGGCGAAGGCGACGACCGGAATCCTCGAGCTCGGATCCCTGGTCGGGTTTCTGACCGTGCTTGGAATCGCGGGCCGAAACGGCATCCTCATGATCAGCCATTTCCAGCATCTCGAGCGCGTCGAGGGAGAGCCCTTCGGCCCGGCGCTCGTCCTGCGCGGCGCCCAAGAGCGCCTTGCGCCGATTCTCATGACCGCCTCCGCGACGGGCTTCGCGCTCGTGCCGCTGGTCGTGGCCGGCACCGTTCCCGGGAACGAGATCGAGCATCCCCTGGCGGTCACGATCCTGGGCGGCCTCGTCACAGCGACGCTTCTCAATCTGTTCGTGTTGCCCTCTCTCTATCTCGCGTTCGCGAAGCCGCGGAAGAAAGGGCGTTCCAACCGACCATGACCGGTGCCGCCCGGACGTGAATGAGGAAGTCGGTCGTACGGGCCGTCATCACCGCCGCCGCTGTCGCGACCGCGGTGATCCTCTTCATCGCCTTCGTCCGACTCGGAGGCACTGACGAGTCGGCGCCCGA
>Ga0126307_10002628_pt1 | contig 12150 bp, 12 predicted proteins | sample Plot28_FD_89955 | JGI IMG/M metagenome (GOLD analysis project Ga0126307, IMG submission 89955) | Serpentine soil microbial communities from UC McLaughlin Reserve, CA, USA - Plot28 | ecosystem: Environmental > Terrestrial > Soil > Grasslands | place: USA: UC McLaughlin Reserve, Lake County...
CCGGTGAAGCCGGTCACCACCTCGACGCCGAGCCGAGCCGCGGCGCGCGCCGTGTCCTTCATGTACTCGCCCGCGCGCTGCCGAACGCCTTCGGGATCGCCGTCGCCCCAGACGTCAGGCGGAAGCACCGCCTGATGACGCTCGTCGATCGGGTCGCACACGGCCTGGCCGACGAGGTGGTTGCCGATCGCCCAGCACGACAGACCATGACGCTCGAGGATCTGCTGGCGGCCGGCGCAGTAATCGGGGTCGCTCAACGCCTGGGCTACGTCGAAGTGGTCGCCCCAACAGGCGAGCTCCAAGCCGTCGAAGCCCCAGCCCCCGCACTTCTCGGCCAGCTCCTCCAGCGTCAGATCGGCCCACTGGCCGGTGAACAGGGTTACGGGACGGCTCATGCTGCCTCCTTCGACGACAGGCTCTCGAGGTTGACGCCGGCGGCGCCGTAGGTTTGAGCGACGTCCGCCGGCAGGGCGGAGTCGGTGATGATGAGATCGGGGTCGTCCGCGCGCATGATCGTCAACAGCGAAGCGCGGCCGAACTTGCTCGCGTCTATCAAGGCCACCGTCCGCTGAGCGGCAGAACGGGCGGCATTGACCACGTCGGCGAGCGGGCGGCGCGACGTGGTGAGCCCCTCCTCGAGGGTGATACCAGCGGCCGACACGAACGCGACGTCGAAGTTCAGCTGCGAGACGAACTCGACGGTCCACCGCCCGGCGATCATTCGCATGTGCTGGTCGAGCTCGCCCGGCGTCACGACGACGTGCACCGGCTCCGCCTGCATCTCGTAGGCGATTGCAGGGGAGCTCGTGACCAGCGTAAGCTCGTTCGGGGGATCGTCCATCAGCCGGCGGGCAAGCTGGAGCGCGGTTGACGAGGCATCCAGGAAAACCGTCGACCCGGGCTTCACCAGGGACGTGGCGTGTGCCGCGATCGCGTCTTTCGCGGCTGCGGCCTGCTCGACGCGCTGCGACCACGCCGTGGCTATCGCCGGTGCGGCGAGCGTCGCGCCCGGCGTGCCGAGCGCCCTCGCGCCGCCGTGCACCCGCTCGACCAGGCCGTCCTGGGCGAGATGCTCGAGATCGCGGTGGACGGTGATCGCCGATACCCCATGCGCGCGCGCAAGCTCGGCCACGGAAACGCCACCGTCGCGCTGGATCCGCTCCAGCATCTGGGCCCGGCGGAGTGCGGGCGGCCCGGTCGTCAGACGCGGTCCTCGAATGCTCGCTTCGTGACGGTGACATCGACCGTGCGGAACTCGTCGAGTGCCTTCACGAGGTGATCCGCGAAACGGTTGAGCGCCTCGTCACCCTTCTTCGCGGTAGCGCGCATCGGGTTCCCGATCACCCCGGTCCGCGAGAACTCGGCATGGTCCATCGGGAACACGAAGTACTGGTACCCGTCGAACTCCACGTCGGGGGCGCCGTCGGTTTTGATGAACGACTCGGGCAGCCACTTCGGAACCTGCGCGCGGTCCTCGGCCGCGCGCTCCATATCCACCATCCGCTCGTCGTGTGCCATGACTTGCGACGTCTCGAGCTCGGAGGCGTGCCAGCCGGGTGTCTCATCCAGCGGGTTCTCCAGCAGGTCGTCGAGGAGGCCGATGTAACGCTCGGCATACGGCTTGTAGAGCGCGACGAAAGCCCCCGTCTCGTACTTGATGCGCCGCAGAAGCGGGTCGATCACCTTGGTGTTCGAGCCGTGGCCGTTGACGAAGACCAGCTTGTTCCAGCCGTGGTGGATCAGCGAGCGGGCGATGTCGTAGAGCATCTCGGTGAAGGTTTCCGCGCGCAGGGTGATCGTGCCGACACCCGACTCCGGCTCGCGCATGTGCTGGGGCGAGTAGCCGATCCACAAAGGCTGCGTGTAGGGCACCTCGGCCTTCGTCGCCGCGCGGCGCGAGACTTCGAGTGCGGTAATCGTGTCGGTCCCAAGCGGCAGATGCGCACCGTGCTGCTCACAGGACCCGATCGGCACCAGGATGATGTCCGAGCGCTCCTGGAACCACGCGATGTCGGGCGGCGCGAGGTCGAGCAGGCAGTTGGAGAAGGGACGGGTGTCATCCGGCATGGGCGGGCTCCTCGAGGATTGTCAGGTATCGAGCTGCGACAAGCTCGGCGAAATCTGCGTCGTCGACGTGTGCATCGACCTGCTCGAACGGGATATCCGGGCGAATGGCGTCGCGCAGGGAGTCGACGAAGGCGGCGTCGGCCGCGGGCTCCCAGAGGTCACCCCCCTCGGCGTCCGCGAGCGAGAAGCCCGACATGGGAACTACCACGCGGACGGGACCGCGCGCGTCATTCAGGCGCTCGGCCACGAGGCGGCCCAGCTCGCGCTCCTCGTCGGCCGAGAGGCGTACGAGCGTCGCGACCGGGTTGTGGAAGTAGGTCTTGCGGCCGCGGTAGCGCTCCGGCAGGAGTTCGGCCGGTCCCTCGTTGAAGAAGTCGACACAACCTGGAACAACGACCTGCGGGATCCCGCACCGCCCCGCAACGCGCAGCCGGTCCGGCCCGGTGGCATGGATACCGTCGAGCAGTGAGTTGGCCAGCTCCGACAGCGTGTAGTCGATCACGCCGCCGAGCGCGCCCGCCTCGATCAGGTGCTCCATCGCCGGTCCGCCGACCCCGTTCGCGTGGAAGATCACCGGCTCCTGGCCCGCTTCGAGGAGCACCTCCCGGACGCGCATCACGCCGGGCGTCGTCTGTCCCAACATCGTGATCCCGACGCTCTGCTCGCCCAGCCCCGCCACCGGCCGGCCGGCGTCCCGGACCATCCCGGCGACCGCGGCGGCGGCGTTATCGAAGATCGCGCGGGCGATTTTGTTGAGGCCGAGGATGTCGATCACCGAGTGCATCACGGTCACGTCCGCCTCGCCGACGAAGGGCGCGAATGAGCGCCTACCGGAGGCGCTTGGGGAGACGATCAGCTTCGGCACCCCGACCGGGAGGGCGTGCATTGCCGCAGCGCCCAACAGAGCGCCCTCGGCGCCCCCGAGGCAGAGGACCCCGTGGATCTTGCCGTCGCCGTACAGGCGCAGGCAGACCGCCCGAACTCCCTCGAGCATCAGCTCGACGGCGGCGCCACGCGAGCCTGCGCGGCGCACGTCGTCGAGTTCGTGACCGCCCGCGGCGGCAACCTCCTCCCGGGTGATGTCCGCCGCGCACCCGGGCGTGCCGAGGATGCCCGAATCGACTACGACCGGCTGCGTCCCGAGCTCCACGAGGCGGTCGCGGACGTAGGCGATCTCGGCGCCCTTCGTATCGAGGGTGCCGACGAGCGCGATGCCCGGCGTCCGGCTCACCGGCCTCGGGCGGCCGGCGTCTGGACGGCATCTAGGGCCTTCCGCAGGCGGTCGATCGACTCCTGGACGTACTCGTCGTAGTAGTGCTCAGGCAGCGTCCCGGTGCCGTGATCGCGGAGGAACTGCTCCATTCCCTGGCTGGCACCCGACTCCGACGCGTCGGCTATCTCCGTCCGCTGGGAGAGCGGCGTGCGGTCGACCGGGACGACGAACTCGACGGTCAGGTAACCGTCGTAGCCGATGCCGGTGAGCTCCTGCACGAGTCCCTCCCAGTCGATGGCACCCTCTCCTGGGGGCATGCGGTTGTTCTCGGCCACGTGGAAGTCCGCGAGGTAGTCACCGGTGTCGCGGATGGCCTGGCGCCAATCCGCTTCCTCGATGTTCATGTGGAAGATGTCGAGTGCGACACCGCAGTTGCCGCCGACCTCTTTGGCCATCGCGACCGCCTGGTCGGCGCGGTTTATGAAGTACGTCTCGAAGCGGTTGAGCGGTTCTACGGCGATGCGAACGCCGACGTCCTCGGCGTGCGCCTGGCACTCCTTCAGCCCCTGCACGCACCAGTTCCACTCCTCCTCCGGTGAGGCCATCGGCGTGACCTTGCCGACGGTCGAGGGAACGACCGTGAGGATGTCCCCGCCGAGCGAGGCGACGAACGAGAGGCAGTCCTTGACGTACTGGACGCTCGCGAGGCGGACGTAGTGATCCTCGTGCACGAGGTCGCGGCCGCCCGTCATGAGCGTCACCGATCCCCAGCAGGAAAGGCCGTGCTGGTCGAGCAGCTTCTTCACCTCGTCGCTGTCGTACGTCGCAGGCTCGCCGGAGATCTCGATCCCGTTGTACCCGCTGCGACCGAGCCGCCGAATCGTAATCTCGATCGGCTCGGCACGCATCCAGTTGTGCATGGCCACCTTGAGTGCCATTCGCTCCTCTCCTCCTGGACCTAGAGGCCCATCTTTCCCGGGTTCATGACGTTGTTGGGATCAAGGGCGGTCTTGATCTGCTGCATCGCATCGAGCGCTCCGCCGTGCTGACGACGCATGTACGGCCCGAGCTTGATGCCCACTCCGTGGTGATCGTTCATCACGCCGCCGGCATCCAGCGCCGCCGTCATCCCGTCCTCCCAGATGCGGTCATGCAGCTCGAGGGCGTCCGGGCCGCCGTCCGGCACCACGAACCGGCCGTAGATCATCGTGCCCCAGGGATACCAGTGCGAGAAGTGCATCCGCAGCTCGAGTCCCGTGTCGGCATAGGGCTCGCGCACCGCCTTGTGCAGCGCCTCGTAGACCGCCTCGATGCGGGCGTAGGTCGCGACGACGTCGAGGGTCCCCCAGATGGCGGGCAGCTCCGGCTGGTGCGGAGGGTGATAGAAGTCGTAGCGCCTGTCCCACCAGCGCTGCCCGAGGGCCGGATCGAGGAGCTCGCCGCCCGCCTCGGCCGCGATCTGGAGCGTCCGGCGCTCCTCCACCTCGACCGCGGCGGAGTCGCCCTCGAAGGCGAGTACGGTGTAGACGCCGCTGAGGTCCTCGCCGACCACCGGCGCGAAGGTCAGCCGTGTGGCGTCTTCGTCGTACATGCGCACGACCGAAGGGCGGTGCCCAGCCTGGAGCGCCCGCCGGATGGCATCGATGCCGGCGCTGACCGACGGGAAGGCAACGGCGGCGAAGCGGCGCTCGGCGGGCAGCGGAACGAGCTGCAGCGTCGCGCTCGTGATCACGCCGAGCGTGCCTTCGGACCCCACGAACAGCTGCGTCAGCTCCGGGCCCACGGCGTGCCGCGGTACCGACACCGTGGAGATCAGCCCGGTCGCCGGCGTGGCGACGCTGAGACTTAGGACGAGATCCTCGATCTTGCCGTAACGAGTCGAGAGCACACCGGAGCCTCGGGCCGCGATGTAACCGCCGACCGTGGCCCATTCCACAGACGCGGGGTAATGAGGGAGCATCAGCCCGCGGGCGTTCAACTCCGCCTCGAGGCGCTTGCCGTTGACGCCCGCCTGCGCGGTGACGGTCATCGACGTCTCGTCGATCTCGAGGATCCGGTCCAGCGAGCGCAGGTCGACGACGATGCCGCCATGGGTCGGAATAGCGCCGCCCTGGGTCCCCGAGCCGCCGCCCCAGGCGACCAGCGGCGTGCGCTGCGCGTCGGCGGTGGCCACCACCGCCGCGACATCCTGCTCAGTTCGCGGGCGGACGACTATCTCCGGTCTGGCGAGTGGGGTGCCCGCCGCGGCCGCCGCCAGCGCGGGCCAGTACGTGTCGGCGGTGTAGGCGTCGAGCTCCTCTGGCGCCGTCGTGATCGCGTCGGCTCCGACTGCTGCCGCAAGTACGGCCTTCAGGTTGGAGACGGCGACGTTCGGCGTAGTGCTCATACGGCCTTCGTAAACCTTTCACAACATTGCAGAACTTGACAGGCAGCGTGCCATACGCTTTCAATACCTGTCAAGGCTATGAGCGGTTCGTTCGCAAACCCCGCTCGATCCGACGGCCGGTGGGACCCCCGGCGCCGACGGAACGGACGGCCAGCCCTCCGGGCAGGCGGATACGCCGCAGGCGGATCGGCGCGGCGCGTGGTCAGCGCGCCGCATTCGCGCCAGCGCCAACGATCGCCGACGACCTTGTCCAGACCATCAAGGATCTGGCCGCCGGCGGGATGGGACTCCTGGTCGTCGAGCAGAACCTGGGCGTTGCCACGTCGTTGGCCGAACGTCAGCTGGTCATGATGACGGGTCAGATCGCGACCGAGACGACGGCCGCCGAGCTGGCGCGCGACCCGGCGGCGCAGCGTCGCTACCTGGGCGTCGAGCCGCTTCCCGACGCGGTCTGAGCGCTCATGTCCAGCGGCGATCCCCTGACCCCTCGTCCCGAGCACCGGTTCACATTCGGGCTGTGGACAGTCGGCAACCCGGGGCGCGACCCCTTCGGCGCCCCCACGCGCGAACCGCTCGATCCCGCAGACTCGGTTCGCCGGCTCGCCGAGCTGGGTGCGTGGGGCGTCAGCTTGCATGATGACGACCTTGTGCCATTGGAGACGCCGGCGGCCGAGCGTGACCGGATCGTGGCTCGTTTCAAGGCGGCGCTCGAGGAAACCGGCCTGGGTGTTGGGATGGCCACCACGAATCTCTTCGGGCATCCCGCGTTCAAGGACGGCGCATTCACGTCGAACGACCGCGGCGTCCGGCGCGCGGCGATTGGCAAGGCGATGCGCTCGATCGATCTCGGAGCCGAGCTCGGTGCGGAGGTGTATGTCTTCTGGGGTGGCCGCGAGGGGACCGAGGCGGCCGTGGCGAAGGACCCGCGTGACGCGCTGGAGCGCTATCGGGAGGCGATCGACGTGCTCGCCGACTACGCCGTCGAGCAGGGGTACGACCTGCGCTTTGCGCTGGAGCCGAAGCCAAATGAGCCGCGCGGCGACATCTTCCTTCCGACGATCGGCCACGCGCTGCACTTCATCGGAACGCTCAACCGCCCGGAGCTGGTCGGGGTCAATCCGGAAGTGGCGCACGAGACTATGGCAGGCCTGTCGTTCGTGCACGGCGTCGGCCAAGCGTTGTGGGCCGGCAAGCTGTTTCACATCGATCTCAACGCCCAGCGGATCGGGCGCTATGACCAGGACTTCCGCTTCGGTGCCGAGGACTTAAAGGAGGCTTTCCTCCTTGTGCGGCTGCTCGAGCGCGCCGGATACGCGGGGCCGCGCCACTTCGACGCCCACGCCTACCGGAACGAGGACGCGGACGGGGTGTGGGAGTTCGCCGCCGGGTGCATGCGGACGTACCTGGCGCTCGCCGAGCGCGCGCGTCGCTTCGACGCGCTCCCAGAGGTCAAAGAGGCGCTCGCAGCGGCCGGGGCGGCAGAGCTCGCCGAGCCGACGGTGGACGGCGCGGGCGCGGCGGAGGCGCTGAAGGCCGAGGCCGACGCACTCGACGCGCTGGCGGTGCGGGGCTACCGCAACGAGCGCTTGGACCAGTTGCTGGTCGATGTCCTGCTCGGGGTCCAATAGCCTTGACGACACGCTTTCCCCGACACCGGCCGGGCGGTGGTGCTCCTTGCTCGTCCTCTGCTGACGAAAGGTTGCGGGCGCCTCACCGGCTGCGCGACCCCGCACGGTACACAAACGCGATGTGACGGGTCACGGCCTCGAGGCCTGAGCCGTTGATCGCCTCTGCCCAGAGCTCGCCGTGCACCTCGATGGCGTGGGCGCCGCGGCCGCAGCGTGTCCCGGCGAGGGTGAGGCGAAGCGAGCGTTTGGCCTTCGTCGGGAGGCGGGTGCCCGGAGTCACCCGAATGCTCTCGATCTGCGGGGGAGGGAAGTACCGGGTTCGAATGCGCGTGAACCGCTCGCCGCCCGCGCCCGTGCACGCGACGCGTTCCGTGATCGACACCCGGATCCGTGCCACTCCCCCGTCGTCGTCGGTGCCGATGGCCGTCCCCTGCAGCCATGGTTGGTACAGCCGCAGTGGTCCGGGCGGAGGCCGGGAGGGCGGCTGAGACGCCTCGGCAAGCGTCCGACCGCCGCCGGCCCTGGCAAGCACGATCGTTGCGGCGGGCGGGCTCGCGTCTGACTCGGGTACCGCAACGCGGCGTGGGGCGCCGCCGTGACCACGGGTCGTGCCCCCGTCGGGCGGGATGATCCCGGCGCTTTCGCCGCTGCCGGCTGCCGGCGGGCGAGAACCGAGCACCTCGCGCAGCGCGTCGTAGTCCGCTATGGCGCAACCGTCGACGCGCGTGAAATGACGCGAGACGCGCTTGCCGCGCAGCGTGCCCGTCAGATGCGCGCGCTGCGGGCCGCCGTACAACTCCGCACAGACGCGGTCGCGCCGGCGCTGACGGTCGAGCACAGACGCCAGGCGCGCCAGCTTGCGGGGATCACAGCGCGGAATGGCCTCCCCGCGCTCCGACGAGCAGCGATAGTGGACGACGGGCTCGCGCGGGTGCGTGAAGCGGACGGTGAGATTGGAGGCGGCGCGCGCGGCGGGGTCGGATCCAGAGCGGTCGTCCGCACAGGCCCCGACCGGCACGGCGAGGAGGGCGCACGCGAGCGTCAGGACGGACCGCTTCATGTCGATGTGAGCCACCGCGCGCCAAACTATGCCCGGCGCGGGTTGCGCGCCGGTTAACGCCCGATTCGCAGCACGAGAGCGGGCCTCGTTGCCGCAAGCACACGGCCAGCGTAAGCGGGCTCAGCGAGAGGGGGAGCAAAACGCGGAGCGTCGACGGGCAGGCCGTGCTCCACCTCCTCCTCAGCCACCACGGCAAGCCCGAGCCCGGCAGTTCCCTGGTCCTCGGGTCGGACTTCGTCGGTTCCTGCGGGATGCTCGCCGCGGTCAGCTGACGGAGTCGCCGGGGGCGACGTGTCTTGCTGCCGGCGTGGACTGGATGCAATGCTGGACCCAACCCGCGTCCGAGGAGCGTTCAGATGTCCGTCCGCCGCGCTGTCCGTACAGTGATCGCCGCGCTGCCGTTCCTACTGGCCGGAGCCGGCAGCGCGTCGGCGGCGACCGATCATGTGGTGATCACGGGTGGCGCGGTCGTTCCCGCGGGGCAGACAGCCGGCGATGTCGTCGTGCTCGACGGGACGGTGAGGATTGCCGGACGGGCCACGGGCGACGTCATATCGGTGAGCGGGCCCGTCCGGGTCACCGGCCGTGTCGATGGCGACCTGATCGCCGTGTCCGACCAAGCAACCCTGGGTGCGACGGCGCGCGTGGGCGGCGACCTGCGCTACGGCGACGAGCGGCCCGTGCTCGTGCGCGGCGCCAGGGTGGGCGGCAAGATAAGCAACGAGGACTGGGCCGACGCGGCGAGCGGGTGGGGTTGGGTGAGCTTGATCGGATGGTGGCTGGCGGTGTCCGTCTCGACGCTCATCGTCGGCGCCCTGCTCGTCTTGCTGGCGCCGGGCGCGCTGTTCGCGGCGGAGCGAGCGGTGCGCGAGCGCCTCGGCGCCACGGTCGCCTGGGGTGTTGCGATCGTAATCGGCGTGCCGGTGCTGGCGGTGGTTGCGCTCGTCACGCTAGTGGGCATCCCATTCGGCCTCGCCCTGTTGTTGGCCGCGATTCCCTTGCTGCTCGTCGCGTACGCGACAAGCGCCTGGATCGTGGGGCGCCGTGTGCTGCGTAACCGTTCGACGTCGCCATGGGCGGCGCTGCTGGCCGGCTGGGGAATCCTGCGCGTGCTGGCCCTGATTCCCGTCGCGGGCGCCCTCATCGGACTCGCGGCGACGGTAGTGGGACTGGGAGCGCTGGCCGTGGCGCTATGGCGGGCCCGCAAGCCAGGCGAGCCCGCGGCGACGCCCGAGGTGCCGCCTCCGGGTCGTCCCGCGCCAGCCGCCTGACGGTCGCGGACAGTAGGTGGGAGGCGGGCGGCGGGGGTAGCTACGCCGCTCACGCAGCGATAGCCGCGCCCTGTGCAACCTGGGCCGCCGACGCCGAGCGGCTGGCTCGCGCCGTCGCTGCCTGAGACGCTAGGTAGGCCGGGTGACGTCGCAGCTTCACGCGCGCCTTGGGCGCGACCGCTTGAGCGGGGTCGCGGAGTAGGCGGCGGACGTCTGCCAGGCCGATGGCGCCGAGCAGGATCGGGACGCCTGCGTGTAGTGCGCGGTAGGCGAGCACCGCGGCGGTGGCGGTGGGCAGCGACATGCCGTACAGGACGAACATGCCGATCAGGCCGCCTTCGGCGCTGCCGGGTATCGGGACGACCGCACCGCCGTGTCCGAGCGTGTAGGCGAGCACGAGCAGACCGATGGGCAGACCCGCCGACCCAACCGCTTGGAAGGCGGCCGCCAGCGCAGCGACGTCGAAAGCGAAGTATCCGATCGCGCCGGCGATCACCAAGCGGTCCCCCGAGCGCAGCAGTTCGGCGCTCGCTCCTACCCCGTCGCGGAGGTACTCGCGCGCGTTTCCGAGTGCCGTGCTCACCCGCCCGCCGGGCGCGCGCTCCACCGGGGCCTGCGAGCGCGGCAGGGCAAACACGGCGACGATAAGCAGGAGGGCGGCGATGCCCGGTAGGACCGTAACGGCGAGCGTCGCCTCACCGGACAGCACGCCGACCGCGACGCCGAAGCCAGCGATCACGACGGCGGCGAAACTGACCAGGCTGGTGATCAGGAACAGGGCAACGGTCCGGCTCGCGGCGAATGAACGAGGGACACCGGCGCGGTCGAGCAGTACGGCGCCGACCGCCAGACCTCCGGCGCCGCCCGAGGGCAGCACGACATTCATGCCCTGCACGGCCATCGACATGCTCGTGCTCGCGCGCACGCTCGGGCGCCGGTCGTAGACGCCATGGAAGGCGAGGGCGAAGCAGGCGGTCGAGGCCAGCTCGAGGATGAGGGCCACGGCAATCCAGCCGCCGTCCGCACCGGCGAGCTGATGGCCGATCTCCTGCAAGCCGGAGAGTTGCGTGCCCAGCACCGCGCCGATGGCCACAAGGACTGCGACCCCCGCCAGCTTGCGAGCGATCTGGCGAGTGAGCGGGAGGTTGGCGGACTCGGTGGTGAGCTCGGGCGCGGTCATCTGAGTACAGGCTCCCTCGGGCGACCGCTCCTTCGCATCGGTGATGCCACCTAGGGAGACCCTGAACTTTCCATCGCACCCTTAGACCGCAAGGCGGCGCGAGATTCATCGCCTGGGTGGGACGGCGTCGAGTACAGCTAGCGCCATCGGCCGTATTCCGCTACATCGCGCGAAAGTGCGGGCGTTGTGCTGCCGCTGGACCCAGCTGTTCAGCGCGCTGACCCGCGCGGCCTCGAATCAGCTCTGCCGCGCGATCCAGGCCAGGATGGCGCGAGAGTGCGTGATGGTTGTCCCGTCGGGCAGCTTGAGCGCCGGCAGCTTCGTATCTCCCGTCGCCTCGCGCAGCTCGTCCCGCGAGCCCTTGCGGAGGAATGGAATCGGATGGCCGTGGGCGGCAATCACCTTGTCATATTCGATTCCCGCAGCACGGAGTGCCTCCTGCACGCGGCGACACGGATGCCTCCGCGGGCCCCCGTCATCGCCGTGACACACGTAGAGTGTCGGCGTTTCGGCCACGATGGTCCTCCTCTATTCGCGGGCTCGCCGTTGCTATCGAAGGAGACGGCCGCGTCGGACGGGCTCCCGGCAACGGCTCCTGCCCTGTACACGGTCGCACACGGAAGACCTCATCGCCCTCTCGCAGATGGGGCTAGGCCCCGTACCGATGTAGGCGCGCCTACGCTGCTCCTCTACCACACCTCGAGATTGGCCACCACCACGGCAGAATCGGGACCCGTCGTAGCCGTCCGGATCGCGTCCCTCGTGGTGCCCGTCAGCCCGGACGGCGAGTCGCCGTGGCCGATCCGCGCGTGTAGCGGGGCGTGGGGGTTACCCGGAGCCCGAATGGCCGTTTCTCGGTCCCATCTGGTTCAGGGCCTGCTCACCGGCGCTTCCGCTTTCGCGTGATCGCCACGCCTAGAAGATGCCGGAGATCAGCCCGCCCGCGAGCACCACTAGCGCGACGATCCAGGCCATCGTCGTGACGCCAGCAACCGCGATCATCACTGCGACAGGGGTCCGGCCGGGCTCGCGAGAGCCGTGCTCCGGGGCTTCAGGTGTAGGGGTGCGGTTGGTGGTATGCATGGGGGTATCGGGGGGGTTCGCGGGGGCCCGCACAGGCTCAGAACGGGCGCGCTCGACGAAGTCCTGGAGTTAAGGCATCGGCATCAGGCCTCGGCGCTTGAGCCGGCGCCGTCAACTCGAGGTTGGGCGTCGTCAGCCGATACGCCTATCTCCGGAACCTTTTTCACGCGTGTCCGTTTCAGCACGTGCGGCCATCTGTCCTACCTCTCGGGGCGCGAGCGGGCGGTTGGCCGCTTCACTTCGGTTCCCTGTGACTTCGCGA
>Ga0126307_10002629_pt1 | contig 12150 bp, 9 predicted proteins | sample Plot28_FD_89955 | JGI IMG/M metagenome (GOLD analysis project Ga0126307, IMG submission 89955) | Serpentine soil microbial communities from UC McLaughlin Reserve, CA, USA - Plot28 | ecosystem: Environmental > Terrestrial > Soil > Grasslands | place: USA: UC McLaughlin Reserve, Lake County...
CCCGGCCGCATCGCGACCGACCGGATGGTGGAGCTGGACCGGGCGACCGGCGACGAGGAGGCGGCCCGCCGGCGGTCGGCGGCGGCGATCCCGCTCGGCCGCTACGGCCAGCCGGCCGAGTTCGGCCGGGTGGCCGCCTTCCTGCTGTCCCCGGCGTCGTCGCTGCTGACCGGCGTGATGCTGCCGGTCGACGGCGGCATGCTGCCCACCTGGTGAGCCGCCCGGTCAGCCCGGCCGGAGCCGGGAGATCCATGGCCACGCCTCCTGCCGAACGATCGTCAGGACAGCTCCTGCCCGTCGAGCCGGGCGAGGTAGCGTTCCCGACCTCACCCCACCACCCGCGGTCGGGGTGGGCGCGTGCTCGGTCGGTTGGCTCAAGCCGTAGGCCTCGGGATGAGGTCGATCACGAGCCGCCTCCGGGATGCCGACGGGTGCGGAGCGCCCGCAGCTCGACGGTCCGCCGAGAGCCGGCCGGCTCTGCCGCCGACGTTTGAACCATCGTCCCGACTTTCTGCCCCTTCGGGCATGACCCGAAGGTTTGGCGGTCCAGCTCTGCGTCTGCCGGCCTGGCATGTCAGCCTTGCCCCCTGCGTCGGCGGCCCGTACCTCATCGAGGAGTGATGGCGATGCACCGGTTGACCTCCGTCGTTGCACTGTTGCTGGTCGTGGCCGGCGCGGTCCCGGCCAGCGCTGGACCGCCCACCACCAGCGGTCGGGCGGCGACAGCGGAGGCCGCGGCAAATGTGCGGGCCGACTTCAACAACGACGGTTTCGCCGATCTGGCTGTCGGCGCGCCGGGTGAGGATGCCGGGTCGGTGGTGGATGCGGGGGCGGTGAACGTGCTGTACGGGGGCGGCGGTCGGCTGAGCGGCGCCGGCAGCCAGCTGTTCACCCAGGTGGGCAGCGCCGCCGAGCCGGGTGACTTCTTCGGCGCGGCGGTGGCGGCCGGGGACTTCAACGGCGACGGCTATGCCGATCTGGCGGTGGGAGCGCCGTTCGAGGACGGCGTCGGCACTGCCGACGTGGGCGCGGTGAGCGTGTTGTACGGGTCGGCCGGCGGTCTCGGCACGGCCGGCGGGCGGCTGTTCACCCAGGTCGGCAGTGCCGCCGAGTCCGGCGACGTGTTCGGGTACGCGCTGTCGGCCGGGGACTTCAACCACGACGGCGTCGCTGACCTGGCGGCGGGTGCGCCGTTCGAGGACGGCGTCGGCACTGCCGACGTGGGCGCGGTGAGCGTGTTGTACGGGTCGACCGGCGGTCTCGGCACGGCCGGCGGGCGGCTGTTCACCCAGGTCGGCAGTGCCGCCGAGCCCGGCGACCTGTTCGGGTACGCGCTGTCGGCCGGGGACTTCAACCACGACGGCGTCGCTGACCTGGCGGCGGGTGCGCCGCTCGAGGACGCCTCCAGCATCGTCGATGCCGGCGCGGTCAGCGTGCTGTACGGGTCCGCCGGCGGTCTCGGCACGGCCGGTGGGCGGCTGTTCACCCAGGTCGGCAGTGCCGCCGAGCCCGGCGACGGGTTCGGCGCCAGGGTGGCGGCCGGGGACTTCGACAACGACGGCTATGCCGACCTGGCGGTGGGAGCGCCGTACGAGGACGCCGGCACCATTCCCGTCGCCGGCGCGGTGAGCGTGCTCTACGGCGCGGCCGGCGGTCTCAGCACGGCCGGTGGGCGGCTGTTCACCCAGATCGGTGCGGTCGAACGGTACGACCAGTTCGGGGACGCCCTGACGGCCGGAGACTTCAACAACGACGGCTTCGCCGATCTCGCCGCCGGCGCTCCCGTGGAGGACGTCAACGCCATCGGTGACGCCGGGGCGGTCAGCGTGTTGTACGGTTCGGCCGCCGGGATCACCGCCACGGGCGCGCGGACCTTCACCCAGGTCGGCAGCGCGGCCGAGGCCGGCGACTACTTCGGTTGGGCACTGGCGACCGGCGACTTCGACAACGACGGCTTCGCCGACCTCGCCGCCGGCGCCGAGGGCGAGGACGTCTACAGCGCGACCGATGCCGGTGCGGTGAGCGTGCTGTACGGCTCGTCCGCCGGGGTCACCACCGCGGCCGGCCAGATCTTCACCCAGGACACCCCAGGCGTCGGGAGCAGCGCCGAGCCAGGCGACTTCTTCGGCCTGGGCCTGGCTGCTGGTGCCGCGGAACCGACAGCCGTGTCCGTTGGCACCAGCTCGAACCAAGGCAGCTCGAACCAAGGCAGCTCGGGCGTGGGCAGGACGGCACGTCACCGCTGACCCATCCGCCGCCGGGCGGCTCAGCCTCGACGCAGCCCCGCGCCGGGCCGTGTCCGAAGTGGATCGTCGGTGGCCCCGATGGGTGACTGTGACGGTTGACCGGCGGGCGCGGGAGAGGCGCGGGGCGAGGGCGGGGAGTCCTCGGCCGGCGTTGGGTCAGCCGGTGGGGCCGGGACAGCGGGCAGCCGGGCTCGTGCCCAGGATCTCAGCGGGCGTAGTGGTGGACAGCGCGCGGCGCCGACGGAGACGGTGAAGCGGACGAATCGCTGACGTCCCGCCGGTCAGCGGGCCGGCTCGACCTCGACCGGCTCCCGCTGCCGCTCGAATTGGGTCCGGTAGAGGTCGGCGTACAGCCCGCCGGCGGCGAGCAGCCCGGCGTGCGTGCCGCTCTGCGCCACCCGGCCGTCGTCGATCACGAGGATCTTGTCCGCGTTGAGCACGGTGGACAGCCGGTGCGCGATCACCAGCGAGGTGCGGCCGGCGAGCGCGGCGGACAGCGCTTCCTGCACCGCCACCTCGGACTCCGAGTCCAGGTGCGCGGTCGCCTCGTCCAGGATCACGATGCCGGGCGCCTTGAGCAGCAGCCGGGCGATGGCCAGCCGCTGCTTCTCCCCGCCGGACAGCCGGTAGCCGCGGTCGCCGACCACGGTGTCCAGCCCGTCCGGCAGCGACGCGACCAGGTCGGCGATCTGGGCGTCCTCCATCGCCTGCCACAGCTGCGGGTCGGTCGCCTCCGGCCGGGCGTAGCGCAGGTTGTCGCCGATCGTCTCGTGGAACAGGTGCGCGTCCTGGGTGACCACCCCGATCGCCGCGTGCAGCGACGCCTGGGTCACGTCGCGGACGTCCTGCCCGCCGACCCGGACCGCGCCCGACCGCACGTCGTAGATCCGGGGCACCAGCTGGCTGATCGTGGTCTTTCCGGCGCCCGACGGGCCGACCAGCGCGACCAGCTCACCCGGCCCGGCGGTGAAGGACACCCCGTGCAGGACCTCCTGGGCCGGCGCCTGGTCCAGCACGGCCACGTCCTCGAGCGAGGCGAGGGACACCTCGCTCGCCGTCGGGTACGAGAAGCGCACGTCCTCGAACTCGATGGACCGCGCCCCGGGCGCCAGCTCGGTGGCCGCCGGCGCGTCGGCCACCATCGGCTCGATGTCGAGCACCTCGAAGACCCGCTCGAAGGACACCAGCGCGCTCATCACGTCCACCCGCACGTTGGACAGCGCGGTCAGCGGGCCGTAGAGCCGGGACAGCAGCAGCGCCAGGGTGACCACCGTGCCGGCGTCCAGGCGGCCGGTGAGCGCGTAGTAGCCGCCGAGGCCGTAGACCAGCGCCTGGGCCAGCGCCGCGACCAGGGTCAGCGCAACGAAGAACATCCGCGCGTACATCGCCGACACCACGCCGATGTCCCGGACCCGCGCGGCCCGGTCGGAGAAGGACCGGGACTCCTCCGCCGGCCGGCCGAACAGCTTGACCAGCAGCGCGCCGGAGACGTTGAAGCGCTCGGTCATGGTGGCGTTCATCGACGCGTTCAGCCCGTACGACTCCCGGGTGATCGCCTGCAGCTTCGCGCCCACCCGGCGGGCCGGCAGCACGAAGACCGGCAGCAGCACCAGCGACAGCGCGGTGATCTGCCAGGACAGCGAGAACATCACGGCCGCGGTGAGCACCAGGCCGATGACGTTGGAGACCACCCCGGACAGCGTCGAGGTGAAGGCCTGCTGGGCCCCGATGACGTCGTTGTTGAGCCGGCTGACCAGCGCACCGGTCTGGGTCCGGGTGAAGAACGCCAGCGGCATCCGCTGCACGTGGTCGAAGACCCGGGTGCGCAGGTCGAAGATCAGCCCCTCGCCGATCCGCGCCGAGTACCACCGCTGGACCAGCGACAGGCCGGCGTCGAGCACCGCGAGCCCGGCGATGACCAGGGCGATCCGCACCACCGTGCCGGCCGTGCCGGCGGAGGTGATCACGTTCACCACCCGGCCGGCCAGCACCGGGGTGGCCACGCCGATCACTGCGCTGGCCACCGCGGTCAGCAGGAAGATCGCGAGGTCGCGCCGGTAGGGCGCGGCGAAGGCGGCGATCCGCCGGGCGGTGCCCGGCGCGAGCTGCTGCTGGGCCACCGACCGGTCCCGCCGGTACGACGACATCAGCTGCCACGGGTTGTGCCCGCCGGGCATGGTCATCCGACCACCTCCTGCCGCGGGCAACGTCGCGGCCGGCCCGACCGCTTCCCGGGGTCCGCCCACGGCGAACGGGGCATCCCGCGCCGATCATGGCCGAGTCAATCGGAAGGGCCCGGGCGTCGACTCAGCCGCGCTCGGCGGAGCCGGCGAGGTCGACCAGCCGGCGCAGCTGCGCCGCCCGCTCGGCCGCCTCCTGCTCCGGCCGGGACCGCCCGACCGCGCCCAGGAGCAGCGCCTTGGTCTCCACCACCGCGTCCCGCGCCAGGGTGAGCAGGGCGGCCACCAGGTCCCGGGTGGCGGCTTCGAGCTCGGCCCGGGGCACCACCAGCGTCGCCAGCCCGAGCCGGAGCGCCTCGTCGGGGCCCACCCGGCGCCCGGTCAGGCAGATCTCCATCGCCCGGGAGTAGCCCACGGTCTCCACGAGCGGCGCGGTGCCGCCGAGGTCGGGGACCAGGCCCAGACCGGTCTCGGCCATCGCCAGCTGCGCGTCGTCGGCCAGGATCCGCAGGTCGCAGGCCAGCGCCAGCTGGAAGCCGGCACCGATGGCGTGACCCTGCACCGCAGCCACCGACACCAGGTCAGGGCGGCGCAGCCAGCCGAAACCCTCCTGGAAGTAGCGGATCGTCGCCTCGCCCTGCTCCGGCGGCATCGCCGCCAGCTCGGGCAGGCCCGGCGTCCCCGGGATCCCGTCCGTGGAGAACGCCGCCCTGTCCAGCCCGGCGGAGAAGGCGCGCCCCTCGCCGCGCACCACCACCACCCGGACGTCACCCGGCAGCGACCGACCGGCTTCGCGCAGAGCCGTCCACGTATGAGGCGTCTGCGCGTTGAGCCGGTCCGGGCGATCCAGCACGACGGTGGCGAGCGGGCCTGACCGCTCCACTCGGACACCGGACCAGTCGGTGTCCGCCGCCGTGCTCCTCGTCCCCGTGACCGAGCCGGTCAGGGCTAGGCCTTCTTCCGTCGGGTCGCCCCGCCGCGGCCGCGCAGCGTCGTGCCGGACTCGGTCAGAATCCGGTGCACGAAGCCGTACGACCGTCCGGACGACTCGGCCAGCGCTCTGATGCTCTGCCCGGAGTCGTACTTCTTCCTGAGGTCAGCCGCGAGCTTGTCCCGCGCCTGACCGGTGATGCGAGCACCCTTCTTGAGGTCTGCTACCACTCCTCGACCCTCCGTCCCCTGGGTGTGAGGTTCACCGGGGGGTTATTACCCCGCAGCTACCCCATGATCACCCAGGGCAGCGATCAGCACCACTCGGCGTGCGGATCGCGCGCAAGATTCGATCTTCCGGTGCCGCCGCACGCGGGCTCGGCCCGGCGGATCTCTCCTACGCTCGGGAGATGACCGACCCGTTCCCGCCGGCGCATCCCGACCCGCTGCCACTCACCGACCGGACTCGGGTGCGGCGGCTGCCGTCGCTGCAGACGCGCGAGCGCGCCGCCTTGCACGCGGTACTCGACGCGGGACTGGTCGCGCACGTCGCCGGCTGCGTCGACGGCCTGCCGGTCGTGCTGCCGGTGGCGCATGCCCGGGACGGCGACCGGCTGCTGCTGCACGGCTCGACCGGCGGGGGCCTGCTGCGCCTGGCGGCCGCCGGAGCGCCGCTGGCGGTGGCGGTGACCCTGCTCGACGGGCTGGTGCTGGCCCGCTCGCTGTACGACTCCTCGATGAACTACCGGTCCGCGGTGGTCTTCGGCCGGGCGACGCCGGTGCCGGACGAGGCGAAGCTCGAGGCGCTGCGGGCACTCTCGACGCGGCTGCTGCCCGGCCGCTGGGACGAGGTGCGGCCGCCGACCCGCCGCGAGCTCGCGGCCACGCTCGTGCTCGCCCTGCCGCTGGACGAGGCATCGGTCAAGGTGAGCGCCGGCCCGCCGAGCGACTCCGACGACCCGACGCCGGACCTGGACGTCTGGGCCGGCGTGCTGCCACTGCGGCTGGTCGTCGGCACGCCGGAGCCGGCGCCGGACGCGCCCGCGACGGTCCCGCTGCCGGCGTCGCTCGCCGCCGCGGCGGCACGCGTCGAGGCCGCCGCGCCCGGCTGACTCCAGGAAGCCCGACCCGCACCAGCAGCCGGTCGCCGGGCCGTTCCCGGGCCGCGGACGGCAGCCGGGGGGGCGGTGGCGTCCCGCTACGGACGGATGCCTGCCCAATCGTCCCCGGCGGCACTACGCTGTGCCGCGATGAGCAGCGACGGAGCCGGTCTGAAGCGGGCGCTCACCACCCGCGATCTCACCGTGTACTACCTGTCCTCGCTGGTCGGAGCGGGTGTGCTCGTGGTGCCCGGCATCGCGCTCGAGCTCGCCGGACCGGCCTCGCTGCTGGCCTGGGTGATCCTGTCGGTGGCCTCGCTGCCGATCGCGGTGACCTTCGCCCGGTTCTCCGCGCGCTATCCCAGTGCCGGCGGGGTGAGCTTCCTGGTGCGCAAGGCGTTCGGCTGGCGACCGGGCACCGCGATCGGGCTGTTCCTGCTCTTCCTCAACCTGGCCACCAATCCGATCCTCGGGCTGGCCGCCGCCCGCTACCTGGCCGCGCTGTTCGGCTGGGAAGGCCAGGCGGCGATCCTGCTCGGCGGCTTCGCGGTGATGAGCCTCGGCGTGGCGACCAACCTGCTCGGCATCGTGGTGGCCTCCCGGGTGCAGTTCGCGCTGGTGGTCACGCTGGTGATCGGCCTGGTCACCGTCGCCGCGGTGTCGGCGCCGGCGGCGGCCCTGGACCGGCTGACCCCGTTCGCGCCGAACGGCTGGTGGGCGGTCGGCGCCGCCATCGTGGTCTGCTTCTTCTCCTTCTTCGGCTGGGAGAACGTCGCGCACGCGGCCGAGGAGGTGCGCGACCCCGAGACCAGCTACCCGCGGGCGGCGCTGGTCGCCGCGTCCGGGCTCGGCCTGCTCTACTGCACGCTCGCGCTGGTGCTGGCGCTGGTCGTCCCGGCCGACGCGGCGACGGACAAGAACGCGGTGCTCTCGGCCATGCTGGAGTTCAGCCACGGGGAGACCGCGGCGAACATCGGCGCGGCGCTCGCCGTCGCGCTTCTGGTGATCACGACCAACGCGTGGGTGCTGGGAGCGTCCCGGCTGCTGTTCGCGATGTCCCGGGACGGCGCCGTGCCACGCCGGCTGTCGCGGGTGTCCGGCCGCAACGGGGCTCCGGTGGCGGCGCTGATCGTCGCCTGGATCTGCTACGGCCTCGACTTCCTCGTCCTGCTGGTGATCGGCGGCGACGAGAGCTCGCTGATCCCGTTCACCGCCGCCTCGATCCTGGTGATCTACATCGCGACCTTCCTGGCCGGCCTGCGGCTGTTCACGGAGCTGCGGACGCGGCTGGCCTGCGCCGTCGCGCTCGCCGCGGTGACCGGCTTCCTGCTGGTCGGCGGTCTGGCGTCGGTGCTCGCAGTGCTCGCCTTCGGCGTGGTGGTCGGGTACATGCTGCTCCGCCGGAGGGAGCCGAGACCGGAGCCGGCCCCCGCCCCGGAGCCGGCCCGGCCGGCGCAGACGGAGACCCCGATGCCCTGAGCGGGCGCCCGCGCCGTCGGGCCGCCGCGCCGGCCCACCGTCCTCAGGCCGGCCGGGTGGTGCCGGTGAGCGCGCCGAGCAGGTCGCGCGCCCGGTCCGCCACCGGGGCGCCGGGCCCGGCGCCGACCGCGGCCAGCAGGCAGCGGGCCGCCGTCGCCGGGTCGAAGGTCTCCAGCCGCAGCGCCTGCTCGGCCCGCGAGATCTCCAGCTCCGCCACACCGGGCGGCAGCGGCCCCGGTGCCTCGCCGGCCAGTACCGGGGCCACCCAGTCCCTGAAGGCGCGGTAGCCGTCCGGGGTGAAGTCGCTCTCGAAGCCGCTGGGCCGGTCCCAGCACAGATAGAGCCGCACCAGCGCCGGCTCCTCGTCGGCCAGGAAGTCCTCCGCCCAGACCGCGTGCTGGCGGCTGGTGGAGAACTTCAGCCCGCTCAGCCGGTAGAACTCGTTGACGACCAGGCCGCCGAGCACCCCGGTGGGCACGCCGGCCGCGGCGAAGATCGCCGGCGTCAGCACGCCGTAGTAGAAGGCGTTGTCGATCCCGAGGAAGTGCCAGAGCCGGTCGACGCGGGCCCAGCCGGCGACGCAACTGGCCAGCCCGCCGCCGCGGTCGGCGGTCCCGAGCCGCCGCGGCACCGCATAGAGATGCCCCAGCGCCGTCTCCACCCAGACGTCCAGCCGCTCGGCCGCCCCGGCGGCGGTCGGGATGCCCCAGTCCGTCACGTACGCCAGTGGCACCTCCGGCAGCCCGTCGACGAGCAGCCGGGTGATCAGCTGCCGCACCCGCGCGGGCAGCTGGGCCCGAGCCCACGCCTCGGTCAGCTGCTCGCGATAGTCCTCCATGCGCAGCACCGGCAGCGGGGTGTCCACCACCCGCGGCGGCCCGCCGCAGACCGTGCACGCGGCATCCAACAGGTCGACGGCCGCCGCGTACGTCCCGCAACCCTCGCAGGCGCCGCCGGCGGCACCCTGCCCGCAGACCCGGCACCGGCCGGCCACCCGGGCGTGGTGCAGGCCGCGGCCGCAGTCCGAGCACACCGCCCACGGCACGTCGCGTACCACGGCCGCCTTGGACTCGACCAGCTCGGCCAGCAGACCCGCGACGGCGTCCCGGTAGTCGGCGTCCGCCTGCGGGTCGAGGAACACGTCGTAGCAGACGCCGGCCAACTCCAGAGCGGAGCGGATCCGGTGCCCGTACTCGGCCATCACCTCGCCGGCGGGCCGGCCCTCCTGCTCCGCCTTGGCGAGGACGTAGTTCTGGTTGACGTCCAGCCCGCAGACCGACAGGACCTGCTCGCCGCGGGCGCGGGCCGCTCGTATGGCGACGTCGCTGGCGACGTAAGGACCGGACAGGTGGCCGATGTGCAGCGGACCGTTGGGCGTCGGGGGCGGCGTGAGGACGACTGTCACGCCGGCCCTGCTGGCTGCCGACTGGACTGGAGCGCCGGTGTGCATGCGGACCTCCCAGGCCTACACGGTCGACAACGGTGGGCTGGCGGCCATTTTGGCGGCTCGAGGCGGGCGCGGACCACAGTAAATGGACAGGATGCGGACATCGTGATGTCATCGGCGCCGCCCGCACCGTGCTTGGGAAGGGGCAGAGCCCCGATGACACGCACCGACGACCGCATGGATCCACAGCCGGCCCCGGAGGCGACCGCCGTGCCGACCTATGCCGCTGTCGGCATCGGCGCCGGCCCGGCCAACCTCAGCCTGGCCGCCCTGTTCCGGGCGGCCGCGCCGGAGGAGATGGCGCTGTTCGACCGGCAGCCCGGCCCGGCGTGGCACCCGCGCCTGCTCTACCCCGGGGTGACCATGCAGACCTCGTGGATGAAGGACCTCGTCACGCTGGTGGACCCGCAGCACCCGCTGACGTTCATGAACTACCTGGTCACCACCGGCCGGCTCTACAACCTGCTCAACGCGCAGTTCGACACGATCCCGCGGCTGGAGTACGTGCGCTACCTCGAGTGGGCGAGCGAACGGATCCCGCACCTGCACTGGGACGTCGAGGTCGATCGGGTCAGCCACGCCGAGGAGGGCTTCACCGTGTACAGCCGGGACGTCCCGGTCGCCCGCTGCCAGCACGTCGTGCTGGGCGTCGGCACCGAGGCGTACGTGCAGCCGAGCCTGGCCGACCTGCCGGCGGAGCAGGTCTGCGTGCCCGACGACCTGGCGAGCCGGGTGGACCGGATGACGGAGCGCAGCGAGCCGATCGCGGTCGTCGGAGGCGGCCAGACCGGTGCCGAGTGCGTGCTGGAGCTGCTGTCGCGGGGCTTCACCGACATCCGCTGGATCGGCCGGCGGCCGTGGTTCCAGCCCATGGACGACTCGCCCCCGGCGAACGACTTCTACCGCCCGGCGTACCAGGAGTTCCTGCAGGGCCTGGCCCGCAGCTCCCGGCAGCGGCTGGTCGAGGGCCAGACCCTGACCGGCGACGCGATCACGCCGGCCACCATCAGGGCGCTCTACCAGGCCAACTACAGCGGGCTGCTCGCCCTGAACCGGTTCCCGGTGACGATGTTGCCGGGCCGGAACGTCACCGCCGGCGAGGCCGGGCCGGACGGGACGGTGCTGCTCCACGCCTCCGGCGCGGAGGGCCAGGAGCGGCACGAGGTGCGCTACGCGGTGCTCGCGACCGGCCGGCGCCCCGGACCGGTCCCGTTCGACCAGGAGCTGCTCGACCGGATGGAGCTCGACGACGCCGGCGAGCTGGTCGTCGGGGAGGACTACGCGGTGCGCTGGAAGGGCGCGGGCGAGCACCGCATCTACGCGCTGAACCGGGCTCGGCTCAGCCACGGCATCGCGGACGCCAACCTCACCCTGTTGCCGATCCGCAGCGCGCTGGTGCTCAACTCGATGTTCGAGCGGCAGCTGTTCGAGATCCAGGACGACCTGCTGCCGGTGCGGTGGGGATGAGCCGCCGTTCTGCCGAGCCAGGTCCGGGTGGACTGACCGCGTACGCCGGCGGGTCAGCTCCGCGGGGCGAGGTCGGGAGCAGCGGCATCCGCCGCGCCGGGCAGCGGCATCCAGTAGATGCTGAGGAACACCAGCGGATGCTCGTCGGACCCGTTGTGCCAGATGTGCCGCTCGCTGCTGTCCATCAGCGCGGCGATGCCGCCCGACACCGGCCGACGATCGCCGGTCGTGACGGACTCGACCTCGCCCTCGCCGCTGACGACCACCGCGAGCTCCTGCTCCGGGTGGCAGTCCTCGGTGGTGCGGCCACCGGGCGGAACGACCGACCACATCGCGCCGAACGGCAGCCTCCCCTCGGTTCCTGCGTACTGCTCCCAGCGGCCGACCTGGATGCCGTACTCGGCGGTCATCCGGGCCGATCCCCGCTCGAACAGCTGCATGGCTTCCTCCCGGCGGACGGACCGAGCTCAACCGGCTGGATCGGGCCATCCTCGCATCCGGTCAGGTCGACGGCCAGCGGTCAGGCCAGCGCCACCAGGTCGGCGAGGTCATCGGACCAGGCGTCCTCGTCCCCGTCCGGCAGGAGGATCACCTTCTCGGGCCGCAGCGCCGTCACCGCGCCCTCGTCGTGGGTCACCAGGACCACCGCCCCGGTGTAGGTGGCCAGCGCGGAGAGCACCTGGCCGCGGGAGGCTGGATCCAGGTTGTTCGTCGGCTCGTCGAGCAGCAGCACGTTCGCGCCCGAGGTGACCAGCGCGGCCAGCGCGAGCCGGGTCTTCTCCCCGCCGGACAGGGTGCCGACCCGCTGGTCGACCGCCTCCCCGGAGAACAGGAAAGCGCCGAGCACCCGGCGCAGCTCCCCGTCGGTCGAGGCTGGCGAGGAGGACCGCATGGTCTCCAGCACCGTCCGGTCCACGTCCAGCGTCTCGTGCTCCTGCGCGTAGTAGCCGAGCCGCAGCCCGTGGCCCGGCTGGACCTGGCCGGTGTCCGGCGGCTCCAGGCCGGACAGCAGCCGCAGCAGCGTGGTCTTGCCAGCGCCGTTGAGCCCGAGCACGACCACCCGGGAGCCGCGGTCGACGGCCAGCGAGACGTCGGTGAAGACCTCCAGCGACCCGTACGACTTGGACAGCCCATCCGCGGTCAGCGGGGTGCGCCCGCAGGGCGCCGGGTTGGGGAAGCGCACCTTGGCCACCTTGTCCGAGACGCGCGTCTCCTCCAAGCCGCCGAGGAGCTTCTCGGCACGGCGGGCCATGTTCTGCGCGGCCACCGTCTTGGTCGCCTTGGCGCGCATCTTGTCGGCC
>Ga0126307_10002630_pt1 | contig 12146 bp, 14 predicted proteins | sample Plot28_FD_89955 | JGI IMG/M metagenome (GOLD analysis project Ga0126307, IMG submission 89955) | Serpentine soil microbial communities from UC McLaughlin Reserve, CA, USA - Plot28 | ecosystem: Environmental > Terrestrial > Soil > Grasslands | place: USA: UC McLaughlin Reserve, Lake County...
ACTCCGACAGCCCAGCGCGCCGACATCGTTAGGGACTTCAAGCAGGCATGGGAGGCCAAGGACATCGACGCCCTGATCGTTCTGCTCGACCCCGACGTCACCGCGATCGGTGACGGCGGCGGCCTCGTCAGCGCCGAGCTCCGCCCGATCGAAGGCGGCGGGCAGGTCGCGCGCGCCGTCATCGAGATCGCCGGCAGGGCACCCAACCTGGCTCTCCTGGAGCGTACGGTCAACGGTCAGCCCGGTCTGGTGGCTCAACAAGATGGCATCACCGTGACGGTGATGGCGTTCGACATCGCAGGCGACCGGATCAAGCACATCTGGGCAGTACGGAACCCCGAGAAGCTCCGGCCCTGGACGACAGGCTAGATCCGCAGCCGCAGCCGAACGACCGGCTGTCTCTCGCGACGGCGGCGGCCGTCCCGTCGCCGCACTGTCAACCGGTTGTGACGTCGTGATCGCTAAGCAGTGCGCCGGACAGTTCCAGGAGCGGACCGGCAATCTCACCGATGCGAGATCAATCAATGTCGTAAGGGACAGGTCATAAGTAGCGCGCTCTACGCACCGTTGGTCGTGCTCGCCCTGATCGACAGCACGAGCTTTGGCACGCTCGTCATACCGATATGTTTCATGCTGGCTCCAGGCCGACTTCGCGCTGGGCGCATCCTGCTCTACCTCTTCACTATCGCAGTCTTTTACCTCGTTCTCGGTGTGCTACTCACCGTTGGGGCAATGGCGTTCCTTGACCAGTCGCGGGGTGTCCTGGGCAGAACACCAGCGCACGTGCTCCAACTCCTTGTTGGCATCGTGCTCCTCGTGCTTGGCTTGACTGTTGAACCGCTCACCAAGCCAGGCAAGGCCAAGCGTGCGGGGAAGCGCGACGCGAAACGGGCAGAGCGCGGACCCGACCGGATCCAGCGGTGGCGGGTTCGGGCGACCACCGGGGAAGGCTCGGCGTCCGGGCTCATGATTTTGGCCGTCACAGCTGCCGCCATCGAGGCCGCCTCCATGGTCCCTTACCTTGCCTGCCGTCGGCCTCATCACGACGTCGGAGCTCTCCATCGCCCAGAGCGTCGCGGTGTTGGCAGGCTACTGCCTCGTGATGGTCGCGCCAGCCATCGTGCTTCTCGCAACACGGATGGTGCTGCATGAGCGGATCTCTCCTGCTCTCGGCCGCTTCGAAGGCTGGCTATCTCGTAACTCTAGCGAGGCCATCGCCTGGGTGCTGTTTCTTCTTGGCCTGTACGTGACTGCCGGCGCGGTCGATGCCGTGCTGGATACGTAGGGGTTCAGTGGTCGGCGTCGTCCACGGCTGGGTCGACACGGGCGAGATCAAGGATCTATAGTGCGCCCTCCTCCCGGAACACAGGCCAGTGGCAGCGAAGAGTGGGGCCCGACCACACAAGAAACCGGCTGGGAGCTGGCCTCGTCACCATTGCCCCCCATCCTCGCGGTGAGGCAGCCGATCTGAATGCCCACCGGAGGGCTGCGCTGCTCCCAACATTCCGGGGGCGGGCGGCGACGACCCGCGCCGCCTCGAGCTGGGCCTGATCGGGTGGCAGGTTTGTGAGCCCTTCATTGATGAGTTCCTCGCCGAGCGGCCACGACCGACCCAAGGCGTAGTGAGCGTTGCCGGGCCGTTGAGGGCCAGCATGTCGGCCAGGTCACTGCCCTCAGGGACAGAGCAAATCGGGGGGCGAGGCGATAGGGGGTGAGGATCCAGAAGTCGCGTTCGGCGGCGAGCTGGCCGGCGATGTCGGCGTCGGTGGCCACGATCGGGTTCCTTCCGATGTGGGCAAGCTGGCTGGCCTGCTCCGCGCAACTGGGATGGGTTACATCGGCATCGATTGGGCCGACCGCCCAGCCACCGGCAGGAAGGTGATGCCGGTGGCTTGGCCCGTTGGCTTCCTCCGACGCGTTGGCGCGTTGGTCGATCTAGGCCCGTGGTGGCATACCAAGTCGGGCTGCGCCGCGTGCCCCCAATTCGTTCTCGGCACATCCCTGCCCTGACGATCGATGAGGATCGCCCGAGCATTGGCACTGACGTCGTTGGAACAGTTGCCGGATGAACGCCGTGTTCTCGTAGCCAACGACGAACCTCACTTATCCATCGGCATCGTCGTGCGTTCCAGGAGGCGGCGTGGGAGAGCCAAAGCGCAGACACGGCTCCGTAGTTCCTATATTCGCTGCTTGTGGATGACCATGTGCACAAAGTCGTTCGGCCCGACATTCGGCCCTTTGCCGATGCCCTCCCCGACCTGTGCGCGACGCTGGACCTGTAGGCATAAAGATCGGGACAGCGCTGTGGTCAGCTCGTGCTGGGGGAGGCAAGCGCCGTTACGACGCGGTGTTTGTGAACCGGTTCGATCCCATTCCAGCGGGAACCCTCTTTACTGTGTGGGGCGAGCTGCGGTTCAAGGGGACCGCCCGGCTCCTTTGGCCGATCCTGCGCTGGTACGTCCTTCGCCAGACGAGGCGCCTGCAACTGGAACCGGTGAAGGTTCGGGCGGAGGCGTCGGGATTCAGCCGCTCAGGTTGAGGTCGCGGATCTCGGCTCGCGAGGAGATTCCCAGCTTGGTGAAGACCTGGCGCAGGTGGGAGTCGACGGTACGAGGACTCAGGTACAGCTGCGCCGCCACCTTCTTTGTGCTGGCACCGGTCGCTACGAGCTGGGCGACCTGAAGCTCCTGCGGCGTGAGGCGGGTGCTGGCGTCGCGGCGACGGATCGTCTCCCCGGACGCGCGGAGTTCGGTGCGGGCGCGAGCGGCCCATGGCATCGCGTCGAGGCGCTCGAAGATCTCCACCGCGTGTCGCAGGTGGGGGCGGGCAGCCGAGCGTTGCCGAACCCGGCGTAGATGTTCGCCGAACAACATCTCGGTTAGTGCAAACAGGAAGGGGCGGGGCGACCCGACTTGCCGCGCGAGGGAGCGCTCGAATAGCGCAGTGGCCGTCGGGCCCTCGCTCAGCAGGGCCCGCCAGCGATCCAGCGTCGCTTCCGCCCAATCTGCATCGGCCTCCCGCATCCAGCGCCATGAGCCGACCGTCGCCAGCAGCTCGCGGGCCTGCTCCTCGCGCCCCGACCACAGGGCAGCCAGCATGGTGAAGTTCGCCGCCGAGAGTTGCACGGCGCGATGGCTGCCGGTCGTTCCAAGCGACTGGTAATGGGTAAACGCCTCGCTCGGCCTGCCGAGCCCAAGCTCGAGGAGGCCTCGGGCCGAGACGGCCAACGCGGCGGGATATCCCAGGCCATGCGCCTGGTCGAGGTCGAAAACCTGGCCGGTGAGGTCCTCGGTGGACCTTCGGTCTCCGCGTAACGCTGCGACCATGGCCATGCCGGCAAGATGGATTGCTGCGCTTGCCACCTGTTCGGTTTCCCGGGCCGCACGCAGTCCTTCGTCCGCGCTGGCCTCCGCCTGTTGCGGTGCCGCGTCAAGCTGGGTGACGACAAGAGACTCGAGTGCCTGCGCCAGGGTGCCGAGGGCACCGGTTTCCCGGCACCGGCTCGCCGCTCGCGACGCCAGCAGGTGGGTGCGGGCATTGTCGCCGGTGAAGGCGGCGGCGACGGCCACAATGCCGAGCAGTTCTGGGTCGTCGGTGTTCTCTAAACCGCGAATGCCCTCCTCAAGCGACGCCACAGCGCCGGCGCCACCGCCGGTGAGGAGCTCAGCGATCGCGGCGGCCAGGGCGGCCCTCGGCGGTCGGGCATCGGTGGTCGTCAGGCCGGCGGCCGTCTGACCGGCTCGTACCACACGATCCATGTCACCGGCGATCGAGGCAGCGCGCATGGCGTCGAAGAGCATGGACGCCGCACGATCGGGAACGAGGTTAAGGATCCGTTCGGCGCCCTCGAGCAGGATCTCGTAGCCCTGCAAGGCGGAGCCGGTCCAAGCCTCGAGCCGACCTCGGAGCTGGTCGATCCGGCCGGGCTCGGTTTCGGTGGGCGCCGTCGCGCGCGCCACCACTACCAGCTCGAGAGCGCGCTGCAGCTGGCCGCTTTCCCAGGAGGCCTCGGCGGCATCAAGCTGCCAGCAGAGCCGGCGCGTTGGGTCGGCCGTCAGGTCGGCCGCGCGGCTGAATGCGCGCGCGGCGAGGTCGGTGGCTGCTCGCCGGACGGCCGCGGCGCCGAGATTAGCCAGCTCGGTGGCGATGTTCTCGGCCGGCGGGACCGCCACCGACGAGCGGTGCCAGGTGGCCCGCACGGGGTCGATATCGTCAAGGGCCGCGGCGAGGGCTAGGTGAGCCTCGCGTCGCGCCGGCGACGTTGCGCTCTGGTACACCGCTGACCGGACCAGGGGATGGGCGAACTCGACCGTGCTGCCGGCGACTCGCAGCAGCCCGCGCTGCTCGGCGCCAGCGAGGTGAACCTCAGTGCCGCTGTGTCGCCGGGCCGCTGCGAGCACGACTGCGAGATCACCCGTGTCGTCTGCGGAAGCCAGGAGAAGCAGGTGGCGGACCTGGCTGCCGAGTCCGTCCAAGCGACGCAGGTAGTCCGCCTGGAGGCGCTCGGCGAGTGGGGGAGGGCGGGCGGGCAGGTCGGGATGCGACTCGGCAGAAAGCTCCACGAGTGCCAGCGGGTTGCCATGCGCGGCGACTTTTACTGCCGTACGGGCAGCTAGGTCTAGCTGCGGGCGCTCGTCCAGCAACTGCTCGACGGCGGTGTTGTCCAGCGGCCCGACGGCTACGTGCGGGAGAGTCGCCAGCATCCGGTCTGCCTGACCCAGTTGCGTGGGGAGCGCGGTCCGTAGCGCGAAGATCATCGCGATCCGGTCCCCGCGTAGTCGACGCTGAGCGAAGGTGAGGCTGGCGAGGGACTGCGGATCCACCCAATGGGCGTCGTCGACGATGCAATACGTGGGCCTTTCCTCGGCAACTGCAGCGAGCAACTCGAGGACGGCAGCGGCGACGAGGAAGCGACTTGGTGCTTCACCGGCGGCGAGCCCGAGGGCGGTATCGAGCGCTTCGCGCTGCGGCCTGGACAGCAACGGCAGGTGATCCCGAACCGGGTACAGCAGCGCATGCAGCCCCGCGAAAGGCAAGGCGCTCTCCGCTTCCACCCCGCGGACGTCAAGGACCCGGCCATTGCCCGCATCTCCCACGGCGTACTGCAGCAGCGCGGTCTTGCCGATCCCCGCATCGCCGCGCAACACCAGCGCGCCGGACCGGCCGCGCGGGGCGTTGTCGAGAAGGTCGTCAATGAGCCTGCACTCAACATCCCGGCCGTACAGCATTGCCCCACAGTAAGGAGAACGGATCGCGACACATTCGAGGGGCAGACATCGGTCATCTTGCCGATGCGAACGAGCCAGCTCCGCGGAATATCGTGTGCCGAGCGGCTCGGCCGCCGGACGTTAAGCCAGCGGGCGTTGGGCGAAGTGGCCGCCTACGCAATTTCTACGTTGCAAGGAGGCAGAGTTGCACGGGTTTGAGGGTTCAACAACTATCGATGCGCCGATCGACATCGTGTGGAGTGTTCTCGTCGACGTCGAGCGCATGCCGGAGTGGACTCCAAGCATGCAATCAGTGCACCTCCTGGAGGGGCCGGCGCTGGGCCGCGGGAGCCGGGTGCGCATCAAGCAGCCAAGGCTGGCCGCGAGCACCTGGACGGTCGACCTCTTCGACCCGCCGCGACACTTCTCGTGGCATTCGAAGAGCGGGTCGGTCGAGACCATCAGGAGTCACCTGCTCGAAGATCATGGCCGCACCACCTTGGCGACTTTCTCGATCCGGCACACCGGTCCCAGGGCACGGGCCGTCGCGCTGCTGCTAGGGCTACTGACGCGTCGCTACCTCAACTTGGAACTGTACGGACTCAGACAGCGAGCCGAGCAGGCAGTGAGCCGAGATGGAGCACAACCACGAGTTGCGCCCGGTGCTCGGGTGGACATTCGACCTCGAGGTCGGCGCCATCACCTTGAAGGTCAACGCAGAGCGTTCCTGGGTCCGGCCAGCCGGACCGGTGGCACGGTGAACACCCCCAAGCTGCCGTACGAGACCGGGGTGGTGTCCTCAGCGGACGGCACTCCGATCGGCTACCGGCGGCTGGGCGCCGGACCCGGATTGATTGTCATCAGCGGCGGTTACCTCGCCGCTCAGCACTACATGCGGCTGGCGGGCGCACTGGCCGATGCGTTCACCGTCTATCTGCCGGATCGGCGCGGCCGTGGAGTGAGCGGCCCGCCGGGCGATCGGTATGGCATCGACCGCGAGTGCGAGGACATCGCTGCGCTTCTGACCGAGTCGGGCGCTGAGTTCCTGTTCGGTCACAGTTCGGGCGGGCTGATCGCGCTGCAGGCGGGTCGCACCTTGCCGCAGGTAAGCAAGCTGGCGGTTTTCGAGCCGCCGCTATCGGAGCACGGCTCCATCTCTTCGGCGTGGATCGGTGAATTCGATCGTCAGGTCGCTCGGGGGAAGCCGGCCGCAGCGCTGGCCGCCTTCCTCGAGGCCGACCACCTCGTATCCGCGTCGTGGCCTCGTCCGCTGCTGGTCGGCATGCTGGCGCTGTATCTGCGATGGGAGAAGTACCACGTCGAGCCGCCTGATGCCTCGACGGAGAGTCTTATTCCGTTGCAGCGGCTGGACGGCCTGCTCGTCGCTGAGATGGACTCCAGCCGGCCATGCATGGCGGGCATGACAGCCGACGTGTTGCTGCTGGGCGGAGAGAAGAGTCCAAGATTCCTGCGGGAGGTTCTGGATGCGTTACACGGCACGCTGCCGCGGAGCCAGCGCATCGAGTTGCCGCGCATGGGCCACGGCGGGCCCAGCAGCGAGGGTCAGCCGGCGCGCGTCGCCGGGGCACTGCGGACCTTCTTTGCCGACGCCTGACGGCAGCGTGTTCAGATCCACTCGTCGACCGCGGTCCGCTCGCCTGGCGTGGATCCGGTGTTCACGACGCCGGCGGGCTCGAGGAGCCCGCCTGACATCCCTCGGGTGCATACGGGCGGTGCTCGGTCCTTTGCGGGACCACGAAGAGCTGGCCGGGACCAAGCGTGAGGTCGTCGGCACCTCGTAGCTGAATGGTGACCTGCCCGGCGAAGACGAGAAACACCGCGTCGATCTGATGCTGGTGCCAGATGAACTCGCCGCTCGCCTTGACGAGCTTGAACTGCCAGCCGTTCGACTCCGCGATGATCTTGGGCGACCAGTGCTCGGTGACGCGACCGAACTTCTGCGCGATGTCGACTACACCGCGGCCAGCACCTTCCGGGACCGCCCCGGAGTGCTCCGTCATGATCGTCAGCCTTTCTGATGAAGCTTCCGGCGATTTCGCCGATGCGAATCTCCGCCCACCGTAGAAACCTGAAACGAAAGCGCGGAGGAGCACCATCCTGCGAGGGGCGTCGAATAAGGAGGTCTGCGATGCATCCGATGATCATGGCTGGAGGCCTGCCGGGTTTGGTCGCCGCCGTCGAGGCCGCCGAGCGGGGCCTAAGTGTGCGGATGTACGAGGCCCATGGGACTCTTGGCGAGGCCCATACGTCGCTGGCGCCGTACGTGGCGCACGAGGGGGCGCACGTCTTCTACTCCGACGGTCCGATTTGGGCCTGGCTACGCGGTCGCGGTCTGATGCCCGTGACCGCAGGCTTGCGCTCGCTTTGCTGGCGACATTCCGCTTTCGTTACGACGGCAAGCTCCACCGGCTGCCTCCGCGAGACTTCACGGCAGTGCTATGCATCGAGCATCGGCCCGATAAGCAGCTCGTTTCGCAACTGGGCGGCCCGCCGTTGGGGCGAAGAGGTGGCCTCGCCGGCAGCGGCCGCCAGCGGCGCCAGCATCGCCGTCGGCCGCCGGGTTGCCGAGTGCCGCCCGACCGCTTGGGGGCCCGATGTATGACGTCATCGTGGTCGGCACTCGCGCAGCGGGTGCCTCGGCGGCGATGCTGCTTGCTCGCCGCGGCATGAAGGTGATGGCGGTTGACCGTGCGAGGTTTCCCAGCGACACGCTGTCCACGCATCAGGTGCAAGTTCCGGGAGTGGCATGCCTGCGCCGCTGGGGACTCCTCGACAAGGTTGCGGCGATAACGCCCCCTACGCGGCAGGTGAAGCTTGATGCCGCAGGTGTCATTCTCGAGGGCTGTTTCCCACCGTGCGACGGGGATTGCGCCTTGTACAGCCCCCGCCGAACTACCCTGGATGCATTGCTGGTCTGCCCGCGCTGCAGGAGCGGATGTACGAGAAACTTCCGGGTGGAGGAACTCGCCTGGGAGGACGGCCGGGTCGTAGGCATTCGAGGCCGTTCCGGAACTGGTGCGAGTGTGACCTATCAGGCCCACCTTGTGGTGGGTGCGGACGGCAAGCACTCGATCGTTGCGGATGCAGTGCGCGCATCGCACTACCGACGGCACGCTGCGCTGACAGTTGCCTGCTACAGCTATTGGTCTGGAATCCGGCTCAGCGCCGGTGAGCTTTATCAGCGACCCGGATGCGCGGCCGCTGCCTTTCCTACTAACGACAACTTGACCATGGTCTACGTCGCGACACCCATTGCCGACTTTGCGCAATGGCGGAATGACATTGAGAGGCACTACCTGGAAACACTCGGCCGGTGCGGCGATCTTGGTGAACGCCTGCATTGCGGGCAGCGCGTCGAACGCATCCGCACTACCCCGGATCTGCCAAATCACGTGCGTGTCCCGCATGGACCGGGCTGGACCCTGGTGGGTGACGCCGGACTGGTGATGGACCCGGTCTCCGCCCAGGGAATCGGTCATGGATTCGTGCAGGCGGAGTGGCTTGCCGCGGCCCTAACCGCAGGATTGGGCGGCGCCAGACCGCTTGCCGCGTGCCTTGCTGACTACCAGCGGCGACGGGATGCGGCAATGCTCCCGATGTACGACTTCACCCTCCGTCTGGGGTCGCTAACGCCCGATCCGGCTATGCAAATTCTGCTCGGCTCGCTCGTCAGTCGGCCGGCGGAGATCGATCGGTTGCTTGGTGTCTTCGCCGGGATCGTGCCGATCCAGGACTACTTCTCGCCCAAAAACTTCGTGCGACTGCTCGGAGTACGCCGCGCTGCCCGCGCCCATCGCAGCCCGAACGCGGCCTCGGCCTGGTTCTGCAGGCAACGGCGTTGTTGACGCGACGGATGCGCTGCGTCAGCGCGACGGCATTGATACGGACTAGCTCTTGAGTTGTTTGATTCGTGCGGCATGGCGCTCCTGCAACTGACGGCTTCGCTGGTGGTAGTCGAGGAGGAGGTGTAGCTCCGCGGCGCTGTAGCGGGAGAGTACGTCTCGCTCCCCCTCGAGAGCGATTGGACCATAGATCTTTGCGGCCTTCCGCGTCGCTTTCGTCGTGATTCGTACGACCACCTTGCGGCGGTCGGCCGGATCGGCTGACCGCGTCACGTAGCCGAGTCGTTCCAGACGGTCGAGCATTGTCGTCACGCTGCCGGTCGTGAGGCCGAGCTGAAGAGCCAGCTGACTGGGCAGTACCGAGTCGTTTTGCGTCAGGATCTCGAGGCATCGCAGGTCGGTCCGATTGACATGCAGGTACACCGCGGCGGCGGCATCCACGGCGTCGACCGCCGCTTGGTGTGCTTGGGCCTCCAGGCCTAGTTTCTTACGAAGATCATCCAAAGTTTCACTTGACATTCAAGACTCCTGAGTATCAAGGTAGATTTACTCGACGATCGAGAGAGCCGGTCGTCAAAAGATATCATTGAGGATGCCATGTCTGCCGTACGTCACCTGCCCCAGCCAGTCCTGGAACGCGAGTCGTCGGGCTTCCCGCGGATCCCCGCGATAGCCGCCGTGGCCGGAATCTCACTTGTTGGATTCACCGCCGGCACCCTGGGTGGCCCGGTCGCCGCCATGATCTTCGGAGCTGTTGGCCTATTGTGGGGGTTGCTGGCGCTCGTCGTGGCGAGGCGACTAACTCGTTCCTCGCGCCGCGCCATGTTCGCAAATGTCAGCCTGTACACGGCCACCTTCGCGATCACATGTCTGACCGGCGTCGGGCTACAGATCATGCCGATCATGGATGTCTCGATCGCCCATGCACCGCAGTTCTTTGCGGACCTGGTTCGACCGCCTATCGGCGACGCGGAAGCCCTGCCGTACTACCTGCTCAATACCCCTCTGGAGTGGTTGCTTATCCCGGCCGCACTATTGCTCAACGCGCGGATCCCCAAGCGCCGAACGCTGATCATGATCGCAGCGATGATGTTCTTCGCTCTGCGGGTGTGGAGTTACCTGTACTTTGTTCCAGACATCCTCGACTGGAACCAAGGCACGACGGGTCAACCGTTATCCGCTGATCAACTCGACCAGGCTGCCTTGTGGGTCGATCTCAGCTGGATCCGACTGGGCGCCGACGTCGCTATAGCGCTGCTGCTGCTCGGAGCCGCCTTCATTCCGGTGACTAGTGCCGATCTGCGGGAGTCGAGCAAGGATGCGTAACTGCTGCGTTCATGATGTGCTCCTGTTCCTCGGGCCTGTTTCCGCCTCAGTAGGTTTTCGAGATCTTGCTGGGTGAAGGTCCGCGCCTTGGAGATTGGGGCTGCGGAGACGGTCTCACCGACCGTCTCGATGGCGCCGGCCTCGAGACCAAGATCGGCCAGGAAGCTCGGTGCCTTGATCTGGCTGGTGACGTCGAACAATGCCGGGCCGACCGCCTCCGGACGGCGGACGCCCAAATGCGCGAGCTGCCCGGCTGGATCGCATCCTCCAACTCTTGTGCCGCCGAGGCGACACCGAGCCGAAAGTCATAGCCGATCGCAACCACATTGGCGTCAAGGTCAGGCCCTGGTTTGGTTCCGTCATCCAATCGCGCCACCGGGAGCGCCGACCCACCCCGCGGTCAATGCGGCAAGCAGGCCGGCCGAGAGCACAGAGCCAGACAGGCCTGAGCATGCGCAAGATTGTGCTGCCCCTGGTTGACCTTGGATCCGACGGTCGGAGGCGAACATCGGGGACCCATGTGTGGTCTGCCGGGAGGGGCCTTTTCACAACCGAAGGTCGTGAAGATTGGGCACGAATTGGGCACGATATCTGGGTGATCAACTTCAGCAGAGTCCGATTGAAGGGCCAAAGTCTCTTTTGACAAGGCATTTCCGGCAGATCGCGTGCTGATGATCATGGAATGCGCATGACCAGCCTGGTTATTCTTGTCATCTGCGTGTTCGAATAGTTTGGGCCGACTGAAAGTGTGTTGACTAAAAAGCGATGATGTGGAGCGGGTGACGAGAATCGAACTCGCATGACCAGCTTGGAAGTATTCCACGCGCCGTGGGCGCCATCGAACAGACGCCGGTCGCGCTCACTCTGAGTGACCGCCGTTGGCCACTAATCGCCGCCAAGTGTGGCCCAACTGTGGCCCGGGCGAGCATCCCATGTTCGATTTCTGATCAACAGTTCCCAACTCTTCAGACCGGTATACGTCGGCGGCATATCTGGGAGAGAACAAATGGGGATCCCAAACCTGGTGTTGGTGCAGGCGTTGGATTGTGGCTAGCCAATGCACCGGCCCGAATCCGGCGTCTCGGTTACTGGTCTCGTCGAGTTGCCAGCCCACTACTGCGGCCCGATCATCGGCACTCGCTAACTCGGGGTCGTCCAGCCTCGAGTAGCTATGCGACACGGTCTGTCCCTGAGGCGGCGAGCGGGAACAGTCGGGCCCGCAAGGTTGGCCAAGCGGGCTCCTCGTCAGATCCGGCACGGCATGTTCGTCCGCATTTCCAGGGCCGCGACCCTCCGTATCCCGGCGAGATCCTCGGCGGGATACGGAGGAACTGATGTATCAGCGGCCAGGCCTTGACCGTGTGCCGACTCGGCTTGGCGCTCGCTCTGGCGGCGACGAGTCGTCGAGGGCGGTACCCAGGGAGAGGGGCTCTGCCATTTGGCCAGTCTGGCCGATGGATTCCAGATGACCCTAACCATCACGAATCCCCGGGAGGTGTTTCGCAATTTGGATCTGGCTTCCGAGAAGCGAAGGTTATCGGAAGTCAGAATGCTGGCAGGGGAGCGGCACGGCCAGGCGCTAGGCCCATGCCGAGGGAGAACCCTCCGACGCGCTTGGTCGCTACCCCGGCCAGGCCGGTCATCTCGATGACCTCGCTGACCCGTGAGGCCTTGATGTTGTGGGTGGCGGCCATGGAGCGCAGGTGTGAGCGGGCGCTGCGGCCGGGGTGCACGGCGCTTGCCTCCAGCA
>Ga0126307_10002631_pt1 | contig 12144 bp, 13 predicted proteins | sample Plot28_FD_89955 | JGI IMG/M metagenome (GOLD analysis project Ga0126307, IMG submission 89955) | Serpentine soil microbial communities from UC McLaughlin Reserve, CA, USA - Plot28 | ecosystem: Environmental > Terrestrial > Soil > Grasslands | place: USA: UC McLaughlin Reserve, Lake County...
CGTCCCAGGAGGGCGACGATCCCGTCGAGGTCATCGACGTCGAGCTCGCCGCATACGTAGGCGCGGCCGAGCCCCAGCTCGCCGCGGGCGCGGATCACGTGGCCGATCGCGCGCGGGGAGTGGGCCGTCACCGTCGGCCCGTGACGCGTGGATGGGACGCGCGAGCCGTCCCAGAGCTCGATTGTGAAGGGGCGGTCCGGCAGGGCCCGTTCGATGCTGCGCCGAAGCCCGGCGGTGCGTGATCCCGGCACGCCCGCGAGAGTAGCTGAACGGCCCCGACGCTTGTCAGATAACTACGGGGGCTCAGACGCTTTACCCCCCAATCGGGGGGTGAATCCGGTAACTGGGCGCCATGCGGTGGTTAGATCAGGGCATCGACACGCTTTCGCGACCTCCGAGTGCCGAGACCGTCGACGTCCTCGTCGAGCTTCTCGCCGAGATCGACGCCACGGAGGCCGACGACTTCTACGACCGCGTCTGTGAGGGGTTGTGTCGCGTCACCTCGATGGAGCGGGCCGGACTCTTTCTTTACGACCGGACGCTGGGCACCGTGCTCCCCGTCGGATGCGCCGGTGTGGACCCCGACCTGCTCGAGGGCGTCGAGGGGACGCTCGAGGAGACGCCCATCGCGCAGCGGGCCCTGGCGGAGGATTGGGTCGTCGAGGCATCGGAAGCACTCGAACGCCAGGTGCCGGCGCGCTACGCGCGCTTCGCGGGGATCACCACCCTCACCTGCACCCCGGTTTCGGCGAGCGGCCGGTGGTTTGGCGTGATCTTCGCCGACCGGGGAGGAGGGCGCTTTGGCCTGACCGACGAGGAGCGCCAGGCGATGTGGACGCTGGGCAAGCTCGCCGCGCTCGCCGCGAGCGTGGAGCGGGCGACGAATCAGCGCGAGGCGGCCCGGCGGCTGTCTGAGCGGATCTCCCTGATCCAGCAAATCCACGAGCGGGTGATCCAGCGACTGTTCGGGCTCCTTCTGGCGCTGGGATCCGAGGAGGAGCTCTCCAGCGAGCAGCGCGCCGTCTGTCATGACGAGGTGCGGGAGGTGCTGCACGAGCTGCGTACGGCGCTCGGGGGATCGCTCGAAGCTCCCGCGAAGCATGGGAAGGCGAGCGTGCGGCAGATCGTTGAGCGCGTTGCCGCCTACCGGGATGGGCTCGCGGTCACCTGGGCGGAGGGGACGGAGGTTCCGGCCGGCGTCGAGCCGCTTGCCCAGTCCGTGCTCCTCGAGGCGCTTCGCAACGCCGACAAGCACGCCGCGCCCACCAACGTGGCCATCACCGTCGAGTGCGACGACGAGGCTTTCGTGCTCGAGGTCGTCAACGACGGGGTCGGTGCGTCGGGGATGGGTGCGGGGCTCGGCCTGCGAATGGCATCGTTGGAGGCGCTGCAGCACAACGGCATCGTCGAGTTCGGTCCGGTGCCTCCTGATCGCTGGCACGTACGGCTTCTGGTTCCACTCGATCATGAATGAGGACGTACGCCGCATTCGCGTGCTCGTCGTCGACGATCACGACGTCGTCCAGTGGGGTTTTCGGCTGCTGCTGGAGCGCCAGCCGTGGGTGGAGCGCTGTATCGCCGCACGCGACGCCGAAGAGGCGTTGGCGCTGGTTCGCGAGGCCAGGCCGCAGGTCGCGCTGGTCGACCTCTTCCTGGGGCGGCATTCGGGAGCCGAGATCTGCGGGGAGATGCGCGCCGCCTCCCCACGGACAAAGATCCTGCTGATCTCGGGGGCTGGGAGGATCTCGCCGGCGGCCGCGCGTGCCGCCGGGGCATCCGGCTTCGTCTCCAAGGATTGGGGCGCGCCGGACGTCTTGAAGGCGATCCGCATGGTCGGCCTGGGTATGGACGTGTTCGAGCCGGCACCACCCGCCGGGGACGCCCCGCTGTCGGCGCGCGAGCGCGAGGTGGTCGGCCTGATCGCGGCCGGCTCGACAAATCGGGAGATCGCCGAGGAGCTCTTCCTCTCCCCGCACACCGTCAAGGAGTACACGAGCGGCGTGTACCGGAAGCTCGGGGTCCGCAACCGCGCCGAGGCGGTTAAGCGAGCGCAGAGCCTGGGCCTCATCAGCTGAGGCCCTAGGAATCCCCCCGGATCGCGGTCGCGACCCCCCGGTCCGGGGGGTGAAGGGCGAGATTCGCTTCACCCGCGCCCCAGCGCCGGGTACTCATCCGAGCTATGCCAACGGCTCTTCTATTCCCCGGCCAGGGCAGCCAGACCGCCGACATGCGCCAGCTGGTGAGGGATGTCTTCCCGGAGCTTCTCGAGCGCGCCGTGGACGCGGTCGGCGAGGACCCGTTCGACCGGGTGGGCGACGGGACGCGGTTTGCACAGCCGGCCCTGTACTGCGCCAGCGTGGCGCTCTGGACCCGGGCGGGATCGCCGCATGCCGACTTCGTCGCCGGCCATTCGCTCGGCGAGCTGGGCGCCCTCGTCGCCGGCCACAGCCTGTCGATCGAGGATGGCCTGCGGCTCGCCGCCCGGCGCGGGCGCGTGATGCAGGACGTCGCCGCGAGCCAGCCGGTGGGCGGAATGCTCGCGTTGCTGGGGGACGAGGAGACGGCGCGCCGGATTGCCGTCGCGCACGATCTCACGGTCGCCAACGACAACGCCCCCGGCCAGCTCGTCGTCTCAGGGCCTGAGGCGGATCTCGAGGCGGCGGCTCGCGAGGCGAAGGTCGAGCGGCTGAAGGCGATGCGGCTGGCCGTCAGCGGCGCCTTTCACACCAAGGCCATGGCGCCGGCGCTGCCCGAGTTCCGGGCGGCGCTCGACGAGATCCCCGTCGAGGCGTCCAAGGTTCCGGTCTTCTCCAGCATTACCGCCCGGCCCTTCGAAGACGTGAGAGGGGAGCTGGCGGCGGCTCTGGTGCGCCCGGTGCGCTGGCGCGAGACCCTGCTCGCGCTGCGCGATCGCGGCGTGGAGCGATTCGTCGAGGTTGGCCCAGGGAAGGTCCTGAAGGGTTTGGTCCGGCGCACGCTCCCCGACGTCGAGGCGCGGGTCCTGGCGGCGCCGGAGGTGGCTCATGCCTGAGCTTGCGAGCCGGTCCCTGGAGGGAGCAGACGAGATCCAGGAGCGACCGGTACGCGGTGCCGGGATCTCCTCCGTCGCGATGTGCGTCCCGGATCGCGTGGTCGCCAACGCCGAGGTCACCGAGCGGCTCGGGATCGACGCGAACTGGATCGCGAAGCGGACCGGGGTCCACGAACGGCGAATCGCCTGGCCCGAGGAGCGACTGAGCGCCTTCGCCACCGAGGCCGGCGACATGGCCCTCGAGCGAGCGGGCGTGAGCGCCTCCGAGCTCGACCTGGTTCTCGTCGCGACGATGTCGGCCGACGAGCTGACGCCGAACGCCGCACCCCTCGTCGCCGCCGAGCTCGGCGCCACGAGGGCAGGGGCGATGGATGTGGGCGCCGCGTGCACCGGCTTTCTGTCCGCGCTCAGCGTGGCGACGGCGCAGATCGAGTCCCGGCGCGCGGAGAACGTGCTGGTCGTCGGTGCCGATCTCCTCAGCCGCATCACGGATCCCGGCGATCGCTCGACCGCCGGGCTGCTGGCGGACGGCGCGGGGGCGGCCGTGGTCCGGGCCATGGACTCCCCGGGACACATCGGACCCGTGGTCCTGGGTGCCGACGGCGCTCATTCGGCCTTGATCACCGCCGGCCACGACGACCGCATGATCCGCATGAACGGGCACGACACCTTCAAGCACGCGGTCGCGCGCATGTCCCGCGCCACGCTCGAGGCGCTGGCCCTGGCGGACCGGACGCTGGACGAGGTGGACCTGTTCGTCTACCACCAGGCGAACAGCCGCATCATCCGTGCGGTCGGCGTGGAGCTCGGGTTACCCGGCGAGCGCACGGTCGACTACCTGGCCGGTTATGGAAACACGTCCGCGGCGACCATCCCGATGGCACTGACGCTCGCGGAGGAGGAGGGCCGCCTGCGAGACGGAGCGGTCGTGTTGCTCGCAGCGTTCGGCGCCGGTCTGGCATGGGGCGCCACCGTGGTCGAGTGGGGAGCCCCGGATGCCTGAGGGATGCGCCCTGGTCACCGGAAGCGCCCGCGGGATCGGCGCGGCGAGCGCACTGGCGCTTGCCGAGGCCGGCTGGCCGGTGGCGATCAACTATCGAAGCGATGCCGCCGGAGCGGAGGGTGTGGCGGCTGCGATCGGCGAGGCCGGCGGCGGGGCGGCTGCGATTCAGGCGGACGTCCGCGACCCGGACGCCGTCGGCGAGCTGTTTCGGGCGGTTGAAGAGCGCTTCGGCCCCGTGCTCGTGGTGGTCAACAACGCCGGGATGCGGGCCGATGGCCTCGCTCCCCAGCTAGGCGACGACGAGTGGGAGCGCGTTCTCGACACCAATCTCTCTGCCGCCTTCCGGGTCACGCGGCGAGCGCTGAAGCCCATGCTGCGGGCCCGGTTCGGTCGCGTCGTCAACATCGCCTCGGTCGTGGGTCCCCGCGCCAACGCCGGGCAGGCGAACTACGCGGCCTCGAAGGCGGGGCTGATCGGCTTCACCAAGACAGTCGCCGTGGAGGTGGCCCGGCGCGGCGTCACGGTGAACGCCGTCGCTCCCGGGCTCGTCGAGACCCAGCTCACCGAAGGGGTCGGAAACGGCCTGGTCGACGCGATCCCCGCCCGCCGGCCCGGCACACCGGAGGAGATCGCCTCCTGCGTGCGCTTCCTCGCCTCGAAAGAGGCCTCCTACGTCACCGGCATCACCCTGACCGTCGACGGAGGCCTCAGCGCCTGAACGCCTGAAAACGAGCCGTAGAGACAAAAGGAGACATCAAATGCCAGCACAAGCCACAACCGAGAGCGTCGAGCAGGTCATCTTCGATGGCCTTAAGGAGCTCGGCGCCGAAGGGGAGGTCTCGCGAGAGTCGACCTTCGAGGACCTCGACGTCGACTCCCTGGATCTCGTCGAGCTCGCCCAGATCATCGAGGACGAGTTCGGCGTCGAGCTTCAGGGCGAGGACGTCAAGGACCTGCGCAAGGTCGGCCAGGTGATCGATCTGGTGGTGGCCCGCTCACAGTGACGCCGAACGTCGTCATCACGGGGATGGGCGCTGTCACACCCCTCGGTGTGGGGGCGGACACGCTGTTTGCGCGCTGGAGCGAGGGCGAGTGCGCGATCGAGGACGGGTTGGCTCGCTGCCTCGACTTCGAGCCCACGGAGTTCCTGACGCGCAAGGAGGCGAGGCGAACGGATCGCTTCACCCACTTCGCCATGGTCGCGGCCGACGAGGCGCTGTCCACGGCGTGGCCCCACGGCCTCCCGTACGAGCCTGAGCGGATCGGATGCGTGATCGGCACCGGCATCGGTGGCCTTGGCTCGCTGGAGCATCAGCAGGACATCCTGCGCGATCGTGGGCCGAAGGCGGTGTCGCCGCTGGCGGTCCCGCTGCTGATGGGAAACGCCGCCGCGGCGGCCGTTGCGATGCGACACGGTCTCCACGGCTCCTCGTTCGGCGTGATGTCGGCCTGCGCGGCGGGCGCCCACGCGATCGGGGCGGCGATTCGCATGGTCGAGGCAGGCGAGGCCGACGCCGTGGTCGCAGGGGGCGCCGAGTCGGCGATCGCCGGCGTGGCCGTGGCGGCCTTCGCGGCGATGGGAGCCACGTCTCCGACCGGAACCTCGCGGCCCTTCGACGCTCGCCGTGACGGGTTCGTGATGGGCGAGGGGGCAGGGATCCTGGTGCTGGAGAACGCCGAGCGGGCGGCCGCACGGGAAGCGGAGCCCCTGGGCGAGATCCTCGGATACGCCGCGAGCTCCGACGCCCATCACCTGACGGCGCCCGAGCCCTCCGGGCGCGACGCTGCGCGAGCGATCGAGCTCGCACTGGCCAATGCGGGACTCGAACCCGGCGACGTCGACTATGTCAACGCGCACGGCACCTCCACGCCGCTCAACGACTTCAGCGAGACCCAGGCGCTTAAGGCGGCTCTCGGCGACGACGCGCACCAGATCCCGGTTTCGTCGACCAAGTCCGCGATCGGCCACCTGCTGGGTGCGGCGGGCGCGGTCGAGGCGATCGCCACGGTCGAGACCCTGCGGCGGAGCCTGGCGCCGCCGACGGTGGGGTGGGAGGAGCGAGACCCGGACCTCGATCTCGACTATGTCCCGAACGAGGCCCGGCCGCTCGAGCATCGGGGAAACGGCAACGGGCAGCCGAGGCTCACGGGAATCTCGAACTCGTTCGGTTTCGGCGGCCACAACGCGGTTCTCTGCTTCGAGGCATGACCGCGGTCGCCCTCAGGGAAGCGCCCCCGGTCGAGCGTCGTCCCGAGCCGCGCGAGCGGCTGGAGGAGCTGTGCGACCACGGCTCCTTCGCGCCGCTTCGCACCGCGGTCATGTCGCCCCACCTGGGGTCGCGGGCCGCGCTCGGCGACGGAGTCGTGGCCGGCGCCGGACGCGTCGGAGGCAGGCCGGTCTTCTGCTACGCGCAGGATCCGGCCTTCATGGGCGGCTCGCTGGGCGTCGCGCACGCCGACTCGATCGTTCGCGCGATGGAGCTCGCATCACGCGCTGGCGCACCCGTCGTCGGCCTGATCGAATCTGGCGGTGCGCGGCTCCAGGAGGGTCACGGCGCCCTCTCGGGCTATGGGCGCATCTTCCGCGCCAGCGTCGAGCTCTCAAGGCGAGCTCCGCAGATCTCGATCGTCACCGGAGTCTCCGCGGGCGGCGGCGCGTACTCCCCGGCGCTGACCGACTTCGTGGTCATGACGGAGGAGGCGCGGATGTTCCTCACCGGGCCGCAGATCGTCTACGAGGCGCTCGGGGAGCGGGTCTCGATGGAGGATCTGGGCGGTCCAAGGGTCCATTCGCAAAACGGCGTGTGCGACCTGGTCGCGGGCGATGCGACGGAGGCCGTGTCGCTCGTCCGCATGTTGCTGGCGTTCTTGCCCCAGCGCTTCGACGACGGCGCTCCGCCGCTCGCTCAGCCCGCGCCAGCCCCGGCGGTCGCCCCGGATGCATCGGTTCCCTCGCAGGCCCGCAAGGTCTACGACGTTCGCGACGTGGCGCGCGCGATCGTCGACGAGGGGTTGCTGTTGGAGCTCTCGCGCTCGTGGGCGACGAACATGGTCACCGCGTTCGCGCGAATCGACGGGAGGCCTGTCGGGATCGTGGCCAACCAGCCGCGCAGCCTCGGGGGTGTGATCGATGCCGTCGCCGCTGAGAAGGCGGCAAGCTTCGTCGACGCCTGCGACCGGTTCGGGCTGCCGCTCGTCGTGCTCGTGGACACGCCGGGGTTCATGCCGGGTACCCGGCAGGAGGCCGGGGGGGTGATTCGCCATGGCGCCTCGCTGCTGCGCGCGTTCGCGGCGGCACGCGTGCCCAAGGTCACGGTGATCCTGCGGAAGGCATACGGCGGGGCCGTGATCACGATGAACTCCAGGGATCTCGGTGCCGACCTGGTCTTCGCGTGGCCGCAGGCGGAAATCGGGATCATGGCCGCGCGCCAGGCGGTGGGCATCGTCCACCGCAGGGACCTCGCCGCGGCGGAGCACCGGGACGCCGCGCTGGCCGAGCTCGCGACAGGCTACGCGGACGAGCACCTCGGTGCCGATACCGCGGCGGCGGCGGGATTCGTCGATGAGGTGATCGAGCCGTGGCAGACGCGCGAGCGCCTTGCCTGGGCGTTCGCGGCCCTGGAGCGTTGATGACCGAGGACCCCTTCGTGACGATCGCCAGGGCCCTGCAAGAGCACGGTAGGCCCGAGGCTCCGCGGCGAGTCTCCTGCTTCGTGGCGCTCGGCGACAGCTTTACCGCTGGGACCGGTTCGCCCCAGGGCCTTGGCTGGGCGGACCGAATCGCCAGGTCCCTGCGGGCAAGCCATCCTGGCTTCGTCTATCGGAATCTGGCTGTCGACGGGGCCACCAGCGCCGACGTGCTCGGGCAGCTCGGCGAGGGGCTGCAGCTCGAGCCGGACCTGGTGACGGTGATCTGCGGCGCCAATGACGTGCTGCGGTCGACCCGGCCCGACGGGTCCCTATACGGGCGCCGCTTGACCACGATCTTCCAGCGCATCCAGGACGCCGGGCCGCGAGTCATCGTGGTCACGGCGACGTCCCCCGAGCGGTGGGACTTCGTGCCGCTCGGTCCGCGCACTCGCGCCCGCGTCGAGGCTGGAATGCGCCGGTTCAACGATGTGACGCGAAGAGTCGCCGAGGCGCACCGCGTCCCGTGCCTGGACGTCGCCGATCATCCCGGCCTGCGCGACCGCGACAACTTCGCCAGCGACGGGCTGCACCCATCGATCCGCGGCCATGCCCGGGCCGCGACGGCGTTCGCGGGGCTGCTTCGCGACGGCTATCGGATTCCAATCGGCTACCTGGAGGGAGACCCAACATGAACGCCAACGCGCTTTTGGATGGCGAGCTCGGCGAGCTGCAGCAGGGTGTGGAGTTCACCACCCGCGGCAGGACGATCACCGAAGGCGACCTGACGTCCTTCTCGGCCCTGACCGGCGACTGGCACCCCCAGCACTCGGACGCCGAATGGGCTGCTCGGAGCCGGTTCTCCGGCCGCGTCGCGCACGGGATGCTGGTGCTCTCCTACGCGATCGGCCTCGTGCCGTTCGACCCGGAGCGTGTGGTCGCGCTACGAGGCCTCGAGTCGGCGAGGTTCAAGCGGCCGGTGGGGATCGGCGACACGATCCGCGTCCGCTGCCGAGTGGAATCCACGCGCCCGCTCGACGACGAGACCGCGCTCGTCCAGCTCGCGTTCCGAGTCGTGAACCAAAACGATCGCGCGGTTGCCCTCGCCCGTGTCGACGCGGTGTGCCGGCCACCCCCCGAGCCCTCGGCGAACGGAGCCGGATACTGGTCGGACGAGATCCTCCAGCTCTACGGCGGGGAGACGTTCCTGTGATCCTCGACGGCAAGCGGATCCTCGTCACCGGCGTCGTCAACCGCCACTCGATCGCCTACGCGATCGCCGAGCGCGCGCAGCGCCAGGGGGCCGAGGTTCTGCTGACGAGCTTCGGCCGGATGCGCCGGATGACCGAGCGGGCGGCGGCGCGGCTCGACCCGGCGCCCGACGTGCTCGAGCTCGACGTCAATCGCGACGAGGACCTCGCGGCCCTGGCGGACCAGCTGGAAACGCGGTGGGGCGGCCTCGACGGCGCCGTGCACGCGATCGCCTACGCCCCTCCGGATGCCCTGGGCGGCAACTTCCTGGGCGCCCCGCGCGAGAGCGCCAAGGAGGCCTTCGAGACCAGCGCCTATTCGCTGAAGGCGCTGGCGGAGGCGCTCGTGCCGCTCATGGGCCACGCTCAGCCGGTGGCCGCGAACGGCGCCGGCGCTCCGCCCGCGGGCGGCAGCATCCTGGCGCTCGACTTCGACGCCTCGATCGCCTGGCCTGCCTACGACTGGATGGGCGTCTCGAAGGCCGCGCTCGAGTCCGTGGGCCGCTACCTGGCCCGAGATCTCGGCGGCAGGGGAGTGCGGGTCAACCTGATCTCGGCGGGCCCCATCTCGACGCCCGCGGCCTCGGGCATCCCGGGGTTCGCGGACCTCGCCGGGATGTGGTCGACCTCGGCGCCGCTGGGCTGGGACACCGGCGACGCCACGGCCGTCGCCGACGCGGCGACCTTCCTGCTGTCGGACATGTCACGAGCGATCAGCGGGGAGATCGTCCACGTCGACGGCGGCCTTCACTGCGTGGGTGGCGCCGTGGCGCGTGCCGATCACGCGATCGCGGGTTCCGTCGCATAGCGCGCGTGGTATCCACGCCGCCGCGCCAGCCAGGCCAGCGGCGCCAGGGTGAGGCGCTGGACCCAGACCGGCGGGAAGGCGCCCTGCACCTCTCGGTCGAACTCGCGCACGAAGAGCGCGAGGTCGAGCGGCTTGGGCAGGCCCTTTCGCGTGGTGCGCCCGTCCTTGGCGAGCGCGACCGTGGTCTCGAACAGCTCCTCCATCCGGAGCGCGGGACGGACCTGGACGCGCGCTCCGGCGGGCCCATCTCCAGCGTTCGCGAACCTGTGTCGCACGCCGGGAGGCACCACGACGACGTCGCCGGCCCGGGCCGTCACCTTCCTGCGCCCCATCTTGAAGCGCAGCGCGCCCTTGGTGACCTCGAACCGCTCCTCCTGGATCGGATGGACGTGCATTCCCGGCACGTGCCCATCTGGGCTGAGCTCGAGGTCGATCTCGAGCAGCTCGCCACCGGTATCGGCGGCGGTCTTGTGGAACCTGATTCGCTCGCCGCTCAACGGATTCTCGATTACCTGTCCTGCGTGTGCCATCTGTCGCCTCCTCGGTCGGCGTCCGGCGGGCCGGACGCGGTCGATCTGTGCGCGACCGAGTCTGCGCTCGAAGGCCCTCAATGTCGTCGCCCTGGGAGGCGATTTCGCCGCCCACCCGAAGGGCGATCCCGGGGTCGTCCGAGCGGGGGAGGAGGACGGTGCGGGTCCCCCCATCGTGGGAGTCGCGGCGGCTACTCGGGCGAGCCGCCGGGCGGGACCGGCCGCCCTCCGGAGCCAGGCGCGACGAGCCCCCACTCGTAGGCGAGGATGACCGCCTGAACCCGGTCGCGCGCGTCGAGCTTCATCAGCACCCGCTTGACGTGGGTCTTGACCGTTGACTCCTCGACCACGAGCGTCGCGGCGATCTCACGATTCGACAGCCCCTGCGCAATCAGCTCGAGCACCTCGCGCTCGCGGGGAGTGAGCTCGTCGAGCCTGGAATCGCTGGGCGCGCCGAGCACCGGCTGCGCCGCCATCCGGTCGATCACCCGTCGCGTGACCGATGGCGAGAGCAGAGCCTCGCCTGCCGCGACCGTGTGGATCGCCGCCGTCAGCTCCTCCGGCGAGCTGCGCTTGAGCATGAACCCGCTCGCCCCGGCGCGCATGGCACCGAGGATGTACTCGTCCTCCTCGAAGGTCGTCAGGATCACGACCTTCGCCTCGGGGACGTCGGCGAGCAACGCGGCCGTCGCCTCGATCCCGTCGACCTCGGGCATCCGAACGTCCATGAGCACGACCTCCGGTCGAGCGTGGCGGGCCCGCTGCACGGCCTGGCGGCCGTTGGCGGCCTCCTCGACGACCTCGATCCGGTCGTCGCTCGACAGCACAGCCCGCAGCCCCTTTCGCATGAGCTCGTCGTCGTCAACGAGCATCACCCGAACGCGGCGGTCGGGCTCAGCGCCGGTGCTCTCGGACTCGCGCGGCATCGGGGTCACGGACGATGCCGATCGTAGGGCAGCACGGCGCGTACCCGGAACCGATCGCCAACTCGCCCGGCTTCCAGCGAGCCTCCGATCAGCGTGGCCCGCTCCCGCATGCCGGCGATCCCGCGTCCCCCGCCGGGGCGCGTCCTGGGCTCAGCTCCCACCGGGTTGGTGACGGTCATCTCGATGTCATCGTCGCGCCGCTCGACCGTGAGCTCGGCGCTCCCGGTCCCGTGGCGAGCCGCGTTCGTCAGCGCCTCCTGGGCGATCCGGTAGGCGGCGCGGCTGACTGCCGGCGGCGTGGTGATGCTCCCGTGTTCGTTCACGTGCACGGCCACCTCGAGCCCGGCGGCGCGCTGGCGCCCGACCAGATCCGGGATCCGGTCGACCCCCGGAAGCGGCGCCCGCTCGGGGTCCTCGTCCTCGCGCAGGGAGCCGACGATGCGGTCGATGTCCTCGACGGTCTCGCGCGCGATGTCCTCGATCGCCTCGATCGCTGCCCGCGAGCGCTCCGGGTCACGCTCCCGCAACACCCGGGCGGCGCCGGCCTGGACGAGGATCGTGTTGATCGCGTGCCCCGCGGAGTCGTGCAGCTCTCGCGCGATGCGGGTGCGCTCCTCGGCGACGGTGAGGCGCTGCTCGTGTTCCCGCCGCTCGCGAGCCTCGGCCGACCGCTGGCGCATCGTGCGGCGCCGATCGCCGACCAGCCAGCCACCCGCCAGGAGCGCCGCCGGGAAGACGTAGTCCCCCAGGGAGAACCCGAACACGCCGATCTCGGCGGCCACGATCGCCGCGAAGCCGGCGGCCGCGATCGCGATGGGCGGCCAGATGCTGCCGCGCTCGCGCCGTGCCGCGAGCGTGAACAGGCCGACGGCCACGGCGGCCGGCGCGTGCACCGCGTAACCCAGCGAGACGAGCGCGATGCTGACGGCGATCGCCAGCAGAAAGACCGGCCACGGGAAGCGGCGCCGC
>Ga0126307_10002632_pt1 | contig 12140 bp, 13 predicted proteins | sample Plot28_FD_89955 | JGI IMG/M metagenome (GOLD analysis project Ga0126307, IMG submission 89955) | Serpentine soil microbial communities from UC McLaughlin Reserve, CA, USA - Plot28 | ecosystem: Environmental > Terrestrial > Soil > Grasslands | place: USA: UC McLaughlin Reserve, Lake County...
AGGGCTCGGCCGACTTGACCAGCACGATGTAGGCCATGGGCAGGGCCACGAACACGTACCCGACCAGGGTGTCGGCGACCTGGCGGTGGGCCTCGGCGATCTGGCCGGACAGGATCGGCACCAGGGTGAGGGCGATGAAGAACCCGAACGGCAGGAAGAGGAAGAAGTCCCTGGCCAGGGCGGCCACCAGCAGCCCCAGCTCACCCCAGAGGATGAGCAGGTAGGCGTAGCGGCGGTCGATGCCGGCGATGCGCACGAACTCCGAGCAGCCCTGGACGACCACGAAGGTGGCCAGCAGGAAGGCCACGAACCCGCCGACGAACACGGCCACCACGAACAGGGGGCCGATCACGAACCAGTTCCGGGTGCGCAGGAACAGGGTCGAGCGCCGCCACACCTTGAGGGAGCGGCGCTGGGACAGCACCACCGCGGCCAGGCCGACCACGATCAGCGCCATGACCCGGAGGAACACGGGCAGGAACAGGGGGTCGGCGAAGGGGTTGCGGGGCACGGGCCGGCCTACGCCCCTTCCCAGCCCTTGACCACCGTGCGCACCGCCGCCACCCCGGCCTCGGCCTTGGCGACCAGGGCGTTGTAGTCGTCGCCGGGCGGGATCGGCTCGCCGATGCCGATCACCACCCCGCCGGGCAGGGGGATGAACGAGCCCTTGGGCATCACCTGGTCGAGCCCGTGCAGGTACATGGGGACCACCGGGACCTGGGCGTCGACGGCGATGTAGGCGAAGCCCTTCTTGAACCCCGACGCGCCCGTGCCCCGCGTGCCCGAGGGGAAGATCAGCACCGACCAGCCGCTGCCGGCCAGGTCCTTGAGGAACTGCAGGGAGTCGCGGCTGGACCCGCCGGAGCGGACGAAGGGCACCGTGCCGAGGGCCAGCGAGGCGGCCGCGCCCTTCACGGCCGAGCTGTAGAAGTAGTCGGCGGCGGCGGCCACGACCAGCCGGCTGCGGATGCGGCCGCCGAGGGCGGCCAGGCAGACCGGGGCGTCGAAGTGGCTCTGGTGGTTGGCCACGAACACCGCTGGGCCCTTGAGCTTCGCCAGGTTGCGCTTGCCGATGACGGTGAACGGCGAGATGAACTTCAGCAGCGGGACCAGGGCCCCGTACTGGATGCCGCTGCGGACCAGGCGGGCCGGTGGGGTGCGGGCCCAGGAGTAGGTGGGGACGGATCCGCGCCTGCGGGAGCCGCCGGCCCGAGCCGCCTGGCTCTGCTCCCGCTCGCTCACGTGGCCTCCTGCCCCCGGCGTCTTGATCATTCAACCAGACCGGCCTGCCGACGGGGCGGTTACGGGTCGAGGGCCGGGTGCCCGATCGGCGGGGCCAGGGCCTCGGCCCAGGCGGCCACGGCCAGCAGGTGCCGGTCGCCGCCGATCCGCCCGACCAGCGACACCCCGACCGGGAGCCCGCCGAGCTGGCCGGCGGGCAGGGACAGGACCGGGCTGCCCGAGCAGTTGAACGGCCCGGGGAGGCGGGTCAGGGCGGCCTGGACGCCGACCTCGGTGCCGTCCAGGGTGACCGTCCGCTGCCCGGTGGCCGGGGCCACACAGGGCAGGGTCGGCAGGAGCAGGGCGTCGCGGCCGGCCAGCAGCGCCTCGACCTGGGCCACGAACCGGCTCCGGTAGCGCAGCCCGGTCAGGTACTCCCCGGCCAGGGCGCTGCGCCCGATCCGGATCATGGTCAGCATGGCCCGGCTGTAGCCCTCCTCACCGGTCCGGGCGAGCAGGTCGGCGTGGACCGCCGCCGCCTCGGCCAGCACGACGGCCGCCACCGCCCCCCTGGCCGCCCGCAGCGGCAGGGTCACCTCGTCCAGGGTGGCCCCGGCCGCCTCCATCCGCCGGCAGAGGTCGTCGACCACGGCGGTGACCGCCGGGTCGACCGGCCCCAGGTCGTCCCCGACCAGCCGCCCGATCCGCGGCGGGCCCGGCGGCGGGCCCGAGTCCCCGGGGTCGCCGGGGCCGCCCTGGTCTGCGGCCAGGACCCGGTCGAGCAGGGCGGCGTCGGCGACGCTCCCCGCGATCGGGCCGACGTGGTCGCACGACCACGACAGCGGCCACACCCCGGTGGCCGGCACCCGCCCCCAGGTCGGCTTCAGCCCTACCACCCCGCAGCACGCCGACGGGATCCGGATCGACCCGGCCGTGTCGCTCCCGACCGCCCCCGCGACCAGCCCCCCGGCCACCGCCGCCGCCGACCCTCCGCTGGACCCGCCGGCGATCCGATCCAGGTCCCACGGGTTGACCGTCCCCGGGGTGGTCACCCCGTAGGCGAACTCATGCGTCCGGGTCTTTCCGACGATCACCGCCCCGGCCTGCCGGAGCCTGGCCACCACCTCGGCGTCGGCGGCGGCCAGGTTGGCGGCCAGCTTCGGCGACCCGGCCGCCGTGACCTCCCCGCCCACGTCGATCAGGTCCTTGACCGCCACCGGCACCCCATGCAGCGGTCCGACGGCTCGCCCCCGCCGCGCCGTGTCCCGCTTCTCCGCCTCAGCGCGCGCCCGCTCCCCCAGCACCAGCACGAACGCCCCGAGCCGCCCGTCAAGAAGCTCGATCCGCTCCAGGGCCCGCTCGACCAGCTCGACACTGGTCACCTCCCCCTCCCGGATCAGCCGAGCCTGTTCCCCCAACCCCCCACCCTTGCCCGCCGGGCGCGCGAAAACCTCGCCCGCCGCAATTGGGGCCCCTTCTGGGAGGGTAGCCGACCGGCCGGGAGCCGGGCGGCGGCTGTCCACAGCCCCCGCCCCCCCGGTGGGATCGTTCAGAGGTGGGTCGTTGGGGCCCAGCTCGGCGGCGGCCGCCAGGTCGGCGACCCGCTCCAGATGGAGGGCGAGGTCGCGCTCCAGGCGGCGGGCATCCTCGCCGGAGGGGGGGTCGAGGCCGGCGGCGGCGAGGCGGGCCCGGAGGGCCTGGGCGAGCTCGCCGTGGTGGTCGGGGTCCATGGGCCCGATGCTACGGTGCGGGCATGGCGAGCACCGCATCGGCACCTCCCGACCCCACCGGGGAACGGCTGGCCCGGCTGGCCGCCGAGGTGTCGGCATGCCGGCGCTGCCCCCGGCTGGTCGCCTGGCGCGAACAGGTGGCCACCGAGAAGCGGGCCGCGTTCCGGGACCAGGAGTACTGGGGGCGGCCGGTTCCCGGGTTCGGGGACCCGGCGGCCAGGCTGCTGATCGTGGGGCTGGCCCCGGCCGCCCACGGGGGGAACCGGACCGGTCGGATCTTCACCGGCGACCGGTCGGGGGACTGGCTGTTCGCCAGCCTGTACCGGACCGGGTTCGCCAACCAGCCGGTCTCGATGTCACGCGACGACGGCCTGGCCCTGCGCGACTGCTACATCACCGCCCCGGTCAAGTGCGCCCCGCCCGACAACAAGCCGCTGCCGTCCGAGCGTGACACCTGCGCCCCCTGGCTGGCGGCCGAGCTGGCCCTGCTCGACATCCGCGTGGTCGTCGCCCTTGGCGCCTTCGCCTGGGACAACGCCCTGCACCACTTCGGCCCGGTCCGGCCCAAGCCCCGCTTCGGCCACGGCGCCGAGGCCCCGCTCCCCCATGAGCGGGTCCTGGTCGGCTCCTACCACGTCAGCCAGCAGAACACGAGCACGAGGAGATTGACCGAGGAAATGCTGGATGGGGTGTTCTTCCGGGCTCGGGAATTACTTCGATGACGAGGCTGCAGGCCGAGACGCGGAGCCTACACGGCAGCCATCGACCCCATCACCGCGCTCGTAACCAGACCGGACAGGCCGACTCGGACCCCGGCGGGCAGGTCGAGGAGCGACGCAGATCCATCGGCTGACGACGACCAAGGCCTCGACTCCGGATCGGCACGTAGGAACGACGGCCAGAGAACCCGGTGGCACCAGACCGCATATGTGAGCCCTGAACGTGAGCCTCACTGCAGCCCTCACAGTGTCGAACCTTGGCCGCTGCGCCGTGATCCCAACCAAGCGATGAACCGGCGCGCTTGGGCGGGAATTGGTGGCCGAGTTCCGCATCGCCTTCCCCGCCATCACCGCCGCCTTCCCCTCCGCCACCCGGGCCGCCCTGTCGTGGGTGCTGAACGCCTACGCCATCGTCTTCGCCGCCCTGCTGATCACCGCCGGCCGCCTCGCTGACCAGCTCGGCCGTCGGCGGGTCTTCCTCGCCGGGCTGGGGATCTTCGCCGCCACCAGCGCCGCCTGCGGGCTGGCGCCCACCCTGCCCATCCTGGTCGCCGGGCGGGCGCTGCAGGCCGTCGGTGCCGCCCTGCTGGTCCCCACCTCGCTGGCCCTGCTGCTGGCCGAGTTCCCCCGCAGGAAGCCACGTCCGCTCTTCACACCCAGCCGGCCCTGCTCGAGGTACTGGCGCAGGAGCTTGCGGGCCCCTCGGGCAGGCCGGACGGACCGAGGCGTAGTGCTCCTCGATGTTGAGGACGACATCGAGGCCAACACGATCCATCAGCCGGAACGGCGGGATGCCGGCCGCGGTGAAGATCGGCCACATGCCAGCACGTAGGCTGTGTCCAAGACCGGCATGACGTCCGGCCATGGAAAAGAAGGGCGCGATGGCCGACTCCGAACAGCTAGCCTCCACGGTCCTCGACCGGCTCCTCCCAAGCTTCCAGGCCAGCGAGCGCCATGCGACGACGATCGCTGCCTCTCCTGACCAGGCCTGGGCCGCGTTGTCACAGGTCACCATGGGCGAACTACGGCTGTTTCGCCTGCTGATGGGCGTCCGGGTGCTTCCAGGACGGCTAGTCCGCAGCCCACGTGCCCGCTTCGATGCCGACGAGCCGCTGCTCGGCTGGGCGGTTCGGTTCGGCTTCACCATCCTCGGTGAGGACGCCCCGCGGGAGCTGGTGGTTGGCGCCATCGGCCAGCCGTGGCGGCTTGCCGGCGGCCGCAGCGCGGCGGTTGCTGACGGCGACGACTTCGCGGCCTTCGACCAGCCCGGCTACGCCAAGATGGCGGCCAACTTCCGGCTTGCCCCCACCGTTGGCGGCAGCGCCATCCAGCTGACCACCGAGACGCGGGTGGCCTGCACCGATCCCGCCTCGGCACGCCGCTTCGCCCGCTACTGGTGGCTGATCCGCCTCGCCAGCGGCGTGATCCGTCGCAGCTGGCTCACGGCGATCAAACGCCGGGCAGAACGAGCGGGCGGCGAACCCGACCCCGAGGTGCCGGCGCGCTGACGGCGCTGCGCCACCCAGAGCCACGGCCATCTTCGCCTGCTGGCGCGGCTTCTTGGCGTTAGCGCCCGGCGATCCGCAGCACCGTGCCGGGGTTGGCGACCGACACCCAGACCGCACCCGCGGTGGCCACGACGTCGATCGGGTGCCCGCCGACCGCGATCGTCTCGGCGGCCCGGTTGGTCTGCGGGTCGATGCGCACCACCACCACGTCCTCGGCCGCGGCGTCCACGCGGTAGTCGCTGGCGACCCAGACGCTGCCGGCGCCCACCACCAGGTTGCCGGCGCGGTGGGAGCCGATCGGGATCGGCGACCCGACCACCCGGTTGGTCACCGGGTCGATGCGGGAGACCGAGTTGTCGTGCCAGTTGCCCACCCACACCGCCCCCGCGCCGTAGGCCACCCGGTGCGGCTCGGAGGGGACCGGGATGTCGGCCACGACCTTGCCGCTGGCCAGCTCGAGCCGGGTCACGGTGGCGGCGTCGTGGTTGGCCACCCACAGCGCCCCGCCCCCACGGCCAGGCTCTGCGGGCTGGCACCGGTCTTGACCGGCCGGCCCACCAGCCGGTTGGTGCGCGGGTCGATCCGGGCCACGCTGTCGCCGCCGGCGTCGGCGTTGGGCACCCACACCGCCCCCGGCGTGGCCGCGATGTCCAGGGGCCCACGGCGGACCTTGATGGTGGCCACCCTGCGGCCGGTGGCCAGGTCGATGCGGGTCACGGCGTCGTTCCCCGCCGCGCCGAGGTCCCCGGGGGCCACCCGGGCAACCCACAGCGCCCCCTGGGTGACGGCGATGGTCTCAGCATCGGCCGGGACCCGCTGTGGCTCGCCGATGACCGCGTTGGTCACGGGGTCGATCCGAGCCACCGTCCCCGAGGCGCCCAGCACCCAGACCTTCCTCTCGGCTACGGCCATGCTGCTGGCGCCGGGAAGCGGGATGATCGCGGCGAAGCGGCCCCGGTCAAAGGCGGGCACACTGGTGCCGGTGGGCGCAGGTGGCGGCTGGGTCGATGGTGGGCTGCTGGGCGTGTCGGCGACACCGGAGCACCCGGCGGCGGTCAGCAGCACCGCGGCGGCCAGCATCTTGCGCCAGCGTGGAGCGCAAGGGGACGGCGGCCGGAGGGTGGCGGGACCTGCCATGGCGCACCTCCCTCCTCCCAGAGCTCCAGACCGAGCACCCTATCTACCTCATCTACCTCACAGGTACCGGACCAGTTCCCTGGAATCAGGCGCCACCGGGTCCGCCGCAGGCAACTGGTCGGGGCAACAACTGCGGCGTGGAGGCTGGGTCACATCCCGGCGTGGCCCGGTGCGTCGCCGTGGTCGCCCGCGGCAACCCTCGGCTTTGGACCCGACTTGCGGTTCAATCACACGCCTCGCTTCGAGAACGTCAAAGCCAGATGTGGTTGGTGGCCGGCCAGGCGGGTGTGACCTTCGACCTCCCTCGGGCAACTGACCTGACATGATGGACGCGACGGAGCAGCGCGACGATGCCGAACTGGTCGCGGCGATCCTGGCCGGCGACCGCGAGGCATTCAACCCGCTACTTGAGCGCTGGCAGCCGAGCGTCTTGCGGCTGTGCCGGCGGCTGCTCGGCCCCGGCCCCCAGGCCGAGGACGTCGCCCAGGAAGCCGCCGTGGCCGCCTTTCTGGGGCTGGCGCGGCTTGCCGACCCGGTGCGGTTCGGCGCCTGGCTGCATGCCATCGCGGCCAACCGCGCCCGCATGGCACTGCGCCGCCGGCACCAGCGCGCGCTGGAGGGCCTGCCTCACCACGTGGCCGAGGAGCTGCGCGGGGGCGAGCCGGTCCCAACCCCGGAAGACGCCTGGGCCAGCCGCGAGATCCACCACGCGATCCTGGCCGCCCTTCGGGAGCTACCGCCCGCCACCCGGGAGGCGGTCATCGGCTTCTACCTGCAGGGCTACAGCTACCAGGAACTGGCCGCATTGCTCGGCGCACCGCTGAGCACCGTGCGGGGCCGGCTGTATCACGGCCGCCGCCAACTCCGGCGGACGCTTCGGCCACTGGCCGAGGAGGTGCTGACGCCGGCCCCGACCCGGCGAGAGGCGCAGCAGATGGACACCACCGCCCTGATCGACGTCGACGTCGCCTTCGTCGGGCGGCTGGCGTTCTCCACCGACTGCGTGGTCATGCTGCAAGAACAGGGCGGGCCGCGCCGGTTGGCGCTGGAAGGGGTGGATGCTGCCACCGGCGCGGCGGTCGAACGACTTGTTGGCGGCGACCAGCCGCTCACCCCGACCACCCACGACCTGCTTCCCCGCCTGGTCACCGCGCTCGGCGGCCGGGTCGAGCAGGTGACGATCCGCCGGCTGGTCGACCAGGCGTTGTATGCCGATATCACCCTGGACCGCGGCAGGCGGCGATCCGAGGTGGAGGCACGGCCGGGCGACGCGGTCGTGCTCGCGCTGCTGGCTGGCGCGCCGATCCGGGTCGCGGCAGCGGTCATGGACGTGGCCGGCTTTGACCCCAATGATCGCCAGCAGCGCCGGCTCCGGGACGAGCTGGAGCTGGAGCGGCTACGCCAGCGGGTCGCCGACCGCGCCGGCCCACCACCACCCTCCCCGATCGCACCGCCGCCGCCGCTCGATACACAGGTGCGGCGCCGGGTGGAGGACTGCCTGGAGCGGCTGCGGGCCGACCTTGGCGGGTGGCTGGCGCTGCTGACCCACGACAGCGGCACGCTGGTCGCCTGGGCCGGCCCGGGCGACCCAGCAGCCATGGCGGGCTACTGCCAGGCCCGGGCCGACCGCGACGCCGACCTGACCCACCTGCTGCTGCGCGAGGTGTACCCAGCCGACCAGGTCGAGGCGGTCGTGTTCCGCTCGGTGGGACGGCTGTGGCGGTTCGAGGTCGGCATCGCCGCCGAGAATTCGGAGCAGGAGCGCGAGCGGTTCGCCCAACGCACCGATCAAGCCGTCGGGGAGCTCGAGACCCTCCTCCAGGTGAGCACCGCTGCCGTCAGGCTGTCAGGCCCCGATGAGCACTCGGGTTCCACGGCGGAATGAGTGACAGGCCTCCGCCGGTCGATGCGCCCATCATGAGGCCGAATGCGGGGACGCAGGTACCAGCTGTCCATGCAGCCTGAGCTGCTCAGGCGCTTGGCTTGGGCGTGATGCGGACCACCTGACCGGTCTGTAGCGCCGCCTAGAGGCTTCCAAAACCGAAGGCCACCGCGGAGGCGTTGGCCCCGACATGGAACGTCTCGGCGATGGCGAGCGTCTTCGGATCGATGCGAACCACGCGGTCGTCCCGCGCCGCTTCGTCCTCCCAGACAGCCGCGGAGCCCGACCAGATCGAGCCAGCCCCGACCGCCGGGTAGATCGGCCCAGGAGCCAGCGCCACGACGCGCCGGATCGCGGCCGTCGTGGGATCAGCCTCCAGCAGTCGACCGCCGTGCGCGTCGGCCACATAGACGGCGTCGCCGGTGACCACGACGCCGTGCGCACCGAAGTCCAGGCGCTGTCGGGCAACAACCGTGAAGGTGGCCGGATCGATCTTCACCAGCCAGCCCGCGTGGTCGGCCACCCACAGCGTGCCCTGGCCGAAGGCGATGCTCTGCGGACTGCCCAGGACCAACGGCTCGCCGACCACGCGGTTGGTCCTGGGGTCCAGCCTGGAGACGGTCGAGCCGCCCTGGTAGCGCTCGTCGTCATTGCCGGTCCAGACGAAACCAGCGCCAAACGCCAGGACGGACCCGAAGTAGATGGGATGGGCCGAGATGCGGGCGCTGATCTGTCCCGTGCGCGGGTTGATGCGGAGCAGTCGCCCATCGGCGCCGTTGGGGGCCACCCACACCGCGCCAGCCCCAACGCCAATGCTCCACGGATCGACCGGCAACCGTGAGCCGGGCCGATCTGGTCTATCCCGTGGGCACCATGCACCTGGTCAGCACGACCGTGGGCGCCTCGTCCAGTGTCGATCCGCACAGCTGCCTGTTCCGCGCGACAACCCAACAGGACGCGCACATCGCCGGCGGGACCGGGCTGTTCGCCAATGCGGCTGGCAGCTTCACCGGCACGGTCAGTCCCAAGGGGGTGCTGCCCCGCAACCCCGACGGCAGCTGCGCAACCGGGAAGCCGTTGCTGTACGAGGTGGACATGGTCGCGTTCAGCGGAACGCTGTCGTTGTGACCCCGTTCTGACGGCAAGCACCGCCGCCCGCCGCCGGGCACGAATCATCTGGACCGCAGACACCGACCACCAGGCCCGTGGCTGCGGTCCAGACGTGGACGAGGAAGCAGTCATTCGATCGCAGCCGGTCAGGCTCTCAACCTCCTGCAGGTACGGCATTGGAACGCTGGGCTGGCCGTGGAACAGCGCCCCAGACCAGTTGTGCGGCAGGACGAGGTGCGGACGTCGGTGAATGAAGCCCCGCTTGAGGTAATAGTGCTGGAGGCGTTTATTGGTGGTCCAGACGTCCTCCCACACCGACACGACCCACCTGCACGCCAAGGCGAGTCAGGATGAGTCGCTAGCCAGTAACGTCTCTTGCTGGCACCAGCCGGCAGGTGTGAGCCCCTGAACGCGATCCTCACGCCAGCCCTCACAGCCGCCTGACCCTGCACGCTTACCCTCGGCCAAGTTCGGCTGGTGCTCGCGCCGATGTGCGTCCTCGGCGCGATCGCCTCGCCGACCGACCCGCTCGCGGCGGCGACGATCATGCAAGGGCGCTTCAACGACGCAACCGCGCTCGTGACCTGCCGCGTCGTGGTCGCCGCCGTCGTGGTCGGGCACCCCGCGGCGATCCACGATCGCCGCGCTCATGCTGTTGTGGCCGTCTTCCCCGGGAGGCTCGCTTCGGCGTAGAAACGTTCAGTTGTGGCAGCAGAACACCGCCACGCGACGGTTGACCACGGACATGCTGGACGGCGTCTTCCTGCAGGCCAGGGAGCTGCTCGGCCTCCAGAACGGCCAGCGGCCGGCCCTGGGGGGTCCGGCCGCTGGGGCTGGGTAGGATCAGGGATGGCCCGGGCCGGACTCCTCGCCGGTGACCTTGAAGGACTCGTCGACCTCGACGGTGACCCGCTGGCCGCCGGACGTGGTCAGGTGGGCCTCGTAGACGCCGTCGGAGTCGGTCTCGACCCGCAGCACGGTCGCCCCTGGGTACTTGGCCAGGGCGGCCGCCTTGACCTTGGCGGCGGTATCCCCGGTGAGCAGGTGCTCGTCGGGCCGCTGGCTCTGTGACTCGTCGACGTTGCCCCGCGGTCCCCCGCCGTGACGGCCGTAGCCGCCGTTGGGGGCGCCGTAGCCGGGGACGCCGTAGGCGCCGGACTGGCCGGCGGCGGCGTTGTTGCCGGCGGCGCTGGCCGCCAGGGTCCCGGCCAGCACCCCGCCGACCAGCATCCCGCCGACGGCCAGGGCGGCCTTGCCGCCCCAGCTGCGCCAACCGCGCCGCTCGTTGCTGCCCTCCACTCGCTGCCTCCTCCTCGCTCGGTGGCTCCGGTGGAGCCGGTCGAGCGATGCTGGCAGCGGCACCTTGGCCCAACCTTCGGCGAACCTGGCAGTTCCCTGAGAACCGCCGGGCCGCCGGTCAGCGGGGTCGGCGGCCGAGCCGGGCCCCGGCGATGCCGCCGACCACCAGGCCCGAGAACCGTCCGGCGGGGATGAACCAGCCGGCCGGCTCGGCCAGGAAGTACAGGGGCGACGCCAGGCTGGCCGCCGCCGAGGCCAGCCCGGCCACGGCCAGGGGCCGGGGGAGCTCGCCAGTCCGCAGCCCGGCCAGGCCGAGGGTGCCGACCAGCACCCCGAACGCGGCCGTGTGGACCGGCCCGCCGGCCACGAAGGCCCGCCTGGCCAGGGCGGCGGCATCGGCCTCGGGCCGGTCGGGGTCGGTGGTGAGGGCGGCCGCCAAGCCGGCGGCGGTGGCCAGGGAGGCCGCGGCCAGCCCGCCGCCAGCCACCGCCGCCGCCTGGAGGGCCCGCGACCCCCGCCCCGACCGCCCGGCCAGCCTGGCCACCGACGCCGTGAACCGGGCCAGGGCCAGGGCCGAGACCGCCTGGCCGGCCACGCTGAGCCGGGCCGGGCCGGCGTTCTCGGTGAAGTACCGCTTGACCTGGGCCGGGTCGGCCCCGGGCCGCGGGTAGGGCAGGTCGGCCAGGGCCATCGCCGCGGCCACTCCGGCGACGAAGCTCACCCCGGCGAGCACGCCGCTGCGCGCCCCCGGATCGGCCGCCGGAACGCTCATGTGCCCACCTCCCGCAGGGTCGCGATGGCCTCCCCGAGGGTGGCCACGGCCTCGCTGGTCCACGGGCCCGGGGTCAGGGCGACCACGTGCTCGATGCCCAGGGCGGCCGCGGCCGCGCAGCGGGCGGCGAACTCGCCCGCGGGCTCCCCTGGGTGCAGGCGGGTGCTGAGGGTCTTCTCGATCGCCTCGTAGGGCCGGCCGACCTCCCGGCAGTGGCGGGCCAGCACCTCGAGCTTGTGCTTGACGGTGGCGCCGCCGTCGGGGATGTCGAACAGGTTGCAGGCGTCGGCGTACCGGGCCACCAGCCGCAGCGTCTTGCGTTCCCCGGCCCCGCCGATCAGGACCGGCGGGTGGGGACGGCGCAGCGGCGGCGGGCTGCCGGCCGGGCGCTGGAGCCGGTAGTGCTTGCCGGCGAACGGCGCCTCGTCGCCTTCCCACATCCGCATGGCGATCGCCACGGTCTCCTCCAGCCGCTTGAACCGTTCGGCGGTCGGCGGCAGGGGCAGGCCCATGGCCTCGGCCTCCTCGCCGTGGTAGCCGGCGCCCAGCCCCAGCCAGGCCCGCCCGCCCGAGAGCACGTCGAGGGTGGTGACCGCCTTGACGAGCAGGGCCGGCGGCCGGAAGGTCACCCCGGTGACCATCGTGCCCAGCCGGACCCGATCGGTCCGGGCGGCCAGGAACCCCAGGGTGGTGTAGGCCTCCAGCATCTCGGTGTCGCCGGGCCCGGCCGTGGGGTCGGCCTGGAGCAGGTGGTCGGGCACC
>Ga0126307_10002633_pt1 | contig 12140 bp, 8 predicted proteins | sample Plot28_FD_89955 | JGI IMG/M metagenome (GOLD analysis project Ga0126307, IMG submission 89955) | Serpentine soil microbial communities from UC McLaughlin Reserve, CA, USA - Plot28 | ecosystem: Environmental > Terrestrial > Soil > Grasslands | place: USA: UC McLaughlin Reserve, Lake County...
AGGCCAGGGCAGATCGCGTTGGCGCGGATGCCCTTGGCGCCGTACTCGACCGCCGCCGCCTTGGTGAACGCGATCACGCCTGCCTTCGCCGCGCTGTACACGCTGGTCGGCATGTCCGACGCGTTGAGGCCGCCGATCGACGACCAGTTGATGATCGAGCCGCCGCCCGTCGCGCGCATCGCCTGGATCCCGTGCTTGGTCCCCAGGAGGACGCCGCGCAGGTCGACGTCCATGATGCGGTCGTACTCCGCCATGGTGACCTTGTGCACCGGCTCGGCGCCACCAATGCCCGCGACGTTGAGCACCGCGTCAACCCGACCGAACGCCTCCAGCGCGGCGGCGAACATCGCTTCGACTTCGTCTTCCTTCGTCACGTCGACGCGGAACGACTTCACCGCGTCGCCGAGCTCGGCTGCGGTCTCCTCTTCGCGTCCGCTGATGTCGGCAGCGAGCACCTTCGCACCTTCACGGACGAAGACGCGCGAACACGCGCGCGCCATCCCCGAACCCGCGCCCGTGATGACCGCGACCTTGCCGTCGAGCTCTCCCATGGTTCTCCTTGAGTCAGTCGGTTGCTTGCAGTAGTGCGACGATTGCCGATGGCGTGAGCGGCAGGTCGGTCACGCGCACGCCGAAAGGCTCGAGCGCGTCGGCCACCGCGTTCACCACCGCCGGCGGCGCGCCGATCGCGCCGCCCTCCCCCACGCCCTTGTAGCCACCCGGTCCGGGGCTCCGCGTCTCGACGTGCCCGTACTCGAGCATCGGCACATCGGCGGTGGTCGGCATCAGGTAGTCCATCAACGTCGTGGTGACCGGGTTGCCGGCGTCGTCGTACTCGAGGTGCTCCAAGAGCGCGCCACCGATGCCCTGCACGGTGCCGCCCGCGATCTGGCCCTCGACCACGTTGGGGTTGATCATCGGTCCGCAGTCCTCGCTCACGATGTAGCGCAGCAGCGTGACCTTCCCGGTGTTCACGTCGACCTCACACGTGCACACGTGCGTCGCGTTCACGAAGATCGATCCCGTGCGCGCCGTGTACCGCGCGCTGGCCTCGAGTCCGGGAGGCACACCCTGCGGGAGCGACTGTGGCTCGAAGTACGCCATGCGGGCGAGGCTTGCGAACGACACGCCGACGTCGGGCGTTCCATGCACGCTCGCACGACTGCCGGCGAGTTCGATGTCCTCGGGTGCGGCTTCGAGCTTGTGCGCTGCGACGGCGACGAGCCGCTCGCGCAGGATCGCCGCGGTCTCCTCGATCGCACCGGCGGTCATGGAACCGCTCCGGCTCCCCGCTGCGCCGGCGCCGAAACCGGTGAGCGCGGTGTCGCCCTGGATGGTCGCGACGTCGGCGATCTCGACGCCGAGGGCGTCGGCGGTCATCTGCACGACGGTCGTCTCGATGCTGTTGCCCGTCGAGCCGCCCGCGATGTACACGTTCACGGCGCCCGACGGCTCGATGCGGATCGTCGCGCCTTCGGTTGCGTAGTAGCCGAACCCGGGCGTCGACGGTTCGACGTAGTTCGAGAGCCCCACGCCGAGGTAGCGGCCCTCCGCGCGCGCTGCCGTCTGCTCGGCGCGGAACGCGTCGTAGTCGAGCAGTTCGAGCGCGTGCTCGAACGTCTCGAGCGGGGAGATGCTGTCGTAGGTCATTCCGTTCGGGCTGGTGTACGGCAGGTCGTCGGCGCGCAGCAGGTTGCGGCGGCGAAGTTCGGCCGGGTCCATGCCGCTGTCGCGCGCGGCGAGATCCAGGAGCATCTCGCGTGCGAGGGTCTCGAACTGCCACGGCCCCCGGTAGGCGGTCCGGCCGACCGTGTTCGTGTACACCGTCTTCGTGGCGAAGCTGGCCTTCGGCACGCGGTACGGACCCGGGAACAGCGCGCCCACGGCCGCCGCGCTCATCATCGGCCATGGCGTCGGGTACGCGCCGCAGTCGGACACGAAGTCGATGCCTAGGGCCTCGATCACCCCGTCGGCGTCGAGCGCGACGCTCACGTCGGCGTGTTCCTGGCGCGACTTGCCTGCGGCGAGCAGGTTCTCGCGTCGATCCTCCACCCACTTCACCGGCGCGCCGAGCTTGCGGCCTGCGAGCATCAGGCACATCTCGTCGCGCTGGACGAGGATCTTCTGACCGAAACCGCCGCCGGTGTCACGCATCACGACGCGGATGTGGTGCTCGGGGATGCCGAGCAACCGCGCGCAGAACATGCGCACCTCGTGCGGCGATTGCGTCGCCGAGTGGATGGTGAGGTCGCCGGTGCTCGGCGAGTAGTCGACGACCAGGCCCCGGCCCTCCATCGGCACCGGCACGTAGGCCTGTTGCGCGATGGTCGAGCGCGTTACGTGGGCGGCCGAGGCGTACACCTCTTCCAGCGCCGACGCGGGTAGGCCCCCGAGCTCGGTGATGAGGTTCGAGCCGTGCGCCTCGTGGACGAGCTCATCCGCCGCCTCCGCGAAGCGGTAGTCGACGACGGGTGTCAACGGTTCGTAGTCCACGTCGACCAGTTCGGCGGCGTCCTCCGCGAGGTAGAGCGACTCCGCGATCACCAACGCGACGGGGTCGCCCACGAAGCGCACCTCGCGGTCGGCCAACGGAGGCCGGGGCGTCTCCGGGCTCATCTTGCCGATCGACGTGTGCCACTGCTCCCCGACGTCGGGGTTGAGGTCGGCGGCGGTGTACACCGCGCGCACGCCGGGCGCGCTCGAGGCGGCCGACGTGTCGATGCCCCGGATGGCTGCTCGCGCGAGCGTGCTGCGCACGAAGCACGCATGGAGCAGCCCGGGGATGCGCACGTCGTCGACGTAGGTGCCGTGGCCGGTGAGGAGTCGGGCGTCCTCGACCCTCGCCACCCGCATCCCCGAGTACCGCGCGGCACCCGCCATCGACACGCCCCCCTCGACAACCGTCGCTCATCGTGTTGGGCGATCGCCCAAACCACGTACCCTAGCTCCGTGGTCACCACCCGACGCCTGGGCACCGAGACGTCGGAGACCCGCACCGCGCTGCTCGAAGCGACCGAGCAGTTGATGCTCGACTCGGGCTACGCGGCGGTGAGCTCGCGGCGTGTCGCCGCGGTGGCCGGCGTGCGTCCCGCGCTGGTCCACTACTACTTCCGCACCATGGACGACCTGTTCCTCGCGACGTTCCAGCGCCGCGCCGAACAGGCCCTCGCGCACCAGCACCGTGCGCTGCAATCAGCTCAGCCGCTCTGGTCGCTGTGGGAGGTGAGCCGCGATCCGCGCGGGACCGTGCTCACGATGGAGTTCTCTGCGCTCGCCAACCATCGCTCGGCGATCCGCGCCGAGATCACAGCAGCTGCCGAGCGCATTCGCGCCCAGCAAGTCGAGGCACTCACCGACGCGCTTGCCGCACACGGCGTCACGGTCGACGACTGCCCACCGGTCGTCGCCGCGGTGCTGATCGCCGGCATCTCGGTGCTGCTCGCGCTCGAACAGGGATCGCTCGGCATGTCGACCGGACACCGCGAGACCATCGCCTACGTGGAGAAGTACCTCACCCGCCTCGAAGGCGAACGCGTCTCTAGCTCGTGAGGCGGTACGCGACCAGCGTGCCCGGGCGGGCCACGACGCCGGTCGGGACGAGCAGCAGATCCCCGACGGCCGCGGGCCATCCGGCGATGCCGTTGCCGACGTCGACCGTGGTGACGATCTTCCCGGTGGTCCGGTCGAGCGCGATGACCTGGCCCTGGTAGGTGCCGGTGATGACGAGATCGTTGACAACCGTCGCGCCGCCCATCGGATCGCCCGGCACCTTCGTGGCCCACCGGTGCTTACCGGTGGCCGCGTCGATCGCCACCACCTCACCATCCTGCGTACCGACCGAAGCGCCGAAGTACGCGGTCTTGTCGGGGGCGAGCGTCGCCGGCGCGTTGAGCGTCGCGACGTACACCACGCCGTCGGCGGTCGCCGGCGGGGTGAGCACCCCGCCGTACGTGCCCGGCATCACGTCGGTGGGTCCGGTCAGCGATGTGAGGTCGTGGTTCTCGTGCACGCCCACCGCCGTCTTCCAGAGCAGCTTGCCGGTCCCCGGATCCATCCCCAGCACCTGGCCGCCCTTCCCTGCGCCGATCACCACACGGCGGGCATCGTCGCCGGTCCCCACCCTCGCGATCAACGCGTGCACGAAGTCCTGGTCGAAGATGTCGTGCGCCACCGCTTGGCGATACCAGCGCAGCTTCCCCGTCTTCAAGCTGAGCGCGACGGTGGAGTCGGTGTAGAGGTTGCGCCCCGGTCGGCTCGACCCATTCGGGAACTCGGGCGTGCCCGGGAACGGCGCCGGGTTGGCGACCCCCCAGTACACGAGCCCGGACTTGGGGTCGACGGCGGGCGGATACCACGCGCCCCCACCCGAGTTCACGTCGGCGTTCCCCCAGAGGTCGTCCGACCCCACGGTGTCGAACATCCAGTCGATGTCACCCGTCTTCGCGTCGAGCGCGTACAGGATCCCGCGGTCACCACCCTGGTACTGGACTCGGGCACTCACCGGCACGGTCGCGATCAGGACCTTGCCGTTCACGAACTGCGGCTGGGCGTCGACGCCCTCGGTGGGCGTCTCCGTGAGCTCCTGCTTCCACCGCACCTGGCCGTCGTCCTGCTCGAGCGCAATCGCGCCCGTGGGCGTCGTCGCGAACACGGCGCCGTCGCCGATGCTCACACCTTGGGGGCCGATGGTGAACCCGACCGATGCCGACCGCCACTTCACCGCGCCGGTCGAGCGATCGATGGCGGTGATGACGCAGCGGCTGTCCTCCATGTAGATGGTGTCGCCGACGACGACGACCGCGGTGGTGAGCGAGCCGGGCGTCGTCACTTCCCACGCCTTGGCCAGTCCCGCGACGTTGCTGCTCTCGACCGTCGATCCCACCGCGGTACGCGAGTTCGCGTAGTCACCGCCGGGCTGAGGCCACTCCGACGCCGACCCGCTCGTCTGCGCGCCTGCACCACTACTCGCCGCGAGTCCCGCGACGACCGCGACCACACTGGCCGCGCTGACACCGGCGCGCACCCACGCCCTGCGAATCCCGCCCATGATCCCCTCGCCCCTCCAGCGGGCATCGCTGCCGCCGTCGCCAGCCCCCGTGGGCGCATTCTGGCGCGCGCGGCCTACTTGTTCTCGTTCTTCGCGCCGCTCGTCGTGGTGACGAGGTACTGCGGATCGACCGACTCCTCGATGAGCTTGCCGGTCCAGTAGGTCGTGTCCGAGTCCTTCGGCTTCATCACCACGAATTTCCCGTTCTTCACCTGGAGCGCCCACGTGCAGATGCGCCGGCCGTTCGCCTCGTCGCCCACCACGACCTTGCCGTACGTCTCGAGGCTCTGACTCGAGTTGGAGCAGCCGAGTCCCCCACCCGCGTTGTAGGTGCCGACCGAACGGAGCGAGTCGGCGTAGGTCGTCGGGTCGAGATCCTTCCCCTGCTGCTCGAGGCCGAGGATGGCGAGGTCGCAGTCGATGTAGCCGGTGTAGATCCCGAAGTCGGGCACGTCGGTGAAGCCGGCGTACTTCTTCAGGTCGGCCTGGAAGCGCTTCGTCGCCTTGGTCTTCAACTCCACCGGCGCCCAGCCGGTCGTGAAGACGATGTCAGGTCCGAGCGTCTTCGACACCGGTTGGTCGAGCAGCTCGTGGCCGTAGCCGGTGGCCATGAGCTGGGCCTTCATCTTCACGCCGTTCTGGATCAGGCCCTGCGCGAGCGCGAGGTTGGTACTCAGGTCCATCGCGTACCAGGCGCCGTCCGCGCCGGCGTTCTTCATGCCGAGAACCAGCGGACCGACGTCGCTGGTTCCGAAGTCGACCGAGGTGTTCGTGTAGACGGGCTCGAGTCCGAGCGCGGGCACGGCGTACTGCTGGAGGCTCTTCACGGCTGCGCTCGACGACGGCGAGATGCCGTACCCGATCCCCGCGATCTTCTTCGCACCCATCGCCTTGAAGATCTTCGGTGTCAGCGTTGTCTGGATCCCCGAGATGGGCGGTGAATTGCCGAACGCCGAGATCACCTTCTCGTTGCCCGGCAGCCCGTAGTAGTTGCCGTCGAATCCGCCACCGATGATCGGGATGTCGTTGTCGAGCAACCATCGGTACGACAGGAACGCGAACGCAGAGTCGTTGATGACCATGTAGACGTGCTCGTTCTGCACCAGGCTCTTGGCCTGCGTGAGGTTGGCCGCCGTCGACGCGTCGTCCACGAACTCGACCTGGAGCTTGCGGCCGTTCACACCGCCGGCCGCGTTTTCACGGCCGACGCGCGCCTTGCACCCGAGGTCCGAGCTTCCCGACGTCGACGCCGCGACGCCGGTCTTCGACGAGATGAAGCCGATCTTGATCGACGTGTCGGTCACGCCGCGGTCGGGACCGGCGGTCACGGCACCGCTCACTCCCGACAGCGCCAGCACACTCACGGCGAGACCGATCGCGACGACCGCCAACATACGAGTCCGGAACGAGGACATCGGCACCCCCCGACACTGTGTCCTGTGACACTGACCGGAGAACCTTCCCACATCGCGTCCACACGCGCCTGCGCGCGCGGACTCAGCGGGTGCCGGGGATTGCGCCCGTCGGCCAGCTCTCGTGGGCAGTCCGCGCCGTCGCCTGGTCGGGACGAAGACTCCGCAGTGCGGGATGGCGGAGCATCAACGACCTCGGCGACGCCATGGTGAAGTGCTGCCGCTGGACGCGCGCGTCGAGCATGCGCACCAGCGCCTCCTCGACGTCCGGTCCCGCGGCCTCGATGTACGCGACGAGCTCGGCGTCGGCGTCAACGGGATCCGGGCGGTGACCGAGCAGGTTGGCGAGCTCGGCGAGCTCGTCGGCGTCGAACTGCGCGCCGAGCTCGTCGACTCGCTTCAGGTGGCTCGCGAGCCGGCCGATCCCGGCCAGCTCGTAGTCGGCCCCGTCTCCCGGCGCGTCTCGGGAACGCGAACGCAAGCTGTCGACGAGGTACCGATGTGCGCGCGCGTGGCGGGTCGGTCGCGCCTCAGGGATCTCGACCGTGTCGAGTGTGTAGCCACCGATCTCGGCGATCGACTCGAACGCCCAGCGGGCACCATTGACGTACCACGCGAGGTACGAGATCCAATCGGTGCCGGGCACCGGATCGGCCAGCGGCGGTGCCACCGACACCACCGACAACGCGTTGTACAGCACCGTCTGGTACTCGACGACGTCGTGGTCGACGAACACACCCGTGACCGCTTCGTAGCGCGTGGTCAGTGCCGACAGGTCGCCCAGGCTCTTGAGCGTGTCGCGGATGCGCAACGCCGCAAGGTCCATCATCGGGTCACCGACGTGCGCGTGCTCCAGGTCGAGCAGCCCGGTGATGCGGCCTTCGTCGAACATGAACTGGAACGAGTCGTAGGTGATGAAGCGCGCCGCGGGGAGACGATCCTGGGGCACGTGGTCGCGCAGCCAGCGGCGTAGGAACACCTCGACCGGATCGGCGGGCCGGGCGTCGGCGTCGCGATCGGCGACGGCTTCCATGCGGCGCAGGAACCCGAGCTCGGCCCCGGCGGAATCGGTCGGGACTGGGAAGCCTGCTGCGGCGGCGGCCGCGAGCGGTATCGCGTAGATGCGCGCCAGCAGCTCGAGGTACTCCTCCAACACGCGGTCGCGTTCGTCGTCGGTCGCGCCGGCGAGGTCGACCAACCCCGACAGCCGGTCCATCACCAACGCGTCGGGGTCGTCGCAGATGCCGTAGGCGTGCGGCACGGGGAGCCCGTGCGCCTCCAGCAGGTCGTGCACCGCGACCTCGTCGGCGATGCGCGCCGGCATCGCGATGCGCGGTTCGCGCTCCCCCCGTGCGTGCAGCGGCAGGAGCTGCCCGTCGACGTCGACATCGACGTCCCACGCCGGTCGCCACCGCGGCACGCGGTCGATCCGCGTCACGCGTCCGCCCACGGTGGCCTCGATCCAGGCGGCGAGCCGTGCGCCGTCTTCGTCGGTGGGCGCATCCATGGCCCAGAGAATATCTAGATGTTTAGACCGCCGTCATGACGACGAACCTCGCGGTGGTAGAACCACGCGATGGCGAACGAAGAGATCCTGATCCGCGGCGGTGACGTGATCGACGGGACCGGCGCACCGGCCCAGCGCTCCGACGTGCGCGTCCGGGGCAACCAGATCGTCGAGGTCGGGGCCGACCTCGCGGTCGAGGGAGCGAGTGAAATCGACGCGTCGGGCGCGGTGGTGACACCCGGCTTCATCGACACGCACTGCCACACCGACCCGCAGGTGTTCTGGGATCCGTACGTCGATCCTGATCTGCTCCACGGCGTCACCACGATGCTGGTCGGGAACTGCAGTCTCTCGCTCTACCCGGTCACCGACGCGACGCGCAGCGACGTCTCCGACCTCTTCTCCTACATCGAGGACGTCCCGCGCCATCTCTTCGACGACGCGGTTCCGTGGACGTGGTCCGACTACGCCGGCTACCGCGACGTGGTGAACGAGAGCGGCACGGGGATCAACCTCGCCGGCCTGGTCGGGCACAGCATGCTGCGGCTGGTTGCGATGGGTCCCGACGCGTGGACGCGCGCGGCAACCGGCGAAGAGACCGCGGCGATGGCGGCGATGCTGCGCGCCGCCATGGACGAGGGCGCCTGGGGTCTCTCCACATCGTTCCTCGACGTCGACCAACAGGGTCGACCGGTGCCGTCGCGGGTCGCAGAGGGCACCGAGTTCGATGCCTTGTTCGACGTGCTGGAGTCGTCCGGACGCGGCGTCGTCGAGGTGGTGCCCGACCTGCTCGGCCCGACGGCGATGGACACGCTGCGCGACCTCGGCCAGCGCTGCGGCAAGCGCGGCATCCCGATCACCTGGACGGGCTTCACGTATGTCGACTCGGCGCCGCACCGTACGCAGCGCTGGATCGACCTGGCCACGGAGCTCGCCGAGGACGGCGTGACGATGTACCCGCAGCTCTCTCCGCGCACCGTCGACATGCGCCTGAACTGGGACTCGTCGATGATGTTCATGTCGATGCCCGAGGGGTGGCACAAGGTGGTCGCGGCGCGCGGTGACGGCAAGCGGGCGTTGCTCGAGAGCCCCGAGTGGCGGGCCATCGCGCGGGAAGAGTGGGACCGCACCAAGATGGCGATGTTCCCCATCGGCAGGCTCGACGTCGTGCGAATCGTCGAGGTCGTCGGTGCCGAGAACGAGCGCTGGCTCGGTCGCACCGTCGCCGATTTGGTCGAGGACCGCGGCGGTCATCCGTCGGACGTGCTGGCCGACTTCGTACTCGAGAACGACTGCCGTCCGGGGCTGGTCGCCGTCGGCATGGCGAACGCCGACGTCGAGGGCGTGGCTCGCACACTGCAAGACCCGCGCGTGCTGATCAGCTCGTCCGACAGCGGCGCACACGCGCAGATGATGTGCTCGTCGGGCGACACCACGCTGCTGCTCACGCGCCACGTGCGCGAACGCGACGACTTCACGCTCGAAGATGCGATCTATCAGCTCACCGGCCGCCAGGCCGACGTGTTCGGGTTCCGTGGTCGCGGCGTGATCGCACCCGGCAACGTCGCCGATCTCAACGTGTTCGCGCTCGACGAGCTGACCTACGGCGACGACGAGTTCGTGCACGACCTCCCGAACCACGGCGTGCGCATGCGTCGCCCCACGGGCGGCTACCGCACCACGATGCTGGGCGGCACGGTGGTGCAGGAAGCCGGCGAGCGCACCGGCGCGCTTCCCGGACGCGTCATCAGCTCGTTGGGCTGATCTCGAACGACGTCGCGTCGCGCCACTGCCTCAGCACGAGGTAGGCACCATGGAGCGCCCCCCGGTCCCAGTGCCCGAACCCGAGCGTGGTGCCGGCGCGTCCCTCGGCGGCCGGCACGAGCTTCACCAGCTCGAGCCCGTCGCGCACCCCTTCCCGGGTGAGCTCGGGCGCGCGCGAGAGGCCTTCGGCGACCAACACGCCGAGGTCGTAGCCGACCGCGGCGAAGAGCCCGGGCACCGAGTCCATCCCGACGCGCTCGAGCATCGCTGCGAGCACCGGGTTGTCATCAGCCACCATGTCGACGTAGACCCAGCCGTCGATCTCACGCGCGTAGTCGGGGTCGTAGCCCCGCAACCCGGCGGTGTTCATCGCCGCGGGCGCGTCCCATCGTGCGACCGCACGAGCCCGGGCGACCGCGGTGCCGACGAGACCGAGACCCAGGTACACGAGTGCGTCGGCACCCGCGGCACGCACCGACGCCACCTCGTCGGTCGCATCGGTGGCCAGCGGGCCGATCGGAACACGCGCGGCGAGATCGACGCCGAGCGTCTCGCACTCCGACTCGAAGAACGCGGCGTAGCGGCGACCGATCGGTGATCGGTCGAACACGACGCCCACCCGTTGCGCGCCCAGCGCGGCAACGTGCCGCGCCAGCAGCACCGGCTCGTCCTCGTGCGACCCGACCTGGAGGTGGAACATGAACTCGCTGCGCGCCCGTTCGGTGCCCGCCCAGTTGATCGTCGGGACACGCATCGTGTCGGCGAGTGGGGTGGCCACGAGCGCGTTGTCGCCCACCGCAGGCCCCACGATCAGGAGCACGCCCTGATCGACGAGGTCGTGGTACGCGCGCTCGATCGCGAACGCGGTGCCGACTGGGAGACCGAGTCCGGCCGCGTGCACGAACTCGATCTCCCGGTCGAGCCGGCCGCTTTGGACCAGGTCGTCGATGGGGATGCGCATGAAGGTGTCGGTGTGACCCCCGAGCGACGCGCCCTCTTCGACCGTCTCGGCCATGTCGTGCAGGATCCCGATGCGCAGAGGCGCGGTCATGCGGTGCACATCCGAGTGTCATCGCAGCTCATTGCCGACCCCCGTGGAGAGCGATCCGACCGATTTTCAGAATGCCATACTGAAGATCTGCCCGACGGTGCCGGAACCGGCACCGGGAACCGCAGGAGCAGCACGTGGACGCAGCGACGTTGTCGAAGATCTCGGCCGACTCCCACGTCGACGAGCCCCACGACCTTTGGTACGAGCGGATGGACCGCGACAAGCGCGACCGCGCGCCGCGCCGGATCCGGGCGGAAGGCGACGGCGGTTGGACCCTCGTGGTCGACGACAACCCCGTCGGGTGGGACAACAAGTCGGCCGCGGAAGCGCAGGCCGCGGAGAAGGAACGCACGGCGGCGGTGTCACCCGACGCGCGGCTCGAGATGTTGCGCACCGACTTCGTCAACGCCGAGATCATCTACCCGACGATCGGCCTGTACGCATGGAACGTCGAAGACCCCGCCGTCGGTCGTCAGGCGTGTCGGGTCTACAACGACTGGATCGTCGAGCGCCTCGGCGGTGTGGAACGGATCCGGCTGGCCGCCATGATCCCGACGTGGGACCTCGCGATGGCGATCGACGAGGTGCAGCGGATGGGCGCGCACCAATCGGTCGGCGGCTTGCTGCTCCCGCTCGTCGGTACCCCCGACTGGAACGCACAGGAGTGGGAGCCGCTGTGGGAAGCGGTGCACGAGACCGGCAAGCCGGTGGTCATGCACCAGGGCACGGGTCACGACATGATCTTCTACCGCGGGTGGGGTTCGGCGACCACCAACCTGCTCACGACCCAGTCGATGGCGCCGCGCGCCGCCGGCCTGCTGAGTTGCGGTGGAGTGCTGGCCCGTCACCCCGACCTCCACGTCGTCATGGTCGAAGTGAACGCGGGGTGGATGGCGTGGACCATGTCGACGCTCGACGAGTACTACCTCGCGCACCGCGACATCGGCTGGACCAAGCCGATCTTGCCCGAGCTCCCCAGTCACTACCTGCGTGGTCAGGTGCACGCCACGTTCCAAGACGATCCGGTCGCCATCCACAACATCCCGTTGACGGGGACCGACTGCCTCCTGTGGGGCAACGACTTCCCTCATCCCGAGAGCACGTACCCGAACTCGAACAAGGTGCTCGACGCGCTGCTGCACGACGTCGCTGGGGACGATGCCGACGCCATCGTGTTCGACAATGCGCGTCGACTCTTCGGCTTCCCCGAGGGCGTGCGCCAGACCGTGGCGTAGCGATGTCAGCTGATCGCGCGGCGTGTCGTCAGGCGAGCACGAAGCCGGCGTAGCCCTGCGCGGCAACTTCGTTGCAGCGTTCCATGTACTTGGGCAGTCCACCGACGTACGGGAGGAACACCCG
>Ga0126307_10002634_pt1 | contig 12140 bp, 12 predicted proteins | sample Plot28_FD_89955 | JGI IMG/M metagenome (GOLD analysis project Ga0126307, IMG submission 89955) | Serpentine soil microbial communities from UC McLaughlin Reserve, CA, USA - Plot28 | ecosystem: Environmental > Terrestrial > Soil > Grasslands | place: USA: UC McLaughlin Reserve, Lake County...
GAGCGTGTCCGGACCCATCGCATTGGCCACGACCACCGGGATCCCGGCGTCCACCGCGTCCTCGATCACGGGGTCGAGGACATCCGGCGACTCGTTGCTCACCACCAGCCCGTCCGGCTTTCGCGCGATGGCGGCCTCGATCAGCCGCTTCTGCTCCTGAAAGTCGTACTGACTGGTCTCCTTGTACGCCACATCGACGCCGAGGTCGTGCTCCGCCTGGCGCGCGCCGTTCTTGATCACGTTGTAGAACGGGTCGCCGGGAATGCCGACCATGGCGAACTCGATGCGCAGGTCGCCGCGGCTCGAGGACTTTGCCTTCCCCGTGCCGTCGTCGTCGTCTCCACAACCCACGACCGCCACGAGGGCGAGCAGGCAGGTCAGCAGCAGCAGCGGTCGCATCCGGGCGAGCCTCCTAGGTAGATCAGGCGTTCGACACCCACGTGGGTGTCTCAGGCGCCCATCGAAACAGCGGGTCCCATACCCCACCAGGGCTCATTTCGGCCCTGACCGCGCGAGCGGCGGAATAGGCTCGTCGAGCGGCGCGGGGCGCTCGCATCGGCTCTCGATGGCGATCCGGCCGCCCTCGACGGCTGAGCGCTCCAGGGCTGTCAGCACCTCGAGTACGTGGTAGGCGAGCTCGCCGCTCGCGCGGTGCGGGCGGTCTTCTCGGATGGCGTGGGCGATGTCGGCGACGCCGATGCCGCGGCCCACGTCGCCGGGCCGCACGAGCGGGACCCGGAACCAGTGGACGCTCCCGGGCGGGGGCGGCGGCTGCTCGAGCTCCTCGGGTCCGGCGCGGCGCAGGCGCGGCTCGCCTCCGAACTCGTCGGGGTTCGCGATCGACACCGATCCCTCGCTTCCATAGAGCTCGAGGTACGGGAGGTTCGTGGCCCATACGTCCCAGCTCATCAGCACTGTCACGAGCGCCCCGCACTCGAACTCGAGCGCCCCGGTCAGGTGCGTCGGCACCTCGACGGCGATGCGCTCGCCGCGCCTGGGCCCGGCGCCGAGGGTCCGCTCCGCGAATGCGGCCCGCGCGAGCGCCGTCACGCTCGCGACCGGGCCGAGCAGCGCCACCAGCGCGGTCACGTAGTAGGGCCCGAGGTCGAGCACCGGGCCTCCGCCCTTGCGGTAGAAGGAGTGCACGTCCGGGTGGAAGTGCTCGTAGCCGTGCTCTGTCACGAGCGCCACGCCGCCGCTCATGGTCTCGCCTATCCAGCCGTCCCGCACGAGCTTGACCGCGGTCTGGATCCCGCCGCCCAGGAACGTGTCGGGCGCGCAGCCGAGGCGAACCCCAGCGGCGGCCGCCGCGTCCACCAGCTCACGCGCCTCCGCGAGCGTCGCCGCCAGCGGCTTCTCCGACCAGACGTGCTTCCCCGCCTCGATCGCGGCCAGGCTGGCGCCGGCGTGCGCCTGCGGCGGCGTCAGGTTCACCACGAGGTCCACCTCGGGGTCGTCGAGCAGCCGCTCGGGCGAGCAGGCCCGCGCTATCCCATGTTCGGCTGCCTTGCGCTCGGCGCGGGCCGCGTCGAGGTCCGCGCACGCCACGACGCTCAGGTGGTCGTGGAGCGCCAGCCCGGCGAAGTACTGGTCGCTCACGTGGCCGCAGCCGAGAATCCCGATCCTCACCGGCCCCACGCTGCCGCCGTGGGCGCGCGCTCTCAAGGCACATCGCTGTCACCGGGCGGGCTAGAGTGGCGCCGGATGACGCGGCTCGCCGCAATCGCCGTCGCGCTGGGCTGCCTGGCCGCCGCCGGGCAGGCGTCGGCGGCCGTCTACTTCCACAGCCCCTCGCGCAACATCCGCTGCGTGATCGCGGCCACGGCGCTCGCCCGCTGCGACATCGCGGAGCGAGCCTGGTCGCCTCCGCCGAAGCCGCGCAGCTGCCCGGGCGACTGGGGCAACGGCATGCAGGTCGCCCTGGAGGGCTTCGGCCGCTTCACCTGCGCGAACGACGCGGTCCCGGCCGGCCGCGAGCTCGCGTACGGCGACTCGATCCGGCGCGGCCCCTTCCGCTGCACGCTGCGACACCGCCGCGGCATGCGCTGCGTGAACCTCGGGACCGCTCACGGCTTCGCGCTCAGCCGCACGCGGGCGCGCGGCTTCTAGCGCGCCGCCTCGGCGGTGGCGCCCACGAGCTGGCCGCCCGGGCAGTCGCACGCGTTCACCTCGCGGCGCGGGTTCACGATCCCGACCAGGCCGAGCACGCCGCCCAGCGCCACGAGGCCGGTGCCGATCGCGATCGCGAGACGAAAGGCGTCCACGGACGACTTGCGCGACGCGCGCGCCACCTCGGCGCGCACGGCGGGCGGGGCATCCGCCACCTCCACCTGCGCGAGCGGCTGCCGCTCGGCCTCCTCGATCGCGGCGCGGAGGGCAGGGGTGTCGGCCCGCGCGCCGAGCTCATCGCGGAGCGATGCCCCGGCCGAGGACGCCACGAGCGCGCCCACGGCGGCGATCGCGATGAGGCTCGCCGAGCGCGCGATCGCGTTGTTCACCCCGGAGGCCACGCCGGCGTTGTGCTCGTCCGCGTCCGCCAGCACCGTCGCCGTGAGCGGGGCGACGACGACCGACAGCCCGACCGCGAACACCAACAGCCCCGGCAGCAGGTCGGTGACGTAGTTGACATCGGCGTCGAGGGGGAGGAACAGCGCCAGCCCCGCCGCGGCGATCAGCGGGCCCACACCCATGAAGAAGCGCGGCCCGTAGCGGTCGGCGAGCGCGCCCATCCGCATGGACAGGAGGAACATCACCACGGTCACGGGGATCGTCGTGCTGCCCGCCTCGACCGCGCTGTAGCCCGCCACCTGCTGGAGGAAGAGGACGAGGAAGAAGAACAGGAGTCCGAGCCCCGCGTACATCGAGAACGTCTCGATGTTGCCGACGGCGAAGTTGCGGCGCCGAAACAGCGACAGGGGCAACATCGGGTATCGGCTGCGCGCCTCCCAGGTCACGAACGCGGCGAACAGCAGCGCGCCGGCCGCCAGCGGAAGCCACACGCTCACGTAGCTCCAGCCGCTCCGCGGCTCCTCGATCAGCCCATAGGTGATCCCGGCCAGGCCGAGCGCGCAGAGCGTGGCGCCGACCACGTCCACGCGCGCACCGGCGGGCCGGACGTGCTGCGCGGCCATGACGCGCCGGACGAGGAAGAGCGTGATCAGCACGATCGGGACGTTGATCGCGAAGATCCAGCGCCACGAGGCGCTGTCCACGAGCTGGCCGCCGATCAGCGGCCCGAGCACCGTCCCGGCCCCGCTCCAAGCTGTCCAGGCGCCGATCGCGCGGCCGCGCTCCGCGGGCGGGAAGGTCGTCGCGATCACCGCCAGCGCGGCCGGCGTTAGCACCGCCCCGCAGATGCCCTGCAGCGCGCGCGCCAGCACCAGCAGCTCGATCGTCGGCGCCAAGGCGCAGAACACCGACGTCACGCCGAAGCCGATCACCCCGAGCTCGAAGACCCGCCGCGGGCCGAACAGATCGCCGAGCGAGCCGCCCACGAGGATCAGCGAGGCGAGCGTGACGAGGTACGCGTTCGCAGTCCACTGCTGGCCCGCGAGCCCGCCGCCGAGGTCGTCGGCGATCGCCGGCAACGCCACGTTCACGACCGTCGAGTCGACCGTCACGACGGTCGTGCCGAGAATCGCCGCTACCAGCGTGAGCTGCTTTGTCCTCGACGAGGGCGCGGCCCGCGCCATCAGGCGCCGGGGCCGGCGCCGTTCACCGAGTCCGCCGCGCGCGGCTCGGGTCCCACGTAGCGCGCGCTCGGGCGGATCAGGCGGCCCTCTCGCTTCTGCTCCATGATGTGTGCGGCCCAGCCGCCGACGCGCGCGCTCGCGAACATCGGGGTGAACAGCTCCGGCGGCACGTCGGCGAAGTCGAGCACCACGGCGGACCAGAACTCCACGTTCGTGGCCAGCACGCGATCCGGCTTACGCGCCTTCAGCTCGGCGAGCGCGGCCTCCTCGAGCTTCTCGGCCACCTTCAGGCGCGGCGCGCCGATCTCGCGCGCGGTCCGGCGAAGCACACGCGCGCGCGGGTCCTCCGCCCGGTACACGCGATGGCCGAAGCCCATCAGCCGGTCACCGCGGTCGAGCGCGTCCTTGACCCAGCGCTCGGCATCGCCGAGCTCGTCCACCTCGTCGAGCATCTGCAGCACGCGCGACGGGGCGCCTCCGTGGAGCGGGCCGGACAGCGCGCCGACGGCGCCGGACAGGGCCGCCGCCACGTCGGCGCCCGTCGACGCGATCACGCGCGCCGTGAAGGTCGAGGCGTTCATGCCGTGCTCGGCGGCGGAGATCCAGTAGGCGTCGATCGCCTTCACGTGCCGCGGGTCGGCCTCGCCGCGCCAGCGGATCAGGAAGCGCTCGGGGATGGAGGCCGCCCGGTCCACGTCTGCCTGCGGTATCGGCGGCCTGCCCACGCCCCGCGCGGACTGCGCGACGAACGACAGCGCCATCACGGACACGCGCGCGAGGTCCTGGCGCGCCTGCTCGTCCGAGATGTCGATCAGCTGGCGAAGGCCCCACTCGGGAGCCAGCATCGCGAGGGCGGCCTGGAGGTCCGCGCGCGGGTCGCTCGTCCGGACCGAGAGCGGGTGTGGCTCGGCAGGCGGAAGCCCGGGCTCGTACTCGCCGTCCACGAGCAGCCCCCAGACCTTCTCGTACGGCACGTTGCCGACCAGCTCCTCGATGTCGACCCCGCGATAGCGGAGCGCGCCGCCCTCCTTGTCGGGCTCCGCGATCTGAGTGTCGAACGCGATCACTCCCTCGAGACCGGACGGAACCTCGATCAGGGCCATGGGCGGGAGGATATTCACGCGTAGCGTGAATTCCGTTATCGGCGGCCGGGATGGCGGCCATGCCATCAGAACTGCGGGCCGGAGGCCCGCAGGGGGTATCACTTAGGGCCGTGGTTCGCCTAGCGACAGAAGAGGACGCCGCCGAGGTCGCGCGGCTCATGATCGGCTTCCGCGACTGGTGGCAGCGCGACGAGCCAGACGACGCCGCGTTCGAGGCCGGGGTCAGGCGCCTGCTCGCCGACCCGAACACCGACTTCCTCGTCGCCGGAGACCCGCCCGTCGGGGTGTGCCAGCTGCGCTACCGCTTCGCGGTCTGGACCGGCAGCGAGGACTGCGGTCTCGAGGACGTCTTCGTCGAGGAGGAGGCACGCGGGACAGGCCTCGGGCGGGCGCTCGTGGAGGCCGCTTTCGAGCGGGCGCGCGAGCGCGGCTGCGCGCGCATGGAGCTCGACGTGAACGAGGCGAACGCCGAGGCGCTCAGGCTCTACGAGTCAGTCGGGTTCGAGGCGTGGTCGGATCCGCCCGGCGGGCTGAACCTCCTCATGCGGCGGCGTCTCTGACCTCGTCGACCTCGTCGCCGACGGCGATCCGGCCCGGCTGGACGATGTCGGCGCGGAGGCCGGCGCGGTGCACCATGCCCTTGAGGACGCCCGGGTAGGTGAGACTCTGGATGTGGGCGCAGGGCTCGCACCACTCCGCGCCCACCGCCTCTACGCCGCCCACGCGGAAGCGCTTGCCCAGCAGGTCGTTCAGGCTGACGCCGCTCGTGAGCACCTGGCGGCGGATCTCGGCATGCGAGAGCTCGATCCCGGTGTCATCGCGAAAGGCCTCGAGCGCCTCCGCCTCGACGAGCGTGATGTCGCCGCGGCCGAAGTAGCGGTCGCCCGGCAGGCCCTCCGCGGCGACGTCGATGCTCTCGACCGGCTCGGGGAGCCGCTCGTGCTCGGGGGCGATCCGGATGGCTTCCACGCGTCCTGGCATGACGCCCAGAGTAGCCTGCCTGGCGCGATGCGCATCCTCGATGAGGTCGTGGAGGGCTACCTGCGGGACCTGCGCCCGGAGCGCTCCGAGCTGATGCGCGAGATGGAGGAGCACGCCGAGCGCGACTCGATCCCGATCGTCCACTGGGAGACGGGCCGCCTGCTCGCCGTGCTCTGCCGCGTGCTCGACCCGGTCGTCCTCGAGGTGGGCACGGCCATCGGCTACTCGACGCTGCACATGGCCGAGCAGCTCCGAAGCGGCCGCGTCCTGACACTGGAGCGCGACCCGGAGCGCGCCGCCCAGGCGCGCTCCTACCTGGAGCGCGGCGGAGTGTCGGAGCGCGTCGAGCTCGTCGAGGGCGACGCGCTCGAGACGCTCGCGGCGCTCGACGGGCCGTTCGACCTGCTGTTCGTGGACGCGAGCAAGGGCGAGTACGCCCGCTACATCGAGCTCGCGCGGCCGAAGCTCTCGAAGCGCGCCCTGATGGTGGTGGACAACCTGCTCATGAGCGGCGAGGTGGCCCTCGCCGAGGGCGCCGATACGAGCTGGAGCCCGGACTCGCTGGCCGCCGCGCGGCGCCTCAACGCGGACCTGGTGGGCTCGGACGACTGGCTCGGCTGCGTGCTGGCGGTGGGCGACGGCATCGGCGTCGCCGCGCGGCGCTAGCCCACGACGGGCAGGATCCGCTCGGCCTGGAGGTCGTCGAGCGCCTCCTGCATCCGGCCGGTCACCACCTCGTAAGCCTCGTCCGGATCCGGCTTCGTGCCGAGCTCCTCCTTCAGCTCGATCTTCGGCAGCGCGCGCACCACGATCTTCGACGGCAGCGGCAGGCGGCCCGGCAGGTCGAGGATCGTGAGGCCGAAGGGTGGTGCGATCTGCGCCGGGAACACCTTCAGCCGCAGGCTGTCGAGCCGGAGCCGCCGCGCGATGTCGCGACCCTGGCCGAGGAAGAGCGCGGTCTCCTGCCCGCCGATGGCCACGATCGGCACGATAGGCACGCCCAGCTCGATCGCCAGTCTCGCGAAGCCCTGGCGGCCGGCGAAGTCGATCTTGCTGGACTCCCAGCTCGGCCGGTAGGACTCGTGGTCGCCGCCGGGATACACGAGGAGCGCGGCATCGCGCTCGAGCGCGCGGCGCATGTTCTCCGGCGACGCGGGAACCGTCCCGTACCTCGAGAGGCTGGCCCGCGCGCCGGGCACCTTGAAGACCAGGTCGTGCGCCAGCTGGTGGAAGCGGCGCAGCGGGCCGAAGTGCCTGTAGAAGGCCTGCGCGAACACGAAGGTGTCGGCGATCAGCGTGCCGCCCGAATGGTTCCCGACCAGCAGCACCGGGCCGTCGGCCGGGATGTTCGAGAGGCCGTCGACCTCACAGCGGAAGTAGATCCGCGACATCGCGTGAAGCGCCGGGACGGTCCGGCGGATGTAGGCCGGGTCCCAGGCGTCCAGCCAGTCGTCCGGGTGGCCGTTGCCTGCCGGGTTCAGCGCGCCCGCCACATCGCCCGCTCCGACGGCCGCCATGCGGGCGGCGCCGGCAGCCGTCTCGAGAACCCGCTCGATCAGCGCCTCCTCGCCCATGGGGTGAGCTATACCCGCGTCGCGCCTCGCTCCACCACGGGAACCTGGCGCGGGCGTCAGCTGGTGGCGCCGTCGGAGGCGTCGAGCTCGCGCGCGATCCGCGCCGCGTCACGCCGCGTGGCCGCTCCGAGCTTCGTCAGGACGGCGGCCACGTGGTGCTCGGCGGTTCGCTGTGACACCACCAGCCGCTCGGCGATCTCGGCGTTCGTCAGGCCCTCAGCCACGAGCGCCAGCACCTCGAGCTGGCGCGCGGTCAGGCCGGCGGGATTGTCGCGTGTGGCCGTGCGCGGCCCGCGCGGCACCCGCGCTCCGAGCTCGCGCATCCGCTCCGCGATCCGCCTTGCGAGCGGCTCGGACCCGAGCCGGCGCGCGCTGTCGATCGCGTACGTGAGCGCGTCCGGATCCTCGGTCAGCGACAGCATGAGCGCTTCGTCGTGCACCCAGCCGAGCCTGCCGAACTCGTCCGCGGCCGCCTTCCAGTCGCGCCGCGCCATTCCCGCGTACGGGCCGGACTCCGGTGTGTCGAGCCCCAGCTCGACGCCCGCCACCGCGGCCCAGCCGGCGAGGCGCACCGCATAGCGGCCACGCACTCCGCCCTGCACCCGCATTTGCTCGGCGAGCCGCTCCATCCGCTCCGCCGGGGCGGGGTCACCGTCGGTCAGCGCCAGCTCGGTCATCAGCTCCATGACCGGCACGGTCCGCTGCGGCTCGCCCGTGCGGTCGGCGTGCTCCGCGAGCTCGGCGAGCCGCTCGCGCGCGTCGGCGTCCCCCCTGCGCACCGCCAGCTCGGCGAGCACCGTCTTCGCGTGGAGCTGGACGATCGTCAGGCCGCGCTGGAGCTCGCCACGGGCAGCGTGCTCGGCCTCCGCGAACTCGCCCGCACGAAGGCGCAGCCACGCCAGCGTCGTGGCGACGTACGAGACATAGGTGTGCACCTCGTAGCGCTCGGCGTAGGCGAGCGCATCGCGCGCGTATCGGAGGGCTTCCTCGGGGCGCGCCCACGACAGCAGGACGTAGGCGAGGTTGCCCAGCGCCCGTGTCGCGTCCTCGCGCTCGCCGGCGGCGTCAGCCAGCGCGTGGGCGTCGAGCAGCGGCTTCGTCTCGCCGGCATTCAGCTGAAGCCGGGCGCAGCCGAGATTGACCAGCGCGTGCGCGCGCGTGCTGTCGTCGCCCAGGCGCGTGGCGATGTCGAGAGCGCGCTGCCCCCACTCGAGCGCCGCCTCGCTGTCCTCCGCGAGCATCGCCAACTGAGCCACGCCGCTGCAGGCGCGCGCGAGCTCGATCGACTCGCCGAGACGCTCGAGGATCGCGATCGCCTCCTGCGCCTTCGCGCGCGCCGGGTCGCCGTCCCCCACGAACCAGTGGAGGCGCGAGAGCACGCGCGTGCAGCGTCCGACGGCCGCTTCGTCGCCGAGCTCGCGGTGAATCCGGATCGCCGCGTCGATCGCGTCGAACGCGTCGTCGAGCCGGCCGACGAGATAGGCCGCGTTGGCGAGCTCCTCGAGCAGGTCGGCCTGGTCCAGCGGAGAGAGGCGCGCGGCGAAGTCCGTGGCCCGCCGGTAGTGGAAGTACGCCTCGCGGTTCGACTCGAGCGCCGCCGCCCGCCGCGCAGCCACCAGCGCGTACTCGCTCACGACCTCCTCGTCTCCGGCCGCCTCGGCGTGGTGCACGAGGTCGGACGGGTCGGCGCCGGCCTCGAGCAGCGCGGCCAGCACCTCCGCGTGGAGGCCCCGGCGCCTGACCTCGGGAATCGTCGACAGCACGGCGTTGCGCGCGAGCTCGTGGCGAAAGTGCACGTGCCCGCCGTCCACCTCGAGCAGCTGGCGGCGCTCGGGCTCCTCGGCGCTGGCGGCCCAGCCCGGCAGGACCCTCCCGAGCGTCTCGGCGCCGATCCGGTTCGGCACGACCGAGACCAGCTCGAGGAGCCGCCGCGCGTCGCCGTCGAGCCGCGACACCCGGGCGAGCACGGCGTTCGCGACCGAGGGCGGCAGCTCGCTCGTCTCGCGCGGGGCCACGAGCTCGCTCACGTAGAACGGGTTGCCGCGCGTGACCGCATACACGTCGTCCGCGTCGTCGCCGGCCAGGGCCGCCACCGCCGTCCGGGACAGCGGGAGCAGCTCGAGCACCGTGATGTCGCCGCCGCGGACCGCGCCCAGCGCCCCGTGCAGCGGATGGCCGGGCGGCGCCTCGCCGCCACGGTAGGTCACGACAAGGACGGCGGGGAGCGTCCCGATGCGCCGTCCAAGCAGCGTTATCGCGTCGAGCGTGGCGTCGTCGGCCCAGTGCACGTCCTCGAGCGCCAGCACCGTCGGGCGCGGCGGGCGCTCGAGCTCCGCGATCAGCAGGTCCTGGATGTCGTGCGGATCGGCACCCGCCGCGATCGCGTCCTCGAGCTCCGGCGAGACGTCGCCTGCCAGGTCGCGGAAGGGGCCGAGCGGCCGCGGGATCGAGAGGTCGTCGCAGGTACCGCGCAGGACTCGGGCCTCCGGGCCGAGCTCGTGGGCGAAGCGCCTGAGAAGCGCCGTCTTGCCGATCCCGGGCTCGCCGCTGACGGCGACCATCCGGCCCGATCCGCCCGCGGCCGCCGCCCTCGCCTCCGCCAGCGCCGACAACGCCAAATCGCGTTCGAGCAGCTCCACGCGGACAGTAGACAGATAGGTACGCGCGGCGTCAAACGTAGGTAGGCGCCACCGATGTGGGGGCTCGCGAGCGGTCGTAGCTTCGGTCGGACCAACGAACCGAGGAGAGAGGATGAAGCTGCTCGTGACAGGACTCGCCGCGCTCGCGGCAGCGGTGCCGCTCAGCGGGATCGCGACGGCCGCGCCGGCGACGCCGGACGTGCCCGGCGGCATCGCCGTGCCCGAGGGGAACAAGCCGTTCCTCGTCGGTCATGCCGACGGCGTCCAGATCTACCGTTGCAACGGCGCCAGCTGGGCACTGCTCGCGCCTCGCGCCAACCTCTATGGCGACAACGGCAAGCTGATCGCCACCCACTTCGCCGGCCCCTCGTGGCAGGCGATCGACGGGAGCAAGGTCGTCGGCCGCCGCAGCAAGGACCCGGTCACCGTCGATCCGACCGCGATCCCGTGGCTGCTGCTCGAGCCCACGTCGGTGAGCGCCGGCCCGGACGGCGACCGTCTCGGCGGCACGACCTACATCCAGCGAATCGAGACCACCGGCGGACTCGCCTCCGCGGCACCGGCCTGCACCGCCGACACGGCGGGTGACGAGGCCGAGGTGCCGTACACCGCGGACTACGTCTTCTGGAAGAAGCACTGACCACCCGAACCGTCCATCGAACCGACCAACAAGGAGAACGAAAGTGATCGCAGTCGAAGACCTGAAGCAGACGCACCGCGCCATCTGGGCGGCCGGGGACTACCCCGCCGTCGCGGAGCGCATCGACGAGGTGCCGCCGAGCGACCTGCTCGAGCGAGTCCCTGTCCATCCCGGCGAGGACGTGCTCGACGTCGCCACCGGCACGGGGAACGTCGCCCTGCGGGCGGCGGCCGCCGGCGCCCGCGTGGTCGGCCTCGATCTCACGCCCGAGCTGTTCGAGGCCGCGCGCAGGCGAGAGGCGGAGTACGGCGTGTCGGTGGACTGGGTCGAGGGCGATGCCGAGGACCTGCCGTTCGGCGACGAGAGCTTCGACGCGGTGCTCTCGGTGTTCGGCGTGCAGTTCGCGCCGCGTCACGAGCAGACCGCGGCCGAGCTGGCGCGCGTGACTCGCCCGGGTGGGCGGATCGGGCTCGTGAACTGGACGCCCGGCGGCCTGATCGGCGAGCTGTTCAAGATCATGGGCGCGTACATGCCGGCGCCGCCGCCGTACGCCTCGTCTCCCCCGCTGTGGGGCAGCGAGGAGCACGTCCGTGGGCTGTTCGAGGGCACCTCGGTCGAGTTCGAGTTCGCGCGCGCGTACAACCCGTGGCGGTTCGACTCGCCGGAGCACTGGACCGTGTTCATGGAGTCGAACTACGGCCCCACCCTCAAGGCCCGCGAGAAGCTCACCGGCGAGGGCCGGTGGGAGGACGCCCGCGAGGAGATTCGCGCGCTCGCCGCGCGGCACAACGAGGCGACCGACGGCACCCTGCTGATGCAGGCGGAGTACCTCGTCGCGGTCGGCGCGAAGGCCGCGTAGCGCTACACCGAGGCGACCGGGGATGATCCGCGTATGCGGATCATCCTCGTCGTCTTCGCCGTCACGCAGATCGTGCTGGGCCTGCTGCTCTGGCTCACGCCCGGGTTCTTCCACGAGGAGATCGGGCCGTACGGCCCGCGGAACGACCACTACATGGGCGACCTCGCCACCTTTTACATCGCGCTCGGCGCGGTGGCGCTCGTCGCGCTCAGGCGGCGCTCGTGGCGCGTCCCGGTGCTGGCGTTCGCGCTGGCCGAGTACGTGCTCCACTCGCTGAACCACCTGATCGACGTGGGCGAGGCCGACCCCTCGTGGCTCGGCCCGGCCAACCTGGCGCTCGTGGCGGGGAGCGCGGCGCTCCTCGCCTGGATGCTCCGCAGAGAGAGCGACGTGGCGCGATGAGGGTGCTCGTGGCCGGCGCGACCGGCGCGATCGGGCGGCCGCTCGTGCGAAAGCTCGTGGCGGCCGGCCACGAGGTGACCGGCACCACCCGCTCCGAGGAGAGGGCCGGGTCCATCCGCGCGGCGGGAGCGGAGGCCGCGGTCGTGGACGTCTTCGACGTCGAGCGCCTGCGCACGGCGGTGAGCGAGGCGAGGCCCGAGGCGATCGTGCACGAGCTGACCGCTCTTCCCGACCGGCTCGACTTCCGCAA
>Ga0126307_10002635_pt1 | contig 12139 bp, 10 predicted proteins | sample Plot28_FD_89955 | JGI IMG/M metagenome (GOLD analysis project Ga0126307, IMG submission 89955) | Serpentine soil microbial communities from UC McLaughlin Reserve, CA, USA - Plot28 | ecosystem: Environmental > Terrestrial > Soil > Grasslands | place: USA: UC McLaughlin Reserve, Lake County...
CCGCGCTCCTGCTCCTGCTCCATCCAGTCCATCGTGGCCGCGCCCTCGTGGACCTCGCCCATCTTGTGGGAGCGGCCGGTGTAGTAGAGGATCCGCTCGGTCGTCGTCGTCTTGCCCGCGTCGATGTGGGCCATGATCCCGATGTTCCGGGTCTTCTCGAGCGTGTACTTGCGCGGCATGGGAAAGTCTCTCGTCGTCAGCTTCTTCGGCGGGCAGAAAAAGGGCCCGCTAACGGGCCCAGGTGCTTCGTAGGGGGACCGTTTCGGGCACGCCACAGGCAGCGCACCACGCCCCCTGGCGGCCAATGACTATAGCATCGGAAAAGTGGCCCGGTTCGGCCTGGATCTGCCGCGCGCCGGGCTCTTGCTGGCCCTCGTCGCGGGTGCCCTGCTGCTCATCGCGGGCGAGTTCCTGACGGTCCGCGAGATCAACGCCGGGGGCACCGTCCCGGCCGGCGGGACGACGTCGGGCGGCTCGCATCACGGGTACGCGCTGGCTCTGTTGGGGCTCGCGCTGCTGCCGATGGCCTACGGCGCGGTGGTCGGCGGCTCGCGCCCGGCGGCCGTGGCCGCGGTGGTGCTCGCGCTGGGCGCCGCCGGCGTGGTGCTGTTCGTCGACCGGCCGGTGCTCGATGAGACCGGGCTGATCGGCCGCACATACGACCTCGCGGAGGCGCGCCCGGGGCCGGGCTTCTACGTCGAGTCGCTCGGCGCGACGCTCGCGCTCGTCGGGGCCGTCGCAGTGCTGGCGCTCAGGCGATCGTGAGCACGAGCTTGCCGCGCACGTGCCCGGCCTCGAGGCGCTCCATCGCCTCGGCGGCGCGCTCGAGCGGGTAGGTCGCCTCGACGTGCGGCTTCAGCCGGCCCTCGGCGACGAGCGGCGCGATGTGCTCGCCGAGGTCGTAGCCGCTGGGGCGCACGTACTCGTAGTGCACCTCGACGTGCTCGCGCGGCTCGGGCGGCGGGCCGGCGATCGACACCAGCCGGCCGCCGTGGCGCAGCGCGTCCACGGCCTGCTCGCGCACGTCGCCGCCGAACAGGTCGACCGCGGCGTCGACGCCCTCCGGCGCGTCGCCGTGCTCGCGCGGCTCCGCGCCCAGCTCGCGCAGGAAGTCGTGCTTGGGCGGCGAGGCGGTGGCGACCACGGTCGCGCCGCGCGCCACGGCGAGCTGCACGAGCATGTGCCCGACGCCGCCGGCTCCGCCCGGGACATAGAGCATCTCGCCGCTCCGCAGCCCGAGGATCTCGAGCCCCTGGTGCGCCGTCAGCCCGGCGAGCGGCAACGCCGCCGCCTCCTCGAAGGAGACGTCGGGCATGTGGGCCCAGTAGTCCTCCGGCGCGGCGGTGTACTCGGCATAGGTCCCGTACTGCAGGTCGTGCCGGCGGATGTAGCCGTACACGCGGTCGCCGGGCCGGAACCACGTCACCGCCGGCCCGACCGCATCGACCTCGCCGGCCGCGTCCCAGCCGAGGATGACGGGGAAGTGGTGCGGGAACCCACCGGCGAGCCGCCCCTCGCGCATCTTCCAGTCGACGGGGTTCATGCCGGCGGCGCGGATGCGCACGCGGACGCCGTCGGGAGCGACGGGCGGCGGGTCGACGTCGACGAGCTCCAGCTTCTCCCGCCCGCCCCACTCGTTGACGGCTATGGCGCGCATGTGCGGCGAGTATGAGGGACGAACTGCGCTTGTAGGGAAGGGGAGCGGTGACCGTCAACGTCGACCGATGCCCGACGCGACCGGGTCTGTCGACGTTGACCGCCTATATGACCGTGAACGTCGACGCGTCAGCGAGGTCCGGTGCGCCGTCGACGTTGACGGTCACCCGATCCCTCTCCCTCAATGCCGAAGTTCGTCCCGCCGCAGCGGCCGAAACGAGCTACCAGCGATAGTGCGCGAAGGCCTTGTTCGCCTGCGCCATGCGGAAGATGTCGTCCTTGCGCTTGTAAGCCCCGCCCTGCTGAGACTGCGCGTCGAGCAGCTCGTTCGCGAGGCGCTGCGCCATCGACTTCTCGCGCCGGTTGCGGGCGAACTCGACGAGCCAGCGCACGGCCAGCGTCCGGGCCCGGCGCTGCGGGACCTCGACCGGCACCTGGTAGGTCGCGCCGCCGACGCGCCGCGAGCGCACCTCGAGCACCGGCGTGAGCGCCTTGATCGAGTCCTCGAGCGCCTGCGTCGGGTCCTTGCCCGTGCGCTCGGAGAGGATCGCCAGCGCGTCGTAGACGATGCGCTCGGCCTTGGACTTCTTGCCGTCCAGCATCACCCGGTTGATGACCTGCTGGACGAGCTTGGAGCGGTGGACGGGGTCCGGCTCCACCGGGCGCTGGGTGGCGGCGGCGCGGCGGGGCATGCGGCTAGCGGGCCTTCACGCCGTACTGCGAGCGGGCCTTCTTGCGGTCGGACACGCCGGCCGCGTCGAGCGTCCCGCGGATGACCTTGTAGCGCACGCCCGGCAGGTCCTTGACGCGGCCGCCGCGCACGAGCACGACTGAGTGCTCCTGCAGGTTGTGGCCCTCGCCCGGGATGTACGCCGTGACCTCCATCTGGTTGGTCAGGCGGACACGCGCGACCTTGCGCAGAGCCGAGTTCGGCTTCTTGGGCGTGGTCGTGTACACGCGCGTGCACACGCCCCGGCGCTGCGGAGCCGCGACGCGCTTCTTGCGGCCCTTGCCCGACTTCAGGCCCGGGGTCGCGAGCTTCTTCGTCTTCGGGTTGCGGCCCTTGCGGACCAGCTGCGAGGTCGTCGGCATGCGGCCGCTCAGAGTAGCAGCGGGCGCCTAGGCCGCAGCGCCTTCGCCGAGGGCGTCGAAGAGCTCGGTGTAAGGCTGCCCGGTGGCCTCTGCGACCGGCCGGTAGCTGACCTTGCCGTCGACGACGTTGACCCCCGCGGCGAGGCCCGGGTTCTGGCGCGCGGCCTCCAGCACCCCGGCGTCGGCCACGTGGAGGACGTAGGGCAGCGTGGCGTTCGTGAGCGCGAACGTCGAGGTGATCGGCACCGCCCCCGGCATGTTCGCCACGCAGTAGTGCGTGACGCCGTCGACCTCGAAGGTCGGGTCCGAGTGCGTGGTCGGCCTCGAGGTCTCGAAGCAACCGCCCTGGTCGATCGACACGTCTACGAGCACGGCGCCGCGCTTCATGTGCTTGAGCTGGTTGCGCCGGATGACGTACGGCGCCTTGGCGCCGTGCACGAGGACCGCCCCGATGACCAGGTCGACCTCCGGCAGGCGCTGCTCGATCTCGAGCGTGGACGCGTAGCACGTGCTCGCCCGGCCGGCGAAGTAGATGTCGAGCTCGCGCAGCCTGTCGATGTTGCGGTCGTAGACGTAGACCTCGGCCTCCATGCCGATGGCGATGAACGCCGCGTTCATGCCGACGACGCCGCCGCCGATGACCATGACCTTCGCCGAGGCCACGCCCGGCACGCCGCCGAGCAGGATGCCCCGCCCGCCGAGCGGCTTCTCGAGCATGAACGCGCCGGCCTGCGTCGCGATCTTGCCCGCGACCTCGCTCATCGGGGCGAGCAGCGGGAGCCGCCCGCGCGCGTCCTCCACCGTCTCGTAGGCCACGCACGTGGCGCCCGACTCGACGAGCCCGCGCGTGAGGTCGGCGTCGGGCGCGAGGTGCAGGTAGGTGAACAGCGTGTGGCGCGGCTCGAGCATCGCGACCTCGCCGGGCTGGGGCTCCTTGACCTTGACGATCAGCTCGGCCTCGCCGAAGACGGCCTCGGCGTCGGGCAGGATCTCCGCGCCCTGGGCGCGGTACTGGTCGTCCGAGATGGCCGAGCCGTCCCCCGCGCCGGCCTGCACGACCACGTCGTGGCCGTGCTCGCGGAGCTCCCGCACGCCCGCGGGCGTCAGCGCGACGCGGTACTCGTCCGTCTTGATCTCGGTGGGGACCCCGACCTTCACGTCGTTCCAGTTCCTTTCAGTGGCGGATCAGCTCTCGCCCGCGCAGAGCGAGCCAGAAGTCGATGCGGTCCCGCGCGGAGTCGAGCGAGCGGCCCGTGAGCTCCTCGACGCGGCGGATCCGGTAGCGCAGGGTGTGACGGTGGCAGAAGAGCTGGCGCGCCGCGCGCTCCCACTGCCCGTTGCACTCGATGAAGGCCTCGAGCGAGCGCATCAGCTCGCCGCCGTAGGCGCCCTCCCCGTCCTCGATCGGCGCCAGGATCGAGTCGCAGAACAGCCGCAGCGCCTCGTCGTCCTGGAGCGAGAGCAGGAGCTGGAAGGAGCCCAGGTCGCGGAAGGTGGCCACGCCGGCGGGCCCGGCGCCGTTGCCGTTGCCGGCGAGCGCCCGCGCCTCGAGCGCGCAGCGGGCCTCGTGGAACGCGCGCCGCAGGTCGGCGGGCGCGACCGCGCGCCCCGCCCCGGCCGACAGCGGCTCGCCGACGTCCGCGGACACGCGTGCGCGCAGCCGCTCGGCGAGCGCGAACAGCTCCTCGTCGCCGCCGCCGCGCGGCGGCGGCAGCAGGGCGCAGGAGAAGCGCCCGGTGCCCGCGGCGAGCCCCGCCGTCGCCTCGTCGCCGAGCGCGCGGGCGAGCGCGTCCTCCGCGGCGGCCTTGACCGTGCGCGGCGGCGCGAGCACGAGCACGCCGGCGCGGTCGCGCAGGCCGAACGGCTCCAGCCGGCGCGCCAGCTCGCCTCCGGCCAGCTCGCCGGAGACGAGCGCGCTGAGGACGTCGCCGGCGAGCCGGCGTTCGGTGTCGTCGGCCACGCGGCGGCGCAGCAGCTCGAGGGCCACGATCGTCACCGCCTGGTGCAGGGTCAGCCGGTCGAACTCGGTCAGCGGCCCGCTGTCCTTCGCGGCGACGAGCCAGGCCTGCGGCGCAGCCGCGTCCGCGCCGCCGCCGGGTGGGGTGCGCGCGACGGGCAGCGCCAGCGCGCGGCCGTGCAGCTCCCCGCCGGGCACATAGCCCCGGCGCCCGCCGGCAGCCGCGCGCTCGCGCAGCTCGGCGGCGGCCTCGGCGACGACCGCATCGTCGAGGCCGGCGCGCCCCTCACGGCGGGCGAGCACCTCACCGCGGGCGTCGAACACGATCGCGGGCCCGCCGATCAGCGAGGAGAGGGCGGCGGCCACGCCGTCCAGCCCGCGCTCGGAGAGCACGATGCGCTCCAGCCGCTCGTGCGCCGACAGCGCGCGCTGGAGCACGGCGTACTGCTCGTTGACCAGGTGCGTGAACGCCTTCTCGGTGACGGCGATGAACGGCAGCTCGTAGGGCACCTCGAACAGCGGGAAGCCCTCGTCCTCGGCGGCGGCGGCCATCGCGTCGGGCACGCGCGGATGCGCGAAGCCGGTGCCGAGACCGAGACCGGCCAGCCCGTGGCCGGCGAGGCGGGCGACGTACTCGCGCTGGTGGCCGGCGCCCTCGAGCTGGAGGCCGGTCGTCAGCAGCAGCTCGCCGCCCGAGAGCCACGGCGTGGGGTCGACCAGCTCGGAGATATGCACCCAGCGCACGGGGCGCTCGGCGCCGCCGGCGCCCGCGACGAGCCGCAGGTCGAGCTCGCGGAGGAGGTCCCGCAGGGGAAGCATTGGTCGAAATGGCGTCGCCCGTACGCCAGTTCGTACAAGCTACCGGCCAGGCAGGAGCGGCGCAACGGCCTTTACCGCGCCGCACTCCGACCCTTTACCGCCGGCGGCGACCGTGCTCTCAGTCGGACCGCGCCCGGCGGTCCGGATCGAGTAGGAGTAGCCATGAGCTCCGCGTCCCGCACCACCCGCCGCGCCATCGCCGGCGGCATCGCCGTCGCGGCATTCGCGGCCCAGCCCGCCGGCGCGCAGCAGGACCTGCGCTCCGCCGACGCGATCGCCGCCGGCCAGCCGGCGCCGCGCACGCAGGACCTGCGGATGCCGGACCGCCGCGACACCGCGGCGCCCGTGACCTCCGCGGCGCCCGCGCGGGCCTACCGCGACCTGCGCTCGGCCGACGCCCGCGACGACCGCCGCGCGATCGTCGTCCCCGCCCCGCCGGCGCCCGTGGCGGAACCGGGCTTCGACTGGGGCGACGCCGCCATCGGCAGCGGCCTGCTCGCGGTGCTGACGGTCCTCTCGGGCACGGCGTTCGTCACGATCCGCCGCCGCCACTCGCTGGCCGTCGACTGACCCCCCTCATGGCCCGCCCCGCCCGGCGCTCAGCGCCGGGCGGGCCACGGGCCGAGGACCTCCTCGGCGCGCCACCGCAGGCCCATCGCCGAGAACTCCTCGCGCGCCTGCGCGACGCGCTCGGGCCGGCGGTGAGCGACGCCCAGCGCGCGCAGTGCGAACGGCCGCGCGTAGCCGCCGCCCGCGAGCGCCGCCTCGGCCTCCGCGTCGAGCCGGGCGCGGTCGCCGAGCACGGCGAGCGCATCGAGCCGCGCCGCCGCGTAGTCGACGTCGAACGTGTCGGCGCCCGGGTCGGCGTCGAGGGCGCGTTCGAGGGTCGTTCGGTCTTGCCGCAGCAGCGCGAGCCGCAGCACGGCCGGCTCACACTCGAGCGCCCCGCCGATCGTGCGCGCCTCGCGGGCGCGCGCCTCCAGGCGCCGCGCCGGCCCGTCCTCGCCCGTGGCGGCGACACCGAGCGCCGCCATCAGCAGCCCGCGCCAGTTGAACTGGCACGGCGTCCCGGCGTTGCGCTCGGCCACGGCCTGCGTGCGATCGGCCAGCTCGCGCACCGCCTGCCAGCGCCCCAGGACGCAGTCGGCGAGCAGGCGGCCGGTGATGCCGTGCATCGCGTGGTGCGGGCTGAGCGGCGCGCCCGCGGCGTCGTGGTCGGCGGCGATGCGAACCGCATCCGCGATCCGGCCGGCCTGCAGCAGCGCGAAGACCGCGACGAACTGGACGCCCGTGCGCTCGTTCGGATCGCGGATCTCCGGCATGAGCGCCATGCCGCGGTCGGCCCAGGCCGCGGCCTCCGCGCCGCGCGAGGCCAGGGCGAGCAGGACCTGGAGCTGGTAGCTGCGGGCGCGCACGTCGGGGTCGCCGTGGCGCTCGGCCAGCGCCACCGCCTCGTCGGCCGCCGCCACCCCGGCCTGTGGCCGCAGCATGGCCTCGGCGAAGAGCGTGCGGGCACGGACCTCGTCGTCGTCGCCGGCCTCCCGGCGCGCGGCCTCGACCCAGCCGCGAACGACATCCGCCGGCGGCGGCTCGCGCCAGACGAACGCCTGGCTGCCGGCGTACGCCAGCTCGGCCAGCGCGCGGCCGGCGGCGGGCCCGGACGGCGCCAGCGCCAGCGCGCGCAGGCTCGCGGCGCGGAACTCGTCGGTGTCGTAGACGAGGCGATGTGCGCGGGCCGTCAGCTGCCAGAGCGCCGCCTCCTCGTCCGCCTCCGGCCGCAGCTCGCGCGCCGTGGCGAGCAGCTCGAGCGCCTCCGCGATGCCGTAGCGTACGATTGCCTGCTCCGCCGCGGCCCGCAGCCAGCGCACGGCCTTCGCGCGCAGCTGCGCGGCCCGCTCGTCCTCGCCGCTCCAGGCGAGGTCCGCGTGCTCGGCGGCGACTGCCTGCGCGTAATGGTGCGCCAGCACGGCCGCATCCTCGTCGCCGCCGGACGCCTCGACCCACTCGGCGAACCGCGCGTGCAGCCAGGCGCGGGCCGCCACCGGGAGGGACCGGTAGGCCACCTCGCGCGTGAGCGCGTGCTTGAACACGTGCTCGCGTCCGCCGCCGGCCGAGGCGCTGGAGGTCCGCCGCGCGAAGCCGCGCTCGCACACGACCGCGAGCCCCTCGGGCGGACGCTCGACCAGCTCGGCGAGCGCGCCCTCGGGGAAGCTGCGACCGATGACGGCCGCGGCCTGGAGCAGGCGCTTGTGCGGGGCGGGCAGCAGGTCGATGCGCGCCGCGATGACCGCCTGCACGGAGTCCGACACGGCGAGCGCGGCCTCGACGTCCTGCGCCTCCCAGCCGCCGGCGGTGCGGCGGAGCGCGCCTCGCTCCATCAGCGACGCGAGAACCTCCTCGACGTAGAACGGGTTCCCTTCCGCGCGGTCGAGCACGCGCCGGGCGATCGCGGCCGGGAGGTCGGGCGCCAGCCGCTCGAGCATGACGGCGGCCTCGCCGGGCGCCAGCGGCTCGAGCTCCAGGCGCGTGGCGTCGCCGCCCGCCGCCCATCCGGAGCGCCGGCCGAGCAGCTCGGGCCGCGCCGTCGTGACGACCAGCAGCGGTCCGGCCGCGTCGCGCACGGCACGCTCGAGCAGCTCGAGCAACGCCTCGTCCGCCCAGTGGAGGTCCTCCACGACCACGACGGCGGGCCCCTCCGCCGCGATGTCGTCCATGAGGTCGACCCACGCCTCGCGCAGCCGCTCGCGCGCCTCCCAGGGATGCAGGTCCTCAGGCGGCGCCAGCCCGAGCAGGGGCGCCAGCGCGTGGCGGTCGCCCAGGGCTGCGATCGCCTCGTCCGCAGGCTCGGCGCCGGTCAGCCCGAGCCGCGCGCGCAGGATCTCCGCCAGCGGGCGGTAGGTCACGGCACGCCCGTAGGGCGGGCAGCGCCCGACGAGCCACGGCGCGCCGTGCCCGATGCGCTCGCGCAGCGCCCGCACGAGGCTGGTCTTGCCGACCCCCGCATCGCCGACGACCGTCAGCAGGTGCGGGCGCGCGCCGGCCGCCACGCGGGCCCACGTCGCGGCGAGCAGCTCGAGCTCCGCCCCACGGCCGACGAACACCCCCGCGTCCGCGCGCACGCGCGCTGCGGCCGCCCGTGCCCGCTCGCCGGCGGCCGTGGCGCCGGGCGCCGCGGACCCGGCGAGGCGTGCCGCCTCGGTCACCGGCGCGCCGGACAGCCTGCCCGCCGCGGCCAGCAGCTCGCCGCTCTCGAGCCCGATGCGCGCGCGCACGTCGCCGCGGCCGAGCCGGTCGTGGACGGACTCCGCCGCGGCGAGGGCGCGCGCGGCGTGGTCCTCCAGGGCCGACGGCACGCCGAAGGCCGCGCGAACGGCGCCGGCGCCGCCGCGCTCGACGTGCGCGCCGGCCGCCGCCAGCTCGTCGGCGACCGCCGCGGCCGCCGCGTCGAGCAGCCCCGCCACGCGCTCGGGGTCCTCCGGCGCGCCCGGCGCCAGCGCGAGCTCGGCGACGAGGAGCGTGGCGAGCTTGCGCTCGGGCGCCGCGGGCTCCTGCGCGACCGGCTCCGGCGCGGGCGGGGCCCCGAGCGCGGGGTCCTGGTCGAGGATCGCCTGCTCGAGGTCGCGCAGCTCGCGGCCCGGCTCGAGCCCCAGCTCGTCGACGAGCGTGGCCCGCGCGTCCCGGTAGGCCGCCAGGGCATCGGCCTGACGGCCCGAGCGGTACAGCGCGCGCATGAGCAGCGCGCGCGGGCGCTCGCGCAGCGGCTGCTCGGCGACGAGCCGCTCGAGCGCCGGCACGACCTCGGCGTGACGCCCGACCTCGAGCTCCGCGCCGAGGCGCTCCTCGGTCGCGGCGACGCGCAGCTCCTCGAGCCGCATCGCCTCGTCGTGCGCGAACGAGGCGTACGCGACGTCGGCCAGCGGCGGCCCACGCCACAGGCCCAGCGCCTCGCCGAGCAGCTCCGCGGCGGCCGCCGCGTCGCCGGCGGCGCGCGCGGCACGGGCGGCGTCGACCAGCGCCTCGAAGCGGGCCACGTCCAGCTCGCCGTCGGCCAGGCGCAGCGCATAGCCGGGCGCGCGCGTGACGATGCGGTCGGCGCCGACCACGCCGCGCAGCGCGCGCACATGGACCTGCAGCGCCTTGGCCGCCGTCGGGGGCGGGCGTTCGCCCCACAGCGCGTCGATCAGCCGGTCGGTCGAGACGACGCGCCCACGCTCGAGCGCGAGCACGGCGAGCAGGTCGCGCGGCTTCCCGCGGCCGAGGGGAAGGGTGCGCTCGCCATCGGAGACCTCCAGCGGCCCGAGGAGGCGGACCTGCATGCGGATAGCGTGCCGCACCGATGCCGATCGCGCAGCACCGCACCGGCAGCGGCGAGCCGCTGCTGCTCATCCACGGCATCGGGTCCCAATGGCAAATGTGGGAGCCGGTGATCGAGCCGCTGGCGCGCGAGCACGAGGTCGTCGCCATCGACCTCCCGGGGTTCGGCGACTCGCCGCCGCTCGACGTGCCGCCGACGATCGAGGCGCTCGCCGACGCGGTCGCGTCGCTCCGGCTCGACCGCCCGCACGTCGCCGGCAACTCGCTCGGCGGCGCGATCGCGCTGGAGCTCGGCGCGCGCGGGCTGGCCCGCAGCGTGTGCGCGCTGTCGCCGGCCGGCTTCGCCGCCGGCCGCGAGCAGGGCTACGCGCGCGCCGTGCTGCGGCTCTCGCGTCTCGGCGCCCGCGTTCTCGAGCCCGTGGCGCGGCAGGCGATGGGCACGGCCGCCGGCCGGACGCTGCTCGCGCGGCACCTGATCGCCAAGCCGTGGCGCCAGTCCCCCGACGCCGGCGCGGGCGCGCTCCGCGCCCTGGCCGGCGCGACCGGGTTCGAGCAGACGCTCGGCGAGGTCTCCGACTGGCAGGCCCGCCGCCCGCCGCGCTGCCCGACGACGATCGCGTGGGGCGAGCACGACCGGCTGCTCATCTTCTCGCGCCAGTTCCCGCGCGCCCGGCGGCGGATCCCGGACGCCGAGTACGTGGTGCTGCGCGGCTGCGGGCACGTCCCGACGTGGGACGATGCCGATCAGGTCATGCGAGTGATAAGAAGTGCGGCTTACTCGCCCTCGCAATTGCGAGGGCAAGCGCCTTGATTACCTAGCGAACGGACGCGGCGCCCGCAGCCCGTACCGGCGGCGGCGTGACGATCGCCGCGACGATGACCAGGGCGAAGGCGAGCGCCTGGACGAGCAGGCCGAGGGTGTCGGCCGGGAGCGGGTCGCCGAAGACGACGATGCCGCCGAGGATGCACGACACGTTCGCCGCGGTGGAGGTGGCGGCGATGACGGGGACCGCCTCGCCGTCCTGCAGGCCCCGGGCCGACGCGTAGAAGGCGACGATCGACGCGAAGATCGTCAGTGCCAGCCACGGCGAGAGGAGGATCTCGCTGACGCCGCCGAGGCCGGTCAGCGCCTTGATCGCGACGTCGGAGACCCCGAAGAGCACGCCCGCGGCGGCGCCGAGCATCACGCCGTGGTGATGGTCCGGCGCGCCCATGCGGGGGGCGGAGACCAGCAGCGCGCCGATGGCGATCATGCCGCCCTCGAAGGCGAGCATGCCGGCCACCGAGAAGGTCGAATGCGCGCCGGTGGAGCCCGGCAGCGTGACGACCAGCAGGATCAGGCCCAGCGCGGTCATCGCCACGCCGATCCACTGGCGCGCGCCGACCTCGAAGCCGAACACCCGCTCGGCCATCACGGCGAGGATGACCACGCCGGTCGAGAGCACCGCCTGCACAACCGACAGCGGCGCGAAGGCGAGCGCGGCGACGTGGAACAACCAGGCGCCCACTGCGACGGCCATGCCGATCGCGAACCACTTGGACCGGAAGAGGGCCTTGCCTGAGCGCACCGGGTGGCGGACGTCCACCTTGACGGCGGCGTTGGCCCCGCGGTGCTTGTAGAGGAACCCGAGCTGGGTGGCCACGGCGCATGCGAGCGCCAGGAGGATGCCGAGATTGAGTGTCACGTCAGTAGTAGGCGCGGGCCGCCGTCATGGCGCCCCCGTATTCCATAAATCGGATCCCATGCCCCCCGGCTTGAGAGTCCGAGCCGTCCGGACACCTAGCGATTCGTCCACTAAGCGCCGGACCCTCCCCCGGGATGCCCGGGGGAGGGACTATTCACACCTGCGAGAACGGTTTCGCCTGCCAGGCCGGCCGCGAGCGGCCGGCCTTCGGCGGCGTTACGTTCGCGCCTACTTCTCGTCCGAGTCCGTGCCGCCGTCGAGCTCGGAGCCGATGTCGTCGAACGTGCCGCCCGACGTGCCGAACCCCGCGTTGATCTCGTCGAGCTCGCTGGTGTCGAACGCGGGGCCGAAGCCCTGCAGGCCCTCGCCGTCGTCCAGGCCCAGCTCGGCGGCGAGGTCGTCGCCCTCGAGCAGCCCGACGTCGTCGATGCCCCGGGGCAGTGGCTCGGTCGGCTCGATCTCGATCGTGCGGTAGCGCTTGAGCCCGGTGGCCGCCGGGATCAGCTTGCCGATGATCACGTTCTCCTTCAGGCCGGCGAGGCGGTCGATCTTGCCCTCGAGCGCCGCGTCGGTGAGCACCTTGGTGGTCTCCTGGAAGGAGGCCGCCGACAGGAAC
>Ga0126307_10002636_pt1 | contig 12137 bp, 13 predicted proteins | sample Plot28_FD_89955 | JGI IMG/M metagenome (GOLD analysis project Ga0126307, IMG submission 89955) | Serpentine soil microbial communities from UC McLaughlin Reserve, CA, USA - Plot28 | ecosystem: Environmental > Terrestrial > Soil > Grasslands | place: USA: UC McLaughlin Reserve, Lake County...
GACCGCCTCGACCGCGCCGGCCGCCGGCGAGGAGACGGCGCTGAACGAGTTCTGGTCCCACGCCGCCGTGAGCCAGTCGGCCGCGAGCGCCGCGGGCAGCGCCCCGCCGGTGACGAACCCGAAGTAGCGGGGCCCGGGCGAGGCCGTCAGCCCGCCGTCGAGCCCGCGCACGAGCTCCTCCACGACGTCGGCCGCCGCCAACCCCTCCTCGGGGAGCCCGTCCGGCAGCGCCGCGCGGATCTCCGCCTGCCCGCTCTCCGCGCCCACCGGCCGGGCGTCGATGCTCGCGAGGTGCTGGATGGCGAGCTCGGCCGTGCGCCGCAGCAGGGCGGGGTCGACGATGGCCACCTCGGCATCCTCCATCATGAGCGCGTGGCGCACCACCACGACCACGACCACGGCGTCGCGCCCGACGAGGACCGCTCCAAGCTCGCGCTCGCGCTCGGGCTGATCGCCGGCTTCATGGTCGTCGAGGTCGTGGTCGGGATCCTCGCCTCGTCGCTGGCGCTGCTCTCCGACGCCGCACACATGCTCACGGACGCCGGCGCGCTGGCGCTGGCGCTCGTCGCCATGGCGCTGGCCGAGCGGCCCGCGCGCGGAGCGATGACCTACGGGCTCAAGCGCGCGGAGATCCTCTCCGCCCAGGTCAACGGCGTGACGCTGCTCGTGCTCGGGCTGCTGATCGTCTACGAGGGGATCCGGCGGCTGATCGACCCGCCGGACGTCGAGGGCGCGCCCGTGCTGGTCGTGGCGCTCGCCGGCGTGGCCGTGAACCTCGCCGCGACCGCGATCCTGGCGCGCGCCAACCGCCAGAGCCTCAACGTCGAGGGGGCGTTCCAGCACATCCTCACCGACCTGGTGGCCTTCGTCGCCACGGCGGTCGCGGGGCTGATCATCCTGCTCACCGGGTTCACCCGCGCGGACGGGATCGCGGCGCTGCTCGTGGCCGCGCTGATGCTGTGGAGCGCGGCCAAGCTCCTGACCGCGTCCGGCCGCGTGTTCCTCGAGGCCGCGCCGCGCGGGACCGACCCGCAGGAGATCGGGCGCACGATGGTCGCCGTCGGCGGCGTCCGCGAGGTGCACGACCTGCACGTCTGGGAGGTCACCTCCGGCTTCCCGGCCCTGTCCGCGCACGTGCTCGTGGGCACCGACGACGACTGCCACGCCGTCCGCCGGGACCTGGAAACCCTGCTGCGCGAGCGCTTCGGCATCGACCACACGACGCTGCAGGTCGAGCACGAGGGGGGCGAGCTCCTCCACATCGAATAGCGTTCGGCCCATGGCCGTCGCGACCGCCCCACTCCGCCACTTCATCTTCACCGACGAGCACGAGCAGCTGCGCGAGTCGATCCACGCGTTCGTGGTCAAGGAGCTCGCGCCGCACTCCGAGGAGTGGGAGGAGACCACCTTCCCGGACTGGGTGTTCGCCCGCATGGGGGAGCTCGGGTTCCTCGGCCTCACCATGCCGGACGCCTACGGCGGCCAGGGCGGCGACTACTACTACAGCCTCGTCCGCGCCGAGGAGCTCTCCTACGCGCGCAGCGGCGGGCTCTCGATGGGCGTCGCCGTCCAGACCGACATGTGCCTGCCGCCGCTGCTGGCCTTCGGCACCGAGGAGCAGAAGCAGCGCTACCTGGTGCCGTCGGTGCGTGGCGAGACGATCGCCTGCCTCGGCATCACCGAGCCCGACGCCGGCTCCGACGTCGCGGGCATCAAGACACGCGCGGTGCGCGACGGCGACGAGTGGGTGATCAACGGCTCCAAGACGTTCATCACGAACGGCCACCGGTCCGACTACATCATCCTCGTCACCAAGACCGACCCCGAGGCGGGCCACGACGGCTTCACGCTGTTCATCGTCGACATGGACCTCCCGGGCGTCATCCGCGAGAAGAAGCTGGTCAAGCTCGGGATGCACGCCTCCGACACGGCGCTGCTCGCCTTCCAGGACGTCCGCGTGCCCGAGACGGCCGTGCTCGGGAGCGTCGGCAAGGGCTTCCAGCAGATCATGTGGGAGCTCCAGGGGGAGCGCATGGTCGGCGCGGCGCTGGCCATCGCCGGCGCGCAGCGGCTGTTCGAGCAGACGCTCGAGTACGCGGGCGAGCGCAACGCCTTCGGGCGGCCGATCGGCAAGTTCCAGGTCAGCCGCCACAAGTTCGCCGACATGGCGACGAAGCTCGAGGCCGCCCGCCAGCTCAACTACACGACCGCGTGGCGCTTCGCCAACGGCGAGTACCCGGTGCGCGAGATCTCGATGGCGAAGCTCTTCGCCTCGCGCGTGGCCTGCGAGGTCGCCGACGAGTGCCTGCAGATCTACGGCGGCGCCGGCTACATGCGCGAGTACGGCGTGGAGCGGGCGTGGCGCGACCTGCGCCTGAACCGCATCGGCGCGGGCACCGACGAGATCATGCTCGAGGTCATCGGCCGCTCGTACGGCCTGTAGCGCAAACCAGAGACCACGAAAGGCGACACATGGGAGTCCTCGACGACAAGGTGGCGATCGTCACCGGGTCGGCCCGCGGCATCGGCCGCGCGACCGCGGAGCTGCTGGCCGAGCACGGCGCCAAGGTGCTCATCAACGACCTCGACGCGGATCTCGCCGAGCAGGCGGCGAGCGAGATCGACGCCGAGACCGTCGTCCACGGCGGCGACCTCACGCAGCCCGGGGCGCCCGACGCGCTCGTGCAGACCGCGATCGACGCCTGGGGCAAGCTCGACATCGTCGTCAACAACGCCGGCTACACGATGGACGCGCCGGTCCACAGGATGTCCGACGACGCCTTCCAGCGCATGCTCGACATCCACACGATCGTGCCCTTCCGCGTGCTGCGGGCGGCGGCGCCGCACCTGCGCGAGCCGGCCAAGCAGGAGCGCAAGCAGGGGATCGAGGTCTTCCGCAAGGTGGTCAACGTCTCCTCGATCTCGGGGACGATGGGCAACGCCGGCCAGGCCAACTACGGCGCGGGCAAGGCCGCGGTCGTCGGCCTCACGAAGGTCCTCGCCAAGGAGTGGGGGCAGTTCAAGGTCAACGTCAACGCCGTCGCCTTCGGCTGGATCGAGACGCGCCTGACCGCGGCCAAGGCCGAGGAGAACGTCATGGAGATCGCCGGCGAGAAGGTCCAGCTCGGCATCCCGGAGCAGATGCGCGGCATGAAGTCGATGCTCATCCCGCTCGGCCGCGGCGGGACGCCCGAGGAGGCCGCCGGCGGCGTCTTCTTCCTGTGCTCGCCGTGGTCGAACTTCGTCCACGGCCAGGTCCTCAACGTCACCGGCGGGCAGTTCACGGGGATGACGACGTGAAGGTGGTCAAGCCGTCCGAGGCCGACCGCGACGTGCCGCGCGGCGTGGTCGGCGGCGCGGAGATCTCGCAGGCCACGACCGGCGCGACCAACATCTACATGGGCGTGTTCCGCGTTCCGGGCGGCGCCCAGTCGCGCCCGCACTACCACGAGAACTGCGAGAGCGCGGTCTACATGCTCTCCGGCTCGCTCGAGGTCCGCTGGGGCGACCACCTCGAGCAGACGGTGACGATCGGCGCCGGCGACATGGTCTACGTCCCCCCGCGCGAGACGCACATCCTGCGCAACCTCTCCGACAGTGAGCCGGCCGAGTACGTCGTGGCCCGCGACTCGCCTACCGAGGACTCGGTCGAGGTGCCGTGGGCGGAGGAGCCCGAAGCGTGAACGCGCAACCCGAGTAGTAGGCGCCGGCGGGCGAGGCGAGGAAGCACACGAGCTCGGCGACGTCGGCCGGATCGCCGGGGAGGAATGCCACCGGGCGGATGCCGAAGCGCGCCCACTCGATCGAGAGCGTGCGCGCGAGGTTCTCGATGCCGGCGCGCGCCGCCTCGCCCGCCGGTGGGGCGACGAGCGCGACGAGCCCGCCGCCGCGGTCGCGCAGCGGGGCGAACGCGGCGCGCACCGGCGGCCACGCCGCGTCGAGCGCCGCCTGCGGCGCCTCGTCGGCGACGACCACCACCTGCACGTGCCCTGGCGCGGGCACGACCGCGGCGCCCAGCGCGGCCGCGCGGGCGGCGATCGCGTCGCCCGGCCCGGCGACCGCCAGCTCGACGCCGTCGAGCACCCCGTCGCGCAGGATCACGCGAGCTGCGGGCGCCCGACCGGTGCGCGCTCGAGCCGCGCGTAGAGCGCCTTGATCTCCGCGAAGATGGCGTCCGCGACGGCCTGCTGCTGGTCGGGCGTCGGCGCCTCGATGCGCTCCCAGCGGATGGCGTCGCCGTAGAGGATCTTCACCCGCGGGAACTGGAGGCGCTTCCAGTTGCGCACCCGCGAGGAGCCGTGGATCGCGACGGGCACGACCGGCGCGCCCGACTCGAGCGCGAGCCGCCCGATCCCGCGCCGCGCGCGCTCGGCCAGCGTCCCCGTGCGCGAGCGCCCGCCCTCGCAGTACATGGCGATCACGCCGTCGCGTGCGAGCACGCTGTGCGCGGTGATCATCGCCTCCTCGTCGCGGAAGCCGCGGCGGATCGGGAACACGCCGCCGTGCGTGTACACCCACTGCAGCGGCCGCTGGAACATCTGCGACTTGGCCATGAAGCGCACCTTGCGGCGGATGGCGACCGCGAGGAAGAAGTGGTCCATGTGGGAGAAGTGGTTGGGCGCGAGGATCGCCGCGCCGCGCGCCGGCACCTTCTCGGCGCACATCACCTGCGCCCGGAAGACGATCCAGGAGTAGAGCGCGGTGACGATGCGCACGGCCTCGTAGACCCAGTCGGGCTCGCGCGTGCGCGAGCGATGGTGGAAGCGCGCGAAGTGCTCCGCCGGGCGCGGGTCGCGGTAGACCTGCTCCTTCATCGGCGCGAGGTCGCTCATCTCATCCCATTCTGCCCGCCCAGCCGCGCGAGCGCTCCACGGCCCGGTGCCAACCTTCCAGCAGCGCCTCGCGTTCGTCGCCGCCCATCCGCGGCTCGTAGCGAGCCTTCACCTCGGCCATCCGGGTCACGTGGTCGAGCGTGAGCAGCTGCGCGCCCACGCCGGCGAGCAGCGCCGCGCCGAGCGCGGTCGTCTCCGCCACCTCGGCCACGGCGACCGGCACGCCGAGCACGTCGGCTTGGAACTGCATCAGCCAGCGGTTGACCGTCGCGCCGCCGTCGGCGCGCAGCTCGGCCAGCGGCTCGGTCGCCGTGCGCTCCATGGCTCGCACGGCGTCGACGGTCTGGTAGGCCATCGCCTCGAGCGCCGCGCGCGCGACGTGCGCGCGCGTGCTCCCGCGCGTCAGCCCGACGATCGTGCCGCGGGCGTACGGATCCCAGTGCGGCGAGCCCAGCCCGGTGAGCGCGGGCACGAAGTAGACGCCGTCGTTGCCGTCCAGCGACTCGGCGAGCGGCTCGGTGTCGGCGGCGACGTCGATGATCCCCAGCCCGTCGCGCAGCCACTGCACGGCCGCGCCCGTGACGAAGATCGCGGCCTCGAGCGCGTAGGTCGTGCTCTGCCCGATCTGCCAGGCGACGGTCGAGAGCAGGCCCTGCGGCGCTCGCGGCACCGACGTGCCGGCGTTCAGCAGGACGAACGACCCCGTGCCGTACGTGTTCTTGCCGAGCCCCGGCTCCAGGCAGCGCTGCCCGAAGAGCGCGGCCTGCTGGTCGCCGGCGACGCCGGAGATCGGCACCTCGTGCCCGTGCAGGGCGTCGGCGTGCGTGCGGGCGAGCTCGCCGCAGCTCGGCCGCAGCTCGGGCAGTGACCGCGCGGGCACCCCGAAGAGCTCGAGCAGCTCGGGGTCCCACTCGCCCTGCGCGATGTCCATCAGCAGCGTGCGCGAGGCGTTCGTCGGCTCGGTCACGTGCTCGCCGCTGAGCTTGAAGATCACCCACGAGTCGATCGTGCCGAACACCGCGCGGCCCTCGCGCGCGCGCTGCTCGAGCCCGTCGACGTTGCGCAGGAGCCACTCGATCTTCGTGGCCGAGAAGTAGGGGTCGAGCACGAGCCCGGTGCGCACGCGGATGCGCGACTCCTCGCCCGCCTCGCGCAGCTCGTCGCAGCGCTCCGCGGTGCGACGGTCCTGCCAGACGAGCGCGCGGTGCAGCGGCTCCCCGGTCGAGGGGTCCCAGCAGACGACGGTCTCGCGCTGGTTGGTGATGCCGACGGCCTCGAGCTCCCCCGGCCGAAGGCCCGCGTCGTCGAGCGCCTCGCCGGCCACCGCCTGCGTGACCTCCCAGATCTCGTGCGCGTCGTGCTCGACCCATCCCGGCCGCGGGAAGTGCTGCGTGAACTCGCGATACGCCCGGCCGACCGGCTCCCCGTCGAGGTCGAGGACGAGGCACGTCGTGCCCGTCGTCCCCTGGTCGATGGCGAGCAGCATCGCCGGGTATCGTGCCAGCCCATGGCCAACGTCGAGGCCCACATCACGGGCACCGTCTGGAAGGTCGAGGTCCACGTGGGCGACGCCATCGAGGAGGGCGACACCGTCGTCATCCTCGAGTCGATGAAGATGGAGATGCCCGTCGAGGCCGAGGACGAGGGCACCGTGAAGGAGATCCTCGTCGAGGAGGGCCAGTCCGTCTCCGAGGGCGACGCCCTCGTCGTGCTCGAGTAGTGCCGCAGGCCCGCGAGCTCGCCGCGGGCAAGCTGCGGCTCGACCACCCGGCCGAGCACGTCGCGCGCCTGGTGATCGACCACCCGGCCAAGCGCAACGCGCTCGACCACGACATCCTCGACGCGTTCGCGGCCGAGCTCCCGCGGCTCGACGCGCGCTGCCTGCTCGTGACGGCCACAGGGCCGGTGTTCAGCGCGGGCTACGACATCGGCAACCTCGAGGACGCCGCGGAGCTCGTGGCCCACCCGTTCCACGCGGCGATCGAGGCGCTCGACGCGTTCCCGTACCCCTCGGTGGCCGCGCTCAACGGGCCGGCCATCGGCGGCGGGCTCGAGCTCGCGCTGTCGTGCGACCTGCGGCTCGCGGCCGAGACGGCGAAGGTCGGCATGCCGCCGGCGCGCCTCGGCCTCATCTACTCCCACACGGGGCTGCGCAAGTTCGTCGACGTGGTCGGCGCCGCCCGCACGCGCGAGCTGTTCTTCACCGCGCGCAACGTCAGCGCGGTCACAGCGCTCCAGTGGGGCCTCGTCAACGAGGTGGTGCCGGCGGCGTCGCTCGCCGAGCATGCGGTGCAGTACGCGGGGCGGATCGGCGCGCTGGCCCCGCTGTCGCTCAAGGGCAACAAGCAGGCGCTGCGGGCGCTGCTCGCCGCCGAGGGCGCCGTTGACCCGGCGACCGAGGCGGAGCTCGTGGCGCTGCGCGAGGCGTGCTTCCGGACGGAGGACTTCGCCGAGGGGGTACGCGCTTTCGCCGAGAAGCGCGCGCCGCGCTGGCAGGGTCGATAGCGGCGCGTCCCCAACTAGGACATCCGTCCAGGGGGCTACCGCCGAACTTATCGCGAACCGATCACCCCTCTGTCGCGGCAGAAAGTTGCCCCGGCAACCAGGCACCCAGCACCCCCTTCAAGGAAGGTCATCTCCCATATGTCCCGTCTGCTCGTTCTCGCGAGCCAGCCGCGCATGGCGCTTGGCGCCCTGCTCACGCTGGCTCTGGCCGTCGGCGCCGTGATCGGCTCCGGGGCCAACTTCACCGCCTCGTCCGCCAACCCGGCGAACACGTTCTCCTCGGGCACGCTGACGATGCTCAACTCCCAGGCCGGCTCCGCCGTCCTGACGGCCGCGAACATGCGCCCCGGCGATCCGGCCACGACCGGCACCGTCGACATCAAGAACACCGGCTCGCTCTCCGGCGCCTTCTCGGTCTCCAAGAGCGCGCTGACCGACTCGGACGGCGCCAACCCGATGTCCGCCAAGCTCAACCTGACGGTCGTCGACTGCGGCGTCTACGCTGGCGCCACGCCGCCGACGTGCGGCGACGGCGACGACGTCTCGAAGTACTCCGGGACGCTCGGCGCGATGCCGACGCGCGCCTTGGGCACGTTCGCCGCCGGCGAGCACCACCGCTACGAGTTCAGCGTGGCGCTCGACTCCTCGGCGAACGACGGCTACCAGGGCGACTCCTCGTCCGCGACGTTCAACTGGAACGCCGCCTAGCCGACAACGGCTCCCCGCCCGTGGGCGATGGCCGCTTCCCCCGCAACGGGTGCGCGCCGTGCCGGACGCCTGGCGTCCGGCGCGGCGCTCCTGGTCGCGCTCGCCGTCGCGGCCGCCGTGCTGGTCCCGGCGCTGCTCGGCTATCAGCGCTACGCCATCGTCTCCGGCTCGATGACGGGGACCTACGACCGCGGGTCGCTCGTCTTCTCCGAGGTGGTCCCGGTCGGCTCGCTGCGGGTCGGCGACGTGATCACCTACCGGCCGCCGCCGGGCGCCGGGCCTGATCACCTGATCACCCACCGGATCGTCTCGATCCGCGACAGCGTCCTGCGGACCAAGGGCGACGCGAACGCCGCGGCCGACCCGTGGCCGTTCACGCTGTCCGAGCCGACGCAGGCGCGCGCCCGCTTCAGCGTGCCCTACGCCGGCTACCTGCTGCTCGCCCTGGCCGACCGGCAGCTGCGCGTGATCGTGCTCGGCCTGCCGGCGCTGCTGATCGCCCTCGTGGCGCTGGGCCGGCTGTGGCGGGCGCTCGGCGAGGAGGCGCGCCGCCGCGCCGCCCTGCCGGAGGTGGAGGCGTGAGGCGCGCGGCCGCGCTCGTCCTGGCGCTGTGCGCGCTGCTCGCGGCGCCCGTGGTGCGCTCGGGCGCCGACTTCACCGCCGCGTCCGAGGACCCTGCCAACAGCTTCACGTCCGCCGCCGACTTCAACACGGTGGCGGTCTCGCTCACCGACCCCGGCTCGCCGCTGAGCGGCTCGGCGCCGCTGGCCGCGACGGCTTCGTCCGACCGCGGCGTCGACTACGTGCGCTTCGAGTCCTCTCCCGCCGGCGCGGGGAGCTGGACTCCCGCGTGCACGGTCTCCAGCGCGCCGTACGCGTGCGCGTGGGACACCACGGCCGTGGCCGACGGCGCCCGTGACGTCCGGGCCGTGGCCGTCGACCTCGCCGGCTACTCGCGCAGCGACGCGGTGGCCTCGCGGATGGTCGACAACGCCGCGCCGTCGGTGAGCCTCGCCGACCCGGGCGCCTGGCTGCAGGGCTCGGTGACGCTCGACGCCACGGCGTCCGACCCGCACTCCGGCCTCGCCTCGCTGGCCATCCAGTACCGCGCCGTGGGCGCGCCGTCGTGGACGCAGCTCTGCACCGGCGCGAGCGGCACGCGGTCGTGCGCGCTGGCGACGGGCTCGCTGGCCGACGGCAGCTACGAGCTGCGGGCGCGGGCGGTCGACGCCGCCGGGAACGCGGGCACCTCCACGGTCCTCACGCGCACCGTCGACAACACCGCACCGTCGGTGACGCTGACCGATCCGCTGCTGCTGCACGGGACGGTGGCGCTGGGATCGACGAGCGGCGACGGCGCGGGCACGGGCGTGGCCTCCGTCCGCTACGAGTACCGCTCGGGCGCGGGCCCCTGGACCACGGCCTGCACCGGATCGACCGGCGCCTTCGGCTGCTCCTGGGACACCACCGGCGTCGCCGACGGCCTCTACGACCTGCGCGCGGTCGCCACCGACGGCACAGGCCTGGCGACGACGTCGGCGACGATCTCGAGCCGGCGCGTGGACAACGCGCCGCCGTCGGCCGTGACCCTGACCGACCCCGGCTCGCCGCTCCAGGGCACGCTCGGGTTCACGGGCACGGCGGTCGACGGCGGCTCGGGGATCGCGTCGTGGACCGTGCAGTACCGGCCGGCGGGCGGCGGCGCCTGGACCGACGCGTGCAGCGGCACGTCGTCGCCGTACTCGTGCAACTGGAATCCGACCGGCGTCGCCGACGCGCTCTACGACCTCCGCGCCTTGGGCGTCGACGCCGCCGGCAACGGCCTCGGCTCGAGCGTCCTGTCCAACCGGCGCATCGACAACAACGGGCCGGCCACGACGTTCACCGATCCGGGGAGCCCGCTCCGCGCGACCGTGCCGCTCGCGGCCACCGCGACCGATCCCGCCGGCGTGACGTCGGTGGCGTTCCGGCGGCGGCCCGCCGGCGGCGGCACGTGGACGACGCTCTGCACCGACAACGCCACGCCCTACACGTGCGCGTGGAACACGACGACGGTCACCGACGGCAGCTACGACCTCGAGGCGCTCGCCACCGACAGCGTCGGCCACACGACGAGCGTCCTGCGCACCGCCCGGGTCGTGGACAACACGGCGCCGGCCCCGGTCGACGTGCAGGCGGCCAACGGCGGCGCCACGGCGGGCCAGCCCGAGGCCGGCGACTCGGTCACGTTCACCTTCACCGAGGCGCTCGCCCCGGCGTCCGTGCTCGCCGGCTGGGACGGCTCGGCGCTCGCCGTGCGCGCGTCGTTCACCAACGCCGGCGGCAGCGACACGCTGGACGTGCTGAACGCCGCCGGCACGACGCGCACGAACCTCATGTTCGCCGCGAACTCGCTCACCGTCGGCAACGTCGTCTCCGCGAACACCGTCTTCAACGCCACGATGGCGCGTTCGGGCGCGACGATCATCGTGACGCTGGGCGCGATCCAGTCGGGGACGGTGCGCACCGACAACGCCGGCGGGATGTCGTGGCGATCCGCGACCGCGGTGACCGACCTGGCCGGCAACGCCGGCACGGGCGCCACGGTCACCGAGAGCGGCGCGAGCGACCGGGACTTCTGATGCGCTCGACCAGCCTGCTCGCCGCGACGGCCGCGACCGCGCTGGCCGCGCTCTGCCTGGCCGTGGCCGCGCCCGGCGCGCCGCGCGAGGTGTCGGCGCGGGCCGCGGCAGCCTCGGGTTCGGTCTCGATCACCAACTCCGAGGAGGGCCGCGCGCTGTTCACGGCCACGGGCATGCGCCCCGGCCACGTCGTGGCGGGACAGGTGCGGATCGGCAACGGCGGCGACAGCGCCGGGCTCTTCTCCGTGGCCGCCACCGGCCTCGGCGACGTGCCCGGACCGCTCGGCGGCCGGCTCTCCGGCGGCCTCGGCTTCGAGCTGCGCGAGCTGTCCGGCGGCGCGACCCTGCGCACCCTGTACTCCGGCACCCCGGCGGGGCTCGGCGATGTCGCGCTCGGCACCTTCGCCCCTGGGGAGCAGCGCGACTACGAGCTCGTCGCCTGGTTGCCCGACACGGCGGCCGACGACGTCTTCCAGGCCGCGTCGATGTCGATGGGCGTCGAGTGGCACGCCGTGGCGGTGGTCGAGGAGACCCCCACGCCCACGGCCACTCCGATCGCGACCGTCACTCCCACCCCCACACCGACCGCGACGCCGACGCCCGAGCCGCCGATCGTCACCATCGAGGTCATCGCCCTCGACGCCGACGAGGCCGGGCTCCCGAGCGCGTCCTCCTGCCTGCCCCGCCGCAAGATCCGCTTCCGCCTGCGCCGGCCCTCCCACGTGGCGCCGGTCAAGGCCGTCGTCCGCGTCAACCACCGCCGCGTCGGCCGCGCCCGCCACAGCCGCCGCATCACCGTGAACCTCCGCCGCGTCGCCACGCGGCGAGCGAAGGTGCGCGTGCGCATCTGGGCGTCCGACGGCCGCATCTACGTCGTGAAGCGCACGTACCGCATGTGCCACTGAGCCCACGCCGGTAGCGCGCGCGGACAACGCGTCCGGGCGGACACGTAGCGTTCGCCACGAGCGCACGTGCTGGACCTCGACGATCGCCTGGATGAGCTCGCCGAACGCGGCCTGGAGCGCCGCGTCCGGCTCGTGTCGGGACCGCAGGGGCCGCGCGTGGTGCTCGACGGGCGGCCGGTCCTCCTCCTGTGCTCGGGCAACTGCCTGGGCCTGGCCGACCACCCGCACGTCCGCCGCGCCGCGGCGGACGCCGCGATGCGGTGGGGCGCCGGAGCGGGCGCGGCGCGCACCGCGTCGGGGACCATGACGCTGCACCGGCGCCTGGAGGAGCGCCTCGCGGCCTTCGCCGGCACCGACGCGGCGGTGCTGTTCGGCTCCGGGACGCTGGCCAACCTCGGCGTGATCGGCGCGCTCGTACGCCCGGGCGAGGTCGTGTTCCACGACGAGCTCTGCCACGCGTCGATCCCCGACGCGTGCCGGCTGGCCGGCGCCGAGGCGTTCGTCTTCGCTCATGGCGACACCGAGCAGCTCGCCTGGGGCCTGCGCCACGCGGCCGGCGCCGGCGC